>Ga0210378_10000322_pt1 | contig 23746 bp, 23 predicted proteins | sample PLM1_60_b1redo_FD_155465 | JGI IMG/M metagenome (GOLD analysis project Ga0210378, IMG submission 155465) | Groundwater sediment microbial communities from an aquifer in East River, Colorado, USA - PLM1_60_b1 redo | ecosystem: Environmental > Terrestrial > Soil > Riparian zone | place: USA: East...
GCTCGTTACCAGGCTGTCGTAGTTCGCTTGGGCGCAGACGGTCCAGATGATGTCCGCGGCCCGGTTGACCGATAGCCCCGGGCGTAGGGAGCCCCGTTCGGCGAGGAGTGCGGCGAAACGACGCAGTCCGTCCAGGCGTTGCTTGGCTCCACCGCGACTGACTCACAGCCACGGGCAAGGTCAGGAGTAGTAATGAGCAACAACGACATCCAGGCAGCCGCTCGACGCGTGCTGGAAGAGGTCTTCCCGGCGGATGACGAGGCGGCGTTGGACGATGCGGCCCTCATGCGCCAACTCACCGGTGATCTGAACTCCCCGCGCCCAGCCAAGCTCTAGACACCGTGCACCAGCAACATCCGAGGTTGCAAGACGCCCTCATCTGCCGCCGAGCGAGCACTCCTGCCGATGTGCGTGAACATCGACTAACGCCGGGCACACCACCCGCGCGTTGGCTATCGGTCATGCAGTACTCGGGTGCCGGGCAACGGCAGCCCCTACCCGAGGATCAAATGCCACGACCCCTGCTACCTCGGCCTGGCACAACTGGAGCCATCGTCGACGCGGGCGGTGGCTATTCTGGGCGCATGGCGGTCGCTTACCAACTGCTGTACCTCGTCGGCTTCAAGCCGTGGGAGCGAGGCGGCGTTGACCGGGATTTGGCCCGATTCCTCGACCTCGAGGAACAGACCCGCACGCCGCCGTACGGTCGGGCCCTCGACCTGGGTTGCGGCACGGGGCTGCAGACCGTCGAACTGGCGCGGCGCGGCTGGGACGCGGTTGGCGTCGACAGCGTGCCTCGGGCGATCCACCAGGCACGACGACGGTCGGCCACCGGCTCGGTGAGGTTTGTCCTCGGCGAGGTCACCAATCTGGCCGGTGCGGGCGTGGGCGACGGCTTCGACCTATTTGTCGACCGCGGCTGCTTCCATGGTCTCGACGACGCCCAGCGGGAGACGGTCGCCCGTGCCGTGACGGACGTGTCCGCGAGCGATGCGGTGCTGCTTATGTTCGCCTGGGGCACGGGCGTGCCACGCCCCCTGCCTCGGGGGGCCGAGCCCGGCGACGTTGCCGCCACCTTCGATGGGTGGGAGCTCACTGACGTCGAAGAGCTGTCGCCGGAAGGGATGCTCCCGCAGCTGCGGCGACGCCAGGTCTCGGGTCGCTGGCTTCGGCTCCAGCGCGGCTGACCCTGACGCTGAGACGGCGACCCCGACCGCTCTCGCTGGTCGCCGGAGGGCCACCTGAACGCCGACACGATACTCGCCGACCTTGGCTCGCCGTCGCCCACTGCGCCGCACAGCGCTGCGGCACCCGAGCCGAAATCGAGCGAATGCCGCGGCACGTCTCGGCGTCCCCAGCCCGCTGGGGGGCGCGAAGGGGGCGTGCGACACCAGGGACGTCAACCGGATCGGTGACGTGTCACTTGGCAGTCGCCGTTGGCGTCGATGCAGCTCGACCAGGACGAGTCATCGCCAGGTCGAATAGAGGCCGGCAGACGTCCGCAATTGCCGCGAATGGTGCGTTCACTGTTGATCGAATTTGTCGAGATAAGAACGGTTGCCGTTCGGGATCGCGGTTCTGGCGGTCGCCGTCACAGGGCTGGACGCGGGCGATGCAGTCCGGCCTCCATGCCGGCTGATTGATCTCGACTCGGTACAGGCACGGGCCGCCGAGCGCTGGGGGCAGCGGGGCGCATCGGACCGTGGTGGCCAGCCGCGCTGCGATACCGCGGGCTGGCGAGGGCGGGGGTGTCGTGTTTCGCTGGCGCTGATCTCATTGTGGTCGACGGAGGGTTAGGCAATGGACGCCGACCGGGCCTGTCGTACCGCGGTGCTGGTGTGCCAGGGTCGCGCGGCTGCGCATGGGCGTATCGCCGAGGGCCGATTCGCTGACTCGATGGCGATGGCGATGGCGTTGCTGCGTGATGACGAGCGTGTCGCTGTGCAACGGGTGCGTGCGGGTGTCCCGCCCAAGGGCTGGGGCGCGCGGGTCGAGTTCGAGATGGTGCGGGCCAGCGCCGAGGTCATCGTGCCGCGACGGTCGCCATCGACGATGCCGTCCGCGGCCGGCTGGTGCCGCAGTTGGTGATCATTGGTGCTGGCTTGGATGACCGGCCCTGGCGGATGCCGGAGTTGGCCGACGTCGAGGTCTTCGAGGTCGACCATCCGGCTTCGCAGCGGGACAAGCGCAGCCGGGTCGGAGATCTTCAGCCGCTGGCAAAATCCGTGCGGTTCGTGCCGGTCGACTTCACCCGCGACCGGCTGGACACAGCTGTGGCGTCGGCAGGTCATCGGCCCGAGGAGGCCACGACGTGGGTCTGGGAGGGTGTCGTGCCCTACCTCAGCCGAGCCGAGGTTGCCGCCACCGTCCAGGCCGTCAGCGGCCGATCGACGGCGGGCAGCCGCCTGGTCGTCAACTACCAGTCGCCGGCGCTGTCGGCCGTCGCCTGGCGGCCCGGGCCATGACGGCGATGGCACGGCGACGCAGTCCCTGGGCGGATGAGCCCCGACGCTCGTCGTGGACCCCGACCGCCATGGCTGAACTGCTCGCCGGCTACGGCTTTGACCTCAACCGGGATGACGCCGACCGACCGTCACGCAGAGTTGAGGAAGGGCGCGCTGACGTGCCGATGACCGTGTGGCGTCCGTGATCGGGCGTCCGCGGCTATACGTGAAACCTAAGGTTGATCTTTGGCCCGAGTAACCACGGCTCAAAATCGCCGGTCGTCGTCGAACCAGCGGCTCGCCTTCGGCTCGGGTACCTGAAGACGTTTGGCCAGGCTACAGAAGACGTCCCAGGCCTGCTCGCGGTAGTTCGTGTCGATCAGTCGATGTTCGTCGTTGACCGCGTTGAGGTCGGCGACGAGACCGCGGAGCGCACGCTCGGCGGCGTCGAGCCGATCGCGTGCCTCGGGCGTGATGGCCTCGACGGCGCGCAAGGCACGCGTGTATGCCGAACAGGCGGCCTGACCGAAGGCCTTGGAGTCCTCCACCCAGTCGCGGAACGGGTTGTCCATGTGCGCTGCCAACCAAGCCTCAGATTTGGCGCCTTTGACCGAGACCGCGACCGCGCTGCCCTTGAAGCGGGCCTTTATCGCAGCGGCGATCGTGCGTCTGGTCCCGTTGAGAAAGAGGCTGCGCAGCGACGGCAGCTCGGGCAGGCGCGGCGGGTCCAAACCGTAGGCATCATCAAGCCGCAGATTGTGCAGCCGGCGATGCCTGCCCAACTCCGACAGGTCGGTAAGCACGCCTGGTGGATCGCCGAACGTGAGCGCCAGGTCCTCCAGGTCGGTCAGGCCCTCCAGCACCGCCGCCGACACCTCACCCCCGACCCAGAGCCAAAGCTTGGGCGTGCGCCGCAGGCCGTCCGGTATCACGACGTCCGGCCCGTACTGAAACAGCCGCAAATCCAGCCGATGACCCATGTCGGGCGCCTTGACCTGAACAGTCGCCGGCGGTCTGCGCAGCAGCAGCGTCTCGATGGATTCAGGAAGGCGAATGCCCCGCAGCCCAGCACCCTCCAGCCGAACCGTGCTGAGGTTGGTCGTGCTGAGGTCGATATCACCGGCGGCATCGTCCCAGTACAAGAACTGGATACCGGGGCGGGCGGCGACCGCGCCGATGATCCCGCGCTCAGGCCCGGACCACTCCACGGTGCGGCAGCGCGGCAAGGCATCCAGTTGCGACCAGTCGACAGGCCCATCCGCCGGCACCAGGCCCTCATCCCTAGGCCTCAGATCGAGCACTATCGTCGAAGCGACCAGCCGCCTCGGACCGGCGCCGAAGTCCACCTCCACGCCAGCGGACTGGACCCGCCGGACGTCACCGACAGGCCGAAACCCCCCAGAAGACGCTGCCACGCAGCCGATCCTATGCGTCGGCCCAGCATAATCTGACATACCGTCCATCCGCTCATGCCGCCGACCGTGCGTAGCCAGCGTCGCCCAACATCCCTCTGTCGTGACGCTGCGTGGAAATGCCTGTCCGGTGCGGCTAGCGGTATCTCCCACCGCGGGCAGTTACGGAGGCTCCGAGGTTGAGCAGGGGCGTCACGCTGCCCTCCCGGGCAGGGTCCGTGGAGATCTGCCGGAGGAGGTCGGTCCGGGACGGCGGTCCCATTGGTCGTCGCACGCGCCGCTCTTCCTGCTAGTTCTGCAGCAACTAGCAGAAAACTAGCAGGTTTGTGGGGTCAGGATCTCCTAGTTACCTGCTAGTTGCTGCCAGATTGGCAGATCCGCTGCTCGGGTAGCCGGCGGCCGGACGCAGGGGGAGGATGCGGGCAGAGTGCTCGCGTCCCAGGAGGTCGACGATGACCCTGCCGTCGTACGCATCCGGAACGTCCCGAACCCCGCTGCTGGGCGAGACGATCGGCGAGAACCTCACCCGCGCGGCCGTGGCGTTCGGCGGACGGGACGCGCTGGTGGACGTGGCGAGCGGGCGCCGCTGGACCTATGGACAGCTCGAGACCGACGTGGACACGGTCGCCCGAGGACTGCTCGCCCGGGGCGTCACCAAGGGTGATCGGGTCGGTATCTGGGCGCCAAACGTTCCGGACTGGGTGCTGGTCCAGTACGCCACTGCCCGGATCGGCGCGATCCTGGTCAACATCAACCCGGCGTACCGAACCCACGAGCTGGCGTACGTCCTCAGGCAGGCGGGCGTGCGGACGCTGGTCAGCGCCGAGTCCTTCAAGACCAGTGACTACCGCGCGATGGTCGGCGAGATCCGGGCGGACTGCCCCGACCTGCGTGAGGTCGTCTTCCTCGGCGGGCTCGACTGGGACACGCTACTAGCGGACGCAGCTGAAGTGTCCGCCGAGACCCTCGCTGAGGCCGCCGGACAGCTCTCGCCGGACGACCCGATCAACATCCAGTACACGTCGGGCACGACGGGATTCCCCAAGGGCGCCACCCTCAGCCACCACAACATCCTCAACAACGGCTTCTTCGTGGGCGAGCTGTGCCGCTACACCGAGGAGGACCGGATCTGCGTGCCGGTGCCGTTCTACCACTGCTTCGGGATGGTGATGGGCAACCTCGGCGCCACCTCGCACGGCGCGTGCGTGGTCATCCCGGCGCCGGCCTTCGAGCCGGCTGCGACGCTCCGCGCGGTGGCCGAGGAACGCTGCACCTCGCTCTACGGCGTACCGACGATGTTCATCGCCGAGCTGGCCGACCCCGACTTCGGCACGTACGACCTCTCGTCGCTGCGCACCGGGATCATGGCCGGCTCGCCGTGCCCGGTCGAAGTGATGAAACGGGTCGTCAACGAGATGGGGATGACTGAGGTCACGATCTGCTACGGCATGACCGAGACCTCGCCGGTCTCCACCCAGACCCGCGCCGACGACGACTTGGAGCGCCGCGTCTCGAGTGTCGGCGCAGTCCACCCGCACGTCGAGGTCAAGGTGGTCGATCCGGAGACCGGCCTGACCGTGCCGCGGGGCCAGCCGGGCGAGTTCTGCACCCGCGGATACTCGGTGATGCTGGGCTACTGGAACGAGCCGGCGAAGACTGCCGAGGCCATCGACGCCGCCCGCTGGATGCACACCGGCGACCTCGCGGTGATGGACGACCACGGCTACCTCAACATCGTCGGCCGGATCAAGGACATGGTCATCCGCGGCGGCGAGAACATCTACCCGCGCGAGATCGAGGAGTTCCTCTACACCCATCCGGACATCGTGGACGCGCAGGTCATCGGCGTACCGGACACCAAGTACGGCGAGGAACTGTGCGCGTGGGTGCGCGTGCGCGACGGCGCTGGGCCGCTCACTGCCGAGACGGTCCGGGAGTTCTGCACGGGCAAGCTGGCGCATTACAAGATCCCGCGGTACGTGCAGGTGGTGGACTCCTTCCCGATGACCGTCACGGGCAAGATCCGCAAGGTGGAGATGCGCGAGCGCTCGGTCGAGCTGTTCGGGCTGCAGGACGCCGCGGCGACGCGCAACGCCTAGGCCATGCGCACCGCGCTGGGGTTCCGGCTGCACAGCGGGTGGACGGCCGTGGTGGCGGTGGCCGGGCAGGACGGGCGGCCGGTCGCGCTGGTGAGCCGGCGGATCGAACTGTCCACTCCGGACGTCCCGGTGCAGGCCTACCACGCGGCGGCCGGGCTGTCGCCAGACGCCGCCGCCGAGCTGGTTGCCCGCGCGCACGCGGTGGCGCTGGCGTGCGCGCGTGGCGGCCTGGACGCGCTCGCCGGCGAGCTGGAAGCGGCCGGGCACGAGGTCGTCGCCGCCGGCGTGCCCATCGGCGGGCTCGCGATCCCGGCCGAGCTGGCGACGATCCTCCGGTCTCATCCGCTGCTGCACGCGGCCGAGGGTGATCTGTTCCGTGAGGTTATCGCCGCGGCGGCGCAGGAGCGTGGCCTGCGGGTCGCCGAGATCCCTGCCCGGGAGTTGCCGGCGCTCGCCGGCCGGTCGTTGGCGGTCGAGGAGCCGGGCTTGCGGGCGGTGCTGGCGGATGCCGGGCGCGAGGTCGGACGGCCGTGGCGCAAGGACCAGAAGGACGCCGCGATGCTCGGCTGGCTCGCGCTCGCCAGCGTCTGATCGCTCGATTCACTCTAGGTCAGTTCTTGGTCGACTACCTAGGCCTTTTGTTACAGAAGCCGACACCCATAACGGGAGAAATATCAAGCTAACGGGTAATCAGAGCATTTCTAAACTTAAGCAAACGCAGGTAAGTGAATTTCGAAGCCGACACGTTTTTCCTTCCATTCCGGCTCCGGACGCGGTTACCTAGTCGTCGTCGCAGCCAAGACGCGGCAGGAAATACCAGCGGTACCCAACGGATCTGCGGGTCGCATCCAGCGCGCCCAGATCCGATGTGGACTCCCCGGCCCCGGCTGATCACCGGACGCCGGAGTCGGGTGAATGCGGGTGCGGCGGTCGCCGTCAGGTCCCGGTAGTGGCCGCCGCACTCCCTCCCGAAATGAACCCCTCCTCCCTTTGCCGGCGGCTGTGCCGGCTCTCAGACGCGGCGGCGCGTCGCGCTCATCCCCGGCAGCCAGCTTCGGCTGGCCAGCGCGGCGCGCCGTCGCCCAAACCCGGAAGGACCGATGTGAGCACGCACGACTCTTGTGGTGGTGCGGTGGCAGAGGTCGGCGAAGCGTACCTCTCCGTTGCACCGCTACTCGCTGTCGAAGTGCTGTCGCCGGCCGCGTGCCGTAAGGACATCTCGATGAAGCGGGCACTCTACGAGGAGTGCCGCGTGGCGTCGTTCTGGGCCGTCGACCCGGACGAACCGTCCCTGCGGGTATGGGAACTGGTGGGCGGCGCCTTAGGAGAGGAACCATCTGTCTGGTCGGGCCATGTCCCTGACCTGTGTTTGTCCGCCACGCGGCGCCATCCTGGCAACTTGCGCACGTATTTAGTGCGGGGGCAGAACGGAGGGCTCACCCGGCCCCGCACTGGTGTAGCCCTCGGCAGGATTCGGGACCTGCGCACCCGCCCTCGGATGGCCGCGCATGTACAGGCTGCCGTACCGCCGCCGCATTGGTTTCGCCCACAGAGCTTAGGCATGGATCCGGCAGGGTCAGCCCCGCTGCGGCGGCGACCCCGCGTTGAGGCGGTGCCCTGGACAACTTGGACGCCACCGCCGCGCGGAACTGGTCGTGGCCCAACGGTTCGGTAGGCGAGGTCGCACGAAGGCCGCTGTGCGGAGCTATGCGGCGATCGCGGCACAGCCCCTGGGCCCCGGTTTCAGCGCATATAGGCGTAATGTCTCTCTCGCGTCGCTGTCATGATACCGTCACCGCTTGATTCTTGGCACGGGAAGGTACGCTCGTAAGACAGGGTGGTGCTGGCTGTCAAGTAGCCACGCCGACCTCGTTGGCCATCTGCGGTCGGTGGAGTATCGGGCGCTTCCATCGGAGTATGTGACGTTTCGCGGCAATCGATATCGCATTGTCGCTATACGGTGTGGAGCGGCCGTTGGTGACATTCGGTGGACCTGACTTGCTATGCGCTTACCGGCGTGCCCCCGGATAGGCTCGTCCATCGCCGATGATCATCCTGGCGACAGACTTCGGTCTGCTGGCCTCCATCTGGAGCGTGGACTGCATCGGCTTCGTCGCGGCGCCGAGCGCTCAAGCGGACTTGCGCACGTATCTGGCACCAACGGCTGACCCGCGGATCGGCCGAGCTGCTCGCAGGCCGCCCACCACGACAACGGGGCAGACGACGGTGGTCAGTGTGGGATGGCGTCGATGAGGTCGCGGGCGCCTTGGCGGAGCAGGGTGAGGGCGACTGAGGTGCCGAGGGTGGTCGGGTCGGTCGGGTCGCCCCACTCGTGGGCGTCGAGGACGCTCTTGCCGTCCGGGGAGAACACCATCGCGCGCAGTGACAGCCGACCGTCGGGTTCGGTGTGGGCGTAGCCCGCGACGGGGCTGTTGCAGTGTCCCTGCAGGACGTGCAGCAGCATCCGCTCGGCGCTGGCCTCCCGCCACGCGTCGGTGTTACCTAGACGGGCCACGGTCTCGATGGTGGCGGTGTCGTTCTCGCGGCACTGCAACCCCAGCACCCCGGCGCCGATCGGCGGGCAAATCACTTCGATCGGGATCGTCTGCGTGATCCGGTGCGTGTGGCCGATCCGCTCAAGGCCGGACACCGCGAGGAGTAGCGCGTCGGCCTCGCCGGCGTCGAGCTTTGCCAGGCGGGTGTTGGCGTTGCCGCGGATCGGCACCGTGGCCAGGTGCGGGTAGCGGCGGGCGAGTTGGGCGATGCGCCGCACGGCGGAGGTGCCGATTCGGGTGCCGGCGGGCAACTCGTTGAGGGTGAGGCCGCCGGGGTGGATCAGGGCGTCGTGGATGTCGTCGCGGGCCAGGTAGGCGGTGAACACGGTGCCGACCGGCACCGGCCGGTCACCCGGCACGTCCTTCATGCAATGCACCGCCAGGTCGCAGTCGCCGGCGACCAGGGCCGCGTCGACCTCCTTGGTGAACGCGCCTTTGCCGCCGAGCGCGGATAGCGGCCCGGCCCACCGGTCCCCGCTGGTGGTCATCGGCACGACCTCGGTCACCAGGTCCGGGAAGAGCACGGCGAGTTCAGCGCGGACCCGCTCGACCTGGGCGAGAGCCATTGGGGACGAGCGGGTACCGATCCGCAGCGGGGAACCAGACATGGGCATGAGGTTAGGGCGTGGACCAGGCGACCGCGCCGACCACCAGACCTGAGGCCCAGGCGAGGGTGGTGTACCGCAGGTTCCCCACCGTGGGGAGCTGGTCGAGGAAGCCGGTGACCCGTTCCTGGTGGTCGCCGGGCCACGTGGCCTGGGGGAGTAGGTCATCGCCCACGTACAGGGCGCCGGGTCGCAGCAGGGCCAGCAGCTCCTCGAACTGCTGGAATTTGCCGGGGCGGCAGTCTACGAACGCCAGGTCGAACGGCTGCCCGTCGTAGGCGGACAGCCAGGCGCCGGCGTCGCCGATCTCGAAGCTCACCCGAGGGTCGAGGCCAAGGTGATCGCCCGCGACGGCCTGCACAGCGGCGTTGACCTCCACGGTGACGAGCCGTGATCCCCGGTCCATGCCGTCGAGGAGCCAAGCCGTGCCGGCGCCGGTGCCTGTGCCGAGCTCGAGTAGCCGTCCGCCGGGTTTGGACGCCGCCAGCGTCGCCAATAGCGATCCAGTGCGGTCCTCGCACGACATTGCGAAGCCGAGAATTTCGGCGTCGGCGAGGATGCCGGGCAGGGCAACCGGGCGCCGGAAAGGGGTGTCGTCCACAGGGGACCTCCTTCAGATGGAGGCGAAGCGACGGAGTGGATGGAACGGGCAGTTAGGTCAGGGCGCGGGCAACCTGTTCCGCGGCGAACGACAGGATCAGGTCGGCGCCGGCGCGCTTGAGCGCGGCGTAGTACTCGACCATCCCGGCCATACCGAGCGCGGCCACCGCGGCGTACTCCCCGGAGGTGGAGTAGGCAATCAACGGCACCCGGGTGTGAGCGCGCAGCGCGACCAGCACGTCGATGGCGGTCAGGACCGGCTGGACGGTGAGGGAGTCCGCGCCTTCGGTCAACCACGTGTCGGCCTGGGTGAGGGCGTCGCGGTCGGCCCGGCTGGGCTCCAGTTGGAGGCCGCGACGGTGCCCGCGCCCCGGGTCGGTTCCCATCAGCGCCTTGAACGGCCCGTACAGGTCGGTGTGCAGGGCAATGTTCGGGCACACCCCGACATCCGGCAGCCCGGCGTCGTCGAGGGCGTTGCGGACCGTGCGGACCGACCCGTCGAGCATCGCGGTCGGGGACACCACGTCCGCCCCGGCCTGGGCGTGCAGCACCGCCATCTCGGCCATCAGCGCGTACGTGGCGGCCCGGTCGATGCGGCCGGCGCCGTCGAGGATCGTGCACTCCCCATGGTCGGTCCACGAGCAACCGCAGACCTCGGTGGTCACCACCACCTGCGGCGCGGCTGCCTTGACCTCCTGCACCGCGGCCGGCATGAGGCTCCCTGCCGCGGTGGCGCCGGACGCGGACCCGTCGCGAGGATCGCCGTAGACGAACAGCTTCACCCCGCGGATACCGAGCCGCGCCCACCGCCGGATCGTGGCCGCGACCTCGCCGAGAGCCACCGACCCGGGCAGGTCACCGGTGTGCTGGCCGACCGGATGAACCAGCAGCGGCGCGGTCAGATCCCGCGTCACCAGACCCGGCCGGGCGTACAGCTCCCGCACCACCTCCCGCGCCCGAGCAGGGTTCACCCCGTCCGGGCCGGCACTCCCGCCGACGCTGGCCAGCTGCCGGGCGTTCACGACCGGCCATCCCGGGCCGGGATCGCGGTGTAGACGTCGGCCGTGCCGTCGCCGCTTACGCCGTGTTGCCAGGAAATACTCACTGGCGGAGGTACCGGCGCGACACCGACCGCGGTGCCGTCCGACCACCAGAAGTCGGCCAGGCGCGGCTGCGGCCCGGGCTCGCCAGGCGCGGCTGTCGGCGGCGGCTCCGCAGCGGGTGGCCGGGTTGCGGGAACCGCGGCCAGTTCGATGCTCTGCGCAACGGCACGGGCCGTGCATGGCCACCGGTCACCGCAGCATCGGCACTGGCGCTCGTTGCGCGCTGCGTCCTGGGCCGGCTGATGCTTGTGCAGCTGTTCGGAGACGAGCCGGAGCAAGCACGCCGGCTCCGGCTCAGCGAATGTGCTGATGTCAGACATGGCGGGGTTCTCCCGGGTAATGGACTAGTAGCGGTCGTGGTGGGCCGCTGTGGTCGCGGCCGGGTCGTCAGGGTGTGACAAGGCCGGGTGGCCGGGTGGACACGGGCGTTTCCGGACGGGGATCGGGGCCGCCGCGTGCCCACCCGGCGACATCACCCGCCGCCGCCGACCTCGTCTGACGACACCGGGGAGTCGCGGGGATCAAGACCAGCGCGGCGCAGCTGCCGCTGCGCCCACCGCCGATCCGGGCACGGCCAGCCCTTCAAGCACATCAGGCACACCGGCGTGTAGGAGCCCGGAACGTGTTCGTGCAGCGCCAGCAACCGCCGAGCAGTGGCGATCAGCTCCGGTGTGATTCGAGGCTCGCCGGTCGACGCCGGATCGGCCGCGGCCCGCGCAGGGATTGCTGTGCTCTCGCCGGTCGACATGCTGATCACGGCAGCGCTCCTTCCCTCGTCTGGCCTCGGCTGGCCCCCGCCAACGGCGCCGTCGCACGGGGAGTACACCGACGCCGCCAGCGGGGGCGATACCAAGCACACCGTGGTGACGGTGGGCGCGCCATGAATCACCACCCGTGCTTACTCGCGCGGACCCTGAAAGAGCGACCTGGGCTTTTACCGACAGGGATGTGACTGGCGTCACCAGATGACTACGGTCGGGCGCACTGAGGAGGTGGCGCGGTGAGCAACGGGGTGAGCCGATACCGCAACGCGGTCTTGGCCGCGTTAGTGGCGGAGTACGGGCTCACCCGCGCGGGCCTCGCCGACCTAGTCAACGAGAGGATCGAGGAGAACACGGGCGAACCTGGCGAGGCGACTGAGCGTTGGGTGTACTACCTGCTGTCGGGACAGATCCTGTGGCCGCGGGAGGCTCAACGTCAGGCTCTCGAAGAGGTGTTCGGTGTCTCGGCACTTGACTTGGGCTTCATCCCGCCGCGCGGCGCTGGGCGCCGTAGCGGGCCTACGCTGCGAGTAGTGCGGGCACCGAAGGGAGAGGCCGTGGATCGTCGCAGGTTCTTCATGGTGGCGGGTACCGGCGCTCTCTCGGTCACGCTGCCGGACCTCACCCGCCGCACCCGGCTCGGAATGTCCGACGTCGAGACACTCCGGCAACCGTTGCGCAAGCTCGTCACCCTCGATGACCGACGCGGCGGCACCACGCTGGCGCCGGCGGCGGCCGGCGTAGTCCGGCACATCGAACAGGCGCTGGAGCGCTGCGAGGTCTCCGATCGGGTTCGCCGCGCGTTCTACACCCTGTCAGGGGAGTACCTCGGCAACGCCGGCTGGTTCGCCATCGACGCCGACGACCTGCCGGCAGCGGCCCGCTACCTCGACCACGCGCTCCGCGTCGCCACGATCAGCCGCGACGCCACCCTGCAAGCCCAGATCTGGAACGGCATGGTGTGGCGGGCCACACAGGCCGGCGACCACGCCGAGGGCATGGCGATCGCGCAGGCTGCGCTCACCTCGACCGCGTCCCGGCGTAACCCGAAGATCGCCGCGTTGTGGCACGGCTGGGTCGCTCAAGGCCACGCCTGGCGGGGCCAGCGTGCTCTCGCCGAGCGGTCCCTCGGCCGCGCCCACGATGCACTCGACCGGGCGGACGACGGCCCCCCGACCCCGTCGTGGCTGACTTTCCTTGACCGCGACGAGTTGAGCAGTCAAGCGGCCTACAGCCATCTGGTCCTCGGCAACTACGCTGCGGCGGAAGACACCGCGGCCGAGGCGATCGCCGCGACCGCGCCGGCCTACCCCCGCAACCGGGTCAGCCGCCAGCTGACGCTTGCCCATGCCTACCTCGGGCGGCGCGAGGTCGAACAGGCCGTCAACGTGGCCAGCACCGTGCTGGACCTCACCGGCGACCTGCACTCCGGCCGGCTCTTGCGCCGCTACCACACCCTGCACGACCGGATGGCCGTGTGGGAATCCGACGTGCCTGCCGCTGCGGCCTGGACGCAGCGGTTCCGCTCCCAGCTACCCGCGTCGTGACGGGCGAGTTCCAGCTCCGCCATCACACCGATCCGGCGGCCATCCGGGACGTCCTGCTGGACGTGTACGCCGAGGTGTACGCCGCCGTTATCCACGAGCCGTTCAACACCCGCAAGCGGTTCGCGCAGCGGCTTGATGGCCACGTGACCGGCCCGCGTTGGGAAGCCGTCGTGGGGTATGACGCCGCCGAACCGGTCGGCTACATCTACGGCTGCGCACTCGCGCCCGGTAGCAAGTGGTGGGCCGACCTGGAGCCGCCCGTCATCGATGCGGAGTTCACCGCCGAGACCAGTCAACGGACCCTGGCGATCTTCGAGCTGATGGTCCGCAAACCCTGGCGCGGCACCGGCGCCGCCCACGCGATCCACGAAGAACTGGTCACCACGCGCCTAGAGCAACGGTCCTCCCTCGCGGTCGACCACGAACACCCCCGCGTGCGGGCCATGTACGAACGCTGGGGCTACCGCTACGTCGGCGCCGAGCGGCCGTTCCCCGACGCGCCGTTGCTCGACGTCATGGTCCGCGACCTGCGCTGAGCCATGTTCTCTCCAGCCTGGTTCAGCCTTACCGGCTGAGGTCGGGGCTGACCTGGTGCTCGGCTGACCCGCGGTTCGGCCGAGCGGCCCGGTCGTAGGGTGGAGTTCGTGGACCCCATCACGGTCGGCTTCGACCTCGACATGACGTTGATCGACAGCCGACCGGGCATTGCGGCGGCGTACGAGCAGCTCTCGGCCGAGACGGGCGTCCCCATCGACTCCGCGCTCGTCGTCTCACGGCTGGGGCCGCCGCTCAGCCACGAACTGGCGAACTGGTTTCCCGCCGACCAGGTCGAGCAGATGGTCGACCGGTACCGCGAGCTGTACCCCACGCTCTCGGTACCGGCGACCATCCTCCTGCCCGGGGCCCGCGAGGCGCTGGCGGCGGTTCGCGCGCACGGCGGTGGCGCGGTCGTCGTGACCGGCAAGTACGGGCCGAACGCCCAGCTTCACGTCGACCATCTCGGGCTCGACATCGACGGCCTCGCCGGCAACCTGTGGGCAGAGGAGAAGGCGGTCGCGCTGCGCGAGTTCGGGGCGACGGTGTACGTCGGTGACCATGTCTCCGACGTCCTCGCCGCGCACGCAGCGGGCGCGCTGGGGGTTGGCGTCCCGAGCGGCCCGATTTCGGCGGACGAGCTGCGCACGGGCGGCGCCGATGTCGTCCTCGACGACCTGACCGCGTTCCCGGCCTGGTTCGCCGGGTACGTCCTGGACCAGCGGCTGGCCGCGCTCGACGCCCGGCTAGCTGCGCTGGGTGGCCTGGTCGTCGCGTTCTCCGGCGGCGCTGACTCGGCGTTCCTGCTGGCGGCGGCCGTACGCACCCTCGGTGCCGATCGGGTCGTGGCGGCCACCGCCGTCTCGCCGAGCCTGCCCGCCGTCGAGCTGGAGCAGGCGGCGCTGTTCGCCCGTGATCTCGGCGTCCAGCACGTCACGCCCCGCACCGACGAGTTGTCCCGGGACGGGTACCGCGCGAACGGCGGCGACCGTTGCTACTTCTGCAAGGCCGAGCTGCTGGACGTGATCACGCCGGTCGCGGCGGAGCTGGGCCTCCCGCACGTAGCCACCGGTACCAACGCGGACGACGCCGCGGCGGGCTTCCGGCCCGGGATCCGCGCCGCCGCCGAGCGCGGTGCCGTCACGCCGTTGCTCGACGCCGGGTTCACGAAGGCGCAGGTGCGCGCGGCGTCACGCCAGTGGGGTCTGGCCACCTGGGACAAGCCGGCGGCGGCGTGCCTGTCCAGCCGGATCGCCTACGGCGTGGAGATCACGCCTGCGCGCCTCGCCCGGGTCGAGCTGGCCGAGTCGCGGCTACGGCACGCGTTGACCAGCGCAGGTCTGCCCGTCGTCGATCTGCGCGTCCGTGACCTGGGCGGCGCTGCCCGGGTCGAGGTGGACGCGGCGCTCGTACCGGAGTTCACCGCGCGACCCGAACTGCTCGCGGCGATCGAAGGCTTCGACGAGGTGACGGTGGATCCGCGCGGCTTCCGGTCCGGCGCGATGAACGAACTGCTGCCGGATCCGTCGCAATACCGCTAGTCGCGCTGGGCTTCGTCGAGGATCGTGCGCTGCGCCGCCCGGGCCTGGCGGAAGAGGCCGAGGATCGCCATCGCGAAGCCGATCGGCGCGAGCATCGTGCCCAGCGCGAGCGCGGCCGGAGCATTCCGCACCCCGGCGAGAAAGGGAAAGAAAACGATTGCGGCGAAGATCAGGCCGGCAACGAAACACGCCGTACCGCCCCGGACCAGCCATGTCCCGTCTCCGCGCGCTGCCACACGTTCAGCCTAGGACGTGCGCCCGAGTTCCCCGATCCGGGTAGACCCGTTGGACGTATCCCGCCGCATCGCTAGCCTTGACCGTTGGGGGTCGCGCCGGACGCTGCCCCAGTCCGTGCAGCCGCGAGCAGAGCAGAGGTCAACGTGCCCACCGGCAAGGTCAAGTGGTTCGACGTGGAGAAGGGCTTCGGCTTCCTGTCGCGGGACGACGGCGGCGACGTCTTCGTGCACAAGGGTGCGTTGCCCGCGGGCGTGACTGAACTCAAGCCTGGCGCCCGGGTGGAGTTCGGGGTGGCCGAGGGGCGCAAGGGCGAACAGGCACTCTCGGTGAAGCTGCTCGACCCGATCCCGTCGATGGTCGCGGCGCACCGCCGGCCCGCCGAGGAGCTGCACGGCATGATCGAGGACATGATCAAGGTGCTGGAGGCCAAGGTCCAGCCCGACCTGCGGCGGGGCCGCCACCCCGACCGGAAGACGGCGCGCAAGATCGCGGAGATGGTGCACGCCGTCGCCCGCGAGCTGGAGGTCTAGGACCAGCGCATACCCGGGAACGGTTCGTTCGGCTCCACGGCCGTCCAGACCTGGCGTACGTGCTTCTCCACCAGGGGGCGGTCGTCGTTGGCGATGTCGAGCGCCGTCACCTGGCGCCAGAGTGGGATCGTGATGGCGCCGTCCAGAGCAGTCCGGAACTCGCCGACGAACCACGGCAGCTGGCCCGATCGCACGGCGGCGCTGAGCGCCTCGATCGTGCCGTCGTCCATGTTCCTGCAACTGGTGCTGAGCTGGTTGAAGAGGCGCTGGCTGATGGGTGACACGTTGGGTCACTCTCCTTGAGGTTGGCTCTCGCGCCCACGGTGCGCCCGTTTTCGCCGGTCGGGGGTAGCAGCGTCGGAACCCCGACACTCGCCGTCAGCGCAGCGGTCGGGGGAGCGGCGGCGTGAACCCGGCAGCGGCGGCGCGGCCGAGCAGGGCGTCCGCGGCGGCGAATCCGGCGTCGCCGAGGTCCTCGGTGAAGTCGTTGACGTACAGCGCGATGTGCGCGTCGGCGACCTCGCGGTCCATCTCCTGCGCGTGCGCGGCGACGTACGGGCGGGTCGCGTCGGGATCGGCCCAGGCGGCCCGCACAGAGGCACGAATGTGGCCGGCCAGCTCCTCGTGCGTGAAACCTGCCAGGTCGCGGCGGGCCAGGATCGCGCCGAGCGGGATCGGAAGGCCGGTCTCGCCCTCCCACCAGTCGCCCAGGTCGGCGACGGCGTGCAGCTCGTACCGCGGGTAGGTGAACCGGGCCTCGTGGATCACCAGCCCGGCGTCGACCTCGCCGTCGCGCACCGCCGGCATGATCGTGTGGAACGGCATCACCCGGATCTCGCCCGGCGCGAAACCCTCGGACCAGAGCCGGAACAGCAAGTACGCGGTGGTGCGGTCGCCGGGGACGGCCACGGTCGCGCCGGCCGGCAGCGCCCGCTCGCCCCTGGTGAGAACCAGCGGCCCGCAGCCACGCCCGAGCGCGCCGCCGCAGGGCAGCAGCGCGTACTGGTCCAGCAGCCACGGCAGCGCCGCGTACGACACTTTGACGATGTCGAAGGCGCCCTGCTCGGCGGCCGTGTTCGTGACGTCCACGTCGGCGTACGTGACCTCGACGGGCGGTGCGCCCGGTACCAGCCCGTGCGCGAGCGCGTGGAAGACGAACGTGTCGTTCGGGCACGGCGAGTACGCGATCGAGAGCGGCTTCATCGGGCCACCGCCGCGACAGCCAGCCCCAGCGCGGCGAACGCGGCCGGGATGTCCCAGGCGGCGCGGTCCCGCCGCCCGATCAGGTTGCTCACCGTCCGTACCTCCGTCCACGGGATGCCGTGCTCACTGGCCGCCCACGCCACGCCGTACCCCTCCATCGCCTCGGCGACCGCGTCCGGGTGGGCGTCGGCGACCGCGGCGGCGCGGGCGTCCGTACCGGTCATGGTGGCCAGCGTGAGAACGGTGCCCGCACGGATATCGATACCCGCCGCGGCGAGGGCAGCGGCTGTGGACGGCGCCACGGGTGATTCCAGCGGCGCGCCGCCGCTCAGCCCCAGGCCGGTGAGATCGAGGAAGCCGTCGTCGGTGGCGGCGCCGAGGTCGGCGAAGGCCACGGTGCGGGCCAGGACGACGTCGCCGACCGCTGCCCGTCCGGTGAAGCCGCCGGCGATCCCGGCCGAAACCACCAGGCGGATCGGCGTGCCGGCGCGGTCTAGAGCGGCCAGAAGTCGGCTGGTGGCCACCGCCGCCGCGACGGGACCGACGCCGCCGGCCGCGGCGATCACGTCGCCCGCTGCGACAGCCCCGTACGGCAGGTCGTTACGCGGCACCGCCTCGCCCAACCGCTTGACGGCAGCATCGCGTTCGGCACTGACCGCGGTAACGACCAGGGTGGCCACGGGTCAGCTGGCGTCGGCGTTGACCAGGGCGAACTCCCAGAACCCGCTGGTCTCGCCCTTGCCAGCGCCCTGCGGCAGCGCGACGACCTGGATCTGCATCGTGTTGCCCCGCTGGAAGTCGGCGGAGAGGGTGAAGTAGCTCTTGTCCTTCTGGATCGGCCCCGCCGCGACCTGGTTCTCGCCGTCCACGACGCGCACGAACCAGCCGCGCTCCTTGACGTCGTGCGGCACCTCGACGGCGACCGGCGCGCCCGGCCGGACCTTGACCTTCGTGGGCCGCTGCTTGTTCTCCCGGCAGTCGCCGGCGGCGAGGTACGCCTCGCCCTCGAAGCACCACAGCGAGGCGTTGGCCTGGGTGAACTTGCCGCCGGCGAAGGCGCCGACCTCGGGCAGCGGCTTCTCGCAGCCGGCCAGGAGGCCGAGGCCGAGGACGGCGGCAGCGAGGGCGGCGGTGCGGCGGGCGAGCATCGATGCTCCAGTGCGGTTCAGGTTGCGGCGCAGGCCAGGGCAGTCCTCAGGTTACCGACCGGGCGGGTGCCGGCTTCACATGGAGTGACCACAACCACAGGCCCACCCGCGCCGCCGCGACTGCCATCAAGACGGCCGCGAGGAGCAGCCCCCACACGCCAGCCAGCGGGATGATCCCGATCGCGCCGCCGAGGACGAACGCGATCTGGAGCAGCGTCTCGGAGTGCGCGAACGCGCTGGCCCTGGTCTCGTCGGGCAGCCGCTCCTGGATGACGGCGTCCACGCCGAGCTTCGCCAGGCCGGTCGCGAGCGCGGTCAGGAACGCCAGCGCGACCGCCGCCGGCAGGCTGTACCCGACGGCGGCGCTGACACAGGCAAGCGCTACTACGCCGAGGCTGGCGGCCTCCACCGTTAGCGGATGGTGCAGGCGGATGCGCGTGCCGACGATAGTGGCGGTGAACGAGCCGGCGGCGAGCCCGCCGAGGATGATTCCGAGGGCCAACGTCTCCGGCAGCCCGAACTCGTCCTCGCGGGTACGGAACGCGAAGAACAGCGTGAGGAAGCCGTAGAGCGCGCGGAGGGCGCCGGTGGCGGTCACCGCGGCCCAGACCGGGGCGTCGAAAAGCTTGCTGGTCTTGTGGCCGGAGAGTTGGAAGATCCGGGGGACGACTTCGGGTTGGTCGGAGTCGACGTGGTCGGGCAGGCGCAGCGCGATGACCATGCCGATCGCGAACACCACGGACGCCGCGCGCAGGGTCCACTCCGGGCCGAACCCGGCGAGGAGCAGCCCGATCGGCGCCACCACCGCGCCGGCCACCGTGCCGAAGAGCGACCCGCGCGCGTTCGCCGCGACGAGAGTCATGCCCTTGGGCAGCACCCGGGGCACGGCCGCACTGCGGGCGACGCCGTATGCCCGGGACATCACCAGCACCCCGAACGCTGCGGGGTAGAGCACCCAGGTGTCCATCTGCTCCGCGATCATGTAAGCGAGGAAGCCGCGGGCGAGCATCGTCGTAGCCAGCGCGTACCGGCGGCCGTGCCGGAACCGGTCGAGCACCGGGCCCACCAGTGGCGCGAGCAGCGCGAACGGCGCCATCGTGACGAGCAGGTACAGCGCCACCCGGATCCGCGCCTCGCCGACGGGCACGTTGAAGAAGATGGTGCCGGCCAGTCCGATCGCGACCAGCGCGTCACCGGCGCAGGACGCGGCGTGCAGCTCGAACATCCGGTGCATGCCGGTCTCCGCCGCACCGTGCGCGTCCCGGGCCGTACGGACCCGCCCCCAGAACCGCGCCCACGACCGTGCGAGCCAGTTCCACGCGGCGGCGATGCTCGCGAAGAGGCTGCGAATCAGGGCTCGGAGACGGGGCACAGTCACCATCGTTACCTACTGGCCCCACTGGGTGCGCACTGAAGCCCGCCGGTGAGCAAGAATGGGGGAGTGAGCCTCACCACCGCCGCCCGTATTGACGCCGTCTGCGCTGCCGCCGTGGAGCTCGCTCGCGCCGCGGCTCAGGAGGTGGGCGGTGAGCATGTCGGCGAGCACCTCGGCGTCCGCGCCGAGGGCGACCGCCTCGTCACCCATCTTTTCGCCGCGAACCAGCCGGGCTACCGGGGCTGGCAGTGGTCCGTCACGGTGGCCCGCGCCCCGCGCACGAAGCACGTCACGGTCAGTGAGGTGGCACTGCTGCCGGGCACCGAAGCCGTCCTGGCGCCGGAGTGGGTGCCGTGGAGCGAGCGCCTTCGCCCCGGTGACCTCGGCGTCGGCGACCTGCTCCCCACAGCACCGGACGACGACCGGCTGGCCCCCGGGTACCTGCTCTCCGACGACGAGGCCTTGATCGAGGTCGACCTCGATCTGGGCTTCGGGCGGGTCCGGGTGATGAGCCGGCTCGGCCGCGAGGAGGTCGCCGAGCGCTGGTACTCCTCCGACGCCGGGCCGTCCGCGCCGCTCGCGAAGGCCGCCCCCGGTACGTGCGGTACGTGCGGCTTCTACCTGCCGCTCGCTGGCTCGATGCGCGGCCTCTTCGGCGCCTGCGGCAACATCTTCGCCCCGGACGACGGTCGCGTCGTGAGCGCCGACCACGGCTGCGGCGCGCACTCCGAGGCGCTGGTCGAGGCCGTGCCGGCGGTGGCGATGTCGGCGGTCGCGTTCGATGACGAGGCCGAGCTGGAGGTCGTCAGCACGGTCGAGCACGAACCGGGGTCGGTCGAGGACACGACCGAGCCTGAGCCGTTCGGCCACGGGTGACCTCGCCGAACGAGGGCAGGGCCGCCGCCGAGCGCAGCGAGGCATGCTCGTGACTTCCGATCCGTTCGATACGGCGCACCGGCGGGACGCCGTCCTGCGGGCGTGGGCGTCCTCGCCGACGCGGTTCCGCGAGGACGCCAACGCCGAGGAGGATCTGGTCGTCGGCGGCTACGCCGACCGGCTCCTCGTCGAGCTGGCGCAGAACGCGGCTGACGCGGCCTCGCGTGTGGGAGTTGCCGGCACGCTCCGAGTACGGCTGCGCGACGGCGTGCTCACGGCGGCGAACACCGGTGCGCCGCTGGACAAGGGTGGTGTCGACGGCCTGACCTCGTTGCGCGCATCGTCCAAACGCGACGGTGATACCGCTGGCCGGTTTGGGGTCGGATTCGCCGCGGTGCTGGCGGTGAGCGACGAGCCCGAGGTGCGCTCGCGCGGCGGCGGCGTGCGGTTCTCCGCCATCGCTACCCGGTCGATGGCCGACGAGCTGGGTGGCGCCGTCGCGGACGAGGTCGCGCGGCGCGGCGGGCGGGTGCCGGTACTCCGGCTCGCGTGGCCGGTCGCCACGGCACCGGTGGAAGGATTCGACACCGAGGTCGTCCTGCCGGTGCGCGCCGGCGCCGAGGAGGCTGTCCGAGACCTGCTCGCCGGCTTCGACCCGACCCTGCTGCTGGCGCTGCCGGGCCTGACCACGCTCGACGTCGACGGCCGGATCGTGGAGCGCCGCGACGAGGGTGACGACGTGCTGCTCGTCGAGGGCGGCGTCCTCACCCGCTGGCGGTGCAGCCGCCGTTCGGGCGAGTTGTCCGCCGACCTGCTGGCGGATCGTCCGGTGGAAGAGCGCGCCCGGACCGCCTGGTGGACGCTGGCGGCCACCCCGGTCCACGACGACGGCCGATTGCGCCGGCTCGACGCTGACCAGGTTGTGCACGCGCCGACCCCGAGCGACGAGCCGCTCTCGTTGCCGCTCCGGCTGGCGGCCTCGTTCCCACTGGACACCAGCCGTCGCCGGGTCGTTCCTGGCGCGCTCACGGACTTCCTCGTCGCCGAGGCCGCACGCGCCATCGCCGATCTCGCGAGCGGGCTGGAACCCGAGCCGGGCGCGCTCGCCCTGGTGCCGAGGCCGGCGCTCGCCCGTGCCGAGCTGGACGCCCGTATCTGTTCCGCCGCGCTCGACGCCCTCGCCGCTACCCCGCTCCTCCCGCTCGCCGAGGCCCTGTTCACCGACCCGCCGCCCGCTGACCCCGACGGTCCGCCCGCTGAATATGGCGCCCAGGCGGAGCGGGTCTCCGGCCGGCAGGCGATCGTGGCCGAACCCGCGCTGGCGAGCGCCGTCAGCATCCTCGCCGAGGTCGTGCCGGGGCTCCTTCCGGCGGCGTACAGCACCGACCGCGCCGCCCGTCCGGCGCTGGACGCGCTCGGCGTGCGCCGGCTCGGGCTGGGTGCGGCGGTCGACGCGGTAGCCACCGTCACCCGCGATCCCGGCTGGTGGCGGGCCTTGTATGCCGCGCTCGCCGAGACCGCGCCCGGACTGGCCGAGGCGGATGCGTTGGCTGGCCTGCCGGTGCCGCTCGCGGATGGCCGTACCGTCACCGGGCCGCGTGGACTGCTCCTACCAGGCGACGGGCTGCCCGCCGAGGCGGTCGGCGCGCTGGGCCTGCGGGTAGTCCACCCGGACGCCGTCCACCCGCTGCTGGAGCGGCTCGGCGCCCAGTCCGCGACCCCGCACAGCCTGCTCGCCGACGACCGGGTCCGCGCCGAGGTGGCGCATTCGTTCGACGCGCACGACCCCGAGCCCATCGCCGAGGCGATCCTCGCACTCGTGGCCGCCGCGGGCGTCGGGCCCGGCGACGAGCCGTGGCTGGGCGAGCTTGCCCTGCCGGCCGACGACGGCGAGTGGTACCCGGCGAGCGAACTGCTACTCCCCGGCGCGCCGCTGGCCTCGGTCGTCGCCGCTGATGCTCCGTTCGAGGTGGCCGAGGCCGAGCTGGTCGAGCGGTGGGGCGCCGACCTGCTTGCCGCCGTCGGCTGCCTGCGTACGTTCCCGCTGGCCGACGAGGACGACGTCGACCTGGCCGACATCGCCGATCTGCACCTCGACGCCGGCGAGGACTGGGCCGACGCCGTGGACGAGCTGGTCGGCACCCCGTCGAGCGGCGTGCGGATCGAGCGGCTGCACGCCGTCCGCGACCTGGAGCTGGTCGACCCGGACCGCTGGTCCGACGCGCTCACCCTGCTTGGCGCGGGCAAGCTCCGGGTGGTTCTGGCGACGCCGGCGTTCGCGCTGACCGGGGACGGCCGGCGGGTCGAGGTGCCGTCGTATACCCGGTGGTGGCTGGCGTCGCATCCGGTGCTGGCTGGCCGCCGCCCCACCGAGCTGCGTACGCCGGACGCCGCCGCCCTCGACGGCCTGTTCGATCGGGCCGACGGGGACGCCGATCTGCTCGCGCTGCTGGGCTGCCGTACGGGCCTGGCCGACGTGCTGGACGCCGTCCGCGCCGATCCCCGGTTCGCAGCAGACTTGTTTGCCCGGCTCGCCGACCCGGCGCGGACCGTGACGCCGGTGCTCCTCCGCGAGGTCTACCCGCGGCTGGCCGAGGCGCTGGAAGGCGTCCGGGTCGCGCCGCCAGTGGCGATCCGGGTGGCGCCGGACCGGGTGGTGCCGGCGAGCGAGGCGGCCGTGCTGGACGCGCCATGGCTGCTCGATGCGCTCGCCGGGCGGTCGGCCGTGCCGGGCGGATCGGACCCGGAGGCCGTCGCCGATCTGCTGGACATCCCGCTCCTCTCCGAGCTGGGGTAATCGGCGCCACGGATTCCCAACGCCCTAGGGGATTTACGCGGCCCTAGGGGATTCGCGCCCCTTCCCGATTTGGTGGATTTGGATACGCTTCGGCCGTCAATAAGCCGCAAATTTAAGCGGCCAGGCGCGCCCCCGCCGAATGACTCCGCCACCCCTGAGGTGGCGTCTGTCGCGTCGCCGCGTGGACTCCTGCCCGGAAGCCGCGTGGACTCCTGCCCGAAAACGGGAACCGGTGTGAATTTGTGAGTTCCGACGAGAAAGGGGGTGGGTGAGGAAAGGGGTCAGTTATGCGAAGAAGCGCACGCACCCGGAGGACTGCGGTCTCGGCGGCCGCTGTCGTCGCTCTGGCGGTCCCGGCCGGAGCGACCGCCGCCGCTCC
>Ga0210378_10000323_pt1 | contig 23691 bp, 24 predicted proteins | sample PLM1_60_b1redo_FD_155465 | JGI IMG/M metagenome (GOLD analysis project Ga0210378, IMG submission 155465) | Groundwater sediment microbial communities from an aquifer in East River, Colorado, USA - PLM1_60_b1 redo | ecosystem: Environmental > Terrestrial > Soil > Riparian zone | place: USA: East...
CGCTCTCCAGAAGATTCTGCTCGTACGCCGATTGCGCCCACACACCGGCGTAGCAGTCTGCCTGCAGCTCCAGGCGGACGGAAAGCTCGTTCGCCTCCGACGGATGGTCTTGCTGCTCCTGGCGGACCCGTTCCTCTGTCCCGAGAAGCAACTGGACGTGGTGGCCGAACTCATGGGCGATCACATAGGCCTCTGCGAAGTCTCCCGGAGCTTGAAACCGGTCGCGCAGCTCCTGGAAAAATCCCAGGTCGAGGAACACCTTGCGGTCCACGGGGCAGTAGAAGGGGCCGGTCTCCGACGAAGCGAGGCCGCAGCCCGATTCCGTCTGACCATCAAACAGAACGAGCTTGGTGATCTGATATGTCCGACCGGAGTTCGCGAAGTCCTCCTGCCAAAAGGTCTGCACGTCGTCGACGACGAAGCCAACGAAATCCGCGAGTTCCGCGTCTGGATCAGGCGCGCCAGGGACTCGGCGAACCGCCCCATTGGTCCCGGGGTTGGTGTCCGTGCCGCCTCCACCACCAAGCACCCCGGTGGCAAACAGGACGATCAGGATAATCACGACCAGCAGACCACCCCCGAGGCCGGCACCGCCACTTGGCAGAGGCAGCCTGATGCCGCCGAGACCGCCCGATCCGGCAGGGCCAGCTTCGCCCCGCCTGTCCTCGATTTGGTCGCGGCCCCGCCCCTTCTTCCAACGCATGCGCGTCAGTGTCCCATGAACGTAGTTGGCGAGGAGCAACCTTGAGCCAGCCCGATGTCCCGAGGATGTCCCGATCGACGAGGAGCCCTTGTCTGATGCTTGAGCTCTCTTCCCTGAACGATTTCCTTAAGGACCATTTCCGAGGGTGTTCGTGCGAGAGAAGCCGCCCAGGGTCGCGAGCACTGCGCCCGCCAGAGACAGCCACACGCCGGCGTGGAGGTCTCCCCAACCGCCGCTACCGCGCAATACCTCGACCACGAACAGGATGACGAGAGCGACGCCGAGAATGGCTGCGAGCCAGCTGACCCAGCCCGCCTGGAGCAGGGCGCCAAGGATCGCGAAGCCACCAAGGAAGATCATGACGAGACCGACGGAGCGGATTAGTTCACCGGTTGTGAATTCGGGGTCCCAGAGCGCTCTGATGTACGTATGCGTCCCCCGCACGGGCCCAGCCCAATTCAGGAAACTGCCGACGATCATCGCGGCTCCTCCGACCACCACGAGAACGACGTGGGTACTGAGTACCTGGAACGGGCCGAGTCGTTGGGCGGCAAGACCATCCTCCCTCCGACCGAGATGGGCCCGGAGACCACGATCGCTCTGCTGGAGGACCCGCAGGGAACGGGATTTGGTCTGGTGCTCGAGCGCTAGCAACGTCTTCTGGACGGACGCCGAGGAAAGACCTATCCGCGCCCTAGATCGAACCCATCAGGGCGGTCCCATTACCTGCGACCAGGCCGGAAGGCCGTCTTTGAAGGGTTGGGACGGCAGCCTCCTGGCCATGGATGGGCTCTTGGTCAAGATATGGGTTTGCGTTAACGCCTTCCTTGCCGGCGGTCTGCGAGAGTTCGAGCAATATCGATGAGGGGAGATGATGGCGTGAGCGGATGGGGAAGAGGCCTGGCCAGCGTGGTTGGTGCCATGCTTGCCGTGGGCCTGGCGAGTGCAACCCCGACCGCTGCCAGTACAACGACCGATTCACCGGCCAAGGCGAAGCCGGCGCCGCCCAGCACGTACGTCGTCGAACTAGTGGCGAACGCCGCATACGGGGTCGACATGAACGATGCCGGCGACGTCGTCGGAACTTCCCAGGCCGACCTGGGCTGCGGGTCCACGTGCTTTCCACCCGTTGAGACAGTCGTGTGGAAAGGAGGCCTTCGGATCGTCCTCCCCCGGGTGCCCTTTTCGTCATCCATATGGCCCATCGATATCAACGCCAAGGGCTGGGTGGCCGGGTTCGCCGGCATCCCAGGCACCAATACCCACGCAGTCGTCTGGAAGCCGAACGGCAACGATTACGACGCCATCGACCTCGGGAATCTCCCAGGCAAGACCATCTCCGCCGCCGCCGGCATCGACGACCTCGGTCGGGTAGTCGGCTGGTCCACGACCGCCAACTTCCCTCCCAGCGGGTTGCCGTTCATGTGGACAGAAGCAGGCGGCATGGTCGATCTCACCACTCTGGGCTTTCCATTGGAAATGCCGATAGCAATCAGCCCGGGGGGGACGGTAGGCACGGTGGAATCCTGGTACCGGCTCGACGATCCCGCGAGCGTCGTCTCGCTGCCGCCGGCCCCGCAGGGCTTCCTGATCGGCGCTGATGGCTTCAAGATCAACGACGCTGGTGACGAGGCCAGGTTCCTGATCTCAACCGGCCCGGAGAACCTGCTCTACCTGTACCGCTTCCACCACGAAGGGGAGGGGACGTGGCAGCCGATCTCGTCGATCCCAACCGGGCACCTGAGCACGGCCGGGGTCGGCTCGATCAATGATGCGGGCGACATCACGGCCACAGTGGCGAGCTCAGGGATGGTCGCCTACGGCCCCGATGGGCTCGCCGAGTCGCTCGCCCCGCTCGTGTCACAGGCCTATGGGGGAAGTGTCATCACCATCGTCGGGCCGATGAATGCGAGCGGGCAGATCCTGGCCCAGATGATCATCGGCCAGAGCGGCCGGCGGCTGGTGCGCCTGGTTCCAGGCGAGAGCTGCGCCACTAACTGCATACGGGTGACCAGGATCGCGATGAAAGGCAAGGGCCCGGGTTTTTGCGACCAAGGGAGCGCACAAGCAATTGCGAGGCTAACCGTGACTGACGAGGCGGGGATCAGGCTGCCGGGCGTGACGACCACCGGCCACTTCTTCGACGACTACTGGCTTGACCAAATCGTCGTCGGCAAAACGAACGCCAGGGGCCAGGTTACGTTCAAGCACCAGGGGCCTGCCTGCGTGGGTGCGATCGCCCTCCTCGTCACCGACGCTGCCGCCGTGCCCGGCCGGACCTTCGACCGGTCGACGGGAGTCTTGACAAAGTACGTGATCCCACTGCCCCCCCGCTGAACTGTCAGCCGCCTCCGCGGGAGGGGTGTGTGCGAGGACACTTCTCCAGCTATAGCCATGCTCTGAGAAGGAAACGTCAGCTCGGAGTAGCCTCTCGAACCGTGGACAGGCCCATCCGGTACGCCATCAACGGCGACGTGCACATCGCCTACCAAGTCGTCGGGGAAGGCCCCATCGACCTGGTCTACACACCGGGGATCTGGTCGAACCTCGAGATCATGTGGGAGTGGCCGGCGTGGGCTCGCTACCTCGAGCGGCTAGCGGCCTTCTCGCGGCTGGTCCTTTTCGACATGCGCGGCAGCGGGCTCTCCGATCGCGGTAGCCAGGCTCCTATCCTCGAGCTACAGGCGGAGGATGTCCGGGCAGTCATGGATGCCACGGGTTGCGAGAGCGCGGCCGTATACGGTGGGGCGCGAGGGGCGGCAGCGGTGATGCTGTTCGCGGCGAGTTATCCGGAGCGGGTGCGTGCGCTAGTGCTCTATGCGCCAATCGCCAAGACCGTCCGATCCGCCGATTGGCCGTACGCGAAGACCGAGGAGGAGCAACGGGAATTCTACGAGCGGTTCATCTCCGAGATGGGCACAGGGGAGAATCTCAACGTTCAGGGACCAAGCTACGATCGACACTTCAAACAGTGGTGGGCTCGCTTCGAGCGGCTGGTGGCCTCGCCCGGCGCATATCGCGAGCTGGCCCTCATCTTGAACGACCTGGACATACGCCAGGTACTTCCTTCGATCCAGTCGCCGACGCTGGTGCTCTGTCGAACTCAAGATCACGTGGTTCCCGCCTCGCAGGCCCGCGCCGTGGCCGAGCGGATCCCGAACTCGCACTATGTCGAGCTTCCGGGGATCGACCATATCCCCTTCCTCGGTGACTGGGAGAGCATTGTGGTCGAGATCGAGGAGTTCCTAACCGGAGCTCGTCCCGCGCCCGAGCCAGACCGCGTTCTGGCCACAGTGATGTTCACCGACATCGTAGGGTCGACGGAGAAAGCGGCCGCGGTCGGCGACCGGCGGTGGAAGGAGCTGTTGTCCGAGCACCGCACCCTCGTCCGAAGGCAACTCGTTGCCTTTCAAGCAACTGAGCGAGATACGGCGGGCGACGGATTCATGGCCACGTTCGACGGTCCCGCCCGAGCGATCCGGTGCGCGCGGGCAATCGTCGAGACTGTGCTCGGCCTCGGTCTGGAGGTCCGTGCCGGGATCCACACCGGGGAGTGCGAGCTGACCGATGCCGGACTGGCCGGTATCGCGGTCCATATCGCGGCGCGGGTCGCAAACGCGGCCGGCCCTGGCGAGGTGCTGGTCTCGAGCACCGTGAAGGACCTCGTGGCCGGGAGCGGGATCCGCTTTGCTGACCTCGGACCGCGGCCATTGAAAGGCGTCCCCGACGAGTGGCACCTATACCGCGACGAGGGCTAAGTTCCACTTGTGACAGGGGGTTCGGATAGAGAGAGGGAGGGAATGTGGTCGCTCTGAGCGAGTACATGATCGTGTTTCGGATCGTCCACATCCTGGCCGGGGTGGTGTGGGTGGGGGGACTGACCATGCTGGTCCTGTACATCCAGCCCAGCGCGAAGTCCCTGGGCCCAGCCGGCGGGCCGTTCGTTATGGAGCTCCTGGCGCGGCGCAAGCTGCCGATCTTTCTGCTCGCGGCGGGCGCGGTCACCATCGTCGCCGGGGGCTTCCTGTACTGGAGGGACTGGCAGGCGGTAGGCAGCCTGGGCGACTGGGTGGACACACGGTTCGGATTAACCCTCACAGTCGGGGCGGGAGCGGCCGTGGCCGGCTGGCTCGTCGGGCTGTTCGGTGTGAAGCCTACGGTCGACCGGATGCTGGGATTGGCGAAGGAGCTCGCATCGTCGGGCGGCCCGCCGCCGCCGGAGCGGGCGGCCGAGCTACAGGCGCTCCAGCTGCGGTCCCGGCGGCTGGCCATCGTCGTCCTGGCCCTGCTGGTCGCCTCCGTCTTGTTGATGTCGACCGCCCGTTACTGGTAGGGGGAATCTATACCTTGACAAACCCAGGGCCGGAGCCAGACTAGGAACCATGAGCCGCTTGCCTGCGTCCTAGGTCCTAGCTGGGACGCCTCAGAAAGCGTCCGAATGGCCTCTAGGCACGTACTAAGTGAGGGAACAGAATCAGCCGATGCTCTGTTTTAGCAGGTAGAAGGCAGGGTACGGCCTCCAACACGGCTATTGACGACGGGAGTACGATGGCGCGGCTACGGAAGCGCCTCAAGAAGAAGGGTACGAAAGTGACACCAGCGGTCGAGCACAGAATTTCAGAGGCTTCCTCGAAGCTTACCCGCCTAGCAGTGAGCGGGCGCATGGAGAGGAAGCGCGATGCCGCCTATATCCGCTCGACCAAGGCGCTTGATCCCTCCACTCGGGTTCGGACTGACAAGGCTGGCAAGGCTCTGCGGCCGCAGGCTGGCTAGACCCCGGCCTTCCCTCGTTTCGCCCGCTTCCTCTCCATGAGCCGCACTAGTGCCGCGATGCGTCTCTCCTCCTGGCGCACCATGGCGTCAAGAAGGTCGGCTATCAAGGCTTCGAAGGGCTCGCTCCGGCCTTGGCGGGCGTGTTGGACACAATCCATATAGCGCTCTTTGGTGTCTGGTGGAATGACGAGGTTGCGGGGTGGTCCGGTGACGTACCGCATCAGGATGGCGTCCATCAGGAAGCGCGCCGTCTTGCCGTTCCCGTCTTGGAACGGATGAATCCTGACAGTCTCCATATGAGCCCAAATGGCTAGCCGGACGGCCTCGGGCGCGTCGCCCGGGCCTTCGCCGGTCCGCTTCTCAAGCTCCCGTCCAAAGGAAAGCATCTCGCCCGGGACGAGCGAGTGATGAGGGGGTAGATCCGCTATGGGCTCAAACGCATCAATGTCAACGCCCCGATATTCACCAGCGATCCCGGGCCACGCTTGCTGAAAGGCGAGCTTGTGGAGCTTGCAGATGTCCGCCTCGGCGAGTGGCCGGTTCTCACGCGCCAGCGCCTTCGAGTGTTGCAGGGCTAGCCAGAGCCCCTTGTCCAAGAGGTGCTCGAATTGGCCCTGCTCCTCGGGCGTACCGCGGTGAGCCATGCGCCTACCCCCCGGATGCGGGTTTGCGTTTGCGCGCTCGCTTCTTCTTGGGAGGCGTCCGTCTTTCTGCCTTCGGCGGAGGCTCCGTCTTCAACAGATCAGCTATGACCTCTGGCACGGGAACCGGGTACAGAGAAACTGGCTTCCCTCGCCCCTTGTCGCCCTTCTCAGGGGGAGTGGTCGGGTTTGCCATCGTCCGCCTCCTCCTGAGTCAGTCGATCGAGGTTGCGAACGGCCTCTAACCATTCCTGTTGCTTCTCCTGCGGCCAGTCGGCACCATCCCGAAGGAACGTTGCCATCAACCGGTCTACATCAGGGTGCAGGGCTCCGCCCTGTGCGCTCTTGGTGCTGCCCGTGCGCGAGCGACGTCGGGTTGGCGGAGCGGAGCCACCTTCGAGCAGCGCCGGGTTAATCGGTATCACCAACCGGTCCTCCCCCTGCTTGAAGAATCCCGCTTGCTTCGCCGACCGCTGGAACGCTTGGCGCGCCTTGTCTACCTGCTTGGCCACTACACCAAACCCAATCATCTGGGACTCTAGCCCCTTGATCGGGGGCAAGCGATCCTGCTTGTTCTCGTCGTAGATCTTCTTGTAGAGCGGGACATCCAGGAATGCTCGTACCTTGCCGACTTCCTCCTGAGCAGAGTCCGCCAGCTGCTTGCCAACAGGGGTTAGCTCAAGCTGCTGATTCTCGGACTTGACTACGCCAAAGACCTTTGCGGTCGCCAGCTTGCCGCGAAACGCCCCGCTCTTCATGGACGTGTTCATGCTCGCGCCCAGCTGCTCCACGGTTCCCCGCCCCCCCCAGTTCTCATGAAGGGCCTTGGCGATCTCTATGGCGTCGTCCAAGTCCCCATAGGGGAACACGATGGTGGAACGCCCATACTTCTCGTCCTCTCCATCGTCATTACCGACCTCTGCCCGAGATGCGCCAGCAGCCGCTTCCTCGGCTTCTTGCTTCTTCTCAGCCATGATGCCCTCCTAGTCTGAGCCTCGTAGATCGCCAGAATACCGCATTCTCAGTCACGGTCAACTGGAAATCTGACGCTAGAGCCAGGGGGCTGCCTGCGGAATCTGCGGCCAAACCCAGAACCGCTGCCCAGGGCTGTTGACGATACTCAGATGGAATCGGATAATCCAGGCATCCTCATGAGGGGCGGTGATGTCATGAGGAGATAGGTAGCCCCGGGGCCAGGAGGTTTACGAGGCCCAGAGGCCCCGGGGCACCAACCCCCTGTGGCGGAACTGGTAGACGCACCGGCTTTGGGTGCCGGTTGGCTCGCAGGCCTTGTGGGTTCGAATCCCACCAGGGGGACTCGATCCGCCAACAGGTTTCGCTATTTTACTCGGCCGCTGGCTGCTTGAACATCAGCCGCTTGCCCTCGGCCCCGTGCACGGCCTTGACCGCCCGCTCACCATCTTCGAGCTTGCGAGCGTTCCAGCGGAAGTCGAACTCGCTCAGGTAGCGGTGCAGGTGCTGCTCGCCAACGTGGTGGAACGTGCCGTTGATCCCGCGCTTCAGCAGGCCGAAATAGCCTTCCACCAGTGTTGGTGGTCACGTCGCCCCGGGCGTACTCGCCCTTGGTGTGGTCCACCGTCTCATGGGATGGAAACTCCCGGCCCACCGTGCGGAACCGATAGGCCCCGTCCGTCATGAGCCGAGCATCCGCAGCCACATGCTCCCGCAGGATCTTGCCGACGTTCTCCTCAGTGACTTCCCGCCGAAGGTGGAAGGAACGCACGTCGCCATCCCGCTCGACCAGGGCGGCAACGCGGGCCTTCTTGTCCCGCCACTTGTTCGCATCCTGACGCGTCTTGACCTGCCCAGCCCGCGGCTTCCCGCCGATGAAGGTCTCATCGGCTTCAATGATCCCGCCCAGCTTGTCCACCAATGGCGGGCGGGCCATCGCGTAGCGGATGCGGTGGCACATGAACCACGCGCTCTTGTAGCTCACTCGGAGCATCCGATGGATTTGGTGGGCGCTGATGCCCTTCTTGGAGGCGCACATGAGATGGATGGCGAGGAGCCACTTTGAGATGGGGATATGGGAGTCCTCGAAGATCGTCCCCACCGTCACGGTGCACTGCTTGCGGCACTTGCGGCACTTGTAGACCCCCGCCCGAACCGGGCTCTTGGAGCCTTCCTTGGGCTTCAGGGCGTACCCCTCGCCGCCGCAGTGCGGACAGACGGGGCCATCGGGCCAGCGCAGCCCCTCCAGGTAGCGTCGGGCGTTCGCCTCATCGCCGATGGTCTCGATCAGTCCGATCAGGTCAATGTCCATGCCCGAATCATGCTCCTCGGGCCTGGGTTTGTCAAGTCCCTAATTCCCCTGGTAGGTCACCTCTCGCTCAGCCGCCCTCGCCGCGGAGTCGCACGTTCGTTCAGCGGTCTCGGTAGCTCGTTAGGCGTCGTCCATCACGTGTCGAACCATGTTGAAGGCGGCCGGCAGGAAGTCGATGCGGCTGTCCGTCGAGGCCAGGACCATCGTTGTCCCGCTGCCGGGATCGTGCCACACGAGGCTAGAGAACGTTGGCTCGCCGGCGCACGCCACAGCGAGCACCAGAGCCATGGCAAGGAAGCGGAACCGCACACCCAGAATCTACGACAAGCTCCGAAACGCCCGTGCGCGCACTACCGGCTACACGATCCCCCGTGGTGGTCAGACGATCGAGGGCGCCTAATCGTGGAGCGTCCTATCCAGAAACTTCCAGCGACCATCGAACCGACAGAAGTGGTGCGAGTCGACGAAGTCCCAGATCAAGCTGCCGTCCGGGCGCCTGAATACCCATCGCGCCGTGACCAGCGCGCTGTTACGACCCAGGCGGGTCAGGGAGAACGTGAGCATCTCCCAAGTCGCCGGGCCTATGTTCCGGTTCACCTCGATCCACCCGGCGACGTAGTCTCGCTTCGACTCGGCATCCAGGAGCGCGTAGAGGCTTCCGGACCTGTATATGAAGCACGGCAGGTGGTAGGTATCGACGATGGCGTCGAGGTCCTGGCGGTTCCAGGCCTCGCAATAGCTGTCCATGCAGGCGCGAAAGAAGTCCTCGCCCGGCAAATCTGGACTTACATCCATTGCGTTGGCCTCCTTCCATCAGCTTGGGCCAGCTCGGGCACCTCGCCCTCGCGGCTGACGTGTTCTGAATGGCATAATGCAACACCGCCATGACGGCGTTTGCGAGTCCCGAGGAGGAATGGCGAGCCTTCCTGACGGGCGTCCATCCGCGAATAAATCCCCGCTCGGTCTTCCGACTAATCCCCTCGGGCCCTCGGTGCAAGCAGTGCCGAGCGCCGTTCGGTCCGCCGGGCAGCTGGATCATGAAGCGTCTCGGCTTCTCGCGCTGGGAGAAGAATCCGAACATCTGCCGCTTCTGCCTGACCAAGCTGGGAGGTGACGAAGGCGTCGGCGCTGAGATCGAGTTGTCCCTCATGTTTGCGGACGTGCGAGGCTCGAGTCGTCTGGCGCGCACCATGAGCGCCTCAGATTTCCGCCACCTGATGAACCGGTTCTACGAAGCGGCCACCGACGTGCTGTTCGAGAATGATGCGCTCCTCGACAAGTTCGTTGGAGACCAGGCCATCGGTCTGTTCGTCCCTGGGATCGCCGGACCGGATCACGCGCGCCGAGCCATAGATGCGGCGCGTGCTCTCCTTCAGAGAACGGGACACCGGTTGGGAGAAGTTCCGTGGGTCCCGCTCGGAGCGGCAGTCCATACGGGGACGGCGTACGTCGGCACGGTCTTCAGCCGTGGGGAGATCTCCGCCTTCACGGCGCTCGGCGACACCGTCAACGTGACCGCACACCTGTGCTCGCAGGCCGGCGTGGGCGAGATCTTGGTGACCGAGTCGGCCGCCACCCCGGCCGGCCTCTCGGTCGAGCGTCTCGAGGAGCGCCATCTCTCCCTCAAGGGCCACCCGATGATCGCCCGGGTCCTCACGACCGAGTAGGGACGAGCTCCTCCCGGCCGATAAATGGGCGTCTAGGCACAACCCACTGCCACTCTCCCTGCTCCGTTGCGGATTCATCATTAGACGCGACCGAGAACCAGGTCCTCGAGGCGTTGACCCAGCGCCTCCACGGCGTCGCGCCGGAACTCGCCGAAGGATGTATCTCGATCGGGTGCTACCACCAGCGACGACCTGCCCGCCAGCATCCTTTCAGGTCCGTTCCGGACTCGAACAGAATGATCTTGTGGACGAAGTCGTCAGCTCCATAGTCTGGTCGGAGCGTTCGTGGCAACCGGGGCGCCGCATCCCCTGGCCGGTCGTTCTCCTCGGCGGTCTGATGGCTGGACTCGCGTGGGGGATCTTTGCGCGGCTCTGGATGCGGTTCATCTCCACCGACCCGGAGTTCACCTGGAGCGGGACCCTGTTCATCGTGATCGGGTTCGGCATCGCCGGGCTGGCTCAGTCCGGCGCCTATCTCGGCCGTCGTGCCGGTCTTCGGCGCCCACGGATGACCGTCCTTCGCGTCTTCACGTTCGCCGGCCTGCTCCCGCTCGGGATGGCGGCGGGAGGACCCATGTTTCCTACCGTCGTGCTCGCTCCCCTCGCGCTCACCCACACCGAGTGGTCCCGCCGCACGCGCCTGCTCGTCGGCGCCATCGCCCTGCTGCCCGTCTTGGCCATCGCAGGCATCCTCTTCGGCGATCTGTCCACGCTGCGCGCCGGGGCAGGTTTCCTGTGGTTCCTCGTCGTATACGCGGGCATCGTGTGGGCCGCCCGGTTCACCCTAGCGCCCCAGCCCGACGGCTGGCGGGCACCGCGAGCGGCACGCATCGGCGCTGTGGCGGCCCTGACCCTGGCCCTCTGCTTCGAGGCGTTGTTTCTCTTCGGAGCGAAGGCATGAGGCGGAGGACGCCCGGTTAAGCGATGAGCGCGGTGGCCTGCTCCAGCAGGGCATCGGTCTAGGCGGCTGGGCGCGTCTGCCAGCGAACGGGCGGCCACGGCGAGCCGGTACAGTACGGCGGTGACTAGTTTCAACCTCGGAGATGCGGCCGCTCGCGGTGGTGTCAGCGCCGATGAGCTGCGCCAGCTCGTTTCCCTGCGAATCGTCACTCCGGGTTCGGATGATCGGTTCACGTCGGGAGACGTGCGCCGCATCAGCATGGTGCATGCCGTCATCGCCGCCGGCATATCGCTGGACGGCCTGGGCGCTGCGGTTCGGAGCGGCAAGGTTTCGCTCGACTTCCTCGACGCGCCCGCCTTCGAGCGCTTCTCGGCGCTCAGCGACGTCACCTTCGCCCAGTTTGCCGAGCGTGCCGAGGTGCCGGTGGAGCTGCTGATGCTGATCCGCGAAGCTGCCGGCTCGCCTGCGCCGCTTCCCGAAAACCGTATTCGTGACGAGGAACTGCCGTACGCCGAATTCATCGAAGCACAGTTCAAGGCGGGGTTCCGTACAGCCGCCATCCAGCAGTTGCTTCGCGTTCAGGGCGACTCCCTGCGCCGCATGGCTGAGACGGAGTCGGCATGGTGGGTATCCGAAGTGATCACGCCGGCCATGGAGGCAGGCAAGCGGCCCGACGAGATCCTCGGGCTCGACTTCGGCGATCGAATGAGCGTGCTGGCCGAACAGGCCCTGATGGGGATGTACCACCTACAGGAGACGCAGGCCTGGACCGCCAACATCATCGAAGGGCTCGAGATGATGTTGGCTGCTGCCGGGTTGCACAGCCGACTCGACCATCCTCCGGCCATGTGCTTCCTGGACATCACCGGCTACACGCGGCTCACCCAGGAGCGCGGAGACACGGCGGCGGCCACTCTTGCCGAGCAGCTAGGACGGCTCGTGCAGCGGTCATCGGTCAAGTACGGTGGCCGGCAGGTGAAGTGGCTGGGCGATGGGGCCATGTTCTTCTTCCCGAACCCCGGCCCGGGGGTGGTGGCCGCGCTCGAAATGGTGGTTGGCGTGGCCGACGCCGGCCTTCCCCCGGCGCACGTCGGCCTGCACGCCGGGCCAGTTATCTTCCAGGAAGGCGACTACTACGGCCAGACGGTGAACGTCGCCTCGCGGATCGCCGACTACGCGCGACCTGGTGAGGTGCTCGTCAGCCAGGAAGTGGTCGACGCGTCAGGGGGGGCGGCGGTCGCCTTCCGGGAGATCGGCCCGGTGGAGCTCAAGGGCGTGTCCGGCGCGATGCACCTGCACGCCGCTTCTCGGGGCCGCTAGTGTCTTTTGGACACTAGACCCGGTCTCGGGCGTGCTTCCGGAGCCAGCCCAGTGCGGTCGCGGCGGAGTTCAGGACCGAGATGTGCCCGTCGTCCGGGCGGAGCCACAGTTCTGTGGAGCGCACACGGCTCGCGAGCCACCGGGCGTGCGAACTGGGCACAATCCGATCCGCGCCGCCGTGCAGGAACAGGACCGGCGAGCTTATCCGGGCGAGGTCGAAACCCCATGGGGCGACGTATGACAAGTCGTCGTCCACCATCCCGCCGATGCCCCCTTCGATGGCCTTGCCGGCGACGGCGCCCAGCCAGGACCACGCACCCGCGAGTGCGGCGTGATCTGCAGGAGTGAACTGTTCTGGATCGAACTCGTTGGACGCGAGGTGGTGCTCGAGCGCCGCGCGTCCCGCGATGGCGGCGCGCAGTTCGGCCTCGCCGGCAGCCGCCATGCCCCCGAACCAGTCGAGCCCTTCCGCGTGGATCGGAGCCAGACCGGACACAGAGACAACGGCAAGAAATCGGTCTGGAAGTAGCGCCCCGCAGGCCAGGGCGTGAGGGCCTCCTCCGGAATGGCCCGTCACCGCGAATCGTTCGATGTTCAACGCGTCGGCGATGCGGGACACGTCGGAGGCGGCCGACGCCACGTCCCTGCCGGCGAGAGGCGTCGATCCGCCGTATCCGGGGCGGTCGTACGACACCCAGCGGATGCCGAGATCCGCGGAGGCCGGGAAGAGGGGCTTGGGCGGCTCGCCGACGTTCGGTGTGCCGTGGTGCCAGAAGACGGCTAGGGCATCGCCATCCGCACGGGTGTCGTAGAAGTGCAACGAGCGCCCGTCGCTCAGCTCAAGATCGGTCTCTGCAACGCCTTCGAGCACCGCCGAAGGATAGCTGGCGACTGTGCTACGAGCCTACTCACGGCTTCCAGGCCGGAAACGAACCTGTTTCCCCGAGGATAGGGGTTCGTCCAGTGCCGTCGGGATGTATGGCACACATGCCGCCGTCGGGGTCGGGGTTCGGCGCGCAGTCAAACGCGATCCATTCTCCGTCCGAGGACCAGGATGGCTCGCCCGCGTCGACGGTGAGACGGTGTTGACCGGTGCCGTCGGCGTTCATCACCCAGAGTTCATCGACGTAGCTGTAGACGATCCGCGTGCCATCGGGGGACCATTCCGGCCAGTTGTCCTCGTCTGCAGAGTGGGTCAATTGACGAACCCCCGATCCATCTGCGTTCATCACGTAGATGTCGAACTTGCCGCCCTGCACGACGGTGAAGGCGATCCTTGAGCCGTCAGGTGACCATTCGGGATATTGAGCTTCGTACTCCTGACTGGTAAGCCGGATCGGATCGCTGCCGTCGGCGCTCATCACGTAGATGCCGAAGATCTCTTCCGGACGCTTTCCCACGAACGCGATCCTTGTCCCATCGGGGGACCAGTCGGGGGTCCCGCCGGAGACTCCCGAGGTCTTCAACAGATCGACTGGGTGGGATCCGTCGGCGTTGACCGACCACACGCCGCCGGTTTGGCCAGATGGGTCGTCGACGCGGAGCACCAGTTTCGTACCATCTGTCGTCCAGTCTGGCTGGTACTCGAAGCCGGGGATGTCGGTGATCCGGTGAACATCCGAGCCGTCGGCCCGCCCCACATAGACGCCATCCTCCAGAGTGAAGGCAAGGACCCGATTCCTCAGATCGTCCGGCAGGACCGCGCCAAGCCCAGCCGATGAGGACGTCGGCGCGCTCTGCGTGGGAGCACGGAGGGGTTCGCTAGGTCTCCCGGTGCATGAAACCACGAGCGTCGCGGCAGCAGCGCCGACCAACGCTCTACGACTCGTCATCAACATGTACGGAACATCTCTCCTATCTACACCTTTGCTCCAGAAGCGGTTCCGCCTCCCATGATTAATACGAGTTCTATGGGGCAGGTCCACCGCACCCGCTCCTACGGCGCGTGATCGCCTCAGGTCATCGCGGGGACGCGCGCCAGTCGTTTGTCCAACGCCGCGGCGCCGGCCGTGAGGCCAAAGTAAAGGACCGCGACCCAAACACAGTTGATGAGGACCCGAACGTATCCGAGCTTGATGACATCGACGAAGGGATACGGGTAGAAGTCGACTATCGGTCCGCGGATCAAGGTGAACATCAGCCAGGCGATCGGGAACAGGACCGACAGCCACATGACCCGCTGCGAGGCGCGGCCGCGCGGCCCGAAGATGAGCCAGCCGAGCACCCCCATCACCGGTACGACCGTGTGAAGGACGTTGTTCGCGAATAGATCCCAGCTCTCCAGGTCGAGCAGCTGGGCCAGCACGGCGTGAAAGACAAGGCCGGTGACCGCGATGGCCACCACGCCTGTCAGCCGGAACGTGTTGAACACGGTGGAGGAGCGATTCGGGTTCACAGCCAGGAGCAGGCTCGTAACACCGACGATCAGATTCGACTGGATGGTGAAGAAGCAGAAGACGTTGAACACGCGGCCACCGCTAGTGGCGAAGAACACTGGCTCGGCGTTCGCCGCAACAAGCGCCTGTACGACGATGCCGGTAAAGACCGCCAGAGCAGTTAGCCCGAACCACGCGCGAGCCTTCGTGTCGCTCACGCTCGGAGTTTAGGACCGCCTACGGCGCTCTAGGCGATGAGCGCGGTAGCCTGCTCCAGCAGGTCGTCGGTCTCCGACAGGGATGGCTTCGCGCCGAGGCCTGAGAAGACTTCCCATGCACGGCGCAGTGCCTCTACGGCTTCGGCTGGTCGGCGGAGCGCGAGCAGGCAACGACCCTCGCCGAGCAGGGCGAAGCCCCGCTCCGGCACCACGCCGAACCCCTCCCACCGGCCGGCAGCCTCACCGTAGAGACGAGCAGCCTCCTCGGCCTCGCCTCGGGCCTCCGCCACGATGGCCAGCGCGGTGCACAGGGCGTGCTCCTGATAGCGGTGGATCGGCTCGAAGCCGCTTGCAAGCCGCTCGGCTAGGGCTATGTCTCCAGCCGCGACCGCCGTCCGGACCATCCCCGGGAGCACTGGAGCGTAATTGCCGGCCTCCCCGCGGTGGGGGGTACGCTCGAGCTCGGAGAGGACCTCGCTCGCCCCCTGCGGATCTCCGGCCCCGAGGCGCACACTGGCCGCGAAGGCAAGGGCCCCCACCCTGAACTCGATCGAGCCCGAGTCACGGGCTATCTCGACGTCGCGCTCGGCGTTGTGTGGAGCACCCTCCGCGTCACCCCGCAGAGCGGCCACTCTCGACTGGTATTCGCGAGAATGGGACAGCCCGTACGATCCAGAATCCGGGGGACCGTCGGTGATCGAACTCGCCGCCTCCAGGACCTGATCCCAGGAGCCGAGGTCGAACAGGCAACTCAACCTTGCACTGGCCATCCAGTCAGCGAGTTCCGCGATCCCCCGTCGCTCCGCGAACTCGATCCCCTCGCCGTAGACGCTCAGGGCCGCGGCGGGCCCCTCCATCACCCACAGTTCCCGAGAGAGATTGTTGTAGAGGACTGCGCTCTCGCGGCCCTGACCGCGCTCGGTGGTCAGGGCCAGCGCGCGGCGCATGTCGTCCAGGCCGCCGGCGTCCCCGGTGTTGCTGCGAGCAAGACCCAGGTACCCAAGCGCCCTGGCCGCCTCCTCCAATCCCAGGCGCGCGGCGAGCGCCATCGCCCGGCCGGCCTCCTCGATCGCCTCGCGGCTCTCCCCGCGGAGGCATTCCAGGCGGGCTCTCTCGGTGTACGCGGCCACCAGTTCGGGCCCCGGTGGCTCGCTCTCGAGCAGAGCGACGGCCTCGTCAACGACCTGTCGGCTCCTCGGGTCCCCCATGGTCCACAGCACGTCCGACAGCAGCGTCAATGCCCGGGCGGCGCCGATCGCGCCCCCCATCTCCTTGAACAGTTCGGTCGCCTCTTCCAGCGCTCGTAAGGCGTCGGCGTCGCGGCCGGCCTGGCGAGCGGCATCGGCCCACCTGACCAGCACCTCCGCCCGCTCGGGGTGCCCCGGATGGGAGAGGTCCAGGGCCTTCGCGTAGTTCGCCTCGGCCCGGGCGGTGTCCAGGCCGAGGGCGCGGTCTCCGGCGAGGATCAGGAACCGCAGAGCTGGGGCCACCAACTCCTCGGCCTCCTTGGTCTGTCCTCCCGCCCTGGCGGCCTCCAAGGCGGCCGTGTAGTGGTAGGCGAGGATCTCGGCGTGGTCCTCCACCCGCTCCCCGGCTACGGATTCGATCCAGGAAGCGGCCCGGCGGTGCTTGGCCACCCGCCCCGCCCGAGGGATCTGCGAGTAGGCGACGTCCCGCACCAGGATGTGGAAGAAGCTGTACTCGGCCTCTCCCTCCATGGAGGAGACCCGGGCCGGACGGACCAGCTCCTTCCTGGCGAGCTCGTGAAGGGCATCCCTGACCGCGCCGGGTTCCAGGTCCCCCATGGCCTCCACCGCCCCCGCCCAGAACACCTTGCCAATGACCGCGGCGTCCTGCAGCAGCTGCTTGCGCTCCGCCGGCAGCGTGTCCAGGCGGGCCGCGATCAGAGCCTGGATCCCCTCCGGGAACGGAACCTCGGCACCCTCGGCCAGGACGAGCGTTCGTCCCTTTCGAACCAGCAGCCCCCGGTCGCGCAGCAGCCTGACGAACTCCTCGGCGTACAGGGGGTTGCCGCCCGCCCGCTCCAGGATCAGGGACTGCACCTCGGCCGGCAGGACGGCTTGCCCCAACAGCAGGGAGATCAGCACGGCCGTCTCGTTCTCCGACAGAGGCGCCAAATTGATCCTTGTGGCGTTCCGAGCGGCCGACGCCCACGTGGGCTGGCTCTCGAACAGCTCCGGGCGCGCCGTGCCCACCAGCAGGATCGGCACTCCCTCCGACCAGTCGGCCAGGTGCTCCAGGAACGCGAGCATCGCCGGGTCGGCCCAGTGGAGGTCCTCGAACACGAACACCGACGGGCGTTGCTCGGCCAGGGACTCGAGGAACTTACGCCAGGCCGTGAACAGCTCCTCCCGCTCGGCTGTCGACGAAGCCTCCAGGCCGATGAGGGGAAGCAGACGCTGGCGCAGCCACTCGCGTTCCAAGCCCGATGGCAGGACCCCGTCCAGCTTCGAAGCCGCCACCTCCGACGAATCGCTCTCCAGGATCCCCGCCTCGGCCTTGACGATCTCGGCGAGCGCCCAGAAGGTGATGCCCTCGCCGTAGGGAAGGCACCGACCCTGCCGCCACCGGACCACTTCCGACGAGGAGTCGACGAACGAGAACAGCTCCGCCACCAGGCGGCTCTTCCCGACCCCCGGCTCTCCCACGATCGTGGCGAGCTGAACCGACCCGTCCCGAACGCTCCGCGAGAACAAGCCCGTCAACAGCCCCCGTTCCACCTCCCGACCGACCATCGCTGTCGCGTGAGTCCGGGTGATGTCCGTCCCGAACCGGGAGCGCGAGGCCAGAGCCTGCCAGATCGCAACCGGCTCAGCCTTGCCCTTGACCACCACCGGCTCCAGCGCCGCGTATTCGAAGACCCCCGAGGTGATGCGGTAGGTCTGCTCCCCGACGACGATCCCGCCGACCGGGGCTGCTCCCTGGAGCCGGGAAGCCACATTCACGACGTCCCCGGTGACGATCCCCTCGCCCTGCGAGGGACGAGCTCCGAGGGCGACCACCGCCTCCCCGGTGTTGATGCCGACCCGGACCGAAAGGCCCAAGCGCGGAGTGGCCTCGTTCAACTCCTCGATGGCCTCGATGATCCGAAGGGCTGACCGCACGGCTCGCTCCGCGTCGTCCTCGTGGGCGACGGGAGCCCCGTAGACCGCCATCACAGCGTCGCCGATGAACTTCTCCACGGTCCCGCCGAACCGTTCGATCTCCAGGCGAAGGCGGGCGTGGTACGGGCGGATCCGCGCGCGAACGTCCTCGGGATCCGCCTGATCGGACCGAGCGGTGAACCCGACCAGGTCGCAGAACAGGACGGTGACGACCTTGCGTTCCTCGAGTCCCGCGAGCGGAGCTGGGGTCAGCGCCGCCGTGCAGTACCCACAGAACTGAAACCCCTCAGGGTTGTCCCGTCCACAGCTGGGGCAGATCAGCACGGGAGGAGTGTAAGGGTCAGTCCGAAAGGAAAGGAAGGCCAGCCAGACTTGGTCCTCCGCGCTACGCGGCCGAATCCCTCGTGATGAGCCAACCATTCCCAGACTCTCGTATGGCGAGTTGGTGTCCCCTTCCAACAGCCGAAAACTTGGAGGAGAGCCTCGTCGGTGGGTGAATCACTTCAACCTGCACTTGGCCCTGGTTCACCGACTTGAAGCGGGAAATGACCGACAGAATCTCGTCTAGGAAGGAGGGCGTGACGCCCATTACACCCGCGAAGTCGAGCCGCGCCCCGCCGTTGCCGTCCCTGAGCGCCCTTTCGAGTTCAGGCTCCAAGGCTCTCGCCGAGGAACGGCTGACCAGGATGGGTTGCCCAACTAGCTGGAGAATCGGAAGGGTGGTCAACGGATTGCCCTTTATGTCGGGATCGACGCATAGGTCAGTGTCCCAGGAAAGAGGTTGGCACGCCGAGACTCCGTCTCGATATCCTCGCTTATATACAAGGAACCTTGACCAGAGTGGATGATGAGTTGCCGGTGTGGCACCCTCATGTCCTCAGCCACACCGTAGAGCCCGATCCCTCGGGTCGTGTTGCCAGTTGTGCTCACCCTCTCTCTGACTGCGAGGTCGATGGCAACCCAATCGTAGGGCACCCGATCACGGATTTCAGGATTTCGTTCCAGGGAACTTCTTATGCCAATGCCGCCGTCGGCGACACCACAGACGAAGCGCTTGCCCTCTTCAAATTCGTAGAACTGGATGAATCCGTAGGCTCCGATTGGTGACTCGGCGTGTTCCGCGGCGTTGAGACCGAGCTCAGCAAACGTCTCACTCACCAAAGGATGGAGGTTCGCCGAACCTAACCCGGAGTCGGACAGAGCATGCCAAGCAAGATTAGCCATCTGCTCGACCTCGTATTCGGTCGCAAACCCCGTCAGGGGTAGGATCAACTGTGGGTCTTTCTTGTCCCTAATCCCTCTGTCGTCAACCTCAACACCCGCGTCCTGAAGAGTTCTGAACAGCCCTAGGGACTTCAGATAGACGCAGACACCTACGTTGTCCGGAACCAACACACTGCACGCAACCCCGCGAGACCTTACCAACAGTGGATACGTCACGCACCAAAGAACGGCCGCAGGTCGAACGAAGGTGCAATGTCGCAAATCCACGATCACCTTGTCCTCGCGAAAGGAGTCAAGTCTCGGGTCCTGGGCCGCCATTCGAGGAGATAACTCTGACGCGTGTCGGAATCGGGGCGGCGGCTCTATTCGTATGGTCATGTCGGTTACTGTACGCCCTCCTCAATCCGTGGCCAGTCGGTCCTATCCCGATGCGGCGCGGCCTCTCGTGTTACCGACCCGAGGTCGGCCACAGCCTACTGCGAGCCGAAGCGCCGACAGGCCGAATCCCGATTCCGCCAGAAGACCAGAGGGTTCGCGCCCCTCGTTCCAGCCGTGTCAGAGGGGCGTGGTACCGTCCAAATTGAATTGAGGCCGAGCTGCCGGTCGCGGCTTCCTTCCCTTGGCCAAGAGGAGAGGAGCTTCGTGAGATTGGCAGGATTGCCTCAATGGGTTCGAGACTCAGTCCCTTCGAGAAGCCCCGATCGCCGGGTGCGCCGGTGCCGCGGTAGAATTCCAACGGTGTAAGTCGGCAGCGATGAGGCCGGCGTAGGCCAAGGGGAAGACCAGTGCCAAAGACGTTCTATCAAACAAGCCTTGGGGGCATGGTGCTTGGCGACGCCGTCATGGTGTTGAGCAAGCAGGTCGAAGAACGCTCTGTCGATCTGATCATGACGAGCCCCCCGTTCGGCCTTGTGAGGAAGAAGGAGTACGGGAACGCCGACGCGAAGGACTACCTCGACTGGTTTCGGCCTTTCGCGGAAGCGTTCAAACGTGTCTTGAAGGAAGATGGCAGCCTCGTCATCGATATCGGTGGGTCATGGATTCCCGGCCAACCGACTCGAAGCCTGTACCACTTCAAGCTACTGGTCATGCTGTGCGAGGAGTTCGGTTTCAACCTCGCTCAGGAGTTTTACTGGTGGAACCCTTCAAAGCTCCCGACCCCCGCCGAGTGGGTCACTGTCCGGCGGATCCGAGTGAAGGACGCGGTGAACTGTGTCTGGTGGTTGTCCCCTACGCCCTGGCCTCGCGCCGACAACCGCCGCATCCTCCAGCCCTACAGCGACAGCATGGTGGACTTGCTTAAGAACGGATACAAGGCGAAGAAGCGACCGTCTGGCCACGACATCAGCGAGAAGTTCGCGTGGAACAACGGCGCAGCAATCCCGCCTAACCTCATCGCCTTGGCCAACACCGAGAGCAACGGTTACTACCAGCGGTACTGTAAGGAGAACGGTATCGAGCCACATCCGGCTCGGTACCCATCCGAGATGCCCGAGTTCTTCATCCGGATGCTTACCGACCCCGGTGACTTTGTCGTGGACCCCTTCGCCGGAAGCTGCGTCACTGGCGAGGTCAGTGAACGCTTGGGCAGACGATGGCTCTGCTGCGAGCTCGTGAGGGAGTACCTCCGAGGCGCATTGGGGCGGTTCGAGGGCCAGATCGAGCTTCCGGATACGGGCGGGAACGGTAAGGGGAGAAAGGCAGCGAACGATCCTTACTACAAGATCCCGCGCCCAGGCGCGCTGTGGAACGGCGATCAGCCCGGTCCCCTCTCGAAGGACGGCGGCAAGGTTCGGCGCATTCGACCCCGCCGGACTTCCCCCACATCGCCGAGCACTTAGACTCCCTCCTTCTCGCTTCTCTGAGACGGGTACGATGGCGGCGTGCCTGGGCCAGCAAGCGCGATTCCCGTCGGAACCCAGTTCAGTCCCGCCTTATTGGACTTGGGCAAGCTCCTTGCGGCTCTCGTCGACCACAGCGGGAACCGAGACGCGCTCCAGAAGGCCCTGTGGAGCCCTCCGGTTCATCTCAAGCCGCCCCACGGGGTGCCGGCCTCGCGCCGGCGGGCCAACCTGCCGCTCGAGGCGGCCGCCCAGTACGGGCTCCTGGAGAAGGGGTCTTACACTGCAACTCATCTAGCCGTCCGTCTCTCTGGGCTGCCTATCGCCGAGCTCGCGGACGAGTTCGCTCGGCACATACTGCTGAATGTCGGTGGTCTGCGCGTAGTTGAGGGCGTTCAGCAAATGCAGGCCGATGGCCTGAAGGTGACCGCGGACGACCTGTCCAAGTATCTAACGGACCAGGGCTTCAGAGTGACTGTCCACAACACCGCCATCAACACCTTGCGCATGTGGCTGGCTCGGGCCGGAATCTTCCCCGAAAAAGGCTGGGCCGTGGACGTCGCAGCGAAGGAGCGCGTGCTCGGTCTTTCCGACGATGCTATTGGCGTCCTGGCGAGTCTAAACCCGGAGCAACGAGCATTCGTGGAGGCCCTGTGTCAGGTAAACCCGAAGGGCTGGTACAAGGCTGCCGATGTTCGGGCGCTGGCCGAGGCCGACTCGGGTATCCGGCTTCCGAGAGGATCTCAACCGAAGCAGCTTCTGGACCCCCTCGCAACGGCCGGGCTCATCGAGTACAGGACGAAAGGGCAGCCGGGCGGCAAAAGCGCCGAGCTACGGGCCACAGCCAAGTTCCGGAAGGAGGTTCTCGAACCGTTCGTAACCAGGACGGTGGGGACACTTGATGCACCTCTCGCTGCCTACTACAAGCTGAAGCCAGGCGACATCTATGCTGCGATGGCTTCTAACGACACTTTCAAGAAGGGCCAGGCACTCGAAGCGTATGCGATCCACATCATGCGGCTGATGGGCCTTCGGTTCATAGGGTGGAGGAAGCGGGCCCAAGACACGACGGGGCGAGCCGAGGTTGATGCCCTTCTGGCTGGACCCCTCGGCGGTATCCCTACCAGGTGGCAGGTTCAGTGCAAGAACACGCCGGGGGGCCGCGTGGTTCTAGAAGATGTTGCAAAGGAAGTCGGTCTGGTTCCACTGACGAAGGCCACCCACGTCATGCTCATCGCCAACTGCCCGATTACCGGAGGCGCCCGCGAATATTCTGCTGAGGTCAACCGACAGACATCCCTTACTGTCTTCCTCCTCGACCAGGCGGACTTCAACACGGTCAAGAAGAGCCCTGGCGCGCTTGGCCGCATACTTCAGGCGAGAGCGCAGGAAGCTCTCCGTCAGCAATCCTCGGGCTCCCTTTGGGGAGTGAGAGAGCGATAGCCGCGGATGCTCCTCATTATGGCATCCGGGGCTAGAAGGCCGGCCCGAACACTCGCTTCCACATCAAGACGCTCGCAATCTGGTTGGTTTCTGCATAGGCGCGCGTTACCGCATGGTTGAGCTTGTTGACCTCGATCTGGAAGTGCTGGAAGCTGCGGTCGTTCCAACGATGCTGAAAGGAGGCGCCCGACCCCGACGGGTCAGGTATCCGGGGAAGCGAGCTGTACTGGTGCAGCCAGTTGTCCAGTCTCGCGGTGATGATCTTGAAGGCCGTGGGGAGATCCGGATAGCTGAACAGTGTGTCCCACCACCAGCGCGTCTGCTTCCCCAGAAGAGTCGTCAAGATGACGGATGGGATGGCGAAAGCATCGGTACGATCCCGTAGGTACTTGTACAAGCGAATCGTCTTTATGAGCTTCCCGTTCGCTCGGCGGTTCTGGCGATGAATCCAGGCCGTGAATCCATCCGGATCTGCGGGTTCGAAACGGTTCTCTGCGTGGTTCACGATGACCTTCTCGCGGAAGGGACCACGTAACAGATACGGGACCACGTCCACATGACAGAGGTTGGCATAGCGGATGCGGACACACCGATTCTTCCGTTCCACTGAGTCCCTGTAGCGACCCCCTCGACGGAACGCTTGATAGACCTCGTCGATGTACCGGCGAGGCTCGGGCCACCAAGCCCAAACACCCTGCAGGTGAAGAAGGACGTCCGCGTCGAACTCGTCGCCGGCCAACGGCTTGATGATTGTCCGATGGGCCCAGGACCTTGGGGGATGTGGGCCCGTACCAGATCACCCAGGATTCGATCCTCTCGCAGAAAACCCACGACCGCCGTCACCCGTGAGTCCAGGTCATCCAATCTGGACTGATTCAGGTTGACGGTGTCCGCAAGGAAGCTCTCGAAGCGTTGGACGTGCTTCATCCGGTCCCGGGCACGTCTGGAGTCACCTGATGGGAACCTCGTGGTGGTCTGTGGCCAGAACGATACGGTTCTTCACGACGTATACCTCCACGTAGTGCCGACCGGTGTAGAGCGTCGACTCCGTGTGACGCCGGGTCCCGTTGTCCTTGAAGATCTGTCCCCTTAGCTGGTCGATCTGGGCAGCCTCCTGCCCCCGGTTCCGAACTTTCCAGTAGAGGTCAAAGGGCTCCGGGACGTCCGTGATGACCC
>Ga0210378_10000324_pt1 | contig 23689 bp, 8 predicted proteins | sample PLM1_60_b1redo_FD_155465 | JGI IMG/M metagenome (GOLD analysis project Ga0210378, IMG submission 155465) | Groundwater sediment microbial communities from an aquifer in East River, Colorado, USA - PLM1_60_b1 redo | ecosystem: Environmental > Terrestrial > Soil > Riparian zone | place: USA: East...
GGGGTCTTCGCGGAATCGTGTGGGTGAAAACCCTATAAGGAACCATCGGAGGACTCTGGTCAGAGTGCGGGCAGCATGCAGGTCAGGATCTTGAGGCGAAGGTACTCCTCGTCCCGGAGACCGTAGGCTCTCCTTTGAATGACGCGGATCTTATTGTTCAGGCCCTCGACGAAGCCGAGAGACACCTTGTTCTCCGGCTTGCAATAGGCGGCGATGCCGTCCCAGTGACGCTCGATCATCTCGGCGAAGGCCTCGTAGGGTTTGAGACGCTGCCATTTGAGGGAGGCACGCCAGTTCTCGAAGAAGCGGCGAGCCCACCCCTCTCGCCCGTAGTCCCAGAGCTGACCGAAGGACTCCTTGAGCACATAGGCGGTGTTCAGGCGCTTGTTGGCGGCCAAGAGGGTCTTCAACGACTTGCGCCCGTCGAGGGAGAGGTTCTCCCAGTGGGACAGCAAGGCGTACTTCTGACCTTTGATGAAACGCCGCTTCTGTCCCGACAGGCGGGCGTACTCGTCCTTGCGCACCTTGTCCAGGGCCTCTCCGAGGTGACGCAGGATGTGGAACTTGTCGAAGAGGATGCTGGCCTTCGGCGTGCTCCTCATCGTGGAGTTCCGGAAGGGCTTCCACATGTCCATGACCCCGAGGCGAATCCCAGCGCTTTTCTTGGCCCCGAGCCACTCGAAGAACATGTCGAGGCTTGCTTCGGAACGGTCCTTCCCCCCGAACCAGATGGGCCTCTCGCGGACCAGGTCACTCACCACGATCCGGTACGTTTGACCCTTCCGGATCGAGATCTCATCGACGCCGATCACTTTCGGCCCGGGCTTTCCGATCCGACGCAGCTGCTCCGCCATGTACTGCTTTTCCAGATCCTTGACGGTGTGCCAGTCGAGGTGGAGTTCCTTGGCTACGTCCTTGATCGTGGAGGACCGGCAGCGCCGGCCCACGTAGAAGGCAAAGCGCTTGGTGTAAAGAGGATTGTTCGCCAGGAAACTCAGTCGTTCCTGTCTCACCGCGCCACAACGTCGGCACTCCACCCGACGGACCTCGACTTCCAGGAACACTCGAGTATCCCCGGAGGACAGGTCGCGGACGCGTCGGGTCTTGCGATCGTAGAAACCGCGGTGAATACGACCACAGGCGCACGCCGTTTTTTTGAGCGCCGGCGGAGGGTGATGACTCGAGCCTTCCGATCCCCGAACACGCCCTTGACCCAAGGAGCGGGAACGAATCCAGGAAAGCGGTACGCGTCCCTGAGGTGTAGCCGCCTTCGTCGTCCGGGCATCCGCGGAGTATGCCCAGATTCCGTCTGCCTGTCAGATTGTCGACGACCGCTCCAGGAGCGGGCCAAACGGTCATCAAGCCCCGATTTCTACCCACTCAAATCCGCGAAGACCCTGGTTTTGAAAGAGCCCCCGCTCTCAGCGGGTTCGATGCGCAGGAGGATTCATTTCTCCTTGGTGGCGTGAGGGGATCAGTCAGTTCGGATTCGAGGAAGGCCTACCCCGCCTTCCGCAGCCGCGCGCCGCGAGCCGCGACCGCGCGCTTGTGCGGCTCGATCTTGATCGTGACGGAGCCCCCGAGGGCGCGCGCATACTTCACGAGGGTGTTCACCCCGAGGTTCTTGATGCGTCCGGACTCGAGCTTCGCCACGTAGGGCTGACTCGTGCCGAGCAGCTTCGCGAGCTGACGCTGGCTCAGCCCGCGCTTCTCCCGGAGTCCCGTGAGCTCTTGCTCGAGCTTCATCTCGTTCACGAGATCGTCGACCTTCCGCGCCAGGCGAGGATCGGCCTTGAGCTGGCCGTCGATCCATTCCATGAGAGCCGTCTTCTTCTTCTTCTTCTTCACCGCCCCTTCTCCTGTTTCCTTCCCGCCCGCTTGCGGCGTGCGACCTCCTTCTGGTAGCCCCGCACCCGCTCGAGCGTCTTCGCGGGGATGTCGTCCCGCTTCTTGATCTCCCCGTCCAGGAGCACGACCACCCGGTTCGGGAGAAACATGTAGAAGATCCGGACCTCCCTGCCCCTCAGCTCGAAGAGTCCCTCCCCAAGGGCTCCCGACTGCGGTCGCCGAAGAGCGTTCCCCTTCTCCTCGAGGAGTTTCACGAGCGCGATCGCCTCGACCTTGTTGCGCCCCTCGAGGCCCTCGATGAAGGTCCTGATGGGCTTCTCGCCCTGCTCGGTCTCGTAGGCGTCTATGGTCCACGGCGCCTGCGGTGGCATCCCCAGTTCGCTCCTAAGATAACCTAAGAGTTATCGCACGGCAAGGATCGTCAGTCGATGTGCTCGAGCTACCGCTCCCGCGGATGGCACCGCTGGAGCATGCCGGCCAGCTCCCGCGTGTCCACCTTCGTATAAAGCGCGGTCGTGGCCAGGTCCTTGTGTCCGAGGAGCTTCTGGATCTCCCGCACGCTCGCCCCTCCTTGCAGCAGGTGCGTGGCGCAGGAGTGGCGCAGGACGTGGCAGGAGGCTTTGACGCCCACGGCCTGGCCGCAGCGCCGCACCAGCACCCGCACCGACATCGCGGAGAGCCTCGTCCCGCAACGAGAGAGGAAGAGCGCACCTTTGTGCACGGGACCCTGGACGTTCTCGTCGGTTAGGATCGGGAAGCGGCCGGGCACTACCGCCCGGCTTGACGACGCTGCGCCTTGGCCTTCAGAGCCGCGATCTGCTCTTCGGCTTGCCCGGAGCGTCGGAGGTAGTCCTCGAGCTCCTCGGGATGGTCGTAGTGGTAGGCGAGCGCGGCGTGTACCTCGGCGAGCGTGAGCGGCCGCGAGGAGAAGAGGCTTTGGATCTCCTCGGGCGTGTATCCCTGCCCGTGAGCGATCGCGACGTCCACCACCGCGATGCGCGTGCCGGCAATGCAAGGCTTGCCCGCACGGACGCCGTCCGTTTTCTCGATGTGCGGGTAAACAGTTGTCTTCGCCGCCGTGGCCATGACAGGGCCTATTTTAGCGCCCTCTCCCGCGGATGGCACCGCAGGAGCATGCCGGCCAGCTCCCGCGTGTCCACCTTCGTAATAAAGCGCGGTCGCGGCCAGGTCCTTGCTGTCGCAGCAAATTAAAGACAGCTCCTTTTGGGGCAAGCACTTACGGGAATTCCGTCCGTACCCCGTTTCCCGCGCGGCCTCGCGATCACGGGCGCGCGGGCAAACGGGAGGGAAGTGGCCGCCAGGCGCCGTCCGCGAGCGTGGGCCCGCACGGCCCGTGACAGCGGTGCCATTCTCTTCCTCGACCCCCGCCGCTGGCGCAGCTCGTGCCTCACGCGAGCGCTCAAGCGAAGACCGCCGAGGCCTCCAGCTCGCCGTGGCCTCGGCGCATCTGCCGTCCGTTGAGTCGGGGCCGCGCCGCAGCCCCAGCCGAAGACGCCCGGGGGGCAGGTTGACGTAATGCGTTACGTCAAGAGTGCGCCTCGATGAAGATGCGGCCCGGAATACACGACGACGCCGCAAGGGCGCGCGCCGTGACGCCGACCCGGCCGCCCTTCACGGCGCGTGACCGAAGCGGCCACCTCACCACGGGGCCGCCACCTCCAGGCGCGCGTGCCCGCGCGCCAAAGCGCCCGGCGGACGATAATCCACGTGGATTATCGGGCGAGCGGAACGAAGTGGAGCGAGCGCACCGCCGGGTCTACCCGGCACGCGGTGTGCCCTCGACGCCATCCTTCAAGATCAGCCGATCAGCACAGCGCGTGACGGGGCGCGGCGCGCGCGGGCCGGGCCTGCCCCGGGCATCGCCACCGCCACCAGCCGTCGCGGCCCGTCCAGCCGGTCCAGCCGCGCCGCGCCTCTCACCGGACGAAGTCTTGGGGCGTGGCTTGGCCGGTAGCGGGGTCTAACACATACTCGACGCCATCCCACCGGTAGGCGATCAGCTTGCCACCTTCTAGCCTCAAACCGGTAAACGGAGATCGCTCGTAGATGCCAGGATCCGCCCGCACCTGCCAGAGGAGCCGCCCCTGCTCGTCCACCTTGTAGATGTTGTGATTGGCCTCATGCAGAGGAATGCTCTTGTCGCCCAGCACATCGACCACAACCACCTTCGTGCCATCGTTAAGAGCGATCTCCTTGAGGACCTTCCACGGCATCGGCGCGGTCACTTCAAGGCTCGGGTATTGGTGAAGTTCGCCGCCGGGATGTCTTCGAGCAACTGATACTGGATAGCGCGCGTGCTCGGCGCGCCAAACTCAGACTGCGCCCCCACACGTCCGACCTGCATCCTCGTTCCGGCAGGCACGCGCACCTCCGAAATGTGGGTCGGGACTTTGGGAAGCGCAAGATGCCGCTGAATCTGCTCGGCAGACATCCCCTCGATTTCGTGGGCCCTGAAGAGAAATTGACCTTCGCGGTTGGCAGTGCCATGGACTCTCACAAACGTCAGCTCCCTTTCAATCGCGAATGTACGGACCCTCGTGCCGGCTGCGTACGGTGGCTTCCACCCCCTCGCGATAAAGGGTGCATTTGATTCTGCTGCTGGCACACTGCGGAGATCGCCGATGCTCCGGCGCACCGCCGTTGCGCTGCTGCTGACGACGCTACCGGCCAGCGTCGCCGCGCGGAGACCGAGATCTGCTGCAGCAGACTCGAGCGCGAGACGGGTTCCGGTTTCGGCTCCCGTGCGTGTGATTTCCGCGCCGGTCTCCTGGAACTTGAGCGCGATATCCCGTTCAGCTAGAGGCTTCGCTGCCTGCTCTGCGACCGTGCCTTCCGTTGCGCTGCGAAGCTCCGCGCTCCGAGACTGGCGAGCCGAATCTGGTGCGAGAGCCTTCTTGGTCGCACCCTCGACCTGATCGCCGACCAAGGTCACGATCGCTTGGGTTGCCGACTCGACCGCCTGGCTCACGGACGTGCCGGCTTCCTTTAGCTTTCGCCAGCCCGCAGCTATGAGCCCATCGTCCTCCGTGACGGTTATAGGCGTTCCACTCTGCGCAGCCACGTCGCCAGCGGCGCCGGTCAGCTGCGGGTTCGCTCTCTCGACCCGCTCCAACGTTGCCGTCGCGTCGCGGAGGATCGCCTCCTTCTCGTCTACTTCCGGTCCGACGGTCTGAGCCTGATGCCCGGTCGGATCGACGAAGCGGGTCGGGTTTTCGTTTGCGTAGAAGTACCGGTGGAGGCTTGGCGGCTGATCGACCTGCCCGAGGAAGCTGTCCTGGCTCAGGAATCTTCCGAGGGCCGGGTCGAAGTACCTTGTCTTAGCGTTGAAGAGGCCGAGTTCGGGGTCCCACTCGTACCCCGTGAAGGCGAAGCGGTTCTTGGAGAACGTGAGCTCGGCGGGGAAGCGGAAGTTGCCCCAGGCGTCCAGGTGGTAACGAGCGGCGACCGCACCCGCGTCGTCGGTCAGGCTGGTAACCGACCGCAGGCCATCGAGGCCAAAGAACCGCCGCGGCTCGTCGCGGCGGAGGAGCGAGATCAGCCGGTCCGCGCCGTAGTCGTACTTGCTAACCTGCGCACCGGTGTCGTCGTACTCCAGGAAGGTCGAGGTCTGGTCGTAGACATACTGGCGCACGCCGTCCTCGCCGATCTTCTTGTTGCGCCGTCCCTCGAAGTCGTACTGGAACCGGCCCAGGATCGAGCCTCCCTGAAGGGTCTCGGCCATGCGATCCCGAACATCGAAGCGGTAGAGGGTCGTGACGCCGCCGGCGGTCTTGGAAATCTGGTTGCCGTTGGCGTCCCAGCCGAACGTGACGCTGTTCGGTGGCGTGAGCAGATCGTTCAGCGCCGTCAGACGATTGAGCTTGTCAAAGGCCCCCTGCTTGTTGGCAAGGAGAGCCCCGCCGGAGTCCTTCTCCGTTTCCTTGATGCGGTTGCCGACGGGGTCGTAGCCGTACGTCACCACTCGCCCGAGTGGGAAGTTCGAATCGACCGGATAGGTGACCGTCTTGAGGCGGTTTAGATCGTCGTACCCGTACGTCGTCGTCTCGGTAGCACCGTTCGTCTCGACCTGGCTCAGCCGATTGCCGTTGGGGTCATAGCCGTAGACGTAGGACGAGATGGCGGCCGCGTCCTTCATGTGAGCCAGCGACGTCAACCGGTCGGCCTTGTCGTAAAGATGAGTGGCCACGACGCCGTTGGGGTAGGTGATGGTCCTGAGAAGATCGTCGGGGTAGTAGGCGTAGGTAGTGAGACTCCCCTCACCCTCACCCTCTCCCCCTGGCGGGGGAGAGGGGATGCTGACGGTCTCCAGCCGGTTCTGGGCGTCGTACGTGTAACGGGTGACGAGGCCGGCGGGGTCGGTAATCGTTTCGCGCGTGCCGTTGCGGTAGTAGGTGTAAGAGACCGTGCGGCTGCCGCCGTCGGGAAGAGCCGTGGTTTCCGAAGCAAGACGGTCGAGGTCGTCGTAGCTGCGGAGCGTCGTGAGCGTCACCGGCGGATCCGTGCCTGAAGCCACGGCCTCCTCGGCCCGCTCCAGGTTGTTGTTCCCGTCGTAGGTGTAGGTGACGCCGGTCGTATGGCGCCACGGCCGGTAGGCATCGCCTGGCGCGAAGGCATAGGCCTTGGTCTTGAGGCGATTCAGCTCGTCGTAGGTGCTCGTGACCTTTTGGCCCTTGGGATCAACGAGGGTGACCTCATTGCCGTTGGGGTCGTAGCCATGATCGGTGACCAGGTCGCCTTCCGGAGCACCCTTCTGGATCATGAGGTCGAGGCGGTCCAGCCGGTCGTAGGTCATCTCCACGACGTTGCCGTTCGCATCGGTCTGCTTCAGCCGGTTCCGGTTCTCGTCGTACCCATACGCGGTGACCGGGGAGGGCTGATCCGGCTCGGGCGGCGGCTGCGTGACGCGGATGAGCTTGCCGAGCTCGTCGTAATCGAACTGCGTGATCGGACCCTTCGGCTCCTGGACGGAAATCCGGTTGGCCTCCTCGTCGTAACCGTTAACGGTCGACTCGTTCTCGCCGTTTGTGGTGCTCTTCAATCGGTTGAGGGCGTCGTACCCGTACTGCATCGACGGCGCTTCCGGTGTCGAGCGGGGATCGATCTCGACCGTCTTGTTGCCGTTCAAGTCGTAGATGAAGACCGTTGCCGCCTCCACCGTCGAGCCCTGCCCGTCGATCCGTCTCTCAACGCGATTAGCCCGGTCGTACTCGAAGGCGGTCACCCGGCCCTCGGCGTCAGTCGTCGACAGCCGATTGTTGTCGCCATCGTAGGCGTGCGTTTCGAGCGCGATCCCCACGCCGGTAGCGGGATCGTACGGACGCGTAACGCGGACGATCCGCCCGAGCGCATCCATCCGGGTCAGCCTCCGGATCCCACGCTTGTCCTTATCGATCCGGCGGTTCTGCGCGTCTTGGTAGGTCGTCTCGAGCAGTTGATCGAGCGGATCGCGTACGAGCCCGAGCCGATTCAACGGGTCGTATTCGAAACGCGTGACGAAGCCGCGCTTGTCCTTCTCGCTGAGCTTGTTGCCGACGCCGTCGTAGGTCGTCTCGATCGTCTTGTCGAAGACGTCCGTGACCTTCACGACTCGGCCGAGCTTGTCCAGGTTGAAAGTGGCCTTCGTGCCTCGGGCGTCGTATTCCTCGCGACGGCGTTCGAGATCGAAGTATTTGACTTCGTGGCTCCACAGTTTGCTCCCTTCCAGTGTCGGTGGGACGCGGGTAACCCTGGGCCGCCCGAGACTGTCGTAGTTGAACGTCTTCGTGATGCCGCGGCGATCGGTTTCGGTGAGCCTCAAGCCCTCACCGTCGTAGGTCGCCCGCGAAGCATTGCCGAGTGCGTCCTCCACCCGCACCTGCCGCCCCAGCCCGTCGTGGATCCACTGCGTCGCCGGGTTGCGGTTGGGATCGCGAAGGTTCTTCCGGTTGCCGAGGCCGTCGTACGAGGTCTGCGTCGAGAGCGCGAGCCCGCCCACGTCGGCAAGCTGCTCGACGACCCGGTCCATCCCGTCCAGGCGCGCGAGCGTCACGATCCCGCGCGGGTCGGTCACGGTCAGGCTGTGGCCTGAATCGTCGTATGAGGTCGTGGTGAGGTACTCCTCAGGCGTGCTGTCGAGCGGGTCCACGAACTGGACACGCCGCTCGGTTTCGCGGTTGAGCTCGTCGTAGCGGTAGCGCGTCGTCAGGCCGTGAGTCTCATCCCTCTCCAGAGACTTGTTGACGTGCGCGTTGGGCTCGGGGTCGTCGTACTCGACGTGCACCCCCTGGTTCAGGGCGTTCGTGGTGCGGCGGATGCGGTTCAGGCCGTCGTAGGCGAAAAGGGTCGTGTGCTCATTGGCGTCGGTTAGAGAGAGCCGGTTGCCGACCCTGTCGTACGTGAAGACCTCCTTGTACGGCTGCCCCGCGGCATCGGTCTCCGGCAGGATCTTCCTCTTGACGCGATAGAGCCCGTCGTAGACGAAGGTCGTGGTGTTGCCGGCGACGTCCGTCTCCGCCGTCTTGTTCCCGACCAGGTCGTAGTCGTACGCGGCGATGCGGCCGTAGGGGCCGTCGCCCGGGCTCCCCCCCGAGATGAAGAACCCGCGCAGACGATTCAGCTTGTCGTAGTTGAAGAGGCGCGTGACACCACGCCGGTCGGTCTCGCGGATTTTATTGCCGTTTCCATCCTGAACCGTTCCCATGAAGTAGGGTCCGCCTTCGACCTGCGTCTCCGTGAGCGACACCCGGTTCAGGCCGTCCAGGTAGTAGGTGAAGGATGCTCCATTCGGGTTCGTCACAACACGGGGCTGGCCCGCCGGGTAGTACTCGGTCCGGGTGACGGCATTGTCCGAAGGCTCGACCGCATCGCCGCTGACCGTGGCAAGGCGCGTCTCCTCAACCGGCCGGTCGAGGCCGTCGTGGACGGTGGTCCTGCGGTGCCCGAGCGTGTCCAAGTGCTCCTGCAGCCGGCCGCGCAGATCGTAGTCACGCTGCGTCATGTTGTTCAGCGGATCGATGATCAGGCGGGCATTGCCGTAGCGGTCGTGGTTCAGATGCCGGGTGATGTGATCCCGCGGGTCGGTGACGGTCAGCAGCAGACCGTGGTCCGGATCGTAATCGTACCGGGTACGGTTGCCGACGGCGTCGGTCATCCCAAGCAGATCGCCGGTGGCGGCGTCGATGTCGTACCGGGTCTCGCGCCCTTCCGCATCCTTCTTGACCGTGAGCTTGTTGAAGGTCTGGTCGTAGGTATAGCGCGTCTCGATGATGCCGATGTCTTCTGTCGTGATGCGCTCCGACGTGAGGTTCGCATTCGCGTCATATCCGTAGTCGGTGACACGGCCGAGCGGATCGATCTCTTGGGTCTTGACGATGTCGGTCGGGGACCACACCATCTGGGTGACCCGCGTTCCCTGCTCGAACGGCTCTTCGATCCGCAGCGGGCTGCCGTTGCCGTTGAGTACGTAGCGAGTGTCGTTGCCGCGCGGGTCCTGGACCGTCGTCTTCAGGCGGAGTTGAGCGATCTCGCTGAAGTCGTACGTGAAGCGTGTCTCGAACTTGCGCGGGGCAGTGGGCCCGTCGGGGAACTCCCGGACGAGCTTCACGTACTCCTGCTTCTGCAATGCGGTGAATACGCCGCCGGGTGCCGTCACCTCCCCCGGGAACACGTCGTTGCCGCGGTAGTACTCGTACGCCGTCGCGTTGCCGTTGGGATCGGTTCGCTCGAGCATCGGGTGACGGTCGCGGGCGTCGCCGGAAGAGTACTTGTAGGTCTGGGCGCGATTGGGGGCATCCGGCCCGTCGACGTTCCGGCCCGAACGGGTCACAGTGACGAGATTGCCCTCGGCGTCGTAGCCGTAGTCGACGCGCAGGTTGAGGACGGCAATCTCGGCCTTCGTGATGCGGTCGAGTCCCTTCTTCTTCTCGTAGGTCAGCTCCAGGAAGCGCACGTCGCCGGTTTCGGGGTGGCGCTCGGCGACGCGGGCAAGCCGTGCGTCGTCGTCGTAGGTGAAGACGAGCCGGTCGCCGTGAGGCTCCTCGATGTACTCGAGTCGTCGCTCACGCTCCGGCTGGGGAGACAGCGGATCGAGCGGCGCCTTGAAATGATGACGCGCGTGGGACTTGTCGAAGAAGTCGTACGAGTTGTCGCCGTTCTTGACGAGGGTGGTGTGATACCCCGCCTGGGGCTTGAACGGGTTTCCGCCGCTCGTAGAGCTGAACGCCTGGCTGCTGCCGTCCGCGGTCGTCACGACGACGGCGCAATCTCCGACGTGCAGCGCCGAGGCATAGCTCCAGGCCCAGCCCGCCCCCATCGCGCCTTCGGGACGACGGCCCGCGCTCGAGTACGTCCGGGTCACCTCGAGGCCCAGGTGCCGCCCGGGTACCTTGAAGTCGGTGGCCTGTTGCACGAGGTGCCCGTCCAGCAGGTCCACCCCCTTCACGAAGGTGTGACCGACCGGAAGCGTGGAGCGGTTGACGATGGAGCTGTCGACCGTTCCCCTGGCCACGGTTTGGAGAGTGGGATCCGACTGGTCGACGACCGTCAGCTCGAACGGCGCGCTCGCGTTTGGATTCAGGCCGAGCAGTGTCGGCGGGAGAAGGATCGCTCGCTTTCCGGGCGCCATCGGCAGGTTTTCCACCACGCTCACGCCGTCGACCCTCAGGGTGACGTTGGCCGGCCGGCAGAGCACGAACGGCAGCTTGCCCTCTTCTCCGCAGAGCGTTTCGTTCAGGGGGTCGCGCGTGAGCTTCAGGAAGACCCTGTCCGGGACGCCCGCCGCCAGGAAGCATGCCTCCAGCGGGAACGGGACGGCCGCGATGGCGACGTCCTGGGGGGAGGCACGGAGTACCTGGACGTGCGCGGTGTGCACGCCGGGTGGGAACGCGAGGCCCTTCGGGATCTCGAAGTCGTCGAGGCCGGTCGCGGCCACGACTGGCTTGTCGTCCTGCTTCACTTCGAACAGGACGTCCAGGGGAGCGAGCAGGCTGCGGAACGCCTCGGGGAGGATCTCCTGCTGCACCCGTGACGGACGCACGACCGCGCCCCCGGGGTCCAGGGCGATCGGGAAAGGCGCGACGTCGACAACCGAGACCAACACGCCCCACAGGCTGAAATCTCCCGGGCCCTCCTGGGGGAGCCCCGGGACGCGCGTGACCGTCGGCGGATCGATGCCGTTGTCTGTCACGTAGCCGGGGTCCACTTCGTCGGGCCGATCTTGCAGGTACGGGATCACCAGCGCGCGGTGCGTCGCGGCGTAGCCGATCGTGTTCAGCTGCGGGCCGGAGCCCATGCTCATGGTGGCGGTGTAGGTGCCCCCGCCCACGTGGCCCGCGACACCCGGGATCACCCCTGTTCCCGGGGTCTGAGGCGTGAGGCGGAACTCGGAGTTCGTGAGGGGCTCCCTCCGCCAGCGGTTGGTCCGGACCGCCCGGTAGTGCGGCTGACCCTGGTCGTCGACCGTCTTTTCGAGCTGTTCGATCTCCGACAGGGCATACGCGAAGAATTGCGCCTCCGCGTCGTCTCCCAACGGATACGCCTCGATGATGTTGCCGAGCCGGTTGATCAACCGCGCGCGTGGTCCGGCCAGGACGACCGGGGGCGCCGGCTTCCGGCCGCAGGTGGCGGGGTCGGGGTGGAGGCAGATGAAGCCGCTGCTGTGATACGTGAGGCCGAAGCGCGTCGGGTTGAGGTTGGTGCCGATGTCGAAGATGTAGCTGCTGTAGGCGCTGTCGCCGATGACCACATAGGCGAAAGCACCGATGGCCGAAGTGCGCTGGAAGAGCACCTCCGTTTCGCCCGCGCACTGCCCATAGGCCGGGCTCGGGGTGAGCGTCAGGCACTGCTCGTAGTCTTTAGGCTTGAGGAGCTTCCCGGGAGAGTCGTTCGGCTCGCTGAGCCGGCTCGTTCCCGCCGGAGGCGTGTCCGGTACCGGAGGAGGCCTGAACGCGAAGCGGATGGTGAAGTTCGAGATGGGGTTCTTGTAGCCGTCGCGCGCCGTCACCATCGGGCGGTCGGCCACCGACAGGTTGTACCAGGGGCTCTCGCTCTCCGTGGAAGTCGCCTCGAGGAACGCGTAGATGAACTCGCCGTCGTACTTGTCGTCCGGCAGGCCGACGCCCGTGAACGGCTCGGCGAGGACCCTGTTTCCGGCCCGCGCGGTGACGAGGTTGAGGCCGACCTGCGTGAGGTAGCGGTCCTCCTGGGTGCAATCCCAGCGTTCCGTCAGGCAGGTGAAGCGCGGGATCAGGCTCGTGTTCGTTCCGAGGCGCAGCGTCGCCGACGCTTCGCCGCGCTCGTCCGACGGCATGATCAGCTCGCTCTTGAACGTCCCATCGACGGGGTCACGCAGGCCGCCTTCGCCGCCAATGACCGTGAAGACGACGTTGGCGCCGCGCACCAGCTGCCCTTCCGTGTCGGTGACGCGCACCTTCAGGGCCTTCGCGAGCTCGGTCCCGACCGTGGCCTCCTGGAGATCGGTCGAGACGAACTTCTGGATGTGCGCCACCTCCGCATCCTCGGGCGCGGTCGGCACGTCTTCGCCCTGCTCGATCAGCGGGTCCACGATGCTCTCGGGAATGTCGATGACCGACGGCGCCGTGACGCCTCCAGAATGCCCACCCTGGAGCTGGTACGCCGCCTCGCCCGTCTCTTCGTCGAGGAGCAGGTATCCCACCCCCGTCCACGCGAGGCGCGTCACCGGAGAGGCGGGGACGCGCGCGAGCAGTCCGCGGGCCACCGCCTCCCGGATCTCCTCCTTGACCGCGGGGTCGAGGGCGAGGCCGGGGAGGATGCTGTCGGCGTTGACGCCGGTGAGGTCCAGGACACTCACGCCCTGCGATGCCGCGAGCTGCAATGCCTTGCCGGTAGAGACAGAGTCGATCTGAAGCTCATCCTCGAATGCGCGGTGCTCCAAAACCGACCCTTCCAGCCCCGAGAGCATCAAGAAGTGGCGCTCGACCGCGGCGTCCTGCACCCCAACGGGGGCGGAGGCGCGGAGGTCGGCGTCGATGGCGATGCCCTTCCAATCGAAGGTCAGCGGGTAGCTGGGATCGCCGCCCGCGTAATCCACCTCGATGTCCGACATCACCATGCACTCCGAGACGGTCGGGCGCACGGGCACGACGTGCAGCAGGCTCGCGATCTCGTCGTCGGAGCGGTTCCAGCGGTCGAGGTAGCTCGACGCGAGGCCGGAGAGGATCTGGGCCGCGACCCCGACCGGCTGTTCGACCGTCGGGATGCCCCGGCCGCCCAGGCCGATGGCAGTGAGGTTTCCGGCAAGAATGCGGTTCGTCACCGTCTCGGTCCCGCCCGGAGCGCGGAGCTCGATCCGCAGCGTGTAGCGGACACCCAGGCCAACCCCCGCCGTGCCGACGCCGACGCTGACGCCGCCGACCTTGAGGACTGGCTTCACTTCGATGAGGTAGGGCGGCGTTCGCACCATGCCGCCGTAGAGACGCGCCACCTCGGCGTCCTCTTCGCTCGCCGGGACGTACGAGAGGGTGAGCCGGCGGCCGAGCAGATCCGAGACAGGCAGGGTGGCGTCCAGCACCGTGCTTCCCGAGGCGTTGCCGACGAAGTGGACCGTGTGACGCAGCGAGTCCGGCAGGGCGTAGTCCACCTCGCTGGTCGTCGCCGCGTAGGGCTTGGTCGCAGGCAGGATGCCGAGGTTCTCTCCGATGTGACCGCGGTCGTTCAAAACGTCGGCGTAGGCCAGATCGGGGCGCTGCTGGGCGAGCAAGGCCGTGACGCGGCCGCGGGCGTATTCGAGGGGCGTCTGGCTCGTGGGCTCCGCCAGGTAACCGTCGAGCGTGGCCCGTGCGTCGAATCCGAGCTCGCGCACGACATCCAGCCCGCGCGGGGACGGGAGCCGCTTGAATGCCGGGTCCAGCGGGATCCAGAGCTTGCCGTGGGCATCGAGCGGCGCGCCCCGGTAGTTCGCATACGGCACGTACGCCTCGACCCAGACACGCTCGACGCGCACGGAGGCGATCGCACCCCCGCCCAGGACCGGCGGGTCGTGGGGTATCCCGGCGCGTTCGAAAACGCGAAGAGCCTGTTCAGCCGTGGCCGTGCCCGTCATCGCCCGCAACGTCACCTCGGTCAGTACCGCTGCGCCGCGAACATAGCGGGCCGGCACCCCCTTGGCCCGGAGCATCTCGACGAGCACCGAGGCCGTGTCGGCGTCGTTTCCGCTTTGCTCGAGATAGGTTTCCACCGGGCCCTTCATCACGCCGTGGTAGAACTCGGGGCGGATGTTGTTGCGGACCCACTCGTAGACCTCGACGGGGCCCGACAAAGCCGTGGCCGCCTCCCGCAGGATCTGCGGCACCGGTCCGACCGGGGTCTCCGTTGCCGCAGGGGCCGCGAGAGCAATCGGTCGTGACGGTGCCTCGGCCGCCGGAGGGGCAAGGGACGGCGGCGTCAGGTTGGGAGGACGCACCTTCAGCTCGCCCGCGCTCAGCGGCTCGCGGCGGGAGGCCTCGAGCAGCTTTTCGACGATCTCGCTGGCCTCCTGAGCGAGAGCGACATCGGCCCTTTCGGCACGCGTGGCCAAGGCGGAACGCGGGGCCAGCGCCCGCAGAATCGCGATCAGGCGTCCCTGACCGGCCTCGTACGCGGCGCGCGTTCGCTCCAGCCTTTCCGCGGCCCGCGGGGGAAGCGGACGCCCCGTGGCGGCGGCGAATCCGCGCCGGTGGGCGGCATCGCGGCGCTCCAGGTCGGCGAGCGTCAGTTGGAGATCGGAACCCTCGCGCGCGGTGAGAGCGTCCGCGAGCTTGCGCAGCGTCCGGTCTTCAGCGCGCCCCGGCGAGGCGGAGACGGCACACACCCCCACCAGGAGCGTCAGGCCGCGAAGCCAGCGGCCGGGCCACGCCGTAATGGAGGCGGAACCGTGCACGAGCTAACGCACCTCGCGGGGAGTGGCCGCCGCCGGGTCGCTCAGCCAGTAGACGCGCACGCGGCTCTGTCCGTGCGCGTCGAAGGTGAGGACGACCGTAGCCGATCCCGTCGGATTCATGCGCGTCGCACCACGAACCAGGACGATGCGGTCGCTGCCGATGCTCTTCACGATGTCGGAGCCCACCGGCGATCCGGGTCGGAGGTGGAGCGGCGCGCCCCCGACGAGAAGGTTTGCCTCGCCTTCCTTGACCTCAATGGCCTTCGCCCCCTGCAACGCTCCGGCCTCCACCGCGACGCGCGACTCCGACGGGCGGGGAGCGGCCGCGGCAACCGGCCGGGAGTCTTGTGGGCGGGAGATCGGGGCGGAAGCCGCCCGTTCCCACGACGTACCACTCGGGCCGGGGCTGGGGCTCGACCGGGGCTTGGGTGCCGGTTTGCGCTCGTCTCCGGCCGCTCCAGTGGCCGCGACCGAAAGGATGAGGGCCAACGCAAGCGTGTTCATGGTCCTCCTCACGGGATCACCCGGATGAAGTCGCGGCCGGTGAAGGCGAATCCGTGGATCGTGCCCGTCACCCGCACCTGCACGTTGTCCCCGACCGGCAGGGCCGCGATGACGGCAGCGCGGTCGAACTTCACCGTGGCGCGCCGGCCCTCGCAAGACGTCTTGCGCACCACCGGGACCGTCTCGTTGAGCCGGAGCGAGGCCAGGCTCACTTCACAGGCGCCGACGTCCGTATGGAAGGTCAGCCGAGCTTGAACGGGATCCCCGTGGCTTTTGCGGCTGAGCGTCCGCGGCGTAAACCAGAGGTCGGCGTCGAGCGCGGTGACCTGGACCGATCCGTCACCGCGGAACTCGGACTCCGCGATGCGACCGGTGATGCGAAGAACGTTCGGTCCGACCGTGAGGCGCCCGCGCACGTCGCGGAACGCAAAGCGCAGCTTCAGCTCGCGCCGCCCGTCGCGATCCTCGTCGACGAGCGAGCCGTAGCCGGAATCCGCGCGGATGGAGCCGGCCAGCCGCACCGTGCTCCGCTCGATGGCGGCGGGATTGACGCCGGCCGGCAGCTCGATCGTCACGTAGATCCAGCGCGGGCAGCCCTCCTCCTCGTCGTCATCATGATTCGGGGGGAGGCCGGCATCCGGCCGGTGCGGGTCCCGCCGATCGTCGTCGCACTCGGCCACGAGGCACTCGCCGTCGATCGCCGCCGGCGTGAACCGAACTTCGGCGGGAATGGCGTCCGGCGGCGGCGCCGTCGGCGTCGCCGCCACCTCGGCCGAGTATGGGCTCTCGAAGCGCGCATCGACGGCCGTCACGACGTAGCGGAGGGTGATGCCGTTGGGAAGGCCGGTATCCAGGAAGGAGGGCGTCGGCGTCGCGCCGACGCGCTCGTACGGCGCCCCCGCGGTGGCGGCGCGATAGACGCGGTAGCCGGTCACATCTGGCTCGGGGCTCGCGCTCCAGGCCAGCGTCACACGATGGTCGCCGGGGGTGGCCTTCAGGCCGAAGGGGGCCTTCGGGGGAAGGTCCACGAGAACGTTGAAGTGGGCAGTCGCCATCCAGGGGCCCGCTTGCGGGAGCGAGTCCACGACCCTCGCGCGCCAGGCGTAATCGCCGTCGGTGAGGTCGAACGGCGGAGTCCATGACGTTGTCGCGGTGCCCTCCGGGATGCCGCTCGCCTGGGCGACGAGCGTGAGCGTGCCGCGGTCCACTGCATAGAGCTCGAAGCGGTAGCTCAGCGGCAGACCTTCGGGGCTGGTCGCATTGGCCACGACGAGCGCGGGACGCGGCACGTCCACGGTCGACCCCTCGGCGGGCGCGACAAGCGTCGGGGCCGTGGGCGGCGACGGCAGCACGTTGACGCGGAAAAACGCGGGTGCGCTCCAGCCGCCGTTGGCCTCGCCGTCGGAGGCACGAGCCACCCACGTGAAGCTGGCGTCCTCCGCGAGATCCACGGGCACCGTCCACGTCGTCTCGCCGGAGCCTTCCGCGACGCCCGCCGCCGCGGCCACCACGAAGCCGTCGGCGTCACGCACCTCGAACTCGTAGGTCAAGGCTTCGTTGTCGGCGTCGGTGGTGTTGGACAGCCGAAGGGTCGGCGTCGCCGTCGTCACCGTCCGGCCGTCCACCGGGTCCACGAGAACGGGGACGCCGGGAGGATCGTTCGCGAGGTTGACGAAGAAGGTGCCTCCCGCCCATGGGCCCGACGTGTTGCCGTCGCTCGCGGACGCGCGCCAGTAGCAGAGCGCGTTGTCGGCAAGCGCGGCCGGTGTCCACGTCGTTTGGCTGGTGACTTCGACGACGGGAGGCGAGACTTGAAGCGCGGGCGAATCGAATGACGGCGCCGTATCCACCTCGAACCGATAGGTCAATGCGTCGTCCTCGGGGTCGCTGGCGTTGGCCACCACCAGCTCGGGCGTGAGGCTGGGGACGTCGACACCGTTCACGGGAGCGATGGGCTTCGGCGCCGACGGCGACTCGTTGAGCGTGCCGACCACGAAGAAGATCGGCACCGACCAGGGCGAGAACCCGTGGCCGTCGGTGGCCCGGGCGCTCCAGTAATAGATCGCGTTCTCCTCCAGCGTCAGGGGCACGGCCCAGGAGGTGAGGCCGGGGCCCGAGGACACGCCGGTGGCGGAGGCGACGACGGTAGACAGCACGGGGTCGATGCCAAGGCGGAACTCATAGGTGAGCAGATCCGACTCGGGATCGTGCGCATTCCTGACCGTCAGGATCGGCTCTCGCGACGCGACGTCGGCCCCCGCGAACGGAGTGTCGGGCACGGGCGCACTCGGGGGCTCGTTGCGCGCGTCCACGGTGAACGCGGCGGCCGTCGTCCAGGGGCTCGGGGAGAAGCCGTCGGTGGCCCGGGCTCGCCAGTAGTACGTCCGATCCTCGACGAGCTTGACCGCGACGGTCCACGCGGTCCGTCCCGAGCCCTCCGCGATGCCGGAGGCCCCCGGCAGCGGCTGCAACAGGCTGGCGTCCGCGAAGAGCTGGAACTCGTACGTGAGCGCGGCCCCCTCCGTACTGGGGGCGTTGTTGACGGTGAGCGCGGGGTGCGAGGTCGCGACTCTCGACCCGTCGCTCGGCGAATCGATGCTCGGAGCGGTGATCGTCCCGTGCACGCGCAGCGTCGCGCGATCGAGCGCGGCGGCCGGGTCGCCCGCGCGCAGGAACACCGGGTACGTCCCCGGCGCGATACCGGTGCTGATGAGAGCCAGGGTCGCCGTGTGTTGGGCTCCGGCCGCGAGGTCGACGCTCAGCCCGGCGGTGGCGACGACGGTGGCACCGGCACCGGACAGCACGTCGACGCGGATCGGGAGCCCGGACAGGGCCGAGGGGCCGCGGTTGGTGACTGCGATCTGCGCGTTGAAGCCGGCGCCGGCGAGAATGGCCGGCTTGTCCAGCGCGATCGTTCCCGACAGCTCGACCTCCGCCGGCGATACGGTCAGCGGCGCCTGTGCGACTGCCAGCGTAGAACCGGAGTGGAGGACCTGCAGCTCGGCGGTGTACCGGCCGGCGGGAGCCGCGGAAGGCCACGTGAGTCTCGTCTCCCAAACGGCGCCGGGCAACAGCCGCGGGAGGGGCGTCTCCGTCTGGAGGATCGGCTGTGGCGAGCCTTCGGGCAGGATCCGCAGCCGGCCGACAAGGTTCTCGAGCGGCGCGTTGGCGCCGCGGTTGTGCACGCGCGCGTCGAAGCGCGCCGGGTCTCCCGTCCCGACGGTCGCCCGCGCCGGCACCAAACGCGCCGTGAGGGAGATGTCGGGCAGGACCGAGAAGCTGCGCTCGGCCGTGGCCGTCACGCCCCCGCCGCCGTCCATGGCCCGCGCGCGGAAGGCATAAGCACCCGCGTACGTCGTGCCGGTGTTCCACGGGACCGAGAACTCGACCGTGCGGCCGAAAGTGAGCGTCGCGCCGCGTGCATCGAGGAGCGCCACCTCTTGGCCGGCGGAGTCCTCGACCGTCGTGCGCAGCGTGCCGTCGAAAGGTGCGCCGCCGTTGGCAACCTTGACTCGGACCAGCGCGGCCGCGTGGGCGGGATAGGCGGCGCGATCGGAGTCCACGGTAGCGGCCAGCCCGCCCGAAGCCACGACCCAGACGCCCACCGACGCTTCGTTGTTGTCTTCGGTGGTTTCGACGATGGCACCCACCGGATCCGCCACCGCGTGGAGCAGGTACGTGCCGGCGGCGGCGGGCGTCCAGAAGCCCGAGAGCGTCGCCGTGCCGCCGGACGCGATCTCGGAGACGGTGGCCGCGGTCTCGAACGCGACCGTTCCTCCCGGGCTCAGCAGGCGCAGCGTCACACCCACCTGCGCCGCCTGCGTGCGGCCCTGGTTGCGGATGACCGCCGCCAGCCGAACACTCTGCCCGACGGCCGGCAGCGCGGGGTAGCTCGTCAGATCGGTGGCCGTGACCACGAGGTCCGCGAACCGTGACGGAGCGACCGTCACGTGGACCGCCTCGGAGTCCGGCCCGGTCACGCCGGTCAGGGGATCCGTCGCCCGCGCCACGAGCACGTTGTCCCCGGGCGCCAGGTGGACGTCCTTCACTTCGAAGAAGCCGTCCGCGGGCGTCAGGAGCCTCACGTCGCTCCCCATGAGGACGGCGAGCCGGTTCCCATCCACCCACTCATGCAGGCGGAAGGGCACGCCCTGCTCGGATCTACCGAGGCTCCGTTCCTCACCGGTGTCGATCCTCCGGGCCACGACGGTCTCCGCGCCCGTGTCTTGGTCGCTCACCTGCACCCGGCTGAAGCTCAGCCAGTTGCCGTCGCGGCCGAAGCGGGGATCGAAAGCGTCGGATGACTCCGAGGTCACGGGGGAGACCGTTCCGTTGTCGAGGTCGTAGATGGCGACTCGGAGACGCGGGGCCGCGGCCGACGTGTACGCCAGGCGCCGGCTGTCGGGCGACCAGCCGAGCCGGGTGAGGGCGATCTGGTCCGGCACCAGCGTCATCGCTCCGCTCGCGGCGTCGAAGAGCCGCAGCTCGAACTCGTCGCCGTTGTACGTCTGCGCGGCGATCCGCGTGGCGTCGGGCGACCAGCGAAGGAAGTACAGGGGATGCTCGGCCGTGGCCAACAGGGAGGTCGTCCCGGAGTCCATCTCGCGCACGTGCAGCTGGAAGATGTGCTCCGCGAGGGTCACGAAGGCGATCCGGGTGCCGTCGGGCGACCAAGCGGCCGTGTCGGTCCGCGGCGACCCGCCGTCGATCAAGGTGCGCGTGCCGCTCTCCAGGTCCGCCGAGAAGAGCTGCCGGACGCCGCCGCTGAACCGGAAAGCGAGATAGGCGAGACGCTTCCCGTCGGGGGAGAGGCCGGACAGCCTCACGCCGTCGTAGGCCGGATCGTCGATGTCCTGCGAGTGTCCGCTGGCGACGTCGGTGACGCGGATAAAGGTGCGCTCAGTCGCCTCGTCGAAGAGCCCGAAGGCGAGCTTCGTACCATCCCCGGACACGTCGGCGCTCTCGACGGACAGGGTCGGCGCCGCGACGCGGCGGAGCTCGACGAACCCCGGCTCCGCGGCGGTGAGGGCGGCCAGCGTTCCGTTGAGCTCGAGCGAGACGAGGGATCCCGGATCCGCCCGGCCCCGCACGTCGGTCAGTGTCGCCTCGAGCGTGATGGGGTGGGCGGCGTCGGTCGGGACCAGGATTGCGGGCGCGCCGGGCGGGATTGGCGGCGCGTCGATGGTGGCGAAGGCCGGCTCGGACTCCGGGCTTTCGTTCCCGACCGCATCCACGGCGAGGAGGGTGTAACGATAGTCGCCGTTGCGCAGACCCGGGTCGCGGTGGGTCGTGGCCGCGGTCGTCGCGATCCGAACACCATCCCGCAGCAGAGCGTAGTGCGCGAGATCGGGCTCGCCGTTCGCGTTCCAGGACAGCACGACGTCGCGGCCCTCGACCACCGCCGTCAGGCCCGTGGGCGCGGCAGGCGGAACGACGTCGCCGACCGTCGCCTGCACGTCCGCCGGCGCTCCCTCGGCGCCGTAGCGGTCCATCGCCGCCACCTCGTACCGCTGGAAGCCGTCCGCCACGCCCACGTCGGTGAGCGTCGTGGTGCCCGCCGGGACCAGGTCTCTCTTGGACACGGTGACCTCGGCCACGCCGACGAAGCGGCCTTCCTCCAGGACCACGCGGAGCCCGTCCGTGGCAAAAGGCGCGGGGAGGGGATGGTCGACGACGTCGAACGGGGCGGCCGTCTGCCGGAAGAGCAGGACGAACCTGTCTTCCCAGCGGGCTTCGACGCGATAGGTCACGGCGGGGTCGCCCCCGCCGCGAAGGCGGATCGTGACGCGGTCGACGAGGATCGGCGATCCGAAGTCGGCCGACCATTCGGCCGCCACGCCAGGGTTCTGGAGGGACGAACCCGTGAGGACTTGGGTGCCGCGGCGCACGACGTAGCCGAACAGGTCGGCGTCGCCGACAGCGTTCCAGTGGAGCCTCACATCGTGCCCGTCGACGGTCGAGATGAGACCCGTGACCGCCGCGGGCGGATCGTTCCGAATGAGGACGGCCTCGTTCGACGGGATGCTGCGGTTGCCGTTCGCGCCGTGGGCCCGTGCCACCAGGATGTTGCCGCCGGAGGCGAGCGGCACGCCCGGAACGGCGAACGCACCTTCCGTGCCCGGGTTCTCGGCGATCACGGCGTCTTGCCGGAGGACCTGCATCGTCGTGCCGTCATGGCTGCCTCGGCCCGAGAGCGTCACCGTGGCCTGCGACGTGACCGGAAAGACGACGTCGAGGGAGAGGGCGTAGACGAGAGCGTCGGCGTCGGTCGGTGCGCTTTCGTTGCCGTCCTGGTCGGTGGCCGCCACCGCGTACTGGTGAGGGCCGAGCGCCACTCCGAGGTCGGCGAACGCCGTCGGCTCCGACGCCGGCACGTGGGCGATGAGCCGCTGGTCGCGGTACACCTGGTATCCCTCGAGGTCCGGCGCGCTCACCGCGCTCCACACCAGGTGCACGTCGTACCCGTCGACGCGGGCGACGAGGTCCGGCGGACTCGGTGGCGCCGTCGCATCGCCGTAGGTCACCGTTATCGCGACCGGCTCGGGGTCGGTCCGGCCTCCGCGGTCGGTCGCCACCGCTCGCAGCTCGTATTCCCCGAAGCTCGAGCCGGCGGGATCGAGCGTGGTCTCGTAAGGCTCGGCGGTGTCGGGCGCAGCCAGGTTCTGCCAGGGCGCGTCGCTGGCCTTGATCTGGAACTCCACGGAGGCCAGATCCAGATCGCGGCTTCCCGCCACGATGCGGATCGGATACTGGAAGCGGGTGCCGGGCGCCGGTTGAAGGATGGTGGCCTGCGGCGCCCGGTTGTCCAGGTCCTGACAGATCTCGTTCGAGGGCGACGAGAGGTTCTCCGCGCCGTCCATGGTGACGATGCGATAGCAATGGCGCCCGTCCGGAAGGCCGCGGTCCGCGTACGTCGCGCCGGGCACGCGGTACGCTAGCAGCGATCCGGTCACGATCCCGGGCGCATTGGCGATGTGGCCGTTGCGATAGACGAGATAGCCGGCGGCGTCACTCGACGGGCTGGGCGTCCAGGTCGACGTCAACGACTCCGGATCGGGCGCGACCACCACCGACGTGAGCACGGGGGGCGCCGGCGGCTGGTTGTCGACGAAGACCGTTCGCGTTACGCGCGCCAGGTTGCCGGAGACGTCCTCCGCCTCGAGGGCCAGGAGGTACGGTCCATCGCCGACGGCGGTCCAGTTGCCGAGCAGGGTCGCGGCGACGGGAACCGTCGACCGCCGCAGCAGCGTCCAGGACGACGGGCTCGTCCCGGCGCCCACGAGCAGCCGGTACTCCTTGAAGTCCTCGACACTGTAGGCGGTCCCCCGCACGTCTACGGACCCAGAGAGGGATGCGTTCGCCTCCGGGCGCTGGATATCCACGACGGGAGGAGTGAGGTCGAGCCTCACCGTGATCTGCGCGGGCAGGCTGACGTTGCCGGCCCGATCGATGGCCACGACGGAGTAGTGATGGACGCCCTCGGGCCGGCCAGCGTCCACATGTCGAGGCTCGCTGAGTAGCTCCGGCGTCAGCTCCACGCCATCGCGCGACACTCGGTAGCCCGCGAGGTCGGGCTCACTGTTGGCGTTCCAGATGAGCCGGATATCGGCGGTCGAGTCGCCCGTGCGCACGGCCTCGGCGGCCAGGCCCGTAGGCGCCGCCGGTGGGCCCGTGTCGATCGCGACCGCGGCGAAGGCCGTCGCCGAGAGCCCCGCCTTGTCCCGGACGGTGAGGCGCAGGGTGTGCAGGCCGTCCGGCGGCAGCGGGGACCAGGTCGCGAGCGCTCCCCCCGCGACCTCCGAGTTGCCCGCGGCGACGGGCGACCATTGGAAGGCCGTCGCCGACGAGCCGGGCGCCGACTCGAGCTGCCAGGACTGAAGGTTCGCGTCGCGCGCCGTGCCGGTGATGGCGATCTCGTGGTTGATCGCCGCGCCGTCGGCAGGGGCAGAAATCTGGGCGTCAGGGCGCTGCCCGTCGAGGACGAGCGTCAGACGGGCCTGGCCGTGCTGACCGGCCCGATCCGTGGCCTCGAGCACGAGCGTGTACGTGCCGTCGGGCAGCGACGCGACGCCCCAGGCTGCGAGCCAGATCGAGCTCCCGCCGGTGACCGAGTGGGCGATGTCGATGAGAGCCGCGGGATCGGGCCCGGGGCCGAATCGGAGCGTCCAGGCCTCGAGATGCTCGTCGGAAACGCGCCCGATGACGTCGATGGGCGCCACGCCCTTCAGGAGCACCGCGCCGCCGATCGGGGCTTCGAATGCGACGTTCGGTGGCACCGAGTCGATCGTGATCGCGACCTCGGCTCGGACGCGGTTCTCGGCGGTGTCCTCCGCGGTCACCGCCAGCGCATAGGAACCGTCGGCGAGCCCTGCGAGCGACGCGAGGTCTTCGCTCGAGCGTGCCTGGGCGCCGCGGGCCAGCTCCACCGCAGAGCCGCCCGTC
>Ga0210378_10000325_pt1 | contig 23673 bp, 21 predicted proteins | sample PLM1_60_b1redo_FD_155465 | JGI IMG/M metagenome (GOLD analysis project Ga0210378, IMG submission 155465) | Groundwater sediment microbial communities from an aquifer in East River, Colorado, USA - PLM1_60_b1 redo | ecosystem: Environmental > Terrestrial > Soil > Riparian zone | place: USA: East...
TTGGGTACGAGCTGGGCGATACACCACCGCCCGGCCAGGCAACCACGGCAACGGGTCGAGCCCGAAGACGGAGCGCACCGAGATCGGCGACGTCCGCCTGGACGTGTCCCGAGACCGGCAGGGGTCGTTCGAGCCGAAGGTCGGTAGCTACTCCGGTGATCATCTCTTACCCAATGGAACGATACTTCTCACCGTAGAAGCTGACGGGCGTTTGACTATGCAGAAGGTCTAACTTGAAAGGCGTAGTCAGACTACGGACCTGTGCGCGACAGGCCGCACTGGTCAAGGGCCGGAGCTCTCTGAGCGGTGTGGCCGATGCCGCGCGCCCTCACGGCCATTCAGGCCGAGCGAGTCCAGCCGGCGGCCAGTTCAAATCACAGTCCACAATCGACCTGTGCGCGCCCGAGAAGTGCCCGAGCGTTCTGACAACCCGCCCCAGCGCGCGGCACGCCGCATCGATGCGCCACGGATCTGACATGCAGAAATGGTATTCGGCGCAACAGGCCGACACCACCCGTTAGCCGCCGAATCCAACTCTTAATCAGTGGGTCGGGACCGAGAAACCCGTGGGTCTCAACTGGCTGAAGTCCTACCCGCCCGCCCTTCTCATTCAGCGCGCGGGCGATGCTCGCCGCGCTGTGCCCGGCCAGGCGTTGGGCGAAGATCCACCGGACGTGCCGCGCGGTCACCGGATCCGGATCCAGACGGTGCAGCCGCCGACCCCACCGCGCGTGCGCCTCGATCGGATGCGGACCGGCGTCGACCAGCTGATACCCATACGGTGGCCGGCCACCCAAATGGCGCCCCTGCTCCCGGGCCTGGACCCGCATCGCCGCCGCGACCCGGAACAGGGCCCGCAACACCTCACGCTGCGACTGATGCCCCAGCAGTGTGATCAACGCCTGGTGCATCGGATCGTTGGTGTCGACCGGTCCGCCGAGCTCCGGGAGCCACAGCCGCACACCGTGCCGCTCGAACACCGGTAGCAACGCCATCAACTGACCACCGGAGAACGCCCGCTCGTACTCCCCCACCACAACCGCGTCGAAACCCCGACCCACGTCAGCGACCGTCTCGAGCAACGCGCTCGCCTCCGGACGAACCGCCCAGTCCTGCCGGCGCAACTCCTCCACATCGAAGAACTCCGCGACCACCGAACCGTGCCCAGCAACCAGTTCGTTCGCGCAGTCCCGCTGCCAGCGCAACGACGAGAACCGGTCCTGATACTCCGAGGTCGAGATCCGCCCATAGAACGCGAACCGCAACCCGCCAGTAGCCGCTGGCGTGCGTCTCCCCCGAGGCCATGGTGCCACGGCCTTCTCAAGCCACCCACCCAGCAGATCGACTCCCGTATCGGCCCTCGCCGTCAATGGCATCACCTCCGCCGCCCGCCCCGTCTACGAACGAGACGGAACAACCAACCATCGATGACGCAACATCCCCGCACATCGGAAACCCTCATCACTTGGCGATCCTGATCTGCCGCCCGAAGGCGTTCGAGCGTGACGAGTTGGACGTCATGTTGCGCGAGGCGCGCACCCCCAAGGTGCACGACTGGCTCGTGAACTACGTGGTGAAAAGAACCCGCACTCCGAACAGCTGCGCCTGGCCTGGTCCGCCGATCCGGACCCAGTGGTCGCGAGTGCCGGCTGGGCCCTGACCACCGAACGCGTGGCGAAGAAGCCCGAGGGCCTCGACCTCGCAGGACTGCTCGACGTCATCGAGGCGGCGATGAGAAACGCCCCGGATCGCCTGCAGTGGGCGATGAACCACTGCCTGGCTCAGATCGGGATCGAACACGCCGAGCACCGCGCCCATGCAATCGACATCGGTGAACGCCTGGAAGTACTCAAGGACTACCCGACTCCCCCGAACTGCACGTCTCCGTTCGCGCCCATCTGGATCACCGAGATGGTGCGCTGACAGCACGACAAGCCGGAACCAATCTGATTTCGATCTCACGATTAGGCCGCACAGCCCCGACGAATCCCCCGCGTGTCGAGCGCCAAGCGGATCGTCCGCTGCCTTGCCGACAGCGGGCACACTGCCTGAGGAAGCGCGCACTGATCGGGGCGGTCCGGCGCGCGTGGCTTCCGCAGGTGCCCGACCGGCGCGCTCGCATCGATGCGCCGGACGGCAGGCCAGGAAAGTGAGAGTCGTGAGCAAAGAGAAGGACAGCACCGGGTGGCTGTACGCCGCGATGTGGCTGCTGGCCCTGGTGCCCTTTGTCACCCTCGCCAGGGAGTTACCGGAGCTGCCGGGGCGGATCGCGACCGAACGTGGCATCGACGCCCACACCGTCGAGGTGACCGGCACCTACGCCGAGTTCCAGGAGGCGCCAAGATATGGCGGGCGGCGCAACACGCTCGCTAGCGACGAGTACGTACTCACCTACGAGTACAACGGTCGCCCGATCCGCGGGGTGGTCACCACCGAGCCCTTGGTCCAGATCGGCGAGGAGCTCTGTGTCGAGATCGACGCGGAGCGCCCGGAGCGTGCCAGGGAGTGCGGCGTCAACGACCTCGAGCCCAGCCTGTTCATGGTGGCCGTCAGCACCGTCCTGCTGATCCCGCCGGCCGTGTACTTCGTCGTCCGGTGGCGCCAGCGTCGCCGCCGGGAGAGCGCCGCCGTTGACGAACGGCGGACGCGCGGGATCGCCGGCTGGACCGTCAAGGGCGGCCACGCCGGGCAGGAACTCGTGCTGCGGCCGGCCACCAGGACGCGCAACACGGTCACGATCGTCTATCCCGCCTTCCTCGGCGTCGTCGCGTTCCTGATCTGGGCAGACGCGACGATCGAACGCTGGTGGTTGGTCCCGCTGATCGCCGCGATCCCGTTGCTCGCCGTGCGGTGCTGGCGGGTGGCGATCCTGTGCGCCGGGGGCACGGTGACCGTCCGCGGATTTCTCCTCAACCGGCGCATTCCGGCCGATGCGGTGGTCGCCGTGACCAACGAGGACTCCGGCAGCTTCCCCTCCATCTGGTGGGACACACCGTCCGGCCGGCGCCGGCGCACGCACCTGTACGGGCTCTGGCTGGACGACCGCGCGGGCAAACGCGTGCTCAAGCACCACAAGGAACAGCTTGCGCGACTGCGCGGCTGGCTCAAGGCCAACCGAACCTCCGGTGACGCGGCGCGGACGCACGGCACCGGCTGAGGCCGCGCCGCGCGGCGGCCCACGTCACAACGCCTGGAGATAGGTGAGCACGGCGGCCACGCGGCGATGCGCGTCACAGTCCGGCGGCAGGTCGAGCTTCATGAACACGTTGCCGATGTGCTTCTCCACCGCCGCCATGGAGACCACCAGCTCGGCCGCGATGTTGGCGTTGGTCCGGCCCTGCGCCATCAGCGCCAGCACAGCGCGCTCGCGGGGAGTCAGCCGGTCGAGCACGCGAGTGACCGCACGTGCGCCGATCGGCTCGCGCATCACCTCCGGGTCGACGACCACGCCCCCACCGGCGACCCTGTCCACCGCGTCGAGGAAGTCGGCGACGTCGACCACCCGGTCCTTGAGGAGGTAGCCGACCCCGCCGGGCGCGATCGTGAGCAGCTCGGTGGCGGACCCGACCTCGATGTGCGCGGACACCACGAGCACCGGGACCGGTTGCGGTAGTTCCAACAACCACGCCAAGCCGTCGACCCCCGGCACACCCTGCGCCGCGTCATCGCCGACGCCGCCGACCGCCCCTACGCCGCCCCAGAACTCGCGGAAAGCGCGGGGCTCAACCCCGAACTCCTCGACCGCCGCCCACACGAAGTCAGCGAAGGCCAACTCCAACGCGCCTGCCTCGCCCGCGCCCTCGCCGTCCAGCCCAGCTACCTGCTGTGTGACGAGATGACTTCCATGCTCGACGCCTCCACCACCGCCGCCCTCGTCGGCGTGGTTCGCGACCACACCGCCCGACACGGCACCGGCGTCCTTGCCGTCTCCCACGACCAGACCCTGCTCCACGCCTGGTGCGACGAGATCGTCACCTGGGAGGAACTGACGCAAGTCGCGGCGACCTCGGCTCGGTAAGGGCTCGGGCGCCGCGACGCCCGCCCCGCCGAACTGGCCCGACCAGCATCCACGTCAGCCGAGTTGCATCTCTTCTCTGGCCAGGACCATGTACGGAGGGTCAAGGTCCTCTCTCTCGGACACGTTAAACCCCACGACGGCCCCGCGATGTTCGCGAGTGGCCGTCGTGTTGCGTCTGCAGGGCATGGCCCGCGGCGTTCCAGACGACAGCGATGCCGGCGGCTCGCAGGTGTGCGGCGACGTCGCCTCCGGCGACCTGGTCGGAGAGTTGTTCAGCGAGGGCGATCAAGAGCCGGTCTTCACGGACGTAGAGCCGCTTGGGTCGATCGGCGCGCCGCGGGCTGGCACTCGTTTGGCCGTGGCGACACCGGTATCCAGGACGACCGTGCACCCAGTGGGCCACCATGCGCCGTCCGCACATTCCACAGCGCACTAGACCTGTGAGCTGGTAGCTGCGGTGTCTGCCGTCCGCGGGAGCCAAGGTGGCGCTGATCTGCTGCGCGGCCACGAACTCCCGCTCACTGACCAGCGCCGGATGCGCGCGATGCCGAGACACGATCCACTCGCTCTGCGGGTTCCGCCGCGTCTTCGCCCTCCGTGGCTGCGAGGGCGACGCGTGTCCAGCTGGCTCGTGGTCGGTGCACTGCCGGTTCCACACCTGACGGCCGGTGTACCGCGGATTCGCCAAGATCTCGGCAACGGTGCGCAGCGTCCACGCCTCGCCGGTGCGGTGCGTGTTCCGCTCCGGGTCGCTACTGGACGGGCACGGGACCCCGTGATCGTTCAGCGCCCGGGCGATGCTGGCGGTGCTATGCCCGGCGAGCCGGTGGGCAAAGATTCGCTGGACATGCGGCGCCGTGGCCGGATCCGGGTCGAGGCGGTGCAAGCGCCGGCCCCAGCGGGCATGCGCGGCGTTCGGGTGCGGCCCCCCATCGACCAGCCGGTACCCGTACGGCGGTCGGCCACCCAGGTGGCGGCCCTGCTCCCGTACCTGGACCTGCATCGCCGCCAGGGTTCGGAACCGCGCTCGCAACACCTCACGCTTGGCCTGATGACCGAGCAGCATCGTCAGCGCGGCGTGCGCTGGATCGGCCAGATTCACCGGCCCGCCGAACTCGGGGAGCCACAACTGCAACCATGCGCGGCCAGCATCGGTGCGAGCTCGGCGAGCTGACTCCCGCAGAACGCCCGCTCATACTCCCCCGCCACGATCGCGTCGAACCCGCGATCCGGATTGGCGACCGCCGCGAGCAGCGCCGCGGCCTGCGGCCGCTCACCCCAGCTCCGCTCGCGGGAGAACCCGACGTCAAAGAACTCGGTCACGATCTGCCCGTGGCCATCGATCAGAACATCGGCGCAGTCCCGCTGCCACTGCCGCGAGGTTCGCTTGTCCTGGTACTGCGCGGTCGACAGCCGCCCGTAGGACGCGAACCTCAGCCCTTCGAGCAAAGGCCGTTGGTCGCCGCGACGGCGCGACTGACACGGTGAGCCGGTCAGCCAATCCTCGAGACGGTGCGCTGTGCCGATGTGTGCGACGGTCATCGCTACCGTGGAGCGATCGCGGGACGGTGGCATCCGGCGGCCTGAACGAGCGTCTCCAGGTTCCACTCCGCAAGGTGTGCTTCTCGTAGGTGGTAGACGCCGACTCGAGTGATGTGCCGGTCGTCGTCCGATTCAGCCAAGGCGCACCCGAGCACTTGACGGCTGGCGCACCGCCAGGCTGACTTGACGCAATCTGGAGCTCACGCCGACGCTTGCTTGGGTTCGTCGCTCAGGACAGGGTTGCCCCGCAGGTCCCGGTTGTGCCACACGTCCGAGCAGGCGGCGGCACCGAAGCTGTCCCACCGGCCGGACTCAGGAGGCGACGTCCGGCTGCGGGAACCGGTCGGCGAGCAGGGCGGTCCACTCGTCCTTGACCGCCGCGCCGGTCTCGCCGAACAGGTAGAGGTAGAGGCTGATCGCGACGGCGTCATCAGACCCCTCCGCGGTGAGGAACGCCGTGCCCGGCGCGGGGTCCTCGAGCAGCAGGAAGTACGTATGGGTGGCATCAGTGACCTGGACGCCCTCGACGATTCCGGACAGTGCCGGCACGCCAGGGCCTGCGGCCTGCAGCCGGTCACCCTCGTGGAGGTCATCCGGCACGCCGAGCGCGTCGCAGAGCCGGGAGAAGGCGGCGTCCTTCGGACCGGCAGTCATCCGGGTTGGGATGATCGCACGGCCGTACTGCCCGGCGAAGTGGGTGAGGTACAGCCGCAGGTTGTGCAGGAAGATCTGCCAGCCGTTGGACAGGCCGTCGTACTCGGCGTCCCAGTCGGCGCCCGTGCCGAAGCCACTGACCACGAGCCGCACGACGCAGCTGCTGCCGTCGCGCGCCTCGACGAGCCACTCATGGGCCAGCGCTCGGTCGCCCTCGCTTTCGAACACCACCCGGTGCGACGGCTCCCAGGCTGTGACGGTCGCCGTGACCTCGCCGAAGCCGGGGCCGAAGTCCATTCGCACCGCTCCGCCTTCGCGCCCTTCCACCTCGTGAGGGACGAACCACGATGTGATACCGGGACCGGTGGCGATCGCCTCCCACACCTGCTCCGGGGTCCCGGGGACCTCCACGGACAGGTCGATGACGCGCTCGTGCTCACTCATTGCTGGCTTCCTTCCCGGCAGGGCGCGGATGGCTGACGGCGATGACGCGGTACCAGCGGCCGCCCTCGGCGGACTCGTCGTGGTACTTCGCGGCGATGCGGCGGACCGTCTCGGCGAGCTCGGCGGCGAGGGCGGCGCGGTGTTCGGGTGAGGCGAGGCGCACGTCGGCGTCGATCGACAGGGTCGGCAGCCGCTTGCCAGCGCGCTCGGCACCGCGCAGCAGCTGACCGACCTCTCGGACCGCACGCGCAGCGAGCGCGATGAGATAGGCGGCCGACATCCGGTCGCCAATGCGAGCGGGGTCCGCGGCCGCGGTCCCGAGAGCCGCTGGGGACACGACGTACGCGGCCGCGCTCGCCGCGAGGACCCGCTCGGTGAGTCCGCCGTGCCGCCGCCGGCCGACTTCGACGACGAGACCCTGGTCCTCCAGCGCCCGCAGGTGATGGCCGAGCTGCTGACGCGGGACGCCGAGCCTCGAGGCGAGAACGGCGGCGGAGGCCGGCTCGCTGGCGAGTTCGGCGAGCAGCCGGGAGCGCCGGGGATCCAGAGCCGCGGCGGCCGCAGCCGGTTCGTCGAGGACATCGATGTCGAGCACCGCTTTACCGTGCCCTTGACAGAAAACCCTGTCAAGGTTGCCTACCGGACTTCGAGCTGCTTCATCGTCTGGACCTGTAGTGGGCCCGTCATGAAACCGATCCACTGCCGCTGTGAGTCCTACCGGCGATCCAACGAAATGTCCGTTTAATTACGATCGGGCGTGGAGTTACGGGCTCGATCGATCTCGGACACTTTTGAACCTTATATCCGTTTCGAACGGCATGGATCTTGTTTGAGCAAGGCGCTGAGTGACTGCGATGCCGTTGGCGCCCGACCGTGCATTCCGACGCATGCGGCGTGGGGCGCCTCCGGCGGGCTGAGGCTCTGCAGAGACTGCGGTTGGCGCTGCGAAGCGAGCGAGGAGTGTCCTACCCTCGACGCCTCGCCCGGCACTCCACTACTCGGCTATCCGCCACGGACGGTCGGCACCGTCTACCTGCCGCCGTGCAATACCTCGCCGACCTGCGCCTGGGGCAGGGTCGCGTGGCAGACACCCACGAGCTCCTGGCCGACTTCGAGGGCCGCCCGGTAGCGGTGCCGACCCTCGCGGCGGCCTATCTGGCTGGCGGCCAAGTCGCCGTGGCGCTCTCGACGGCGCAGCGGCGCCTCGCTACGGCCGGAACGCGGCACGTCGAGGAGTCCCGGCTGCGGGAGGTGCTGGGAGAGGCCGCACTGGCCGGCGGCGATCAGGGTCGGCACGTGCTGGAACTCGGCAGCCGGACCGGCTGCGACCTGATCTCCGCACGGGGGTGCGCGATTGCTGGGACAGGCGCTCTGCGCGACCAGGGACCACACCGCGGCGCGCGAGCACCTGGCGGCCGCGTTGGCCGGATTCGCCGGCTGGAGACGCCGTTGGAGGTGGCCCGGTCGCGGATGGCGCTGGCTGAGGCTCTCCGCGGCGAGGAACGCCAGGCAGCCGTGGCCGAAGCGCGGATCGCGCTGTCGAGCTTCGAGCACGTGGGCGCCACCAGGGATGCCGACGCTGCTTCGGCGTGGCTGCGCGCTGCCGGGGCCGCCGCTGCACGAACAGGGCCGCGAGGTCTCGGCATTCTCACGAATCGTGAGCGGGACGCCCTGGCCCGGCTCGGGGACGGCCTGTCGAACCCGGAGATCGCCGAGCGGCTCTACCTCAGCCAGCGGACTGTCGAGCACCACGTGGCCAGCGTCCTGGCAAAGCTCGGCCTGCGGAACCGGGCCGAGACCGCCGCCTTCGTGGCACGTGGCCGGTCACCTGCCGCCGCAGCGGAAATGTGGTGGAGCCGCTGGAACGCCGGCGGGACAATTCCGTCGACAGTCGGCGACAAGCGCGCTGTGGCGTCATGTTGGGACGCCGCCGGATGGTCGCCGCACCGGTGGGTCGAAGCGGAAGGGCCGGTTCATGGTCGACGGATCCGTGCAGGGATTTGCACGCAATCGGTTCGCCCCGGTGCGCGCGGCGTTTGAGGACAACCTGACCACCGCCGCAGACCAGGGCGCCTCGTTCTGCGCGACGGTTGACGGCGCGACGGTAGTCGATCTCTGGGCTGGCTACGCCGACGAGTCCGGTACGCGGCCGTGGCGCAGGGACACCATCGTCAACGTTTACTCGGTCACCAAGACGATGACGGCGCTGACGGCTCTGCTCGTAGCCGACCGGGGCGAGCTCGATTTCGACGCGCCGGTGGCACGCTATTGGCCCGAGTTCGCGGCCAACGGCAAGGACCGCGTAAAGGTCAGCCATCTGATGAGTCATTCGGCCGGCCTGTCCGGCTGGCGGGAGACCATCACCGTGGAGGATCTCTACAACTGGGAGAAGGTCACCGCCCTATTGGCCGCGCAGGCGCCCTTCTGGGAGCCTGGGACCGCCTCGGGTTATCACGCCCTCACTCAGGGCTATCTGGTGGGCGAGGTCGTGCGCCGGATCACCGGGAGATCGTTGGGCACCGTGTTCCGCGAGGAAATCGCCGAGCCGCTCGGGGCTGACTTCCACATCGGCCTAGCGGCGTCCGAGGACGCGCGGGTGGCCGATCTGATCCCGCCGCCATCCACCGACACGCCGTTCCGCGGCGCCATGACCGAGTTGCAGGTCAACTGTTCTAACAACCCCGCCCAGCTGGACCCGTTGGCCACCCGCACGCGCGGCTGGCGCGGGGCCGAGATCCCCGCCTGCAACGGAACCGGAAACGCCCGTTCCATAGCCGAGATCCTTGCTGTCCTCGCCAACGGGGGCGTGGCCAACGGCAAGCGCCTCATGTCGGAAGCGGGCTGCCGCAGAGCGCTGGAGCCGCAGATCCAGGGCCAGGACCTGATCCTCGACAGGCCGATCCGGTTCGGCCTGGGCTTTGAAGTCAACGCCGGGCTGATGCCCAATCCCAATACGGTCTACTGGGGCGGGCTGGGCGGCTCGCTGGTCATCATCGACATGGACGCCCGTACCACCCTCGCCTATGCCCCGAACAAGATGAGCGGCACCATGGGTGACATGCGCGCCTTCGGCCTGGCGATGGCCATGTGGGAAGTGACGGGGGCCCTGTAGCCGGCTCGTCGTGACGGATGGAGGCTAACCGGTGGCGGCGGACCGCCGCCGGAACAGCCCCGCGGTCAGCGCGCGATCCTGCTGGTCTGCGCGGACACCGTGGTGCACCTTCGCGAGCTCAACACGTAAGCCGAACGGTGCCGCAGCAGGCGACATCCGCGCTCGGCGTCGCATCACGACTGCAGATGGTCGACCGCTACCGAGGCTTGACGGTGGACGTCCTGCGGCAGCAAGCGGCTGCCCACCGCCGCGATCCCACAACCGTGTTTGGGGTCCTCGTCCGGCTCGAGAGGGCCGGCGTGCCTCACTTCGCAGCGGAGGTGCGGCGACACTTCCGATGACCAGACGGCGAGGGCAAGCCGTTATTGGCGTACGTTCGGACGGCGTCGGCGTGAGAGGGCCTTCCCCATGTGGTGGGGCTGACCCGCTTTGACGGACATCCGAGATCAGGAGCCGGAGGGCTCCGGAAGGATGTCCAGCATCATGGAGAGCATGGGTAAGAAGCGACCTCGGCCGCGCCGGTCGTTCGCGCCGGAGTTCAAGGCCGAGATCGTGCAGTTGTGCCAGCATGGTGACCGGTCGATCGGCCAGGTGGCCAAGGACTTCGACCTGACCGAGACCGCGGTGCGGGAGTGGGTGAAGCAGGCCGAACTTGACGCCGGTATCCGCAGCGATGGGTTGACCAGCGCTGAGCGTGAGGAGCTGGCCGAGCTGCGGCGGGAGAATCGGCGGCTGCGGGAGGATGTGGAGATCCTCAAGCAGGCGACGGCTTTCTTCGTCAAGGAGACCCGGTGAACGTCTACCCGTTCATCGAGGCGGAGAAGGCGCAGCGGCGCAACGTCATTCGGGCGTGCGCGCTGCTGAAGGTCTCCCGCGCCGCTTCTATGCGGACCGGTCCGGGCCGTCCCGCCGCGAGCAGGAGGACGCTGAGCTCGCCGGGCGGGTCCGGGAGGTGCATGAAGGAGTCCCAGGGCCGCTACGGCGCGCCGCGCATCCATGCCGAGCTGGCCCGCCGCGGCCGCCGGCACGGCCGTAAGCGCATCGCCCGGCTGATGCGCTCGGCCGGGATCTGCGGCAAGGCGCCCCGGCGATGGCGCAAGACCACGATCCCGGACCCGGCCGCCGCGGCGCGGGACCGGATCCGCCGCGACTTCACCGCCGACGCGGGCCAGATGAACGCCCGCTGGTGCGGGGACATCACCTATGTCGGCACCTGGGAGGGATGGCAATACCTGGCCACCGTGATCGACATCGCCTCCCGCCGCGTGGTCGGGTACGCGCTCGCCGATCACCTGCGCACCGAGCTGGTCTCCGCCGCGCTGGCCAACGCGCTCGCGGCCCGCGACCCGGACCCTGGCGTGATCTTCCACAGCGACAGGGGCTGCCAGTACACCTCCCGCGAGTTCGCCGCCCTCGCGGCCGGCAGCGGCGTCGCGCTGTCTCTGGGCCGCACCGGCCAATGCTGGGACAACGCCCTTTCCGAGTCGTTTTTCGCCTCGCTCAAAGGCGAGCTGATCGACTTGCAGGCCTGGCCCACCCGCGCAATGGCGCGGCGGGCGATCGTGGAATACATCGCCTGGTACAACGGCACCCGGCTGCACAGCACGCTCGGCTACAAGACACCCGCCGAATTCGAAGAACAGGACAAGATCAGGAAGGTAGCCAGCAAGGAGGCATGACATGGCCAGGATCAGCTATGACGAGCAGACCGCTGCAGCGTTCAAGGCGGTCCGCGAGGTCCCACGCGACGGACTCTCGGAGTGGCGCGAGGCGGTACGACGTCACCTGCGCCCGTCGCAGGGAATGACTCTGGTGGACATCGGCGCGGGGACCGGTGCGTTCGCCGCTGCCTTCTGCGATTGGTTCGACCTCAGCGTCCTCGCAGTCGAGCCGTCGGCCGCGATGCGAGATCAGATCCCGCGGACACCGGCCATCCAGGTGCTTGAGGGAAATGCGAGCGCCCTACCGCTGCCAGATGAATCGGCAGACGCCGCATGGCTCTCCCTTGTCATTCACCACATCCCAGACCTAGGAGTCGCCGCACACGAGATCCGCCGCGTTCTCCGCCCCGGTGCCCCCGTCCTTATCCGACAGGGCTTCCCGGGCAGATTAGGCAGGGTCGAACTCGTCCGATGGTTCCCTGAGACCGCTCGGACGGTCGATACCTACCCTTCCGTCACGGATACGTGCAAGGCGTTCGCGGCCGCAGGATTCCACCAGGACGCTCTTGAGCAGGTTCGTGAGACGTATCCGACCAGCCTCGCGGACTTCCTCGGCCAGGTGGACACTTTCCGCCACGCCGACACCACGATGCGCAATCTCACTGAGGACGAGTTCCGCTGCGGCAAAGAACGTCTCCGCCGTGCCGTACGACATGCCGAGGACACAGCGAACCCGGAAACCAGAAGCAACTGGCTTGACCTCTTGGTTCTGCGCTGACCGGTTCGCACGCAAGGCGAACCTCGATGTCCTATCACGGGGCGTGAACACGACGTGGCGGGCGTTCCTGCGCAATCAAGCCACGGGCTTGCTGGCCTGCGACTTCTTCCACGTCGACATTGTCGGGCTGCGCAGGCTCTACGTGCTGTTCGTGATGGAAGGCCGTACCCGCAGAGTGCACATCCCAGGGTGAAAGCAAAGTCAGTTCGGTGGCCTGAGCTGGGGCGGGTGTGCCAGGGCGCGTAGAAGGCGCGACCCTCCGATGTGGATGATGTGAGTTCCTACACAGACATCACCTGCACCGAAGGGCCGCTCGTGCCAGTTTTGCACGCCGCAACGACCCGTGTTGATATCGAGGGCACCCAGGTCGGCCTGGCGGACATCGCCGAGTTGTACGCCCTGTTCACGCAGGTCACCGACCCGCGACGGCCCCGCGGGGTTCGCCATGGGATCGCCACGGTGCTGACCGTCATGGTTCTGGTGGTGCTGGCCGGTGCCCGCAACTTCCGGGAAGCCGGGGATCAGGGCGCTGACCTGCCGGCCCTGCTGCTGCGCGCGGCCCGAGCCCGACGGGATCCGCGTACCGGAGCTTTGGTCGCGCCGAGTGGTTCCACGCTGCGCCGGGTGGTGGAGAACATCGACGCCGACGCCGCGGACCTGCTGGTCTGCCAGTGGGTCGCAGCCCGCGTCCGACGCCAGCACGACACCGACAGCGTCGCCGGCCGGCGGCACGGGATCGCGATGGACGGCAAGACCGTGCGGCGCTCCGGCGCCGGCGACCCGGATGTGAACGTGCAGCTGTTCTCGGCGATGCTGCATGACCAGGCCGTGGTCATCGCTCAGATCCGCGTCCCGGGCGACACCAACGAGATCACCCAGGTCGAGCCGCTGCTGGACCAAGTTGACCTGGCCGGGGCGGTGATCACCGGCGACGCGGCCCACACCCAGACCGGCACCGCCCGCTACATCTGCCAACGCGGCGGTGACTACGTCCTGACGCTCAAAGCCAACCAGCCGACCCTGCTGGGCAGTGTCGCGGCGAAGCTGTTCGCCGCCACCGACGCCGACCATCATCTGGAGGTCGACCACAGCCACGGCCGCAGGGTGCACCGTCAGATCTGGACCACCAGCGCCGAGGGCATCGACTTCCCCGGCGCCGCGCAGATCTTCCGGATCCGCCGCGACGTGTTCGATGCCGTCGGCGAACGCATCAGCAAAGAGATCGTCCACGGCATCACCAGCCTCGACGCGCGCGAAGCGACCGCCGAAGCCGTCGCCGCGTGGGTACGACAACACTGGGGCGTGGAGAACAAGATCCACTGGGTCCGCGACGTCGTCTTCGCCGAAGACCACCAAAACGCCTACCTCGGCGCCGCCGCCCACGGCATGGCACTGTTCCGCAACCTCGCGATCGGCCTGATCCGCCTCGCCGGTCACACCCAGATCAAACGCACCGTGCAACGCATCGCCGCCGACCGAACCCGGATCCTGCCACTCCTGGCCGCATCCCGGCCATGACCGCCACGACTTTGCCTTCGCCCTGGGGCTTTCGTTGCTTGATCAATCGTGGCAGCGGAAGAACTCGTTTACCGTGCCATCCGGCCGAACGTTGAAATGCTCGGTGGTGTGGAATCGGAACGTCGAGCCATCCGATCCTTTCCCGTGCACGGTGAAGGTGAACGTGCCATTCACGGTCTTACCGTTCTGGTTGAACCCACCCCAGACCGTGAACTTGCCGGTGTAGCTAGGCAGGCTCGTACCGGCCGGAGGTTCGGCGACGAACGTACCGGTCTGAGTGAACGTCGCGTGCAGGCGACCGTCGTCGAACACGGTCTCGTGGGAGATCAGGTTGCTTGTTGTCGTGATGGTGTAGAGCGGTCCACCAGCCTCGCAGGTGGGGACAACGTCGACGAAGGTTTCAACAAGGTCCTTCTCGGTCGTCGTCGTCGTGACGGGTGGCTGGGCGAAGGCCGGTGTCCCGATCAGCAGCAGGCCTGCCGTCAGGACGCCAGCGAACAAACGACGTAACATTACTCCCCCAATTTGGCCAATTTGTGCCCGCGCCGGGAAAGGCACATTGACATGGACAATGCGGACGCCAATCATGGGGCCCCCTCCGCTTGAGCGCCCACAACTGCACCTTCCTCTGATACGCCCCCGACGTCTAGGTAGTGGCTGGGAAATTCGCGGAACTGCTCGACGCCAAAATGGCCGGATATCGCGATCCCGCTACATCAACGAGCGTTGTCGCATAATTACCCGGAGACTGCCGGTATGGATAGTGGAGTGCCGCACGTTGATCCTGACCGGGCTGAGCCCAACCGGGTCAACGAGAGGGTGAGGCGGGCCGCCCGTTCAACGGCAGGGGCATTTGCCCCTGCCGTTGGACTGGGTCACTCGGTGACGAGCTACATGACCCCGGTCTTCAATTACTCCTCCTCAGCTCACGGGTCGACGACGACCGTGCAGGTGTAGGTGCCTGGCCGCAGGTTCGGGGCGGTCGCGGAGCCGTCACCGTCAGCGCCGGTCTGACCGGAGGCGACGATGTCGCCGTTCTCGTTCTTGCACTCGATGGTCGAAGAAGTGCCGCCGTTGACCTGCGAGTCGACCGAGACAGAGAGATCTGTCAGCGGCGTGTTGTGGAACGTCACGGGCGCCTCGTTGCCGCCGCCGCACGTCGTCTCCGTGGTGACGGACACCGTCTGCGGGTTCGCGCTGTCGGCCGCGTAACCAGCCGGCACCGTCTCGGTCACCGTGTAGTCGCCGGCGAAGGAGCTCAGGAGCAGCCCGTCCACGCAGGCCACGCCCTGGTCATTGGTGACAGCCGTGACGCCACCTGCGGGGAGCTCGCCACCGGTGATGGTGAAGGTCACACCCGGATGCGGGTGGTCGCCAGTTCCATCGGCGGCATGCTTGCGCAGCTTCGTGATCTCGATCGCGCCCTGCTCCCTCGCGTCGACGAAGGTGCAGGTGACGCTCTCACCGGCGCTGAGCCCGATGCTCGCCGGGTCACTGCCGTCGGTACAGGTTGCCGAGGTGAGGTTCCAGCCGGCCGGCACCGTCTCGGCGACGTCATACGTGCCGGGAACCAGGTCGCCGAAGCTTCTGGAGTCCTCGCCAGCAGCGCCAGGCGCTGTGGTGGTGAGAGTGAAGGTGGAGGGCGTCAAGGTGCCCGACGTGAAGTCGAACGATCCCTGCCCGTCGGTGGTTCGCTTGACCACGGTGAGACTGGCCCTGGCGCGGTTGGTGTAGGTGCAGTCGAGCAGGTCCGCCGCATTGTCGATCGCGAACGTGACCGTGGTGCCGTTGATGCTCGGTGTCACACCCGAACTGGCGCTGCAGTCGAGACTCACGAAGTCCCACCCCGCCGGGAGGGAGTCCTCCGTGACGGTGTAGCCGGAACCGAACAGGACGGTGTCGGTGTAGGACTTGGTCTGACCGTGGCCGAGCGTGAACGTGTTCGGGGTCACCGGGTCAGTGCCGAAGTTCTTCGTGTAACCGAACTGCGTCGTGGCCGGGTCCGACGGCGGGTCGGTCACCTTGTGGATGACGACCGAGCCGCAGTTCCTGATGTTCACCGCCACGGGCTTGATGAAGTCCTTCAGCTGGGAGTTGAAGGCGTCCGACGCGCGGCTCTTCAGGAACGCACTGCCGAACGATTCGCACTTGCCCTCGTCGAAGACGAAGTCCAGATCGAGTTGCGCCTCGCCGAAGGTGCGGGGGCTGAGCGAGTTCGGCGCTGTGACGAGCCCGTCCGACTCGCTGGCCGGGATCGAGGTGCTGTTGATCGTGCCGGCGGCCAGCGCCGCCGCCGTGAGGTCCACCGCCGGCCCCCACGCCGACCCGGTCCAGGTGCGGACCTTGATCGTCGCGACCGCGCCGCCCTGCTCGATCCGGTACTCGATCAGCAGGTCACCGGTGGTCCGCACCGGGTTGACCCCGTTCGCGCACAGCGTCGACGACTGGTTGAGCTCGAAGTCCATCAGCGTGGTGCCGCTGGGCTCCTGCACGCGGAGCCAGAACAGGTTCAGGAAGCCGGCGCCGCCCGCTTCCGGCTCGACGTACGCACCGAAGGTGCGCAGGTCGCTCTTGTTGTTCGGGATACTGCCGGTCGTCGTGCCGGGACAGGCGTCGTCCTCCTTCGCCCCACCGGCGTAGGAGTCGTCGGTCGCTCCTGTTGCCAGGTCGTTCCTGCGTGTCTCGCTGACGCTCGCCCAGTCGATCGACGGTGCCGGGTCGTCGACCTTGAGGTTCGCGTTCACGTCGATCTCGAAGTTGCTCCCCGGCAGGCTCGCCTCCGGGTGAGACGCGTACGCGAGAGTCGGCGCGAAGATGCTCGCTCCGACCAGTACGGCCGCCGCCGCGATTCGAGTCCGTCCCCGCCAGGCGCGCCCTCGTCGTGTCGGGCGCGCCGCTAATCCAGCCATGGCCTTCCCCCTTGCTCCGGATAACCTGAAGCGCCGGCCACGTCGGTCCATCCCACCCCTCGGGCGCCCGCCCCGCCCACGTGACCAGGCAACGGTCGAACCGACCCTACGAGCATTCGGCGCAGTCGGTTCACGGCAAGGGCTGTCAGATACCCGACAGTTCTTTCGCCAAATGCCCCTAGGTCACGAATAATCCGACCCTCACCCGGGGAAAAGCGCTTCGATTCGTCGGCAAGCCAGAGTTTCTCCAGCGTACCGGCCATGTCCGCGAGCCTCTCCTGTGTCGCACGGTCGGGCGCGCTCACCCGTGGAGGATCGCCCGCCGGTTCCGGATCGGGGCGGTTGCTATGCGACGTCGCGTTTGACGCTGGTGCTCAGGGCGACGGTCGCGAAGGCGGCGGCGTAGCCGAGCAAGACGATGGCGGCGCCCCATTGGGGCAAGCCGTCGCTGATCCCGGCGGGCAGCCGGCCGAGTGCGGTGCCGGCGGAGAACGGCAGCCACCGGCTCAGGTCGCTGCCGAGCAGCTGGCCGACGATGCCCTCGACAAGGGCCAGCCAGGCCAGCGCGGCGGCGATCGCCGCGACCAGGTTACGGATCAGCGCGCCGACTCCTACTCCGATGGCGGCGAAGGCGGCGTTCCAGACGATGCCGCCGCCGAGGGTGCGCCATAGTTCGGTGTCCGCCCAGTCGACGGAGCTGCCCTTTGCCGCCATCCAGATCGCGGCGGTGACCAGCGCGGTCAGCGTGCCGACGAGTCCGAAGCCGGCGCCGATCGTGGTGTAGACGCCGAGTTTCGCGGCGATGACCCGGCCGCGGCGCGGGGTGGACAGGTACGTGTCGGTGATCGTCTGATGCCGGTACTCGCCGGCGACGGCCATGATCCCGAGCACGAGCGCGAACAGCGACGCCAGGCCGACGTGGGCGACCGCGCCGACCGTGGTTGCCGGGTCCTGCGCATCGTTGTTGGCGAACAGGCCACTAGCGCCGGCGACGATGAGCCCCTGCGCCGCGGCCAGCAGCAGCCACGGGCTGCGGATCGTGCGCAGCTTGAACAGCTCGTTGCTCATCAAGGTGGTCATGGTGGGGTGTCTCCCTCAGCGCGGATCGGTGGGACCGGCGGCGACGTCCCGGACGGGGCCTGCAGGGGCGTCGGTCAGGCGCAGAAAGGCCGCCTCCAACGAGGTCGCGGTCTCGCCGAGTTCGCGCAGGGGTCCATCGAAACGGAGCCGTCCCTGATGGACGATGACGATGTGATCGACGGTCTGCGCGACCTCGGAGAGCACGTGGCTGGAGACGATCACGGTGCGTCCCTGGCCAGCGAGTTCGCGCAGCAGCTCACGTAGCCAGGCCATGCCGGCCGGGTCGAGTCCGTTGCCTGGCTCGTCGAGCACGAGCACCTGCGGATCGCCCAGCAACGCGGTGGCGAGGCCGAGGCGTTGGCGCATGCCCATGGAGTAGCCGCCCACGCGCCGACGTGCGTCGCCGGTGAGGCCGACCTGGTCGAGCACGTCGTCGACGCGGCTTGGAGGTAACGCGGCGGCGTGGGCCGCGATACGGAGGTGATCGCGTCCACGGCGGCCGGGGTGGAATCCGGTCGCCTCCAGCACGGCCCCGACGACCTGCCGCGGGTGGGCCAACTGGTCGTAGCGTTGCCCGCCGATGAGCGTCTCGCCGGCGCTGGGCCGCACCAGCCCGAGCACCGTCCGCAGGGTAGTGGTCTTGCCGGCGCCGTTCGGGCCGAGGAATCCGGTCACCTGCCCGGCCGGCACGTCGAAGGTCAGCTCCTGCACGGCCCGTACGGCGCCGAAGTGTTTACTCAGTCCGCGGACCGACACATCAATTGTGGTTGCCATGCGCTCCACCATGGCCGCCCAGCCGCTCTCGGGTCGTCGCCCGGCCGCGGCATCTTCGGCCTACCGCGGGTGCGGTATCGCACGTACCGCGCCGGCGTGACGCCACCCGCCCGGGCTGCGCATACGGTGGTGGCATGAACGTGCTCGGCCGGCTGCGCCCTGCTGCCCGCCGCCGTCCGCACGCCGACATCGCGGTCGCGGTCGTGGTCTGGGCGGTGACCCTGGTGACCACGACGGCCACCCCGGCGGGGGGCCAGCTGGATGTGACCGCGGTGGCGCTCGCGGCGGTGGCGTGCGGTGTGCTGGTGGCGCGCCGCCGGTGGCCGTTTGCGGTGCTGCTCGCCAGCGCGGCCGCGGCCGAGGCGTACCTGGTGTACTACCAGGGCAACCACGGGGAGATGGTGCTCACCGCGCCGCTGATCGCGTTGTACACGGTCGCTGACACGTCCAGCCGCCGCCGTTCATTGGCCATCGGCGTGCTGGTGATGCTCGCCTTCGCCGGTGTCCACATGCTGGTCAAGCCGTCGTCGTGGCTGGGCGCGGGCAATCTTGCCCTGGCGGCGCTGGGCGGGCTCGCGGTCGCCGCCGGGGAGGCGTCCCGCAACCGCCGCGCCTACCTGGCCGAAGCCGAGGCGCGGGCCCGGCAGGCCGAGGCAGACCGGGACGTCGAGGCGGCGCGCCGGGTCACCGAGGAGCGGCTACGCATCGCCCGTGATCTGCATGACGTGGTCGGCCACCACCTGGCGTTGATCCACGTGCAGGCAGGGGTGGCCGCCCATGTCCTCGACGGGGAGCCCGAGAAGGCCGGTGAGGCGCTGGCCCACATCCGTACGGCGAGCAAGGCGGCGCTGGCTGAACTCAGCGACACGATCGGACTGCTGCGCCAGCCAGACGAACCGGCCACCCCCACCGAACCGGTCATCGGGCTGGCCGGCGTCGAGGAGCTGCTCGGCTCGTTTCGCCGTTCCGGCCTGACCATCACCGAGCATGTCGACGGCCCGGTCCGCTCGATCGCGGTCGCCGCCGATCTGACCGCCTACCGTGTCATCCAGGAATCGCTGACCAACGTGTGCAAGCACTCCGGTCCTACCATGGTCAGCGTGCGACTGACCTACCGGCCGGACGCGCTGCGTATCGTGGTCGACAGCGCGGCCCCCACCCACACCAAGGCCTCCAGCGAGGTGGCCTGGATCGGCATGGCTGCGGCACCGTCTGGTGATCGCCATGGGCTGATCGGCATGCGCGAACGCGTCACCGCCCTCGGCGGAACGGTACGCGCAGGCCCACGACCCGACGGCGGATACCGGGTCACCGCGACCCTTCCCATATCGGCGCGGAGCCCGGCATGACGATCAGAGTGCTGGTCGCCGATGATCAGCCGCTGGTGCGCGGCGGCTTCGCCGTCTTCATCAACGCCGCACCCGACCTGCAGGTGGTCGGCGAGGCGGCCACCGGCCGCGAAGCCATCGAGCTGGCCAGAACGACCCGCGCCGACGTGGTCGTCATGGACATCCGCATGCCCGATCTGGACGGGCTGTCCGCCACCCGCCTGATCAGCGCCGATGAAGATCTCGCGGGCGTACGAGTGCTGATCCTGACCACGTTCGAAGTCGACGAGTACGTATTTCAGGCGCTGCGCGCTGGCGCCAGTGGTTTCCTGGGCAAGAGCGCCGAACCTGATGAACTGCTCGACGCGATCCGTACTGTGCATCGCGGCAACGCGCTGCTGTCACCGGCCGCCACGAAGAGTCTCATCGCCCGCTTCCTCGCCCAACCGGACCACCGCCGAACATCCACCCCGGAACTGCTCGCCACGCTCACCGACCGGGAACGCGAAGTCCTCGCGCTGGTCGCTGCCGGCATGTCCAATGAGGACATCGCCGCGCAGCTCGTCGTCAGTCCACACACCGCCAAGACGCACGTCAACCGGGCCATGACGAAACTCGGCGCCCACGACCGCGCCCAGCTCGTGATCGCCGCCTACGAGGCAGGACTCGTACGACCTGCCGCACGGCAAACGCCCATCTAACCGTCAACCCTGTCGGCAGTGCATGCCGGTAGCAACGGAACGTCTCGACGCGACCGCCACCCACCAGCGTCGACTTCCCCGCGAACGTGCCCCCGCTTCGACCCGTCTCTAGTGGTCAGCAACAGGTCGTTGACAGCGGACCGACTACAAGCGGAACCTCGCAGATGGCGGCGAGCCGTTCGGGCGCTGGCGACTCACGAGCTCGGCGCTGAGTACGGCGACCACCAACAGTTTCGTTGGCTTCTTGACGAAACGGGGGGAAGGGGACGATCCGCATGCGACGCACCATCGCGACAATCACCGCAGCCTTGCTGATCCTCGCGGGCGCGCCCACGGCCTGGGCGGCGGTCGACACTCCCGGGCGGGCAAGCGGGGCGAGCCCGTTCGCAGCCGGCTGCCACGGTGCCCCGCAAGCCGGGACGCTGTATCTCGGCTCGGAGGTTGAGCCCTGGGTCGAAGTGAATCCCACCAACCCGAGCCGACTCGTCGGGGTGTACCAGCAGGACCGGTTCTCCTCCGGCGGCTCGAGCGGCCAGGGTGTCAGCATCTCCAACGACGGCGGCGCCATCTGGAGCCAGCTGCCGGTGTCGGCGTGGCCGAAGTTCTCGCGGTGCAACGGTGCCGCACCCGGCTCGGCCGGTGACTTCGAGCGCGCCACCGATCCCTGGGTGAGCTTCGGGCCGGACGGCCGGGCGTACCAGATCTCGCTCGCCTTCAACGACACCCGCAACCTCGACAACGCGGTCCTGGTGAGCAGGTCGACCAACGGCGGCTCCAGCTGGGACGCGGTGCAGACGATCCGGCGCGACAACGACCCGAACGTCTTCAACGACAAGGAGTCGATCACGGCGGACTGGACCAACGCCAACAACGTGTACGCGATCTGGGACCGGCTGGTGTTCCCGACCGAGCGCGCGCAGGGGGTCTCGTTCCTGACCGCTGCGGCGTTCCGTGGTCCGACGTGGTTCGCCCGATCGACCAACGGCGGCTCCAGCTGGGAGCCGGCACGGCCCATCTTCGACCCGGGACAGAACGACCAGACGATCGGCAACCAGATCGCGGCGCTTCCCGACGGTGACCTCGTCAACGTCATGACCGTGTTCCGCAACGACAACCAGCAGAACCGGAAGGGCGGGTTCATCTCGGTCCTGCGCTCGACCAGCAAGGGCGCGACGTGGTCCGGTGAGATCCCGGTCAACCGGCTCGGCACGGTCGGCGTGACCGACCCTGAGACCGGACAGGACGTCCGGACCGGCGACATCATTCCGGACATCGCGACCGATCGCCGGGCTGGCACGGACAACGTCTACGTCGTGTGGCAGGACGCCCGCTTCACCGGCTTTGCCCGCGACCAGATCGCCTTCGCGAAGTCGACCGACGGCGGGCTCACCTGGTCGACGCCGGTCCGCATCAACGCGGTCAAGTCGACCCAGGCGTTCACCGCCTCGATCGAGGTGGACGCGGCCGGCAACCTGGGCGTCACCTACCTCGACTTCCGCAACAACAACCCAGCGACGCCCGCGCTGGAGACCGACCTGTGGTTCCTGCGGTCGACGAACGGCGGCGCGAGCTGGAGCGAGGAGCGCGTCACGCCAGCGTCCTTCGACATGCGTGCCGCACCCAACGCTCGCGGGCTCTTCGTCGGCGACTACCTCGGCTTGGACTCGGACGGCACGACGTTCAAGCCGTTCTGGGCGCAGTCCATGGCGTCCGGCACCGACACGTTCGGCACGACGGTCCGGGCACCGTTCGCCGCGCCGACGATCGTCCCCGACCCGAACGAGGCCGCGGGCGTGTCCAGCGCCGACTTCCCAGTCCAACACGGGCGGCCCGCCCCGAGCTGATCAAGACCGCGATAGCGCTCAATGCCTGGTAGCGGGTCCGGAAGGAGGTCGCCGCCGGCTACCAGGCATACCAGCCGACGGATGCTGCCCTGCACCTCAACCTGGTTCAGCATGAGGGCACACCGATGAATCCCGGTCGCGGATCCCGTCGGAGTCCGCATCCGGTGCCGGCGAAGTTACTGACTGCAACATTGGCCGCCTTCGCTGCTCATCATCGCCGGCGCCACCGCAGCTGCCTGACGCTGGTGATAGCGCAGCTACCAGGCCGTCTCGCTGCGCGTCCAGGCTTGCCGCTCGTGGAGAGAGTTCACGGGATCCGGGGACCGTGACGTTGTGTTACTGCTATCGTGCCGCGATGGACGACGCGGCGCTGACACGGTCCCTGTGTACCGGGACCGACTCTGCCGTAGACAGCCTGTTCGACCGGTTCGCCCCGAGCCTCTACAGCTACTGCCTCACGCTGCTGTCGACGCCCGAGTCCGCCGCCGAGGCGCTCTGCAACACGCTGCTCGCCGCGGTCGACCGGGTCGAGGGGCTGGCCGAACCCAGGCGCCTGGAGGTCTGGCTGTTCGCGCTCGCCCGCAACGAGTGCCTCCGGATCCTGCGGCGCAGCGGCCGGCGATTGCCGGGCACCCACATCCTCGACGGCGTCAGCCTCAGGTCGCGGCTGCCCCGGCGGCGCGACCGCGACGAGGAAGGTGGGCTGGCCGAGATCCACGAGCTCATCCACAGGCACCGTTTCGACGACCGTGCGGTGGCCGCGGTGCTCGGCATCTCGCTCTGGCACGCCACGATGCTCGCCAGGCGCGGCGAGACCAGCGGCACGGGCAGTGTCCACGAGGTAGCCCGTCGGGGAGCCGACACGCTCCCCGACGGGCTGCGCGAGCGGGTGCTCGTCGACGCGGCCGAGCCGGTTCGCACCATGTTCCGCGGCGAGCTCGCCGGCCCATTCCGACGCTCTGGCTTCCCGGTTCCGCTTGACCGGTCTGGCCGGGGCCGCCGGAGCATCCTCGCGGTAGCCGCTGTCGTGGCCCTGCTCGCGCTCGGCACGGCGGCGGTCAGCCCGTCGCTGGCCTCCGATCACGAGGTCGTCCTCACCGTCGGGGAGCCCATCGACGGGCCCTTACCCGATGAGCTGTTGCCTCCGACGCCGGCCACGTCCGGCCCGCCGACGACAGGAAAGCCGACGACTCCGGCGCCATCGACGCCACCCCCCTCGGCACCGGCGATCCCGGGCCGGGCGGCGCCGACCCGGTCCACCAGACCGCCACCAGCGCCGCGACCACCCGCGCCCCCGCCGGCGCCAAGGA
>Ga0210378_10000326_pt1 | contig 23671 bp, 23 predicted proteins | sample PLM1_60_b1redo_FD_155465 | JGI IMG/M metagenome (GOLD analysis project Ga0210378, IMG submission 155465) | Groundwater sediment microbial communities from an aquifer in East River, Colorado, USA - PLM1_60_b1 redo | ecosystem: Environmental > Terrestrial > Soil > Riparian zone | place: USA: East...
CTGGACCGTGCGCGAGGCCGCCGCACGTGCACTCGCGCATGCGCGCAACGGCGACGGGCCGGCGTTCCTCGAGGCGTTGACCTATCGCTTCGTCGGCCACTCCCGCAGCGACCCTGGTGCCTACCGACCGGAAGGTGAGCTCGACGAGTGGAGGGCGCGCGATCCGATCGTCCTCCTCCGCACACAGCTCGAAGCCGAGGGCGTCGAACCAGCTCGCCTCGACGAGTTCGAGCAAGAGGTGAACGACGATCTCGAGCGCATGCAGGAGATCGGCCTTGCCGCGCCATTTCCGTCGAAGCTAACTGCCCGCGAGTTCAAGGACTGAGCGCACGCGTGGCGAGCGAGCTGACGATGCCGAAGCTGTCCGACTCTATGGCCGATGCAGTCATCGTCCGCTGGCTCAAGTCCCCCGGCGAGGCTTTCGAACGAGGCGACGGTCTGATCGAAGTCGAGACGGACAAGGCTACGGTCGTCTACGAGGCCGAATCCGCGGGCACAATCGGCTCGATTCTGGCTCCCGAGGGAGCGACGGTTGCGGTCGGTGAGCCAATCGCGACACTTGGGAACGGCGACCGCGCGACCGACGGTGCGCAGCGCCCCTCGTCGGCGAAAGCCGAGCCGAAGAGCGCGCCGTCTGTTGCGCCCGTAGCAGCGCCTCCTTGCGAACACGAATCGAATGCGGGCCGTCCCAACGCGACCCCAGTGGCCAGGCGTACCGCAGTCGAGCTCGGCGTGTCGCTGTACGGCCTCACCGGCACAGGAACCGGCGGTCGAATCACGCGCGAAGACGTCCAGCGGGCCGCGGAGTCGGGTGCCGCGGCGCAACAACCTGCCGGCGGCGGGAGAGGCGACGTCCGCACCATCGAGTTGACGGCGACGCAGGTGACAATTGCGCGCCGGATGGTCGAGTCGGCGACGACGATTCCTGTTTTCACCGTCTCAGCGGATGTCGACATGTCTCTGATCCGAGCGCTTCGCCTCGGAGACGGCACGGATGGCGGCGACGTTCCGTCGCTCAACGACTTCGTCGTGAAGGCGGCTGGAAAGGCGTTGCGAGAGTTTCCGCGGTTCAATGCGTCGTACGTCGACGGAAAGGTCGAGTCGTACTCCCGCATCAACATCGGCATCGCCGTCGCTACCGACGACGCGCTGCTCGTTCCGGTCGTCTTCGACGCGGACCAGAAGACAGTTTCGGAGATCTCCGCGGACACACGCCGCCTCGCCGACGCGGCGCGGCGTCGGGCTCTTCAGCCCGGCGACCTGCGCGATGGGACCTTCACCGTCTCGAACCTCGGCATGCTCGGTGTCCGGTCGTTCACAGCCATCATCGATCCGCCACAGGTCGCGATCCTCGCCCTAGGAGGAGTCAGGCGCAGCGCGACGGAAGATGAAAGCGGCGGCGTGTCCTTCCGTGATCTGATGACGGTCACGCTCACCTGTGACCACCGAGTCGTCTACGGCGCCGATGGGGCAAAATTCCTGGCGCGGCTCGGCGAGCTGCTCGTGCGACCTCTGACCCTGGTGTCGTGAGAGTGACCGGAGGAGGACGCTGACATGCCGACAATGGCCTTTCGCACCGCGATCCGCGATGCCCTTGACGAAGAGCTGGCCGCCGACGAGCGCGTGATCTTGTTTGGGGAAGACATCGCGGTTGCGGGCGGCGTGTTCGCGACGACGACTGGGCTGTACGAGAAGTACGGCCCGGACCGCGTCTTCGACACGCCGATCTCCGAGCTGGCGCTGGCGGGCGCTGCGTTCGGGTCGGCCGTGACGGGCCTTCGGCCGGTCATCGAGATCATGTTCGGCGATTTCCTCACGCTTGCGATGGACAGCCTCGTCAACCAGTCCACGAAGTACTGGTTCCTGACGCAGGAGCAAGTGAGCGTGCCTCTCGTCATCCGCTCGGTCGTCGGTGCGGGAGGACAGTTCGGCGCTATCCACTCCCAGATGCCCGTGTCGTGGTTCATGGGCGTGCCGGGTCTAAAGATCGCGTGCCCGTCGACGCCCGCCGACGCGAAGGCGTTGTTGAAGTCGGCCATCCGCGACGATAACCCCGTCCTCTTCTTCGAACACAAGCGGCTCTATGCGCTCGAGGGCGAGGTGAACGGGGTGCACGTGCCGATCGGCCAAGCGACCGTCGTTCGCGAGGGGAACGACATCACTCTCGTCACCGCGATGAAGAGCGTCCACGACGGTCTCGCGGCGGCGGAGGCGCTCGAGCAGGACAGGGTCTCCGTCGAAGTGATCGACCTGCGAACCTTGCGCCCGCTCGACATCGAGACCGTTTTGACGTCGGTCAGGAAGACGAGCCGGATCGTCGTCGTCGAGGAGGGGCCTCTGACGGGTGGTTGGGCCGGGGAGGTGCTCGCATCCGTTACCGAGCAAGCGCTCGGCTACCTCGACGACGCCTGGCGGATCGCGACGCCTAACACGCCGATTCCATACAGCCCGCAGCTCGAGGACGCTTTTCTTCCCGGGCCCGATCGCATTGCGGCGGAGATCCGGCAGCATCTGCGGTGAGGATCGCGCCGCACGATACGGTCTCGCGATGAGTGACCCTGCGCCGGCCTCTGGGCCTCTCGACCGTGGCTTCGAGGCCTCTAAGGTCGGCAGTCGCCTCCGGGCAGAGCGAGAGCGTCTCGGAATCAGCCTGCGCGAGCTTGCGCGCCGTGTCGGCGTTTCGCCGAGCCTCGTCTCGCAGATCGAGCTAGACCGCGTGAACCCGTCGGTCAGCACCCTGTACGCGCTCGTGACCGAGCTCGGGATGACGATGAGCGACGTGTTCGGCGACTCACGACCCGGTGAACGCGCCGTCCAGCAGCTGCGCGGCGGTGACGGCTTGGCCGAGCGGCCGGAGACCCGTCGAGTGATCAACCTTGCGTCCGGTGTCCGCTGGGAGCGACTGACCCCCCACAGCGACCGCGAGGTCGAGTTTCTCTACGTCGTCTATCCCGTCGGAGGCGCGTCGTGCCCGGAGGATGCGCTGATGACGCACGGCGGCAAGGAGTACGGCTACGTCACCAGCGGCTCGCTGGGCGTGCGGGTCGGCTTCGAGGAATACGAGCTCCGGCCGGGCGGGTCGATCGCGTTCGACTCGTCTTCGCCGCACCGCCTTTGGACGATCGGCGACGAGCCGGTTCACGCGATCTGGGTGGTGATCGGCAGGGAGGCGGATCCGCGCGCGGGAACGGCTCCGCCGTCGCCCGACCTCCCCGAGTAGCCGGCTCAGGCCGACGGCGCCTCCGGCGCCTCCCCTTGGCCCGTGCGTAAACGGCCGACGCCTTGCCAGCTGGAGCGGAAGCGCGCCAACAGTTCCGGGGCGTTGTAGAGCACGAGGGCCAGCAAGATCAGCACACCGATCGTCATCTGCGCATACTCCGTCGGCTGCTGGAAGAGCGGCAGGACGTTGCCGATCTCCGTGAGGAAGAGCGCTGCCAGCAGCGTTCCTACGAAGGATCCTTTTCCGCCCGCGAGGCTGGCTCCGCCGAGGACGGCCGCGGCGATGCTCTCGAGCGCGTAGTTGCCGATGATCGGCGAGCCGATCTGGACCTGGGCGGCCGAGTAGAACGCGGCGACCGACGCCATCACAGAACATACGACGAACGCGAGGAACACGGTGCGTCCCGTCCGCATCCCGAGCCGGCGCGACGACGTTTCGTCGAGGCCCACCGCCCGGATCGTGAGGCCCGCGCGCGTCCGGTAGAGCCAGAGGTCGGCGAGTACGGCGAGGACGACCACGCCGATGAAGGCGACCGGAACGAAACCGCCGACGCTGGTGTTCAGCGCCTCGACGACGTCGCTGTTGATGAAGCCCTCAGGATGATCTCGCAGCAGCAGCGATGCGCCCTGGAGGATGCTGAGGGTGCCGAGCGTGGCGATGATCGACGGGAGCCGGAGAAGGCGGATGAGCGTCGCGTTGAAGACGCCGGTGGCCAGTCCGACGCCCACGAGCGCGAGGGCGCCCGCGAGCAGCACGGGCCAGGACGATCCCGGCTGCAGCGTGAAGGAGGCCGTCACGACGCACATCGTCATCAGCGCGGCGACGGAGACGTCGAAGCCGCCGACGAGCAGCGCGTTCGTCTGGCCGATGGCAACGAGCGCGAGCGGCAACGCCGTGAGGAGGAGGTTGCCGAGGTTGTACTTGGTGAGGAACGCCTCCTGGTGCACAGCCGCGTACGCGCCGAGAGCGACGATCAGGGTGGTCATCAACACCAGCGGCATCCAGCCGCGGAACCTTCCGGTCATGCCGGCGTACTTTCGCCAGCACTCACATGCCGCTCGCGCCCGATCCCGGAGCCGACGATCGCTTCGACGATCCGCCGTTCTCCGAGTTCCTCCCCACGGATCTCGTCGACGATCCTCCCGCGCGACATCACGACGACGCGGTCGCACAGGCCGGCGAGTTCGAGCGGGTCGCTCGACTTGACGATGACCGCCACGCCTTCGCTCGCCTTCGCGCGCAGCGCTTCGTAGATGTCGAAGCGTGCGCCGACGTCGACGCCCTGTGTCGGCTCGTCGGCGAGGATCAGCTTGACCTCTCCGCGGAGGAAGGGCCGCGTCAGCGAGACCTTCTGCTGGTTGCCACCGGAAAGCGACTGCACCGGCTGCTCGATCGACGCCATCCGGATTCGCAGGCGGCGGACGAGATCATCGACGGTGCGCCGCTCACGGCGCCGGCGTATGACGCCCAGGCGTCCGAGTCGAGGCAGGACCTGGATCGTCGTGTTGGCGCGGACGCTCAGTACCGGGAACAGCGACTCGCGCGTGCGATCGCCGCTGAGCAGCACGACCCCGGCGCGGAGCGCGCCGAGCGGAGACTTTGTGTCGAGCGCCTCGCCGTTGCAGGAGGCTCTTCCTGTCGGGCGCTCGACGCCGGCAAGAGCACGGAGGAGTGGCACCTGGCCGTTGCCCTCGGCGCCCGCGATCCCGAGGATCTCGCCTTTGTCGACCTTGAGATCGATAGGGCCGAACCGCTCTCCTCGAAGCGCTGAGACGTCGAGGAGCACTTCGGAAGCGCGTCCGTTGTCAGATCGCTCGGGGAAGGCGAGCTGGAGCGGCCGACCGATCATGAGCTCGACGAGGGCGTCCTCCGACATTCCAGCGGCTTCGTAGGTGCCCTGGCTGACGCCGTCACGAAGCACGGTGATCCGGTCTGCGATCCCCAGCACTTCGGGTAAGCGGTGGCTGACGTAGACGATTCCGACGCCGGTCCTGCTTCGCTCGAGCACGAGCGCGTGCAACTGCGCGACCTCCTCGGGTCCAAGCGCCGTCGTCGGCTCGTCGAGGAGGAGCACCTTCGGCCTGGCGAGCAGGGCCTTGACCACTTCGAGGAACTGCCGTTCGGCGAGCGAGAGGGTCCCGACGACCGCGGTCACGGGGACGTCGAGCTTGAACTCCTCGAGCCTCGCCGCCGCCCACTCCTCAATCCGGCCGTACGCCGGCCGCAGATTCCCGGGTATGGCGAGATAGAGGTTCTCGGCCACGGAAAGGTCGAGAACGTGTGAATACGTCTGGTACGCGATGCCGAGGCCGAATCTCCGGGCCTCGGCGGGAGAGCCGCGTCGCCGGCGGCGGCCGCCGATCTCGACGGCGCCGTCATCTGGAACGAGGAAGCCGCTGGCGATCCCGAGCAATGTCGACTTCCCGGACCCGTTCTCCCCGACGAGAGCGTGAATCTCGCCGGCGCGACAGTCGACGCTGACATCTCGGAGCGCCTGTACAGCTCCGAACGCCTTCGACACGCCGTGGAGGGACAGCGCGAGGGGGCTCGCGGGCCCGGGACTCGACATCGTTTCTTCTGGCTCAGGACCTAGTGCTTCTTGTTGTTCCTCCTAGGGGTACATCCGCTTGAGCAGCTTGAGCGGCACGAGCGAGGTTGCGGAGGCCTCCTGCGGATAACCCTTGACGCAGGAATTGCGCTTGGCCTGGTTCTGCAACTCGATCGGGAACACGATCTGCGGCGGGATCTTCGCGCCCTTCAGCTTCATCATCGCGGCCGTGAAGGCGACCCGGATCTGCGAGTTTCCTGCCGTGTAGTAGTAGACCTTGAGCTTCGGGTTACGGAGCCTCTGCGCGGCGCAGCCCATGCCGACGTCGTCGGTCCTCAGGGTGAGCACGGCATTGAACGGCTTGCCTGCGGCTTTGTATGCAGCAAACGCGCCCTGCGCCATGCCGAGGCCGTACTCGTAGCTCCAGCCCTTGATGTTGGGATACCGCGCGAGGATCCCGGCGACGACCTCCTGGACCTTAGACGGGTCCCAGTTCGTCGCTTCGTCCGCGACGACCTTGATGTTCCGGTTGAGCGCCGGCCTCTCGCACTTCTGCCAGCCCAGCGACAGCGGGTTCCCGGGGAAGCCGCCGAGGAATGCGATGTTGCCGGACTTGACGTCCCGGTTCATCACCCGTGCGTACGCCTTGCCGAGCCTGCACGTGTCTTCACCCACGACCGTCAGGTAGTCCTTGCCGGGCCCGGTGACGTAGCCCCAGGCGTAGGTCGCGACGGGGATCCCGGCCCTCGTCGCCTCCCTGAAGACGGGCAGCATCGCGTCGCCGAAGTCGGGATACGTGACGATGACGTCGACGCCCTGCGAGATCGCTGCGCGGAAGTCGGTCAGAGCCTGCGCCGGATTCGAGTGGGCGCTGGTGTAGATGATCCTGCCGACCTGGCGATACGTCAGCGCTTGGAGGATGAACTCCATCTTCGAGATCTGGCGGTAGACGTTCTCGCCGAAGCCTTCGACGTAAGCGACGGTGAGCTTGCCTCCCGTTCCGGTCGTACAGCCGTTGCTCTTCCAGCACCTGAGTGCCAGATCCTGGTTGACCTTGTTGTCGCTGCGGCCGTAGGCGGCCAGCGCGATGTTTCGCGCCATCTTGTTCGCCGGCAGCAGCTTGGCGTTGAAGAGCGTCTTCTTCAGGATGGCGGTGTTCGCCTTGTACACCTCGCCGAACGCGCTTCCGGCGGCGGGTTGCGCCTTCACCGCGGCTGCGTCCGGCTTGTTCCCGGTCCCGCCGCGGCCGGCCGCGACGAGCACGAGCGTCGCCGCGAGCAGCACCAGCACCGGCAACAGCCGCCGCATCCGTCTCACTCCGGGCCCCTGTCGTACGTGCATCTTGTCTCCTTTCCCTTCTCAGTTACTGCTTTCCTGGATTGCTCGGCGGTCGCGTGCCGCCGCCTCTGGTGGTCGCAGCACACGGCCCAGGAGCGACGCGACTCGGTCGCCGGAGACGAGCATCCCGACGATGATCGCTCCGCCGAAGACGACGAACTGCATCGCCGTCGACAGGCCGAGGATGCGCAGCATTTGCGTCAAGAGCGTCAGCGCGAGCGCTGCCACCCAGGTCGAGGTCGCGCTTGCCAGCCCGCCCGAAAGCGACGCGCCGGCAATGACGACGGCGGCGATCGGCGCAAGTAGGTACGCGGCACCGAAGCTCGGGTCGATGCTGATGCGTACGCCCGCGAGGAGCACCGCCGCAATCGCGTAGAGCGTCCCCGCCACGGTGTACGCGAAGACAACGTGCGTCCGGACGTGCACACCGGCCATCCACGCGGCTCTCGGGTTCGCGCCCACCGCTTGAAAACGCCGACCGGCGGCTGTGTACCGAAGCGCGAGGGCGACGGCGATCGTGAGCGCAGCTCCCGTCCAGAAGACGGAGCTGACTCCGACAGGCTTGTCCGCTGCCCAGGACGAGAGCGCTCGCGGAACGTTCTCCCCGCTCGCGACCTCCCGCGAGTACTTCAGTCCCCAGGCGAGCACGACCTGTCCCACTGCGAGCGTGACGATCAGAGGGTTGAGCCTCAGGATCCCCACGAAGAAGCCGTTGACAAGACCGGCAAGGGCGCCGACGCCGATGCACGCGAAGATCGCGACAGCGAGCTTGTCATTCGAGCTCGCGCCGACGCCGGCGATCAGGTTTCCGCCGAGGAACATCACGCCCGGAGTGGAGAGGTCGATCCCGGCGTGCATGACCACGAGCATCTGGCCGAGCGCTGCGACGGCCAGGATCGTCATGTACGGCAGGACGAAGGCCCACGACGTGCTCTGCAGCGCATTCGGCGCGATGAAAGCGGCGACGGCCGCCAGGGCTCCTGTGGCAAGCCAGATCGGCAGGAAGCGGGACGCGACGAGTGCACTCGCGACGAGGGGGGCGTAGCGCGCGTCGTCCGCCGGAGCGGCAAGGCCGTCGCTACGACTGTGGGCGCTCACGGATGCCCTATCCGGGGCGGCACGATGGTGATGGGCTAGCCGCAACCAGGCATCCATTCTGAGCACGTGCTGCCGGAAGTGTCAACTATGGCCGTACGCGGAGCCGAGAAACGGCCTGCTCGTGCACCAGGGCTTAACGCGCGCCGGCGCCGCGGCTGGGCCGTGTTTCGCAGCAGATGGCTTCCTCGCCAGCAGCCGCCTGCGTTGACGCGTCGCGGCGGAGGCGTTTATGCTGGCTGTACATGGGGCAGGGCGAGACAGGGTCTGCTGCCGGCGAAGGCGCTCACGCGCCGTCGCGACTAGTCATGTCCGGCCAGCCAAGGAGAAGAGAGGCATGAGCTCGCAGCGGCTATTGATCCGCAATGGCTTCGTCGTCTCGATGGATCCCGCCATCGGTGACATCCCGAACGGCGACGTGCGCGTCGAGGACGGCAAGATCGTCGAGATCGGACGCGGCCTCGAGGCGTCCGACGCAGAACAGATCGACGCGACGGGAATGATCGTGATGCCCGGTTTCGTCGACACGCACCGGCACACCTGGCAAACGCCCGTCCGCGGGGTGCTCCCGTGCTGCACGCTCGACCATTACTTCGCGGTCATGCTCGGCAGCGTCGGCGGCCACTACCGTCCGGAGGACGTCCACATCGGCAACTACGCCGGGGCGCTGGAGGCGCTCAACGGCGGCGTCACGACGTTGCTCGACTGGTCCCACATCAACAACACACCCGATCACTCCGATGCCGCGATCCAGGGGCTGAAGGACGCGGGGATTCGAGCGATTTACGCACACGGCGTGCCGACGGGCGGCGAGTGGTGGGCGTTCAGCGAGCTCGAGCATCCGGAGGACATTCGCCGCATTCGCGAGACGTATTTCTCCTCGGACGACGGGCTGATCACCCTTGCACTCGCTGCTCGGGCCCCCGGCAACTCGAACTTCGAGGTGGCGAAGCACGACTGGGAGCTCGCCCGTGATCTCGCGATCCGCATCAGCGTGCACGTCGGCATGCGTCTCACCGGCATCCACGTGAGCCACGTGAAGAATATGCACGACCTCGGACTACTCGGCGACGATACAACGTACATCCACTGCACAGACTCGACCGACGAGGAGCTCGACCTGATCAAGGAAACCGGAGGGACCGCGTCGGTCGCCCCCTATGTCGAGATGCTGATGGGCCACGGCCCGCCGCCGACCGGCAAGTTGCTGCAGCGTGGCGTTCCCGTCTCGCTTAGTGTCGACGTGGTGTCCAGCGTCCCCGGCGAGATGTTCACGCAGATGCGCACGGCGCTCGTCCACGAGCGGATTGGTGCCTTCACCGACACGCCCGACGTAGCGTTCGAGCCGACGCTGACGCACAGAGAAGTGCTCGAGCTCGCGACGATTGGAGGCGCACGAGCCTGCGCGCTGGAGGGCAAGGTCGGGTCGCTCGCGCCCGGCAAGCAGGCGGACATCGTCCTGCTCAAGGTCAACGCCATCAACACGGCTCCGATGGTCGACCCCGTCGGGACGATCGTTGTCTTCGCCGACACGTCGAACGTCGACTCAGTGTTCGTCGCCGGTCGGGCCGTGAAGCGAAACGGTGAGCTGGTCGACGCGGATCTCTCTGAGATCTTCCGCAAGCTCGACGAGTCGCGGAACCACATCCTGTCGCGCGGGGAACTGCTCCCGGAGTGGGCTTCAGAACCGGTGGCCGCACCCGTGGCCGCCGTCTAGTCATCTTCCTCCTCAGGCTCGCCCCGCTGCATGCGGGGCGAGCCTCCCCCTCGAGGCCGAAAGGAGACGCGTAATGGCCAGTGGGACCGTCGTCGTCGTCGGCGGCACGCGCGGGCTCGGCCGCGAAGTCGCGCAGTTCTATGCCGACCAGGGAAGAGACGTTGTTGTGACGGGGCGCGAAGCCGCGACCGCAGAGGCCTGCGCACGTGAAATCGGTGGGTCGACGAGCGGCGTCGGGCTGGACCTCGCTGAGCCCCATGACATCGCCGGCGCTCTCGCGGGTGTCGGCAACCTCGAGTACCTCGTCCTCGCGGCGATCGAGCGCGATGCGAACAGCGTCAAGGACTACGACATCGACGCGGCTCTACGGTTGGTCACTCTCAAGCTCGTGGGTTACACAGAAGTCGTGCATACCCTGGTCCCGCGCTTTGGCGAGGGCGCCGCAATCCTCATCTTCGGGGGCCTCGCGCGGGACCGTCCGTACCCGGGCTCCACGACGGTCACCACCGTCAACGGCGGCGTCACTGGCCTCGTGCGGACACTTGTGATCGAGCTGGCGCCCACCCGCGTGAACGCGCTCCATCCCGCGATCGTCGGCGACAGCCCTCAGTGGCAAGACATGCCCAGCGAGCGCTTCGAGGCTCTCGTCCAGCGCACGCCGACGGGGCGCCTCGTGACGATGGCCGAGGTCGTGGACGCGTCACGCTTTCTCCTCGAAAACCAGGCGATCAACGGCATCAACCTGCCCGTCGACGGCGGCTGGCTCTGCATGTGAGCCCTCGCCTTTATCGTCCCGCCCCTGTCACAGAGCTCTAAGCACCACGCAGCCGCGACCGCCGCCGGTCTTGCCCTCGGTACAGCGGTCGGCTTCAACATTGCGAACGTGGGGCCCGCCGCGGAAGTCGTGTCTCAAGCGTACGGCGTCCGCCTTGGAACCATCGGCTTCCTGACGACCGCACTCTTCGTCACACATCTCGCGATGCAGATCCCGGGCGGAAGGCTCGTCGATCAACGCGGAGCGCGAAACCTCGCGACGCTTGCGCTCGCGGTGATCGTGCTCGGCAACATTCTCGCACTCCTCGTCGGATCGTTCGCAATCGGGCTCGTCGGCCGGCTCATTGCGGGAATCGGTACCGGCGTCGGATTCATCGCCGGAAGCGATTACATGCGCGCGACGATTGGATCCGCGAGCGCGCAAGGACTCTACGGCGCTGCCGGCGTGGGCGGCGGAGGCCTCGCGATCGCTGTTGTCCCCTTGACGACACCCTTGCTCGACTGGCGTGCCCCGTACGTGACGGCGCTCATCTGCGCATGCGCCGTGCTTGTGTGTCTCCCTCTCGCGCCGCGCGACCGCCGCAGAGGTGAGCCTCTGCGGCGATCGGCCCGCGCAACGACTGCGGACATCGTGACCGACAGGCGACTGTACCCGCTGGCGATCGCGCACTCGGCCTCGTTCGGACTGAGTGTCATCCTCGGAAACTGGGCCGTTTCTCTCCTTCAGCACGACGGCTACGGTCGGCGCGCAGCAGGTGCGACCGCTGCGTTGACACTCCTCGGCGGCCTCGTAACGCGACCGCTTGGTGGCCGCGTGGTCCAGCGTTGGCATGAGCGCGCTGCATGGTTACTCGGGGCGAGCATGGTCGTCGGCGCCGTCGGCACTGTGCTTCTGCTCCTGGACATCCCACTGCCGGCGCGAGTCGCCGGGGCCTCACTGCTTGGTCTGGCCGCCGGGATTCCATTCGCGGCGGCCTTCGCCGGAGCACAAATGATTCGCCGCGATAGCCCCGGTGCGGCGATCGGCTTCATCAACAGCTGCGCGACGTTGCTCATCGCGGTCGGCACGCCATTGGTTGGCGTTACATTTGCACTGCCGGGCCACGGCCGCGCGGGCTTTGCCGCGATCGCCTGCCTCTGGGCACTCGCCGCTCTCGCAGTGCGTCCGTCGCAGCTGCCGGTGCTTCCGCGTACCGCGTAAAGACGCGTCCCGCGGCTTGAGAGCCGGGCTCTGGCCGTTGTACGCCTACGGTGTTACGCAGCGACGACTGGAGTGACGCCTCGCAGCGCCGTGCGGATTTGCTCGGCGACCGCTCTCGGCTCGATGACCATCGCGGCGTGCGAGGTGTCGAGGCCCAGGGGGCAGCGTCTTCCAGGCGGCGGCCGAGGCTTTGTCGTCGAAGGCGGAGACTGCGATCGGTCGTTGCGAGACGGCGGCGACGGCAACCGAGTCGGCCGGCATGCCGGCGGCAAACACACTGGGATAGTCCTCCGGCGCGATCGATGCCTCGATTGCGGTCTCGCGGTTGCCGTCGAGGGGGAAGGTGCGTGATCAGCTCTTCACGCGAGTAGCCGAGCGTGCGCTGGAATGCCTGGTTCATGTGCTTGGGACGGCCGTCGAACCCGGCGATGACAAACAGGTCGAGCGAGAGATCGAAGAGCCGGACAAGCTCCTCGTCGGCCTGTTCGCTGCCGTGCCGACCAGCCTCGATCATCTCCATGCTTTGTCTGATCCTTCTCTGAATCCCGCGAAAGAGATTGAGCCCCGGCGTCGTAGCCGGTCAGCCAATCGTCGCGAGAAGGTCATCGCAAGCCTGCTTGCAGCGGCGGCAGACTGCGGCGCAGACGCGACAGTGCTCGTGGTGCGCGGCGTGGAGCTCGCACTCCTCGGCGCAGGCGAGGCAGGCCGCCGAACAAGCTTCGATCATTGCGCTGATGAGGCGGAGATCGGGCGCGGTCTGCCGTGTCACGATCCGGCCGGTCGCATCGCACGCGTCGGCACAGTCGAGGTTGAGCCGAATGCAGCGGACCAACTCCGGCAGATCGCTTTCGGCCAGACAAGCGTCTGCGCAGGCAGTACAGCTGGCCGCACAGTCGAGACACTCGTCGATGCAGCGGAAGAGAGCGTTTCGATCCAGGCTGCTCGGATTTGGATGCAAGCTGATGATCTCTTGAAAAGTCATGTTCTCCCTCTCTCGGTCGAAGCGGTCCTCGTTGCCGCGGCTCGGCGGCCATCGTCGCCGGGCGAGCGGCGGGGACGTCGCCCGAAAGGCGATGTCCTCAAGCTCTCCTGATCGATCTTGTTCACGGGAACACCGAGGTGCGGTTAGTCATTTTGGACGCAGAATCGTCTCGCGAGCTTCCCCGACCCTTGGGGAACCCGAGAGTGGCCTGGCGGGCGGCGCGTGCTCGCATTCGCGCCGGGGCCATCAGCCCGACCCTGGTGCCGCCTACCGGCTGGCACCACCCTCGGAATCGCACGCCAGCCGGGGTGTCGATTCGGTGGTTGGCTTGAGAGACATTCGCGTGGCCTTGTGCGAACGTGCCATCGCTACTTGACTGTTCCGAACAGGCCGAGAAGACGCACGTTCGGAGAAGCCGAGCACGATTCGGAAAGGATCGGTTCGTGGTCTTCGAGTGCGTCGCCGTCAGGTCGAAGGCCTGGGGGAGCCTCCTCGCCCCCCAGACCCCCCGAGTCCTGGGCCTAACAACCGAGGATGCAGCGACTCCGGCACACACCGCCGTCGTCGTTTCACTCGACAGCAGCGTCTCCTCGATCTGCATTCACGCGCAGTAGTCTGTTAGACGCGCGTGCAGTTCCTCGTGAAGCTTCTAGCGGTTCTCTGACGGCGCGGATGGCTGTGGCGAGACTCGTCATCGTCACGGGAATATTTGCGCTCAGCGCACCGCTGTTCGGCGGCTGCGGCGGAGCTGACGACCGCGCGAAGGTCGAGGCAAGTCTGCGGCACTACGTGGTCAATCTGGATCCGGAGGCTCTTCCCCGAGGAACCGGCGGACCAACTAACCCCACCCCCTTCCCAATCGGGGCCGGCCCCCTGCGCATACAGAAGAACGGCTGCAAGGATCGGCGCGTCGAGGCAAAGAAGGGGCAGACCCTATCGTCACGAACTTGGAGCGCGTTCCTCCCAGAGGACCTCGCGCTTTGGTCGTGCGTCATCAAGTTCGGGAGCTACGCAATGCCCGTCCTTGTCGGTGTGAACGACAGCACCGAGGTCGTCTTGGCAACGCCCGGCAAGTTCGAACAGTTCGAATTGAAGTGAGCGAGAGCCGTGACTTTCGGCACTATCTCCGTTCACCAAATCCAGAGCCGCTTGGAATGGCCGTTCCTGATTGTGAAATGCGCACGTTTCGATAGGTGTGGGGCGGGACGGAGCCGTAGCGCGCTACCAAGCAGGGTTCCTGCGGCTGTAGCTCCCCCAGTCAACCGACCTCGGACGAGTGACCTTTGCAAGAACGAAAAGCGCAAAGCTCACCCGTCGCGAGGCACCTGACTTACTGCACCCGGAGAGCAAGGCGTCCGGACTCCTGGCCAGCCCATGAGGTTCACAGCGGGAGGCACGGAGCTTCCCGCATGAGCTTGGAGGTTCGGTCATGCAGGGCAAGCAGAGCGAGCGCGACTCTGTCGCAACCGCAAAGCACGAAGCGTCGCCGGAGGGCCTGCGGGAGTTCGCAGCGGCCAAGCGCGCGGCGGACGAGGTCGCAGCGGCCAAACTCGCGGACGGTCGCACCATCCTCGAGGCGAAAGGCTTCACAGCCGAGGACGTCCAGTCGCTGTCGGACGCGGACGTGCTGCGCTACTCCGGGGTAGACCCCGACGCGCAGGAGCCGAGCCGTGGGTCAGCCATGCCAGCCAGCAGTTTCGTGGGCGGCTAGAGCCATGAAGACCCTCACGAAGAAGAACACGGACGCGACAGTGGGAACCCAGTCGCGGCACTTCAAGCAGAACGCCAACGGCATCTCGGGAACACCGCCGTTGAAACACCGTCCGCGCGTGGCACACGTCCGCCACCACGGGCGCGGTATCGCTCGACCGTCGCACGATCGAGATGGTCGAGTGCGCCATCTACGGCTCGTACGCCAAGGCGCTCGACAACCTCTACGTGCGTGACTTGACACCCGGGACGATCCAGAAGTGGCTGCTCGGCCTCAAGAGGACGAACGGGAAGAGGAAAGGCGAGGCGTTGTCGCCGACGACCGCCAGGCATGCGCTGAACGCTGTACGCACCGTCCTCGACTTCGGCGTGGAGATGGACTACCTAGAGAAGAACCCGGCGCGCAGCCAATCGGTGCGACCTAAGGAGTTGGTCAAGCGGACCATCCGACCGTTCGAGACGTGGCAGGAGGTCTTCCTCGTCGCCGGGAAGGCAGGCGACCACGGCCCGACGATCAGGTTCGCATGTGGCAGCGGTCTACGTGAAGGCGAGTGGATCGCTCTCAGGTGGGAGGACGTTGACTTCCGCTCGGGCGAGTGTCACGTCAGGCAGACCGTCAGCGACGGCGTGAGCGTCCCCACCGCACCGGGCGGCGGCATGGTGAACGCGACGAACTTCCGCAACCGCGTCTTCTACCCGGCGCTCGATGCAGCCGAGCTGAGTCGGCGCTGGCCTTCGGAGTGTCGCCACACGTACGCGACCCTCTCGATCAGCGCGCGCCCCGACCTACTCGCATGGGTCTCAAAACAGATGGGCCACAAGACGCCGGAGACGACGATGCGCTTCTACCGCGCGTGGCTCCCGCGTGAAGACAGCGCGAACGTAGACGCGATGAACGACGCGATCGAGGCTGCGCTGGATTCGACCGGCCCCGAAACGGCCCCTCTCGCGGAAGGCTCCGAAGAATGAGTCTCGGAAAGGGGCCTATGTGCAGGGGAAAAGAAGATGGAGCGTACCGGGATCGAACCGGTGACCTCCGGCTTGCAAAGCTGCGCAGAACCGTCAGCCGGTGGGAATGCAGCACGCTGACGAACCCGCTAGTTTCGCCATTCCCAGAAAGGAGGCGGCGCCATGGGGCGAGTCGCAGTGCTCGGAATGGGGATCATGGGCGGACCGATGGCGCGCAGTCTGCTGCGAGCCGGGCACGAGGTAACCGTCTGGAACCGGACGGTGCAGAAGACTGAGGCGCTCGAAGAAGAGGGGGCCTGCGTCGCATCGACGCCCGCGGACGCGGTTCGTGACGCCGAGATCGTTCTCACGATGCTCGCCGACGCACCGGCTGTTGGGGCGACGGTGATCGAAAGCGGCGGTTTCGAAGCCATGCCGCCGGGCGCGCTTTGGATCCAGTCGAGCACGATCGGAGTCGCCGCGACCGAGCGCCTAGCGGAGGTGGCCGGCGAACGCGGGATCATATTCGTAGACTCGTGCGTGCGACCTTGCAGCAGTTCGACCGCGCAGTCGAGCTCGACCACGCCGACGAGGACATGAGCGCCGTCTACTACGCGAGCGCGGCGCATACGGGCGCGCGATCGTGAGCGCGCTGCCGATCGACGTCCCAGGCAAGATCGTCTGTGTCGGCCTCAACTACCGCGACCACGCGGAGGAGCAGGGCACTGACCTGCCGAGCGCGCCGCTCCTCTTCGCGAAGTGGCCGAACGCTCTGATCGGGCCGGGCGAGCCGATCGTCATACCGCGCGTATCGAAACAAGTGGACTACGAGGCCGAGCTCGGCGTCGTGATCGGAGAGCGCGTACGCCACGTCTCGAAAGAGAACGCGCTCGAGGCCGTGCGCGGCTACATCTGCCTCAACGACGTCAGTGCACGCGACCTCCAGTTCTCGGACGGGCAATGGACGCGCGGGAAGTCGGCGGACACCTTCTGCCCGGTTGGGCCGCAGCTCGTGCCCGCGGCAGACGTGCCCGATCCGCAGGCACTCGGCATCCGCTGCGTGCTGAACGGCGAGGTGATGCAGGACTCGACGACCGCGAACATGATCTTCACCGTCGCGGAGATCATCGCGTACGCGAGCGCGACGATGACGCTCGAGCCAGGCGACCTGATCGCCACCGGCACGCCGGCGGGAGTGGGGGTGTTCCGAGATCCCCCTGTGCTGCTGAAGGAGGGCGACGAGGTGACGATCGAGATCGACGGGCTCGGCTCGCTGACGAACCCCGTTCAGGCGGAGCGCTAGAGAGTTACGCGCGTGCGGTACAGCTCGATTGTCTGACGCGTTCCCTCGTCCAGCTTCGTCCAATCGATCGGGCCGACGACCTCCTCCAGATCGCCCTCTTCCATCTCCTCCGGGAAGGGAAGCTGCACGTCGTTGAACGTCACGCGTCCCTCCACCTCGGGCGCGGCGGCCTCGATCGCGTTGACGACGTCGCTTGCGTGGGAAGACGGTCCACCCAGGTTGAAGACCGCGGCACCGGGGTGCTCCGCCCGTGCGGCGGCGATGAAGATCCGTGCAGCGTCGGCTGCGTACTGGAGCTGGCAGCGCCCGCCCCAGCGCATCTCGTAACCCTCACCTCGTGCGGCGGCCTCCATCGCCAGCGTCGGATCTGCAGTCAAACCCTGGTCTCGTCCCGGCCCATAGACGACGTACGGCCGGAGACCGACGCTGCCGATGCCTTCGTCCTCGAAATAGACCTGCGCCGTTCCCTCGTTCGCGAGCTTGAACACCCCATAGAGGGTCGTTGGCTCACCCGCATCCGCGATCCGCGGACCCGCGCCGGGGCCGTAAACCGCGGCCGAGCTCGCGTAGGCGATGCCGCGGACGCTCTGGCGCTTCGCCGCTTCGAACACGTTGGTCGTCCCGACGACGTTGACTGCGGCGCCACGCGGTGGATCGGCTTTCACGAGCGGGAGGAGCATCGCCGCCAGGTGCACGACGTGCGTGATGCCGTTCTCTCCGATCGTTCGCTCGAGGTCATCGAGATCGGTTACGTCGCCGCGGAGGAGTGTTAGCTGCTCCAGCTCGTCGGGCGACATGGTCAGCTCGAGCCGCTCCCTGTTCGTGCCGAGGTCGTACAGGATCACCGGGACGTCCTCGCGCACGAGTTGGGCGCACGACCAGGCCCCGATGCAGCCGAGCGCACCGGTGATCAGGAAGCGTTCTTCCTTCATACGTCTTGGTAGACCGTGACGACCTCGGTGTAGAACTCGAGCGCCGCGCGGCCCTGCTCATGGGGCCCGTAGCCCGAGCCCTTGATCCCGCCGAACGGCACGTGGACATCGGCACCTGCGGTCTGCGAGTTCACATGGAGCATGCCCGCTTCGACCCGCTTCACGAATTCCTGCGTCGCCTCGAGGCTGTTCGTAAAGATGGAAGCCGACAGCCCGAACTCGACCGCGTTCGCACGTTCGATCGCCTCATCGAGCGTGTCGTATCGGTAGAGGGAGGTGACGGGGCCGAAGACCTCTTCGCACGACAGCATCGCGTCGTCGGCCACTCCCTCGAACAGTGTCGGTGCGACGAGGTACGACTCGTCGTCGATGCGTTCGCCGCCGGCGAGCACCTTGCCCCCGTCACGCTTCCCCTGCTCGATGGCCTCGAGAACGTCGTTCAACTGCTTCTCGTTCACGAGCGGACCGACCTCCGTCTCGGGGTCGGCCGGATCGCCGACCTTGCCGCTGCCGATGCGATCCAGGAGCCGCTGCTTGAATTCGTCGTAGACCGGTGCCTCGACGTAGATGCGACGCGTGGCGGTGCACTTCTGGCCGGCTGACCAGAACGCTCCCGCGTAGGCGGCCTCGACCGCGCGCCCCAGGTCGGCGTCCGCAGTCACGACCAGCGGGTTGTGCCCGCCGAGCTCCAGCTGCACCCGCTTCCCGAGGGCCGTCGCCTCGTCGCGGACCTGGTGGCCGACGGCGACCGAGCCCGTGAAGGAGATCGCGCCAACCTTCGGGTGCATGACCAGCGGCGTTCCGACCTCGGAACCGCGGCCAATAACGACGTTTAGCACACCCTCGGGAATGCCGGCCTCGTCCAGCGCAGCGGCAAGGTGCAGACCGGTGAGGGGCGCCTCCTGCGCCAGCTTCAGCACGACGGTGTTGCCGTAGACCAGCGCGGGAGCCATCTTCCAGGCGGGAATCGCCGCAGGGAAGTTCCACGGCGTGATCAGTCCGACGACGCCGAGCGGGCGCCGCAGGGTGTAGAGGGTTGAGCCGGTCGCCGACTGCTCGTACAGCTCGCCTTTCGGGCGCCACGCCTCGCCGGCGAAGTAACGGAAGATCGCCGCCGTGCGAGCGGACTCCATGCGCGCTTCGCGCAACGGTTTGCCCATCTCGCGCGTCATGTCCGCCGCCATCTCCTCGACGCGTGCTTCGATCGCGTCGGCCGCGCGCATCAGCACTGCAGCGCGTGCCGCCGCCGGCAGCTCCGACCAGTCGGGGAATGCCTTCGCCGCAGCCTCGACCGCCGCAGCCACGTCCTCCTCGCCGGACGCCGGGAACTCGCCGACGACCTCGGCGGGGTTCGCAGGATTGCGCTTCTCGTATGTGCGGCCGCTCCGCGCCGGCGTCCATTCGCCGCCGACATAGTTGGCGAGCTCCGGCCGCGCGGGCGCCTCCAGCACGCTATCGGACATGAGTCTTGCTCCTTTCGGCGGGAAGAAGGTCGGCTGCCGCGCCGACCGGATTCACCAGCTTGCCGATCCCAGGGATTCGGATCTCGACCTGCTGCCCAGGCACCAGTGCTACGTCGTCCGGCGGGACGAGACCGGTGCCCGTCAGCAGGACGCTCCCTGCGGGGACGGGATTCTCGCGCACCACCCACGCCGCGAGCTCCTCGAACGAGCGGCGCATCCTCGCGGTCGACGTCCGTGCTTCGTAGATGACGTTTCCCTCGCGTCCTCTGAGCCGCAGCTCGATTTCGAACGGCTGCGACCAGTCGTCGGGGAGCGCGATCGCCGGGCCGAGCGCGCAAGCCGCCGCGAAGAGCTTTGCCTGAGGGAGGTAGAGAGGGTTCGCGCCCTCCACGTCCCGAGCGGTCACATCGTTGCCGATCGTCGCGCCGAGCAACTCACCGTCCGCATCCAGCACGAGTGCCAGCTCGGGTTCCGGCACCGTCCACTGGGCATCGGAGCGGACGCCTATCGCCGCGCCAGGACCGACGGTTCGACGGCCGGCTGCGTCCTTCATGAACAACTCGGGACGCTCGGCGTCGTAGACGAGGCTGTACACGTCGCGCGCCTCCACCTGGCTCTCGTCGACGCGAGCGTCGCGGCTCCGCTCGTACGTGACGCCGGCAGCCCACGTCTCGGGCGGAACGAGTGGCGCGAGCAGCTCGAAGGGGTGCGGTAACTCGAGTGTCTCAGCGTCGAGCGCCTCGATCATCCCGCCGGTCGCATCGCGCAACCCGTGCAGCACGGCGAGCACACTGTCGGTCTCGAGCTCGACCACGGTCGTCGGCGCCCCCGGTTCGACCAGTCCGAGGCGCGGTTCGCTGCCCAGCTCTCTGAATCGGACGATCCGGATCAATAGACCGCTCGCCCGCCGGAGATGTCGAAGCACGCGCCGGTCGCGAAGCTCAGATTCTCGCTGGCGAGGTAGGCGATCAGGTGGGCCACCTCTTCCGGCTTGCCGACCCTTCCAAGCGGAATCTTCTGGAGCATGTAGCCAATGTGCTCCTCGCTGAGCTGACCGAGAATCGGTGTGTCGATGACGGCTGGTGCGATGCAGTTCACGAGCACGCCGGAACCGGCGACCTCCTTGCCGATCGACTTGGTCATTCCGATCACGGCGGCTTTGCTCGCCGAGTACGCAGACGCATTCGGGTTGCCTTCCTTGCCTGCGATCGAGGCGACGTTGACGACGCGTCCGTAGCCGCGCTCGATCATCTTGCGGACGGCCGCGCGGTTGCAGAAGAACGTGCCGTCGCAGTTGATCGCGAACACGCGCCGCCATTCCTCGTCCGGCATGTCGACAGCGCGAACCGAATCGCCGCCGACTCCCGCCGAGCAGACGAGGATGTCGAGCCCGCCGAGCTCGAAGTCGACCCGAGCCACGGCGGCCTCGGCGTCTTCCGATCTCGTCACGTCTCCGCGAATCGGAAGAACGTCTTCATGGAGGTCGTTCGGATCGACGTCGAGCACGGCTACTCGTGCGCCGCTCGTGCGCAGCAACTCGACGGTTGCCGCGCCGATCCCGCTCGCGCCGCCTGTGACGAGGGCCACACGGCCGCCGAAGTCGTACGGTTTCACACGCAGTCTTATATCGCGGCGCGAACGGAGCGCGGGGCTGGGACTAAGCTTGGCAGGTGGCGTTCGATCCCATCGCGGACTACCCGCTCGGGACCCAGAGGCCGGATCTGGTTCGCACGCCCGGCGGGCTCGGGCTCGACGAGCTCACGCTCGACGCGCTTCGCTCCGGCCGGTTGGACGGTGCGGAGATGCGGGCGACGGCCGAGACGCTCGAGCTGCAAGCACAGGTGGCCCTCGCAGCCGGGCGCGCGCAGCTTGCGGCCAACCTCGAGCGGGCAGCCGAGTTGACACGCGTGCCGGACGAGGTCATCCTCGACGTCTACACCGCCCTGCGTCCGGATCGCTCGACCGCCGACGAGCTCGAGAGCTGGGCTGACCGGCTCGAGAGAGACTTCCAGGCGACGAGGACCGCCGCCTTCGTCCGGGAAGCGCGGACGGTCTACGCCAAGCGGAATCTCCTCCTGCCCGATGAGCCCACGGTCTAGACGCTTCGTCGAGCGCGAGCGTCGCGAGTTGCGGCGCGAGGTTCTGATCACCCCGCACCCCGATCTCGGGCTCGTCGCCATGAACGGTCCGAACGATCCGGAGCCCGGTCTGAAGGTCGAGCAAGGTCGAGTCGTGTGGTTCGACGGACGGAGCGAGGAGGAGTTCGACGTCATCGACCATTTCATCGCGCGCCATGGTCTCGATCTCGAAGCGGCAGCCGAGGCCATGCCAATAGATGACGCCGAGCTTGCTCGTCGGCTCGTCGATGTCGACGTCCCGCGTGAGGAGCTCGTCCGGTTTGCGCGCGGGCTCACGCCCGCGCGACTGGCGCGCGTGGTCTCCCTGCTCGATCCCGTCGAGATGATGTTCGCGCTCAAGAAGCTGCGAGCCCGCCGCGCCCCGGCGAATCAGGCGCACGTCACCAATCTGAAGGAGAACCCGGCGCTGCTCGCGGCCGACGCCGCGGAGGCTGCGGCGCGCGGCTTCGCCGAGATCGAGACCACGGTCGGCGTCTCGCGCTATGCGCCGCTGAACGCGATGGCGATCCTGGTCGGCTCGCAGACGGGGAGACCCGGCGTGCTGACGCAGTGCGCGATCGAGGAGCGACGGTCGCTGCAGCTGGCGATCCAGGGCATCACCACGTACGCGGAGACGCTCTCTGTCTACGGCACCGAGCCGGTGTTCGTGGACGGCGACGACACGCCCTGGTCGAAGGGCTTTCTCGCTTCGGCGTACGCGTCGCGTGGGATCAAGGTGCGCTTCACGTCCGGCGGCGGCTCCGAGGCGCTGATGGGCCACGCGCGCGGGTGCTCGATGCTCTACCTCGAGGCGCGTTGCCTGTCGCTCGCGCGGGCGGCCGGCTCGCAGGGCGTGCAGAACGGGGCGATCTCGTGCGTCGCGCTCGTGATGAGCGTCCCCGCGGGATCGCGCGAGATCCTCGCCGAGAACCTGCTCGCCGCTTGGCTCGACCTCGAGGTCGCATCCGGGAACGACGCGATCGCCTCCCACTCTCCGACCAGGCGAACGGCCAAGTTAATGGGCCAGTTCCTGCCCGGAACCGACTTCGTCACGTCCGGTTGGAGCGTGATGCCGCGCTACGACAACATGTTCGGGGGCGGCAACTACGACGCCGACGACATCGACGAGTGGCTGACCATCCAGCGCGACTGGCAGGTGGACGGCGGCATCGAGCCGCTGAGCGAGGACGAAGCGACCAGTGTGCGCGAGCGTGCGGCGCGTGCGATCCAGGCCGTCTTTGGCGCTCTCGACTTTCCTGCGATCACGGACGAGGAGGTCGAGGCGGCCACCTACGCGCTTGACAGCCGCGACCTGCCTGATCGCGATCGCGCCGCTGATGTCGTCGCGGCCGACCGGGTGCTGGCCGAGGGGATCAGCGGCCTCGACGTTGCGCGCGAGCTCGACCGGCATGGCTTCACCGACGTCGCCGAGGCGATCCTGGGCATGCAGCGGCAGCGCGTCTCGGGCGACTATCTCCAGACCTCGGCCATCATCGACTCGACCGGTGCGGTCAGCGCCGCAGTCAACGATCCGAACCGCTATTCGGGGCCCGGCACCGGCTACCGCCTGGACGGCGAACGCTGGCAGCGCCTCCAGCACCTTCCGCACGAGCTCGACGCACGCGCACTGGACGAGGCGACGGACGCTCGGCAGCCCATAGTGATCGAGACGCACGTCGCCGGATTGGTCAACCAGGCGGACGACGTCGTGATCGCGCTGGGTCCGGCGTTTGCCGAGGGATTGCGGACGACGATTGGAGGCCTGGCTCATCAGGACGTGCTCGACGCGCTGATCCAAGGAGTGCGAGAGGCGGGCGCCGCGCCGCGTCTCGTCCGCGTGCGGCGCGTGTCCGACGTGGCCTTCATCGGCCACGACGGCGCCGCCCTGGCCGGCTCCGGCGTCGCGATCGGCATCCAGTCGAAGGGGACGACGGTCATCCACCGCGCCGACCTCCAGCCGCTCGACAATCTCGAGCTCTTCGGCATGGCGCCGTCGCTCACCCTCGACTCCTATCGCGCAATCGGTCGGAACGCCGGCGGTTATGCGTTGAAGCAGCGCGTCGGGCCCGTGCCGACGGTGATGGACAACTTTGCGCGCGCGAAGCTGATCGTGCGCACCACCCTGTTACACGCGCGCGAAACGGCCGCAATCACACCGGATGCACCTGCCGTCGAGTTGGAGCTGGTAGGAAGGGAGGGCACGTCCCGAACAACAAGGGTCAGGAGCTTGTCTCAAAACGAGCGTGTGAGGATGATGATCATGCCGAGGTGGAGGAAGGCGAGGTAGTTGTCGGCTTTGCGGTCGCGGCGGGTGCCGATGCGG
>Ga0210378_10000327_pt1 | contig 23660 bp, 20 predicted proteins | sample PLM1_60_b1redo_FD_155465 | JGI IMG/M metagenome (GOLD analysis project Ga0210378, IMG submission 155465) | Groundwater sediment microbial communities from an aquifer in East River, Colorado, USA - PLM1_60_b1 redo | ecosystem: Environmental > Terrestrial > Soil > Riparian zone | place: USA: East...
CCGGATCATCAAGGAGAGTCCGCCCGACTTCGAGCTCCTCTCGGGTGACGACTGGGCCGCATTCGCACTCTGCTGCATGGGCGCAACGGGTGTGGTATCCGTCGCCTCGCATCTGGTTGGGGATCGGATCAGGGAGATGATCGAGCTGGTTCACACCGGAGACGTCCCGGCCGCGCGAAAGATCCACGAAGATCTCGGACCTATCTTCAAGGCTCTCTTCGTGACGTCGAACCCCATCCCCGTCAAGGCCGCGCTCGAGATCGCGGGCCGACCCGTTGGGCCACCCAGGCTTCCGCTGGTGCCGGCCACCCCTGATGAGCGGGGCCTGGTCGAGCGCGCGATGCGGGACGTGGGCGTCCTCTGACGAGCCCGGAAAACATGGCCAGTCCTCGCCAGGTTACCGACCCGCGCCTCGCCTTCCTCGGTGGAGTCGGAGAGGTTGGGCGGAACATGGCCGCCCTCGAGCTAGCCGGGAAGATCCTCGTGATCGACGCCGGCCTATCATTTCCCGAGGTCGAGATGCCCGGGATCGACCTGGTGCTTCCGGACTTCCAGTTCCTCCGGGAGAACCGTGACCGCGTGCATGCCGTCGTGCTGACCCACGGGCACGAGGACCACGTCGGCTCGCTGCCCTATCTGCTCCGCGAGTTCTCGTTGCCGATCTATGCGACGAAGCTGACGCTGGCGCTGCTGGAGGGGAAGCTCGACGAGCACGGCGTCAGGCGCAACGCGGACTTCCGGGTGGTCACGCCGGGCGAGGAGGTCCGAACGGGACCCTTCACGATGCGGTTCCATCGAGTGGCGCATTCGATCCCGGACGGGTGCGCGGTGGCGATCGATCTGCCCGCCGGCGTCCTCCTGCACTCCGGGGACTTCAAGCTCGACCCCACGCCGATCGATGGCCGGGTCACGGACCTCCAAGGGATCGGCGCGGAAGCCAGCCGCGGAGTCCACGTGCTTCTCTCGGACTCCACGAACGCGGAGGACGCGGGTTCGACGGGCAGCGAGCGCCTCGTGGGACCGGTGCTGCGTGACATCGTCAGGGACGCTCAGCGTCTGGTGGTCATCGCCTGCTTCGCCAGCCACATCCATCGGGTGCAGCAGGTCGTCTACGCGGCCTTGGCGGCGGGCCGGAAGGTGGCCTTCCTGGGCCGCAGCATGCATCAGAGCGTGGCCGCGGCCCGATCCCTCGACTACCTCGAGGTTCCCGAAGAATCGGTCGTTCCCATCGAGAATGTGGAGAGCATGGACCCGCGTTCCGTTGTCGTCTGCTGCACGGGCTCCCAGGGAGAGCCGCTCTCGGCGCTCTCGCTGATGGCCGCGCACGAGCACAAGTGGGTGAAACTCCAGCCTGGCGACACCGTGGTCCTGTCCTCATCGGTGATCCCGGGCAACGAGACGGCCATACACCGGACGCTGGACGGCCTCTATCGGACGGGAGCGGAGGTCTTCCATGTACCCATCGCGGCCGTCCACGTCTCCGGGCACGCCGCCGCGGAGGAACTCAAATTCATGCTCAATCTGGTCCAACCGCGGTGGTTCATTCCCATCCATGGCGAGCTGCGCCACCTGGCACACCATCGCCGGCTGGCCCAGGCCGTAGGGATCCCCCCGGACCATGTGTTCATAGTCGAGGACGGAGACACGGTGGAAATCGGCCAGACCGTACACAAGGGCGAACGGGTCCCCGCCGGGATGACATTCGTCGACGGCCTCGGCATCGGAGACGTGGGCGAGGTGGTCTTGCGGGACCGGCGCAAGCTGGCGGGCGACGGCATCGTGGTCGTAGTGGTCACCGTCGACAAGCACAACGGCGAGGTCCTGGCCGGGCCGGACGTCATCAACCGGGGATTCGTCTTCGACGAGGCTGCGGAGGAGATCCTCGAAGAGGCGCGCGCCCGCACGCTCGCCTCGCTCAAGGAGTGCGCGGCGGAAGAGGTCAGTGATCCCGGCGTCCTGAAGCAGCACATTCGCACGGCGCTGCGCCGCTATTTCACCGAGGCCACACAGCGCAAACCGGTGATCGTGCCCGTGATCATGGAGGTCTGAGGCGATGCTGGGACTTTCGAAGAAGAGGCGCAGGAAGCGGAAGAAGCGGGCCGGGCCCCGGAAGGAGGCACCCCGTCGCGGACCCGCGACGCGCGCGCGCCGGCGCCCGGTCGGTCCGGGCGTCGATCCGCGAATGGAACGTGGTCCCGCCGCAAGAGCCACGAGCGCCGCGTCGGCCCCTCGGCCGAGACGGCGGCCGCTCCAGGCGGCAGGGGCGCGAGTGACCAAGCACCTTGGGCCTCGCGCCGCGGACGTGCTCGGGGTCAGTCTGATCGTCCTGTCCGTCCTATCGATCCTGGGGCTGTGGGTCGGCGCCGGTGGGCCGTTCGGACGGATCCTGGAGGTGAGCGTCCGCGGGCTGTTTGGGCCGATCGGGTATGCCTTCCCGATCATCGCGGGGTACTGGGCGGTGCTCTTGCTAAGGGGCGCGGCTCGCGACGATCGAGGCAGGATGCTGGTGGGGCTCAGCATCGGCGCCCTCGGCATACTGGGGATCCTTTCGGTCGCGGGGGGGAACCCAAGCCCGGGCGAGGGGTTCGAGGCCGTCAGCCGGGCGGGGGGTGTGCTCGGAGCGGCGGTGGTCTGGCCGTTCGCCAAGAGCGTGTCCGTCTACGGCGCGATCGTCGTGTGCTTCGGCCTGGCCCTCCTGGGCGCCCTGGTGTTCACGTCGACGCCGCTGTCCGCCGCCGGCCGGGCCGTCAAGGGGTTCTTCTTCGAGCCGAGGCCGCCAGCCGAACAGGCGCCGGGCGTGGACGCTCCACGAGGGCGGCTCCGCGGTGCCTTCGACCCGACCGATGTCCTCGTCGAGATCGCCCCTGCCATGCCTCCGGCCCCGCCCGAGCCGGAGCCGGTAGTCGTGGCGGAGGCCAAGCAGATCCGGCTCCCACTGACCGCCCGTGGGAACGGCTACAAACTGCCTCCGCTGGAGCTGCTCCGGAGGGCCCCGATGACCACGGCGGACGCCCGCGACGCCCAGCACACGACCGCCGCCCTGGAGCGCACCTTCCAGAACTTCGGGGTCCCGGCGCGGGTGGTGGCCTCACACCGCGGCCCGACGGTCACGATGTACGAGATCGAGGTCGATGCCGGCACGAAGGTCAACCGCGTCCTGTCGTTGGGCGACGACATCGCCTACGCGCTCGCCACTCCGGACGTCCGCATCATCGCTCCGATCCCCGGCAAGTCGGCCATCGGTGTGGAGGTGCCGAACAAGGTCAGGGACTTCGTGATGCTGGGCGACGTGCTCTCCTCCAAGGCCGCCCGCGAAGTGACCAAGCCCCTGTTCGTGGGCCTGGGCAAGGACGTCCACGGGCGAGCTGTGCTGGTGAACCTTGCTGAAATGCCACACCTGTTGATCGCGGGCGCGACAGGAGCCGGAAAGTCTTCCCTCATCAACACCTTCGTCAGCTCGATCCTAATGCGCACCACACCCGATGAGGTCAAGCTCGTGCTGATCGACCCCAAGCGTGTCGAGCTCTCGCATTTCGGAGACATGCCTCACCTGCTCATGCCGGTGATCGTTCATCCGAAGAAGTCCGCGGAGGCGCTGTCCTGGGTCGTCCGCGAGATGGAGACCAGGTACGAGGCGCTCGCCGCCGTGGGCATGCGCGACATCGACACATACAACGCCGGACAAGCGGAGGGCACCCTCCGGATCCCTCCCGGCCAGGAGGCTAACTTCGGGCGCCTGCCACACATCCTGGTGGTGATCGACGAGCTGGCCGACCTCATGATGGTGGCTCCTAGGGACGTCGAGGATGCCATCTGCCGCATCGCACAGATGGCCAGGGCCGTCGGCATTCACCTGGTTGTGGCCACCCAACGCCCGAGCGTCGACGTGGTCACCGGCTTGATCAAGGCGAACATCCCGTCCCGGATCGCGTTCATGACTGCCTCCCAGGCCGACTCCCGCGTGATTCTCGACGGAGGCGGCGCCGAGAAGCTTGTCGGTCATGGCGACATGCTGTTCCAGCCGGCGAACGTCTCGAAGGCCGTGCGTATCCAGGGTGCCTGGGTGACGGAGAAGGAGATAGAGGGCCTCACCGCCTGGTGCCGGAACCAGCGCAAGCCTGAGTTCGCGGCGAACATCGAGGGTATGGGCAGGCCTCCCGCGGATGGTGATCAGGACTCCGATGACGACGACGGCCTCCTCAACCAGGCCGTCGAGTTGGTCGTGCGCTCGCAGCTCGGATCCACATCGATGCTTCAGCGCAAGCTCAAAGTGGGGTTCGCGAGAGCGGGACGCCTTATGGACCTGATGGAGGACCGAGGTATCGTCGGGCCGAGCCAGGGATCCAAGGCCCGAGACGTGCTCATGACGTGGGAGGAGTGGAACGAGTCGCGCAAGAGGGTCGCCACGCCCAAATAGCAAGGGAGCGAACCCGAAGGCCCGCTCCCCTGGCCACTCCGCACTTCCGAACCTTGCGGCTCGGCCTTGCTTCGTGACAATCGAACGATAGAACAGCCAACGCGCGCGTGTAAAGCGCCGGCCACGCTCCGCGCCGCAAATAGAGTGACAAATGCTTAAGCGACGTCGCGAAGCGCCCCTGGGTACTATGGCCTGGTGCAGGGCATAGGTATCGGGACCGCCCTCCGCAAGGCTCGACTCCTCCGCGGCAAGTCGATCGAGGAGGCGAGCCGCGAGACCCGGATCCGGGCGGAATATCTGAACGCGCTCGAGGGCGAACGCTTCGAGACCCTCCTCGGCGACGTCTACGCGCGCGGGTTCCTTCGTTCGTACTCCACTTATCTGGGTCTGGACGCGGACAAGGTCCTCATGTTCTACAACCGATACTTCGGCACGCAGAAGCCGACACTCCCGGAGCCCGTCCCCGGTCCGGTGAGGCGCCCCGGTTCGGCCCACCCTCATCTCCCACAGGCTTTCCGGAACCATCCGAGCTGGGCATTCCTCATCGGAGTCGCGCTCCTGATGCTCGGTGTGTTCGGCGCGATCGGACTCCTACGAGCCAGGTCGGCTCCCGAGGGAGGAGCTCCGTCCAGCCACCCCTCGATACCGGCCTTGCCTGACGACGTCACGATGGATCTTCGGGCTAACAGGAAGGTCCAGGTCCTGGTGAAGACGGACGGCCAGCTGGCCTTCGAGGGACCGCTTGTCAAGGACGAGTCCAGATCCTTCAATGCCAGCACGAAGATCGAGGTGCAGCTCGCCCCAGGCGGGTCCACCGTCATCACCGTCAACGGCCACAAGGTCGGGACGCCCGGCAAGCATCTATCGGTATACATCCGGACCTTCTATCCGCAGGATTACAGGAGGTCGTCATCCGAAAGCCCTCCATAACACCGCTGGGCCTCGGCTGGCCGAACGTGGTGTCGGTGATCCGGCTCCTGCTGGTCCCCTTCGTCCTGGTGCTGATCCTCGCCGACCAGCGGAAGACGTCCTATCTGGCTGCGGCGCTGTTCGTCATCGGGGCGGCGACGGACGGGCTGGACGGCTATCTGGCTCGCAGGTTCGGGCCAACGACCCGTACCGGCCAATGGCTGGATCCCCTCGCCGACAAGTTCCTGGTGGCGACGCCTGTGGTGGCACTGGTAGTGCTGGGAGAGTTCCCCCTCTGGGCGGCCGTCATCATCGTGCTCCGCGAAATCACGATCTCGCTCCTTCGTGCCGTGCTCGGGCTGAAGGGCAAGAGCTTGCCGGCCACGCAGGCCGCCAAGGTCAAGACCACGCTTCAGCTCGTGGCGATCACCCTCTACATCCTGCCGGTCGGTCCGGGGTGGCTGAAGCTCTCTGTGCTCGCCATCGCGGTGCTCTTCACTATCTATACGGGGGCGCTGTACATCGTGCAGGCGCGCATATGGCTGCAACGCCGGGCGGCCACGCTAGCTGGGGTCCGCGTCGGGCGCGGGACGGACCGGCCTGCCGGCCAGGACGGGCCTCGGTGAGGGCCGAGATACTCGGCATAGGCACGGAGATACTGCTCGGCCAGATCTGCAACAGCAACGCGCAGTGGATCTCACAGGCGCTGGCCGAGATCGGGGTCGATGTGTGGCACCACTCGGTGGTGGGCGACAACCAGGGGCGGATCGCTGAGGCGTTCCAACTGGCGCTGTCGCGAACGGACGTCGTGATCGCCACCGGTGGGCTGGGGCCGACCCAGGACGACATCACCAGGGAAGGTCTGGCCGACGCCTTGGGCGTGAGCCTCGTTCATCACGCCGAGATCGAGACGTTCCTTCGCCAGAAGTTCGAACGTCTCGGCAGGGAGATGCCCGAGTCGAACCTCCAGCAGTGCGATGTCCCTGAGGGGGCGCGGTACATCCTGCCCGACAGGGGGACCGCGCCCGGCCTGATGATCGAGACAGACGATGGAAAGCGCGTCTATGCCGTCGCCGGAGTGCCCGCGGAGATGAGAGAGATGATGGAAGGGACCATCCTCCCGAAGATCCGTGCCCTGGCGGGTCCCGCAACGATCGTCTCCCGGGTGATCAAGGTGACGGGCATCGCCGAAGCCCGTGTGGGCGAGATCCTCCACGACCTGTTCCGGACGGCCGGTAATCCGACCATCGCCTACCTGGCTTCCTCGGGGGAGGTCAAGGTCAGGCTCACGGCCAAGGCCGCGAGCGCACGGGAGGCAGAGAGGCTCATCGACCCTCTCGCGGACGAGGTGGTGCGACGCCTCGGGCCCGCCGTGTTCAGCACCGAGGACCAGGATCTGGAGGACGTGGTCGGGCGGATGCTCTCGGACGGCGGCCTGACCGTGGCGTGCGCCGAATCGCTCACCGGTGGGAGCCTGGCCCTGCGGCTCTCACACCAGGCGGGAGCCTCGGCTTACTTCGTCGGGTCGGCCGTCTGCTACTCGGCGGCGTCGAAGCGCGATCTCCTGGGTGTGCCAGAGGAGATCCTGCAGGACCCCGGCGTCGTGAGCGAGGAGTGCGCGCGGGAGATGGCCATTGGGGCTCGCCGCATCTTCGGTTCGGACCTGGGCGTGGCGCTGACGGGCGTGGCGGGCCCGGAGTCCCACGACGGCAAGCCGCCGGGAACAGTGTGCCTTGCGCTCGTCTCCTCCGGCCATCAGGAGTCGAGGACCTTCCGGGCGCCCGGCGATCGCGACCAGGTCCGCCGGTGGGCCGAGCAGGCCGCTCTTGATACCTTGCGTCGTCACCTCCAGGCCGTGGCGGTGGATGGCTAGGGATCGGGCCTCACGCCCAGAGGCGAGGCCGCTCCGTCTGTTCATCGCCGTGGATGTTCCCGATGCCGTCAAGGCCGAGCTGGCGGAGAAGATCGGGCCGTTCCGCGAGCGGATCCCCGGCGCTCGCTGGACCAAGGAAGACGGATGGCATGTAACGCTCAAGTTCCTGGGTGCGACCTGGCCGCGGCTGATGGAGCAGGTGAGCGGCGCGGTCGAGGACGCCGCCCGGAGGGCCACGCCCTTCCAGACCCGCCTCACGGCGTTGGGGGTATTCGCCACCCCGAGGCGCACTCGGGTCGTGTGGGCCGGGCTGGACGATCCGGACCATCGGTTCGCCGGGATCGTCGGAGCCCTGGACGGGCTGTTGTCGGAGGATTTCGAGCCGGAGAAGCGGGAGTTCACGCCTCATTTGACCCTGGCTCGGCTGAACCCCCCCAGGGACATCCGCGAGTTCGCGCCGGAGATCGTAGACATGGAGATTCCCTCGGCCGACTTCGAGGTGCAGAGGCTGGTCCTTTATCGGAGCCACCTATCGCCGCACGGAGCGAAGTACGAGCCGCTCCTTGCCCGGCCGCTCGGGGTTCCTTGACTTCGAACACCTGTTCGAATAGAGTGTCGTTCGTGTTGAGCGCCGAACGACACTGGTGTAATTTGTGTCATACCCTGCCGATACAGTGCCGGTCTGAAGGGGCGCCGGGGGGATGACTCGCATGAGGAGGTCGGCGACCGGCCCGGGATGGATTGAGGAGGTCCCAGGGATGGATCGGGAGAAGATGCTGGGCGTGACCCTGTCGCAGATCGAGCGGCAGTTCGGCAAAGGGGCCGTAATGCGGCTGGGGGAGCATCCGGCTGGCCAGGGGGTGTCGGTCATTCCGACCGGCTCGATCGCCCTGGACATGGCCCTGGGTATCGGGGGGATCCCGCGTGGTCGGATCGTCGAGGTGTTCGGGCCGGAGGGCTCGGGTAAGACGACCGTCTGCCTGCACATCATCGCCGAGGCGCAGCGTGTGGGCGGCATCGCGGTGTTCATAGACGCAGAGCATGCGCTCGACCCCACCTACGCGCGGAACCTCGGGGTCAACATCGACGAGCTCCTGGTATCACAACCCGACAACGGCGAGCAGGCCCTCGAGATCGCCGACATGATGGTCCGGTCTGGCGCCATTGACCTGGTCGTGATCGACTCGGTCGCCGCCCTGGTGCCACGTGCAGAGATCGAGGGAGAGATGGGGGACACGCACGTCGGGCTCCAGGCCCGGCTCATGTCCCAGGCCATGCGGAAGCTAGCCGGCTCACTATCGCGCTTCGAGACCACGACCCTCTTCATCAACCAGCTCCGAGAGAAGATCGGGGTCATGTTCGGAAACCCGGAGACCACACCGGGCGGCCGCGCACTCAAGTTCTACGCGTCCGTCCGGCTGGACGTACGCAAGATCGACAACTTGAAGGATGGCACCGAGGTCGTCGGATCCAGGGTCCGTGCGAAGGTGGTCAAGAACAAGCTGGCTCCTCCATTCCGCCAGGCAGAATTCGACATCATCTACGGCAAGGGGATCTCGAAGGAGGGCAGCATCCTCGACATGGGGGTGGGCGCGGAGATCATCAAGAAGAGCGGAGCCTGGTTCACCTACGAAGGCGACCAGCTGGGCCAGGGCCGGGAGAACGCCAGGGCCTTCCTGGCCGAACACAAGGACATCGCCCTCGAGATCGAGCGGAAGGTGCGCGAGGCCGTGGGTCTCAGCGCGTTCGGCGAGGAAGAGGCCGTGACGATCGTCGAGGGAGTAAGTGAGCCCGCTGGGGCGTCGGCCGGTTAAGGGGAAGGGGCTGGCCGGCCCCCGGTGGGCCCAATCCACCGGGCCGATGACGGACATCGAGGGGAAGAAGCGTCCCAAGGGTACGGCGAGGGATCGCGCGCTCGGCTTGCTGGCGGTGCGGTGGCGAAGCCAAAGCGAGATCGAACGACGCCTGCGGATGGCGGGGTTCGAGCCCGAGGAGATTGGGGAGACCCTCATCGATCTGAAGCGGGCCGGGCTCGTCGAGGACGGCCGCTTCGCCAGAGAAATGGTGCGGGACCAAACGACCCGCCGCCTGGCGGGTGACCGGGCCATCAGATCGGCCCTCCTGCTGAAAGGCGTTTCACGAGAAATCACGGACCTGGCCATCGAAGAGGCCGGAGCCGAAGAGGCGCGGGCCTCGGCGCTGGCATCGAAGGCGGCCGCCAGGATGGCGGGGCTGCCCCGCGACACCGTTCACAGGCGTCTCTTCAGCCTTCTGGTTAGGCGGGGCTACGGGCCGGAGGTCGCCCGGGGGGCGGTTCGTGAGGCGATCGCGGACCTGGAAGGTATTGCAAGAGCCGTCGACGAGCCGTAGATTGTGAATTTGAGAGGCTCGATACGGAACAACTGTTCGGATACGAGACGATGAGAAGCGTTCAGAGACCCCGCAACGTGAGGTTGCAGGCTAGGTTCCGAGCGAGGTGGCGGGCAGGCCCTTAGCCCGGCACTCTTCCCTTCATACCGTCGCCGAGCAGGTGGCCGGGAAGGCCTCCTGCTCGGCTTTTTCGTTTTCCATGTATGGGAGGAACGATGACCACGGTGATCGTGGCGGTGGTGGCCTTGGCGGCCGGTGCCGCCCTGGGGTATGGCGTCTACCAGATGGTGACGAAGGGGCGCGTCGATACGGCCTCGGCCCGGGCCGCGAAGCTCGTCACGGAGGCCGAACGAGAGGCGGAGACGCTGGTCCGCCAGGCGCTCGTGGAGGTCAAGGAAGAGATATCGGGCATGCGCAAGGAGGCCGAGCAGGACGTCAAGCTCAGGCGGGAGGAGATCAAGCGCACGGAGGACAGGCTCTCGAAGAGGGAGGTAGCGGTCGAGGCGAGGCACGCCGAGCTCGCCGCGAAGGAGCAGAAGCTCGAACGGGCCGACACCGAGGCGGCGCGAATGCGGGCCGAGTTGGAGCAGGCGGCCCTGGCGCAGAGGCACGAGCTTGAGCGGGTCGGCCGGATGACAGTACAGGAGGCCAAGGACGCTCTGATCACGCAGATCGTGGACCAGGCGAAGCGAGACGCCATGGGGACTGTGCGCGAGATCGAGCAGAGGGCTCGCGAGGAGGGCGATAAGCGGGCTCGCAAGATAGTGACGATAGCGATCCAGCGAGTTGCCTCGGAGCAGACCTCCGAGTCGACCGTTTCCGTCTTCCCGCTCCCCTCGGACGACATGAAGGGACGCATCATCGGCCGCGAGGGCCGCAACATCCGGGCCTTCGAAAGCCTGACGGGCGTCAACCTGATCATCGACGACACGCCCGAGGCTGTGGTCCTGTCCTGCTTCGATCCGGTCAGGCGGGAGGTCGGCCGGCTCACTCTGGAAAAGCTCGTATCGGACGGTCGGATCCACCCGGCCAGGATCGAGGAGATGTACGAGCGCTCGACGAAGGAGGTAGAGGAGCAGATCCGGCGGGCCGGCGAAGAGGCGCTTGTGGACGTCGGCATAACAGACATACACCCCGAGATGATCAAGGTCCTGGGCCGGTTGCAGTACCGGACGTCATACGGGCAGAACGTCCTGAAGCACCTGGTCGAGGCGGCGCACATCGGCGGAGCGATCGCGGCCGAGCTTGGGGTGGACGTGAGGCTCGTCAAGCGCTGCGCTCTCCTGCACGACATAGGAAAGGCCGTCACGCATGAGGTGGACGGTTCGCACGCCCTCATTGGAGCCGAGCTCGCGCGGCGACTGAAGGAGTCCCCACAGGTCGTTCACGCCATCGAGTCGCACCATGGAGAGGTGGAGCAGCGTACGATCGAGGCCGTCCTGGCACAGACCGCCGACTCGATTTCCGGGGGGCGGCCGGGTGCGCGCCGGGAGTCGCTGGAGACCTACGTCAAACGCCTGGAGCGTCTGGAGGAGATCTGTACCTCGTACCCTGGCGTCGAGAAGACCTTCGCGATGCAGGCCGGCCGCGAGGTCCGGGTGATGGTCAAGCCGAAGGACGTCGACGATCTCTCCGCTCAGGTGCTCGCCCGGGACATCGCCAAGCAGGTGGAGGAGGAGTTGCAGTACCCAGGCCAGATCAAGATAACCGTGGTCCGCGAGATCCGCGCGGTGGAGTACGCGAAGTAGGAGGCACAAGGCAGGTGACGGGCCGCTATCTCATCCGTACGTTCGGATGCCAGATGAACGAGCATGACTCGGAACGCATCGCGGGGCTGCTGGAGGCCGATGGCTACATCGAGGCGTCCGACGTGGGGGAGGCCGAGGTCATTGTCCTGAACACCTGCGCAGTCAGGGAGAACGCCGATCGACGTCTCTACGGCGCGCTGGGTCACCTGAAGCCGGTCAAGGAACGGAACCCTCGGATGCGGATCGTGGTGGCGGGCTGCCTCGCCCAGAAGGACCAGGGGATCATCCAAAGGCGGGCGCCGTGGGTCGACGTCGTGATCGGCACCCACGCGTTGCCCGGGCTACTCGAGCTGATCCGGGCCGCCCAGCGCGATGGGCCGCAGATGGACGTCCGGGAGTACACGGAGGTCTTCCCCAGTGCCCTGCCGGCACGACGAGGGTCCAGCCACCACGCCTGGGTGTCTGTCAGCGTCGGGTGCGACAACTCGTGCACGTTCTGCATAGTCCCGCTGGTGCGGGGGCCCCAGCTCTCGCGTCCCCTCGGCGACATCCTGGCCGAGGTCCAGGGTCTTGCCCGGCAAGGGGTAGTCGAGGTGACGCTCCTGGGACAGAACGTGAACACATACGGCCGGGACCTGAGCGTCCCGGGCTCGAGCCCCAGGCCGCGTTTCGCCGAGCTTCTTCGTGCGGTCAACGAGGTCGAAGGGATCCGCAGGATCCGATTCATCAGCCCACACCCGCACGACTTCACAGACGACGTGGTGCAGGCAATGGCGGACTGTGAGGCCGTTTGCGAGCACATCCACTTCCCCCTCCAGTCGGGGTCCGATCGCGTGCTCAGATCCATGCGGCGGTCGTACCGTTCGGAGCGCTACCTCGAGTGGCTCGGCCGGATCCGGGCCGGCATCCCCATGGTCGCGGTAACGAGCGACGTGATCGTGGGTTTCCCGGGTGAGACCGACTCGGACTTCGAGGAGACGATGGGGGTCGTTGCTGCCGCGCGGTTCGACGCGGCGTTCACCTTCCAATACTCGCCCCGGCCGGGCACGGCAGCCGCATCCTTCGCGGATCAGGTTCCCAAGGAAGTCGTGCAGGGGCGATTCGACAGGCTCGTGGCGCTCCAAGAGCACATCTCGCTCGAGGTGAATCAATCTCTGGTGGGTGAGACGGTCGAGGTCCTCGTCGAAGGTGAGGGCAGGAAAGGCAACCTCCAGGGTCGGACCCGAACAAACAAGCTCGTTCACCTGCCGGGTGAGCTGGCGCCCGGGAGCTTCGCCGAGGTGGCGATCGCCGAGGCCCATCCCCATCACCTGGCGGGCCACCTCGCCGTCGCCGTCGCCCCGGCCTGACCGGTGTCTCTTCCGCTCTTCGCGCTGGTCGGAGCGACCGCTTCGGGCAAGACGGAAGCCTCGCTTGTCCTAGCCGAGCGCCTGGGCGCGGAAGTGATCTGCGTCGATTCGATGCTCGTGTACAGGGGCATGGATGTAGGGACCGCGAAGCCGACACGCGAACAGCGGGCACGGGTCAAGCACCACCTCCTGGACCTGGCCGACCCTTCCGAGGCGTTCTCAGTAGCTCGCTTCCAGTCGTGCGCCAGAGAGGCCATAGCGGACATCGTTGGTCGTGGGTCGAGGCCGCTGCTCGTCGGGGGCGGCGGGCTCTACTACCGGGCGGCCGTGGACCAGCTCGAATTCCCCAGCACCGCGCACGGGATCCGAGAGATGCTCTCAGCCGAGGCAGCAGTCCTTGGCCCACACGCCCTGCACGGGCGCCTCGCTTCCTTCGATCCTCAGGCGGCGGGCAGGATCGATCCCGCCAACGTGCGTCGGACAATTCGCGCGCTGGAGGTCCCCGCGATCACGGGCCGTCCGTTCTCGAGCTTCGCCCGAGCATGGGACCGGTACCCCGTCGGAGCCGTCAGAGCGGCCGGTGTTCGGATGGACCGGGAGATCCTTTATCGCCGGATCGAGGAACGCGTACTGCGCATGATGCCCGGCCTGCTGGACGAAGCCGGCAGCCTCCTGGAGCGCGGGTATGGCGACTTCATCACCTCGTCGCAGGCCATCGGCTACTCTGAAGCCGCGAGTTGCCTGCGAGGCGAGATGAGCCAGGACGAGGCCGCCCTCCGAACGACCCGCCGAACCAAGGCGCTCGCCAGGCGGCAGATGGCGTGGCTCAAGCGGGATCCCAGGATCCGATGGTTCGTCGTGGGCGAGGAGGGCGCGCCGGGTATCGTGGAAGATGTCTTGATCTACTTCGAAGAGAGCGCGTGAGATGCGGATGAGATTTTCCAAATACCACGGGACCGGGAACGCTTTCGTCATGATCGAGGACCTGGAAGACGGGTTCCGGCCAAGCGCCACGTTCGTGGTCGCCGCCTGCGACCGGCGGCGGGGAGTGGGGGCCGACGGCGTTATCCGGATAGCCAGGGCCGCCGAGGCGGACTTCTTCATGGATTACTACAACGCCAGCGGGGAGGTCGCGGAGATGTGCGGCAACGGCATCAGGTGCCTTGCGAAGTATGTCTACGACCGCGGGATCACGACCGCACCGGCGATCGACGTCATGACCAGAGCGGGGCTGAAGCACCTGGAGATCGATGCTCGGGACGGTGTCGTGAGGAACGTCACCGTCGACATGGGACCACCTGCGTTCGAACGAAAGGCCATCCCGATGTCCGGCGACCAGGAGGGGCGGTTCGTCAGCCAGCCATTGGACGTTCAGGGCCGGTCATTCACGGCTACGGCGCTCTCCATGGGCAACCCCCACTGCGTCCTGTTCCTGGACCCGGATGAGGGGCCCGAGACCCTGGGTGAGCTGGACGTTCCGCGGCTCGGGCGATCCGTCGAGATGCGCCCGGAATTCCCCAACCGGACCAACGTCGAATTCGTCGCGGTGGCGAGCGGCCGGATCCACGTGCGGGTCTGGGAGCGTGGCTCGGGGGAGACCATGGCGTGCGGCACGGGAGCCTGCGCGGCCCTGGTCGCATGCTCTCTCTCCGGTCTCACCGGGAGGGCCGCGGACCTCCACTTCCCCGGTGGCATCCTCTGGGTCGAGTGGCGGGCGGACGATCGCGTTTACCTGACCGGACCAGCCGTGTGCGTCTTCGACGGAGAGTTCGACGACGCGTGGCTCTCAATGCTCCAAGAGGGCGCTCATCTGTGAGGGTAGCCCGCCGGGTTCTGGATCTCTCCCCTTACCTGTTTGCCGAACTCGACCGCAAAGCGGCGGCCAAGCGCGCCGAAGGGGCCGACGTGATCTCCCTGGGAGTCGGAGACCCCGACATGCCAACGCCGGCGCATATCGTCGAGGCGCTCAGCCGGGCTGCCACCGATCCCGCGACGCACCAGTACCCCTCCTACTACGGCCTTCCGGCCTTCCGGGAGGCGATCGCCGCCTGGTACGGGCGCCGGTTCGGTGTCCACCTCGACCCGGATTCGGAGGTTCTGCCTCTGGTCGGCTCGAAGGAGGGGCTCGCGCATCTCTCCCTTGCCTTCATCGATCCGGGGGATTTGGCCCTGGTTCCCGACCCGGGCTATCCGGTGTATGCGGCCGGCACCGCGCTGGCAGGCGGAAGGGCGGAGGCGCTGCCACTCCTGGCGGAGGACGGGTTCCTGCCACGCCTTGGCCAGACATCCGTCCCCGAGGGGACGAAGGTGTTGTGGCTCAACTATCCGAGCAATCCGACGGCAGCCGTGGCGGAGCTCTCGCTGTTCGAGGAGGCCATCGCCCTGGCGGGTCGCCACGACTTCCTCTTCTGCCATGACGCCGCCTACTCGGAGATCACGTTCGACGGCTATGTCGCGCCCAGCGCCCTTCAGGTGCCCGGTGCCAAGGAGGTGGCCCTGGAGTTCGGTTCGCTGTCCAAGACATACAACATGACCGGTTGGCGTATCGGTTTCGCCGTCGGTAGCCCCGTGGCCATCCGCGCGCTGGCGGCCTTGAAGACGAACCTGGACTCGGGGGTCTTCAACGCCGTCCAGCTGGCGGGTGTGGCGGCCCTGACGGGGCCGCAGGACGCGGTCGAGGCGATGCGGGCCGTCTACCAGAAGCGGCGGGACGTCGTGGTGGCCACGTTCCGCGACGCCGGCATCCATGTGGAGCCGCCGCTCGGATCCATATACGTCTGGGTCCCCACTCCCGGGCGGCGCTCCTCGGCCGACTTCGCGGGCGAGCTCCTGGAAGAGGCGGCGGTCGTGGTGACGCCCGGGACGGGCTACGGGCCCGGCGGGGAGGGATTCATAAGGATCTCCCTGACGGTCCCCGGTGCACGCCTGGAGGAGGCGATGGACCGGATCCGATCGCACCTGGCCAGATGACCGATCCCAGGGACAGGTCCAGGCGCCGCCGCAGCCAGAGGAAAGCTCTTGGTTCGGAATCGCCCCTGTCTGCCACGTGGCGGCCGGCGGTTCGCGAGCGCGCCGTCCTGGTCGGCCTGGGGGCGGGCACCGACGAGGAGTCGCTCGACGAGCTGGCCGCACTGGCACAGGCGGCCGGAGCGGAAGCGGTGGGGCGGATCGTGCAGCCTCGAGGGGCGCCTGACCCGGCCACCTTCGTGGGCAAGGGAAAGGTCGCCCAGATCCACGACCTGGTTCACGCGACGGCCGCCGACGCGGTCATCCTGGACGACGAGCTGTCGCCGGGGCAGCTGCGAAACCTGGAGGAGCGTCTGCGGGTCAAGGTGCTCGACCGGACAGCCCTGATCCTGGACATTTTCGCCCTCCATGCCACATCGGGGGAGGGCAAGGCGCAGGTGGAGCTGGCGCAGCTCAACTACCTCCTTCCGCGCCTGAGAGGATGGGGCGAGGCCATGTCCCGGCTGGGCGGCGGCATCGGGACGCGTGGGCCGGGGGAGACCAAGCTGGAGGTCGACCGGCAGCACATCCGACGGAGGATCACCAAGCTCAAGCGCGACATCACGAACCTGGCCAAAAGCCGGCGGGTGAAGCGGGCGAGCCGCGAGCGATCTGGCGTCCCGCAGATAGCGCTGGCGGGGTACACGAATGCCGGGAAATCGACACTGATGAATGCCCTGACCGATGCCGGGGCCCTGGTCGCGGACCAGCCCTTCGCTACGCTCGACCCCAGGACCCGGCGGCTGGTGCTAGCAGGCGGCAGGCGGGCAACACTCTCGGACACGGTCGGTTTCGTCCGAAAGCTGCCGCACGACCTGGTCGAGGCCTTCAAGTCGACCCTTGAGGAGGTGGCCAGGGCGGACATCATCCTGCACGTGGCCGACGCCTCGGCCCTGGAGGCAGGGGAGCAGATGGAGGCGGTCCGCGAAGTCCTGGGGGAGATCGGGGCCGCTCACCTGCCCGAGGTGCTTGCTCTCAACAAGTGGGATCTCGTGGACGAGACGAACCGAACCAGGGTCATGCGCCGTTTCCCCGGCGGCGTGCCGGTATCGGCGCTCACCGGGGAAGGGGTCGATGAGTTGATCCGGCGCGTGGCCGAAGCCCTGCCCAAGCCCCCGATCGAGGTGCACCTCCTGGTGCCTTTCGAGCATCCCGAGGTGATGCCCATGCTCTACAGGCAGGGCGAGATCATCGAGTACGAAGACATCCCCGAGGGTACGAGGCTGGTGGCCCGCGTCTCGGAGGCCGACCTGCCTGCGGTACGGGAGTTCGTCGTGAGGCCGGCGAGGCGTACTAGCTGATCAGAGCTTCCGCAGCACGGCGACGACCCTTCCGACGATCCGGCCGTCACCCAGCTCGAAGGGCTGCATGGCCGGGTTCTCGGGCACGAGCATGGGGCGTCCGTCCTGCATGTGAAACCGCTTGACCGTTGCCTCGTCCTCGGCGGGACCGGGAATAAGCGCCGCGACCATATCGCCCTCGTCCGCGGAATCCTGCCTCCGGAGGATGACCACGTCGGCGTCCAGGATCCCGGCATCGACCATGGAGTCGCCGGTCACCCTGAGGGCGAAATGATCATCCTTACCAGCGTAGCCTGAGGGGACGGTCAGGTAGTCCTGGATGTTCTCGTCGGCCATGATGGGTGCCCCGGCCGAGATCCTGCCCAAGAGCGGGACGGTAACGGCACGCCCGCGATTCGTGCCAGGACCGCGAAGCTCCATGGCGCGGGGCTTGGTCGGATCGCGCTTGACCAGACCGCGTCGCTCCAGGTTGGCGAGCTGGGCGTGCACGCTGGAGCTCGACGCCAGCCCGACAGCCTCGCCGATCTCGCGAACGGTCGGCGGGTACCCGCGCTCGTGCACGGTCCGCCTGATGTAGTCGAGGATCCTGCGCTGCCGGGCGGTGATCGCGTCCATATCATCTCCTCCGGTCGGCTAGGAAGGTAGCACGAGCGCGCCGGCGATACAAACATGTGTTCGATTAGGCCTTGACAGGCGAACATGCGTTCGACATACTGAGGCCATGGATCGAACACGGGTTCGATGGCGAAGGCTGGCCGTGACCAGCACGGCCGTGGTCCTTGGCCTAAGCGCCCTGGCCGGTCGAGCCGGCGCGGGTGACGCCAGGGCCCCGGTCCGGGGCGTCTATGTGGTCCAGGCCGGAGACACCCTCTGGGGGATCGCTCGGGACCTGGTCGGGAGCGAGGGCGACCCCAGGCCGGTCGTGGACTCCCTCGTGCGCCTCAACCAGGTACGCGACGGGCTGATCTTCCCCGGCGAGCGACTCCTGCTTCCCTAGAGATCGCTTCGTGACCTGCTAGGCTCGCATGACCACTACATCTTGTGGTGCGTCCGCTCTCCGGGGTTAGAAGCGATGCGGTGTCCATGGTGCGGCTCAACGCAGGACAAGGTCGTCGACTCTCGCGCGGCCGATGGCGGGTCCGCGATCCGAAGGCGCCGGGAGTGCTCTGCCTGCGGCCGGAGGTTCACAACCCTCGAGCGAGTTCAAGAGGTCAGCCTTACGGTCGTCAAGCGCGACGGCTCGAAGGAGCCGTTCGACCGGGAGAAAGTCATCGCCGGGGTGATGAAGGCGATCAAGAACCGCCCGGTGACCGGCGAGCAGGTGGCCCAGCTGGCGGATCGGGTGGAGGAGAAGCTCCGGCGGAAGGGCCCGGTCGTGACCACTCAGGAGGCAGGGCTGGAGGTCCTTGCGACGCTCCGGCGTCTGGATGACGTCGCCTACATGCGATTCGCCAGCGTATACAAGGACTTCCAGGAGATAACCGACTTCGAGCGCGAGCTCGGGCTTCTCCTCCAGAAGCGAGAGCCAACCAGGACCAGGTCCCGCAAGTAACCTCCCACCACAACATCTTGTGGTCGAGGGACCCGATTGGCGTTCTTGGCCACAAGATGTGGGAGAATGTGTCCGAAGCACTTGACACGCCGTGGGAGGCGGAGCACAATCCCCGAATCACATCGGTGTGATTCTCCACAGGTTCTCAACAGGGGCGGTCGCACCGGACGGAATTGGGTTGTTCCCCAGACGAAGAGGCAGGGAGGGCCAAGTGGCGACTCAGGAACGGGACATCGGCGCCAAGCGGGGGAAGCTCGCGTTCAAGCGGCACTTCATCAGGGATGGGCTCCATCCATACGATGAGGTGGAGTGGGAGATGCGCGACGCCGTGATCCCCAACTACAAGGAAGGCGGCAACGCCTTCGAGCAGCGCGGCGTGGAGTTCCCCAAGGCTTGGTCCCAGAACGCAACGAACATCGTCGCTCAGAAGTACTTCCGTGGTCCTCTTGGGATGCCGGAGCGCGAGTCCTCCGTGCGCCAGATGATCGGCCGGGTCGTCGACACGATCACGGGTTGGGGCGTGAAGGACGGATACTTCGCCAGCGACGCCGACGCACGCGTCTTTTCCGACGAGCTTACCCACGTCCTGGTCACGCAGAAGGCCTCGTTCAACTCGCCCGTCTGGTTCAACGTGGGCGTGCCTAACGTGCCGCAGCAGTGCAGCGCCTGCTTCATCCTGGCGGTCGACGACACCATGAGCTCCATCCTCAACTGGTACGTGGAAGAGGGGACCATCTTCAAGGGCGGCTCGGGTTCGGGCATCAACCTCTCCGCACTGCGGTCCTCCAAGGAGACCCTGCAGGGAGGGGGCACCGCCAGCGGGCCTGTCTCGTTTATGCGCGGCGCCGACGCGTCCGCGGGCACGATCAAGTCGGGCGGGAAGACCCGCCGCGCGGCCAAGATGGTAGTGCTGAACGTCGACCACCCCGACATCCGCGACTTCGTCTGGTGCAAGGCGGTCGAGGAGCGCAAGGCCAGGGTGCTGCGAGACGCGGGGTTCGACATGGACCTGGACGGTAAGGACGCCTACTCGATGCAGTACCAGAACGCCAACAACTCGGTCCGCGTCACGGACGAATTCATGGGCGCATACACCAACGACCGCGACTGGAAGCTCAAGGCGGTGATCGCCGGGACGACTCTGGAGACGGTCCGTGCCCGCGACCTCATGCGCGAGATAGCGCAGGCGGCATGGGAGTGCGCTGATCCGGGCATGCAGTACGACACGACCGTCAACGACTGGCACACCTGCCCGGCTTCTGGGCGCATCAACGCATCGAACCCGTGCTCGGAGTACATGCACCTGGACAACAGCGCATGCAACCTGGCCAGCCTGAACCTGCTCAAGTTCATGGACGAGACGGGCAGCTTCGACATCGCCTCGTTCAAGCAGGCCGTGGAGGTCGTGTTCACGGCCCAGGAGATCATCGTTGGGAACTCGAGCTACCCCACGGAGAAGATCGAGCGCAACGCCAGGGCCTTCCGCCAGCTGGGTCTCGGGTACGCCAACCTCGGCGCGCTGCTGATGGCCAGGGGGCTTCCGTACGACTCTGACGCGGGGCGAGCATGGGCGGGCGCTGTCACGGCCCTCATGACCGGTCACGCCTACCGGACCAGCGCGAGGATCGCCGAGCACATGGGGCCCTTCGCGGGATTCGCCCCCAACCGGGACGCGATGCTCAGGGTCATGCGAAAGCACCGCGCAGCGGCCGACGAGATCGACCCCGAGCTGGTGCCCGAGGGCCTGCTCCAGGCGGCCAAGACCGCCTGGGACGAGGCGATCGCCCTCGGCCAGGAGCACGGGTATCGCAACGCGCAGGCATCGGTGCTGGCGCCGACGGGGACCATAGGACTGGCTATGGACTGCGACACGACTGGCATCGAGCCGGACCTCGCTCTGGTCAAGACCAAGAAGCTGGTCGGCGGCGGCACCATGCAGATCGTCAACCAGACGGTCCCGCGGGCCCTCAGGCGACTCGGTTACGCCGACGACCAGGTGCAGGCCGTCGTGGGCTACATCGCAGAGCACAACACGGTGGCTGGTGCACCCTTCCTCAAGGAGGAGCACTACCCGGTGTTCGACTGCTCCATGGGAGAGCACACGATCCATTACATGGGCCACGTGAAGATGATGGCCGCGGCGCAGCCGTTCATAAGCGGCGCCATATCCAAGACGGTGAACATGCCCGAGCACGTCACGGTCGAAGAGGTCGAGCAGATGTTCGTCGAGGGCTGGAGGCTGGGCCTGAAGGCTGTCGCGATCTATCGCGACAACTGCAAGGTCGCGCAGCCGCTCTCGGCCGACAAGAGGAAGTCCGCGAAAGAGGCGGTCGTGGATCTGCCCGGCCGTCCGATCCGGCGGCGTCTGCCCCAGAACCGGCCGGCCCGCACGATCTCCTTCAGCGTCGGCGACGCCGAGGGCTACATCACCGCGGGCGAATACCCCAACGACGGGATCGGCGAGATCTTCCTGAAGGTGTCGAAGCAGGGCTCGACGCTCTCGGGAGTCATGGACGCGTTCGCGATCGCCGTCTCCCTGGGGCTGCAATACGGGGTGCCGCTGGAGGCGTTCGCCCACAAGTTCGTGAACATGCGGTTCGAGCCCTCCGGGATCACCAACGACCCGGAGATCCGTTTCGCGTCCTCGCTCGTCGACTACGTCTTCCGACGTCTGGCACTCGAGTACCTGCCCGCGGACAAGCGGGGCGAGCTTGGCGTGCAGTCGGTCGAGGAGCGCAAGCAGTATGCTGACGACCACGCCGCGACGGAGGAGCAGCCCAGGCTGATCCAGCTACCGCCGGCAGAGAAGCCCGGCTCCAGGGAGACGGACGCGCCGCTCTGCTACTCGTGCGGCTCGAAGATGCAACCCGCAGGAAGCTGCTACGTGTGCACTTCCTGCGGCTCGACCAGCGGTTGCAGCTAAGCTCCGCCCTGATGGATCTGCCCATACGGAAGCTGGACCCTACGGTCCCGACGCCCGCGTACGCCCAAAAGGGCGACGCCGGCCTGGACCTCGCGTCAAACATGGACGTCGTAATCAACCCAGGGGAGCGAGCTCTCGTTCCGACGGGAATCGCGGTGGCGATCCCCGAAGGTCATGCCGGCCTCGTGCTCCCACGCTCGGGTCTAGCCTCCAGGCACGGCCTGACCATGGCCAACTCCCCGGGCCTGATCGACTCGGGCTACCGGGGCGAGATCGTATGCGCGGTGATCAATCTCGACGGAAAGACCCCGGTGAAGATCGGCCGAGGAGACCGGATCGCTCAGCTGGTGATCGTGCCAATCGCGACGGTCGAGCCAACACTGGTTGACGAGCTTCCGCCTTCAGAGCGCGGCCCGTCCGGCTTCGGCTCGACCGGGACCTAGCGCCACCCCAAGCGACCACTGATAAAATCGGTCGCACGCGGACGTGGCTCAGTTGGTAGAGCACCACCTTGCCAAGGTGGGGGTCGCGGGTTCGAATCCCGTCGTCCGCTCTAACAAAGCCCCAGGTCGGGCGCCTATCCGGGCGCCTCGCTCATTCCCTAGACCGGCGCCGGGCCACGGCCACATTGGACCGGAGGAGGCGGGCCAGGAGCCCGAAACGAGAACTCGGCGTCCGATCGGATGTCGGCTACGGTCGAACGTGACCGCCTAAGAGGTTAGAGCCTTGATCCGCCGTATCCGGGCCGGTCATACGACACCCAGCGGTTGCCGCGCTGGGCGGCGGCCGGGAGCAGGGGTTCCGGCGCGGCGCGCCAATGTTCGGCGTGCCGTGGTGCCGGAAGACAGCGAGGCGGGCGTCGTCACCATCCCCAGCGTCATACGCGTGCAGCGTGCGCCGCCCATCGCTGAGCTGGAGATCAGTCTCCGTGACCACCCGCCGAGTCTAATGATGGTCGAGCTGCACCCGAAACACGACATGGAATCGTGCGGCCGGGGAGGTGCCCGGTCAGACGCTCACTTATCGCGCTTGAGCTTTCGCCAGCCGCCAGCCTGTTGTTGGCGATGGTCTGCTTGAACATCGCGGTAAGAGCGGGCGCGTTGATGGCCTCGCCCTGACGGATCGCCACGGTGCGGGCGGTCTTGTTGCCGTGGCCCGAGGTGATGATGTTCTCGGGATCGGGGACGATGGCTCCGTCGTAGAGAAAGACATTGACGTGATCCTTCGTGCCCAGCAGCGCGCAGATGTTGCCATGCAGTGCAAAGTACGGACGGTTTGTGAACTTGATCGTCTCAGTGACTTCTCCATCTGCGGCATGGACGAGGTCCCGGATCTCACGGCAGATGACTTGCTGCCAGTCCGGTAGGGCATCGATGTACGCGTCGACGCGTGGATCACGTGCGTATGCCATGGGGACTTACCTCTTCCGCTCTTCGCGCTCGGTATCAGCCGTGGGGGTGGCGTTCCCGCCGGCGGTATCAGGGAACGAGTGGTGCTCGTGCGCGACGATCCATCGACCCTGCTCTTTGCGCAGCCCGAGCGTAAGCCGCACGCGGTTCGCCAGTTGCTCGGCGAGCTCCTGCGGAGTTCCGCCCAGAGGACTCCCTTGCGCATCGAAACTCATCGCACACGGAGGTCTGTCAGTTGGCCGGACGGCGCGACGCTGCGCTCTCCAAGTCGTACTCGTCGTGTCGCCGGATCCAGAACTCGGAAGAATCGCCCTCGTCGCGCCCCTTCGGCGCCCGGTCGAGGATCGGGTAGTAGCCCATCAGAAACTCCAGTCCGCGGGCGTACGTCGAGTAGGTGTGGTAGACGACCCCATCAGCCAGGGCAAAGGCGCTCATGCCCGGTCCTTCCGAGACGTAGCCGGCCACGTCGGTCCCGGTTGCGGCCGCCATCTGGCGCAATATAGGCGGTGGCTCGCCCCTGAGGATCGGTCCCATGTGCTCGCGCACCTGCTCGTCCGTATACGAGACGCCGAAATCGAAGTTGAAGTCGCCATCGGCCGACGACACCCAGGGAAAGTTCCAGCCCATCCTCCGCTTGTAGGCCTGGAGCTTCGCTAGCGGCGCCCGCGAGACGTAGAGCATTGTCACATCGCGCGCGTGGAGATGCGGCAGGACCCCGTTGACGGCGTCGGCGCTCGACGAGCAGGTCGGGCAGCCAGCCTCGTAGCTCGGGCCGAACATGAAGTGGTAGACGAGGAGCTGGG
>Ga0210378_10000328_pt1 | contig 23635 bp, 17 predicted proteins | sample PLM1_60_b1redo_FD_155465 | JGI IMG/M metagenome (GOLD analysis project Ga0210378, IMG submission 155465) | Groundwater sediment microbial communities from an aquifer in East River, Colorado, USA - PLM1_60_b1 redo | ecosystem: Environmental > Terrestrial > Soil > Riparian zone | place: USA: East...
GCGTCCGGGACCCGGTCGCCCGCTCGGGGGCCCGGCGCCCGCGGCGGCCGGCGGTCCTCCACCGCCGGGCTCCGCCGGTACGACACGTCCAGCTCGGCCACCCGACGGAAACCGGCGGCGCGGACCGGTGCGGGCAGCCGGCCGACCAGCGGGGCGACCCGCGGTGCGACGTGCAGCCGGGCCAGCCGGACCGGCAGCCGGGTGGAGGTGGCGATCGAGAACAGCCGGTCGGTGAACCGCAGCAACGCGCGCCCCACCGGCCGGCGCTCGGTCTCGTACGAGTCGAGCAGCTCCGGTCGGGCCTCCTCGCGGGCGACCAGGGCGAGCTTCCAGCCCAGGTTCCACGCGTCCTGGATGCCGGCGTTCATGCCCTGGCCGCCGGCCGGGCTGTGCGCGTGCGCCGCGTCGCCGGCGAGGAAGACGCGGCCGGCGCGGTACCGAGCGGCCAGCCGGTGCCGAAGGCGGAAGTCCGACAGCCAGACGGGGTCCCGCAGCCGCACCGCCCCGCCGGTGAACTCGTCCGCCAGCACCTGCAGCTCGGTCATCGACGGCGGAACCGGCGGCCCGTCCGCGGACCGGGGGAGGATGCCGAGCAGCCGCCAGGACGCCGGCCGCCCGAGCGGGAAGAGGAAGAGCATCCCGCGTCCGGCCAGGTAGGCGTGCACCGCACCGGTGTCCAGCTCGCCGTCGACCTCCAGGTCGGCCAGCGCGAAACGGTGCGGGTAGCGGCCTCCCTCGAACGGGATCCCCACCAGCCCGCGCACCGTGCTCCCGACGCCGTCGCAGCCGACCACGTACCGGGCCCGCACCGGCGCGTCCGCGCCGACCCCGGCGAGCGAGCACCGCACCTCGGAGGCGTCCTGCTCCAGGCCGACCAGCTCCACGCCCCGCTCGATCTCGACCCCGCGGCCGGCCAGGTGGGCCACCAGCACGGCCTCCGTCTCGGCCTGCGAGACGAAGAGCAGGAACGGGTACGGGCAGTCGTCCAGGCCGAGGTCGAACAGCGGCACCCGGGCGGCGCGGGCCCCGGCGTGCAGGACCAGCCGTACGGTGGTGCGGCCGCGCCGCACCAGGGTTGCCGTGACACCGGGACCCGACAGCACCTCCATCGTCCGCGGCTGCACGACCAGCGCTCGCGACTCGTGCGCGGCGGTCGGCGCCCGGTCGACGACCCGTACGGACGCGCCGTGCGCGTGCGCCTGCGCCGCCAGCGCGAGCCCGGTCGGACCGGCGCCGACCACCAGCACGTCGACCGGACCACCCGCCGGGCCTCCGCGCACGCCGATCGCCTCCAAGATCACCGTACCGCCGGCTGGCGGGCCCGGCCCGGACGCCTCAGCCGGCTCTCAGCGGGCTGGTGCCCCCGGTGGGCAGGGGTCACCATACGGTGAGGCCGGACGAGGCGAGGGAGCCGACGATGACCGCCACCAGCGCCGTCGACCGGGAGCCGGCGGCCCCGGTGCCGGTGGCGGTCTCGTTCGACACTGCTCCGGACCGCTACCGGCACTGGACCCTCGCGGTGGACGGTCCGGTCGCGACGCTGACGCTGGACGTGGCCGAGGACGGCGGCCTGGTGCCCGGCTACGAGCTGAAGATGAACAGCTACGACCTCGGCGTGGACATCGAGCTGCACGACGCGCTGCAGCGGCTGCGCTTCGAGCACCCGACCGTCAAGGCGGTCGTCGTCACCAGCGGCAAGGACCGGATGTTCTGCGCCGGCGCGAACATCCAAATGCTCGCGCAGTCGCCGCACCCGTGGAAGGTGAACTTCTGCAAGTTCACCAACGAGACGCGCAACGCCGTCGAGGACGCATCCGTCCACTCCGGACTGACTTTCGTCGCGGCATTGACCGGCGCCGCGGCCGGGGGCGGCTACGAGCTCGCGCTCGCCTGCGACCAGATCGTGCTGGTCGACGACGGCTCCTCGGCGGTCTCGCTGCCCGAGGTGCCGCTGCTCGGCGTGCTGCCCGGCACCGGAGGCCTGACCCGGCTGGTCGACAAGCGCGGCGTCCGGCGCGACCTCGCCGACGTCTTCGCCACCACCGCCGAGGGCGTCCGTGGCGAGCGGGCGGTGCGGTGGCGGCTGGTCGACGAGAGCGTGAAGGCCCGCGACATGGCGGCGGCGGTGCGGCGCCGGGTGGACGCCGCGGTGGCGGCCTCGTCCCGCCCTGACGACGCACGCGGGGTGGCGCTGAGCCCGCTGGACCGGCGGGTGGACGAGGACACCACGACGTACCCGCACCTGCGGGTGGAGATCGACCGCGCGGCCGGGACGGCGACCCTGACCGTCGCCGGGCCGGAGTCCACTCCGGACAGTGTGGCCGACCTGGTCGACGCCGGCGCCGCCGGATGGCTGCTCGCCGCCGCCCGCGAGCTCGACGACGCGGTGCTCCGGCTCCGGACGAACGAGCTGGCGGTCGGCACCTGGCTGCTGCGCACCGAGGGCGACCCGGCGGCGGTGGCCGCGTACGACGCGCTGCTGCTGTCCACACGCGAGCACTGGCTCGTGAACGAGACGGTCCACTTCTGGAAGCGGGTGCTGAAGCGGCTGGACACCAGCTCCCGCAGCCTCTTCGCGCTGATCGAGCCGGGCAGCTGCTTCGCCGGCAGCCTGCTCGAGCTCGCGCTCGCCGCGGACCGGCAGTACATGCTGAGCGGGGTCTTCTCCGACGACGACGACCCCGCGCCGCCGGCCACCCTCCGGCTGGACCGCTTCAACACGGGGCTCCTGCCGATGGCCAACGGGTTGTCGCGACTGCAGGTCCGCTTCCTCGGCCGGCCCGACGAGCTGGCCGCGGTGGCCGGCCGGCTGGACCAGGACCTGGACGCCGAGGCGGCCGCGGAGCTGGGCCTGGTGACGTCCACACCGGACGACCTGGACTGGGCGGACGAGATCCGGCTCGCGGTCGAGGAGCGGGCGAGCTTCTCCCCGGACGCGCTGACCGGCCTGGAGGCCAACCTCCGCTTCGCCGGCCCGGAGACGCCGGAGACCAAGGTCTTCGGCCGGCTCACCGCCTGGCAGAACTGGATCTTCGGCCGCCCGAACGCCGCCGGCCCGGCCGGGGCGCTGCGCCGCTACGGCACCGGGCAGCGGGCGGACTACGACAGGAGGCGGGTCTGAGATGAGCGAGTCCGACGACCGGGTGGGCGCCTCTCCCGCCCCCACCGGCCCGCTGAGCCGGATCGACTACTCCGAGCGGATCCCCAACAACGTCGGCCTCGCCGGCGACCGGAGGCTGCAGCGGGCGCTGGAGGGCTGGCAGCCGAAGTTCCTGGACTGGTGGCGGACGCTGGGTCCGTCCATTCCCACCCACGACGTCTACCTGCGCACGGCCGTAGCGGTCGGCCGGGACGGCTGGGCGCACTTCGACCGGGTGCCGATGGAGCAGTACCGCTGGGGGATCTTCCTCGCCGAGCGCGACCCGGACCGCACCATCCACTTCGGACGGCACAAGGGCGAGCCGGCCTGGCAGGAGGTCCCGGGCGAGTACCGCGCGGACCTGCGCCGGCTGATCGTCGTGCAGGGCGACACCGAGCCCGCCTCCGTCGAGCAGCAGCGGCACCTCGGCATGACCGCGCCGAGCCTGTACGACATGCGCAATCTCTTCCAGGTCAACGTGGAGGAGGGCCGGCACCTGTGGGCGATGGTCTACCTGCTGCACGCGTACTTCGGCCGGGACGGGCGGGAGGAGGCCGAGCAGTTGCTGAAGCGCAACTCCGGTGACCTCGACTCGCCGCGCATCCTCGGCGCGTTCAACGAGGAGACCACCGACTGGCTGTCGTTCTTCATGTTCACGTACTTCACCGACCGGGACGGCAAGTACCAGCTCGGCACGCTCAAGGAGAGCGGCTTCGACCCGCTCGCCCGGACCTGCACCTTCATGCTCAAGGAAGAGGCGCACCACATGTTCGTCGGCACCACCGGGGTGGGGCGGACGGTGGAGCGGACCGCGCAGCTGATCCGGGAGCACGGCACGGACGACCTCTGGCGCTACGGCGGGATCCCGCTGGCGGTGATCCAGAAGTACCTCAACTTCCAGTACTCGGTCTCCCTCGACCTGTTCGGCTCGGAGACCTCGTCGAACGCCGCCAACTACTACGCCGCCGGGCTCAAGGGCCGGTGGATGGAGACCCGGCGCAAGGACGACCACGTCCTGACCGACGACACCACGCAGGTGCCCGCGGTCGTCGACGGACGCATCACCACCCGGACCGTGCCGATGCTCACCGCGCTCAACCTCGACCTGCGCAACGAGTACGCCGACGACTGCGCCACCGGGATCAAGCGCTGGAACAGGGAACTGGAGAAGACCGGCGTCGAGCAGCGGCTCTACCTCCCGCACGAGGGCTTCAACCGCAAGGTCGGCGTGTTCGCCCGCCACCACCTCAGCCCGGACGGCCGGCTGATCGACGAGGCCGAGTGGAACCGGCAGGTGGACGAGTGGCTGCCGACCGCCGACGACCGGGCGCAGGTGGCCGGGCTGATGCGACCGCAGCACGAGCCGGGGGTCTTCGCCGGCTGGATCGCGCCGCCCGGCGTCGGCATCAACGACCTGCCGGTCGAGTACGACTACGTCCGCTTCTGAGAACAGCTCCGCCTGGCTCGCCACCCCGGCCGCCGGGAGTCCTCCGCCGGGATGAGGGCGGTTCAGGCTGGCGTCAGCCCGGAGGGCGCAGGATCCTGATCCGGTCGGGGCCGTGCGGGAGGCCATGGTGCGGGTGCTGGTGGTGGAGGACGAGCGCCGGCTCGCGGCCGGGCTGCGGGCCGGCCTGGAGGCGGAGGGATTCGCGGTCGACGTCGCGCTGGACGGCACCGACGGGCTCTGGCTGGCCCGCGAGCAGCCGTACGACGCGATCGTGCTCGACCTGATGCTGCCGGGCGTGGACGGCCGCCAGCTGTGCGCGACGCTGCGCGACGAGCGGAACTGGACCCCGGTGCTCGTGCTGACGGCGCGCGACGGCGAGCGCGACGAGGTCGAGGCGCTGGACACGGGCGCGGACGACTACCTGACCAAGCCGTTCTCGTACGGGGTTCTGCTGGCCCGGCTGCGCGCGCTGCTGCGTCGCGGCGCCCGGGAGCGGCCGGCCGTGCTCGAAGCCGGCGACCTGCGGCTGGACCCCGCTGCCCGGCGGGCGTGGCGGGGGGATGTCGAGGTGGCGCTGACCGCCCGCGAGCTGGGGCTGCTGGAGCTGCTGCTGCGCCGGCGGGGCGAGGTCCTGTCCAAACGCGACATCCTCGACCACGTGTGGGACTACGACTTCGAGGGCGACCCGAACATCGTGGAGGTCTACGTGGCCCGGCTGCGGGCCAAGCTCGACCGGCCGTACGGCCGCGCGGCGATCGAGACCGTCCGCGGCTCCGGCTACCGGCTGGCGGTCGATGGCGGCTGACCGGGGAGGCTGGCCGGCGCAGCTGTGGCGAGGGACCCGGACGATCCGGGTCCGGGTCACGGCCGCCGCCCTGATGGCGGTCGCGCTGGCGCTGGCGGTGGGCGCCGTCGCGCTGGTGACGGTGCTCCGTGCCGAGCTGACCCGGGAGATCGAGGCGGCGGCCCGGGTCCGCGCCCAGGAGGTCGCCGCCGCGCTGGAGACGGGGACGCGGCCGGCCGACCTGCCGGTCGGCGACGCCGAGGAGACGCTGGTCCAGGTGGTCGCCGCCGACGGCCGGGTGCTGGCCTCCAGCCGCAACGTCGCCGGGGCCGGGCCGGTGGCACGGCTGCCCCCGGGCGGGTCGGCGCGGGTCGCGGTTCCGGTCGACGACGACCGCTTCCTCGCCGTCGCCGCCGGCGCCGACACGCCGAACGGGCCCGTCACGGTGCTCGTCGCACGGTCCGTCGACGCCGTCAGCCGGTCCAGCGGCATCGTGACCGCCCTGCTCGCCGGCGGCCTGCCCGTCCTGCTGCTGGTGATCGGTGCGATCACCTGGCGGGTGGTCGGCCGGACCCTGGCACCGGTGGAGACGATCCGGGCCGAGGTGGACGCGATCTCGCCCGCCGAGCTGCACCGGCGGGTGCCCGACCCGCCGGGCGACGACGAGGTCGGCCGGCTGGCACGCACGATGAACCGGATGCTGGACCGGCTGGAGCGCGCCCAGCTCCGGCAGCGGCGGCTCGTCTCGGACGCCTCCCACGAGCTGCGCTCCCCGGTGGCCGCGCTGCGCCAGCACGCCGAGGTCGCGCTCGCCCACCCGGAGCGCACCACCACCGACGAGCTCGCCCGCACCGTGCTGGACGAGAGCCTGCGGGTGCAGGACCTGGTGGAGGACCTGCTGCTGCTCGCCCGCTTCGACGAGGACTCGGTGCGGCTGCGGCGCCGGCCGGTCGACCTCGACGACCTGGTCTTCGACGAGGCCCGCCGGCTGCGGGCGACCACGGCACTGCGGGTGGACACGACGGCCGTGTCGGCCGGGCGGGTGGTCGGCGACGTGGCCGTGCTCCGCCGGGTGCTGCGCAACCTCACCGACAACGCGGCCCGGTTCGCCCGCGGCCGCGTCGGCTTCGCGCTGTCCGAACAGGACGGTGTGACGCTGCTGGCGGTCGACGACGACGGGCCCGGGATCCCGGCGGCGGACCGGGAGCGGGTGCTCGAACGCTTCGTCCGGCTCGACGGCAGCCGGGCCCGGTCAGGCGGCGGCAGTGGCCTCGGCCTTGCGATCGTCACCGAGCTGGTGACCGCGCACGGTGGCACCGTCACTGTCCGCGCCGGCCCGGACGGCGGCGCCCGGGTCGAGATCCGGCTGCCCGCGGACGGGACCGCGGCAGGCTGACCGGCCCGTTCAGGCTCTGCTCAGTGCCGTGCTGGCATTGTGGTGGTGACCGGGCCGCACCGGCGGCCCACCGCGACAGGGGAAGCACCATGCAACGCAGGACGAAGTTCCTCGTCGTCGGCGCGGTCGCCGTTGCCCTCGCCGCCGCCGGCTCCGGGGTGGCGGTCGCGGTGGGTGGCGACAACGAGACGCCCATCACCGGAGACGCGCTGACCAGGGCGAGCGCCGCCGCGCTGGCGGAGACCAAGGGCGGCCGGGTGACGGAGACCGAGGTCGGCGACGAGGACGGCTACTACGAGGTCGAGGTCACCCTCGACGACGGCCGGCAGGTGGACGTCGCCCTCGACCGCGACTTCCGCGTCCTCGGCAGCAAGACCGACCGCGAATCCCCCTCGGACCAGGGCAGCTGACCCGAGACCGTCGCCCGCTCGCCGTAGCCTGGGGGCGTGAGCACGCCGACCCGCCCGGTCCGCGACCCGTACGTCGTGCTCGCCTCGGTGGACGGCCGGGGCTTCACGTCGCTGCGTGAGGCCGGGACGCCGCGGTCCGAGCGGTACGCGCGGGGCAGGGCGCTGCGCGGGCGGGTGCCGCGGTCGAGCCTCGGCGACTGGGCCGTCCCGGACGGCCGGCCGGACCCGGTCCGGCAGATCGTCGACGCGCACGAGGGCCGGCTGGAGTGGCTGGTCCCGGTCCGGGTCGGGCGGATGGCCGCCTCGCCGTACGCGTTCCTGCGCGGCACCGCCGGGATCATGGCGGAGGACTTCGCGCGGCTGCCGTCGACCGGGATCACGCCGGTCATCTGCGGGGACGCCCACCTCGGCAACTTCGGCTTCTACGCCTCGCCGGAGCGGGACCTGGTCTTCGACCTGAACGACTTCGACGAGGCGCACCCGGGCGCCTGGGAATGGGACCTGCGCCGGCTGGCGACCAGCGTGTGGGTGGCCGGCCGGCAGAACGGGTCCGGCGAGGAGGGCTGCGCGGACGCGGTGAGCCGCTGTGTCACGGCGTACCGGGACCAGATCCGGCACCTGGCCGACCAGCCGCTGCTCGCCCGCTCGTTCGAGCGGCTCGACGTCGACCAGCTGGGCTCGGGTGCCAGCCCAGGACTGCGCAAGGAGGTCGAGGCGGCGGTGCGGCGGGCGCGGCGGCGCACCAGCGACCGGGCGCTGCCGCGCTTCACCGAGACCCGGGGCGGTGCACGCCGGATCGTCGCGGAGCCGCCGCTGATCACCCGCCCCGCACCCGAGGACGCGGACCGGCTCGCCGCCGCCCTGGACGCGTACCTCGACACACTGCCGCCGCACTGGGCGCGCATCCTCGCCGGCTACACGCTCGTCGACCTCGCCCACAAGGTGGTCGGGGTCGGCTCGGTCGGGCTGCGGGCGTACGTCGCGCTGCTGGAGGGCAGCAGCCCGGACGACGTGCTCTTCCTGCAGCTCAAGCAGGCCCGCCGGTCGGTGGTCGCCCGCTTCGTGCACGGCGAGTCGGCGCTGCACTCGCACCAGGGCCACCGGGTGGTGGAGTACCAGCAGGCACTGCAGACGGTCAGCGACCCGCTGCTCGGCTGGACCGGCGTCGGCGAGCACCAGTACTACGTGCGCCAGTTCCGGGACATGAAGGGCGCCATCACCGTCGACGGGATCGACGCGGCCGCGCTCGCCGACTACGCCGGAGTGTGCGGCTACCTGCTGGCCAAGGGGCACGCCCGCACCAGCGGGGCGTCGATGATCGCCGGCTACCTCGGCTCCAGCGACAACGTCGACCGGGCGCTGCGCCGCTTCGCCCGGGCGTACGCGGACCAGACCGAGCGCGACCATGCCGCGCTGCTGGCCGCCGTCGCCCGCGGCGCCCTCCCCGCCGACCCCGCCCACTGACGGGCCGCGGGTCAGGTGGGGGGGTAGGCGAGGGCGTCGCCGGCGACGGTGAGCCGGACGACGGAGCCGGGGGCCGGCAGCTCGTGCCCGGCGACCCTGGCGAGCACCTCGGTGCCGGCGGCGACCAGCTCCAGCCGGACCGCGGCGTCGTGGCCGAAGAAGCTGACGTCCCGGACCCGCGCCTCGACCCCCTCGCCACCGCCCCGCTCGTCCGCTCGGCCGGCACCGTCCCGGCCCGCTCCGGCGGAGCCGGGCTCGCCGCCGGGCGGGGCCGCGTGCAGCAGGATCTGCTCCGGGCGCAGCAGCACGCGGGCGGGGCCGTCGGCGCGGGGCCAGCGCACCCGCAGCGAGCCGAGGACGCAGGAGGCCAGCCCGGCACGGATCTCGGCCGGCAGCAGCACGGCCTCGCCGACGAAGCCGGCGACCCCGGCGTCGGAGGGTGTCCGGTACACCCCCTCGGGGGAGTCCAGCTGCACCAGCCGGCCCTGCCGCATCACCGCGACCTGGTCGGCCAGCGACAGCGCCTCGGCCTGGTCGTGGGTCACCAGGACCGCGGTCGCGGACGCCGCGGTCAGCGCCGCCGCCACCGCCCGCCGGGTGGACTCGCGCAGGCCGGCGTCCAGCGACGAGAACGGCTCGTCCAGCAGCACGATCGACGGCTCCGGCGCAAGCGCACGGGCCAGCGCCACCCGCTGCTGCTGCCCGCCGGACAGCTCGTGCGGGTGCCGGCGGGCCAGCTCAGCGTCCAGGCCGACCAGCTCGAGCAGTTCGCCCACCCGGGTCGACCCGGCCCGGGACCGCCTGGGGAGCCCGAAGGTGATGTTGGCCGCCACCGACAGGTGCGGGAACAGCGCGCCCTCCTGCGGCACGTAGCCGACCCGCCGCCGCTGCGGCGGCCGGGACCGCCCGGCCCCGACGACGACCTCGCCGTCCAGGGCGATGCTGCCGGCGTCCGGGTCGTCGAAGCCGGCGATCAGTCGCAGCAGCGTGGTCTTGCCGCACCCGGACGGTCCGAGCACCGCGGTCAGGCTCCGGGCCGGCACGTGCAGGTCGATCCCGGCCAGGACGTGGGTGGAGCCGAAGGACTTGGTGACCCCGTCGACGGTGAGCGAGGTCATCGTGGGGTCCCCCTTCCCGGTTCGCGGGTGAGCAACCAGGTCGCCGGCGCCGAGATCAGCACCATCAGCGCCGCGTACGGCGCGGCGGCACCGTACGCGAGGCTGCTGCTCTGCTGCCAGAACTCGGTCGCCAGCGTGCGCGTGCCGATCGGGGACAGCAACAGGGTGGCCGTCAGCTCGGTGACCACGGCGAGGAAGACCAGCGCGGCGCCAGCGCCGAGACCGGGCGCGACGAGCGGCAGCGTCACCCGGCGCAGCGTGCTCAGCGTCCCCGCGCCGAGGCTGTGCGCGACCGAGTCCAGCACCGGCGGCGCCTGCGCCAGCGCCGAGCGGACGGTCACCATCGCCCGCGGCAGGAAGAGGATCGCGTAGCCGGCGACCAGCAACGGGGTGGTCTGGTAGAGCGGCCGGGCGCCGCGGATCGCGATCGTCACCAGCGCCAGCGCGACCACGATGCCGGGCAGCGCGCTCCCGACGTACGTGCTGCGCTCCAGCAGGGTGGACAGCCGGCCGCGGTGCCGGACGGCGAGCCAGGCCACCGGCACGGCCAGCAGGGTGGTGACCCCGGCGGCGACCGCGCCGAGGCCGAGCGAGGTGACCGCCGCCTCCGCCAGCACCCGGCCGTCGAACGCCGTGGACGTGCCGGTGACCAGCCAGCGGACCAGGCTGCCGAGCGGCACGGCGAGCGCCAGCGCGACCAGCGCGCCGAGGCCGGCGAGCGCCGGCACGGTCAGCCGGCCGAGCCGCGTCCGGCCCGCCGGCCGGGGCGCGCCACCGCCGAGCCGGGCGTACCGGGCCCGCCCCCGCAGCCGGATCTCGGCCAGCAGGAGCAGCAGGCAGCACAGCACCAGCACCCCGGCCAGCATGGTGGCCGCGGCGCTGGCGAACGACGACTGGTACTGGTCGTAGATGGCGGTGGTGAAGGTGGCGTAGCGCAGCAGCTGCAGCGCGCCGAACTCGGCCAGCAGGTGCAGCGCGACCAGCAGCGACCCGCCGAGCAGCGCCGGGCGCAGCTGGGGCAGCACGACCCGCCGGAACGCGCCCCACCGGCTCAGGCCGAGCGCGCACGCGGTCTCCTCCAGCCCCGGGTCCAGCCCGCGCAGGGCGGCGGCGACCGGCAGGTGGACCAGCGGGAAATAGGACAGGGTCACGATCAGCAACGCGCCGGCGTACCCGGTCACCGCGCTGGTGATCGACACCCAGCCGTAGCCGTTGACGAAGGCGGGCACCGCGAGCGGGGCGACCAGCAGCACGTTCCAGACCCGGCGGCCGGGCAGCGAGGAGCGCTCGACCAGCCAGGCGGCGGCGGTGCCGACGACCGCGCAGAGCAGCACGCAGCCGGCGGTCAGCCGCGCGGTGTTCCAGAGCAGGTCCGCGGTGCGCGGCCGCACCACCAGCCGGACCGTCTCCGCCCAGCCGGTGGAGATCGTGTAGCCGACGACGAAGCCGAGCGGGACGAGCGCGAGCAGTGCGACCGCGACAGCGGCGAGCAGCAGCAGCGGCGGGTACGAGGGGCGGGCTCCGGGCCCGGCCGGGTACGCGGCGGCCCCGCCGTCGTCGGGATCGACGGCGACCGGTCGCGGATCCGAGATCAGGGCCACGTCAGAGCAGGCCGGCCTGCTGCATCAGCTCGACCACCCGCGGCCCGTTCAGCCGTCCGATGTCGACGGTCGGCGGGTCCAACTCGGACAGTGGCTTGAGCGTCGAGTTGGCGGCGATGCCGGTGCCGACCGGGTACTCCAGCGCGTCGCTGTCCACCAGCGCCTCCTGCCCGCTGCGGCTGGTCAGGTAGCGCACCAGCTTCTGCGCGTCCGCCGCGTGCCGGCTCGACTTGAGCACCCCGGCGCCGGAGACGCTGACGAACGCCCCGGCGTCGGAGTTGCCGAAGAACTTCAGCTCGGTGTCGGCGCTGTTGCCGCCGGACTCGGCGCGGTCCTTGTACCAGTAGTAGTGGTACATGAGGCCGGTCCGGACCTCGCCCGAGTTGACCGCCGCCATCACCGCGACATTGCTGCGGTAGATCTTCGCGTTCGCCTTGAGGCCCCTCAGCCAGGCCTGCGCGGCGGCCTCGCCCCGGACGGCGACCACGGCGCTGACGATCGCTTGGAAGTCGGCTCCGGCGGCGGCGATCCCGACCGCGTCCTCCCACCTCGGTCCGGCCAGGTCCATGATCGACGTCGGCAGCTCGCGCTCCGGCTGCAGGCTCGGGTTGTACGCCAGCACGGTGGACCGGGCGGCGAAACCCACCCAGTCCTTCCCGGACGAGGCGTACTGCGGGGGCACCTGGGCCAGCGTCCCCGCGTCCAGCGGGGCGAGCAGGCCCTGGCCGGACACCAGCGTCATCGCCGGCGAGTTCTCGGTCAGGAAGACGTCCGCGGGCGATGCCGAGCCCTCCTGCACGAGCTGGTTGCCGAGCTCGAAGTCGCCGCCGGAGCGCAGCTTGACGTCGATGCCGGTCTCCCTGGCGAAGCCGTCGAGCATCACCCTGACCAGGTCCTCGTGCTGGGCGCTGTAGACGGTCAGCTCGGTGCCGGAGCCCGGGCCGAGGCCGCACGCCGAGGCCAGGACGACCACCGCCGTCCCCACCGCCGCCCCGAGCACGCGCCACCGCATACCGTTCCACCGTCCGCCGTCGTCCGTAAGGTAAGGGAAACCTTACCTGTCTGTCGACGAACCGGCGGCACCGGCCGTCAGCCCGGTACGGGCAGGGTGACCGGGAGCAGGGCGGCGACCTGCTTCCAGGGGGCGGGCCGGGCGTAGTGCCAGCCCTGGGCGGTGTCGCAGCCGAGCGCTCGCAGCCGCTCGACCTGCCGCGGGGTCTCGACGCCCTCGGCGGTGACGGTCAGGCCCAGGGTGTGCGCGAGCGCGACCAGGCTGGCGACGATCGGCTCGTCCGGCGTCGCGCCCGCGTCCGGCGCGCCGAGGCCCTCCACCAGCGAGCCGGCCAGCTTGAGCGTGTGCAGCGGCAGCCGGCCGAGGTAGGCGAGGTTGGAGTAGCCGGTGCCGAAGTCGTCGACGGCGATCCGGACCCCCATCCCGGCCAGCTCGCGCAACGCGTCGACGGGCTGCCCGGCCGGGCCGAGCAGGGCGCTCTCCGTCAGCTCCAGGTGCAGCAGGTGCGCCGGCAGTCCGGTCTTCTCCAGGACCCGGGCGACGTCCTCGACGATGTCCCGGTCGTGGGCCTGCCGCACCGCGAGGTTGACGCTGACGAAGAGGTCAGCGCCCGGGTGTGCCTCGTTCCACGCCGCCGCCTGCTCGCACGCCTCGGTCAGCACCCGGCGGCCGAGCGGCACGATCGAGCCGGTCTCCTCGGCCAGGTCGATGAACTGGTCCGGGGTGAGCCGGCCGAGCGTCGGGTGCGCCCACCGGACGAGCGCCTCCACCCCACTGACCGACCCGTCCGCCAGCCGCACCAGCGGCTGGTACTCCACCCTGAACTCGTCCCGCTCCAGCCCGGGCAGCAGGGTGGCGGACAGCGTGTAGCGGGTGACGTCGCGGGCGTTGCGGTCCGGGTCGAACCGGGCCCACCGGTTGCGCCCGTCGGACTTCGCCCAGTAGAGCGTGACGTCGGCGGCCTTGAGGACGTCAGCCGGCGTCGTGACGTCCACGTCGCACTCCACCACGCCCATGCTGGCCGAGATGGCCAGCTGGTGCTCATCGACCCGTACCGGCTCCTGCAGGACGTCGAGCACCAGGTCGGCGAGGGTCGCCAGCTCGTCCGGCGGAGGGTCCTCGGCCAGGATCACGAACTCGTCGCCGCCCATCCTGGCGACCAGGTGCCCCCGGGTGGACACGCACTCGTCCAGCCGGGCGGCGACCGCCACCAGCAGCCGGTCGCCGATGTCGTGGCCGAGGCGGTCGTTCACCGCCTTGAAGCGGTCCAGGTCGAGGTAGCAGACGCCGACCCGGCTGCCGGACCGGGCGAACGCCGCCGCCAGCCGCTCCTGCACCAGCGTGCGGTTCGGCAGCCGGGTCAGCGGGTCGTGCACCGCCTGCTGCCGCAGCCGCTCCTGCAGCTCGCGCCGGGCGGTGACGTCCTCGACCATGGCGACCGTGTAGAGCGGCGCGCCGGCCGCGTCGCGGATCAGCGACGCGGTGAGGTTCGTCCACACCACCCGGCCGTCCTTGTGCCGGTAGCGCTTCTCCACCCTGGCGCGGTCCCGCCGCCCCTCGACGATCTCCCGGTAGAGGTCCCACATCCCGGCCGCGTCGTCCGGGTAGACGAAGTCGGTCACCCGCAGCTCGCGGAACTCGGCCAGCGTGTAGCCGAGCATGCTGGCGAAGGAGGAGTTGACGTCGATGATGCGGCCGGCCATGTCCGCGATCCCGATGCCGATCCCGGCGTTCACGAAGACCGCCCGGAACCGGGCCTCGCTGGAGCGCAGCGCACCCTCCACCTGCCGGCGGGCGTCCACCTCGGCCCGGCGGACCGATTCCTGCTCGTCGAGGATGCGACCGCGCAGCCGCGCCAGGTAGCCGTCCGTCACGGCGGCGAGCACCGCGGCGGCGTTCTGGTCGGCCTGCCCGGCCCCCAGGGCCTGGGCCGCGGCGGCCAGGTGCCGCCCGAGCGTGCCCACGGTCGCCGGCAGCACGCCGGGAGCGACCAGGTCGGCGTCGACGAGGGCGGCGCCCTGGCGCCTGGCCGCGTCCTCGTCCGGCGGGTCCACGGCGGCGGCGTGGGCGAGCCGGGCGGCCGCGCTGGCGAGCAGCCGGGCCAGCTCGCCGCGGCTCATCGGCAGGTAGACCGGGCGGGCGAGCCCGGCCGTCCACGTCGAGATCAGTGCGGCGAGCTCGGCGTTCTCGTCGGCACCGGCGCTCACTGCCGGGAAGCGTACGCGGTGCCCGCAATCCGGACGGCATGCGTGCTTACCCGCCCTGGTTCCGGTGCGGTGCGGGCCGCACGTACGCTCGTGTCGATCATTCGCCGGCGGATGGGGACACATGGAGCGACCGAGCTGGGCGCCCGAGGACGTGGACGTCGACCGACCCAGCGCGGCCCGCGTCTACGACTACTTCCTCGGCGGCGCGCACAACTTCGCCGTCGACCGGCAGCTCGCCGAGGCGATCGCCGCCATGACCCCCAACATCGGCGACACCATGCGCGCCAACCGCGCCTTCCTGCGCCGGGTGGTGCGCTTCCTGGTCGGGACCGGGATCACCCAGTTCCTCGACGTCGGCTCCGGCATCCCGACAGTCGGCAACGTGCACGAGGTGGCGCAGCAGGCCGACCCGGAGGTGCGGGTCGTCTACGTCGACAACGACCCGGTCGCCGTCTCGCACAGCCGGGCGATCCTCGCCGGCGACGCGCGGTCGGCCGTGGTGCAGGCGGACGCGCGCGACACCGACCGGATCCTCGGCGACCCGGAGACCCGCCGGCTGCTCGACCCCGACCGGCCGGTCGCGGTGCTCCTGCTCGGCGTGCTGCACTTCGTCCCGGACGCCGACGACCCGGCGGGGGTGGTGACCCGGCTGCGGGACGCGGTCGCGCCCGGCAGCCACGTCGCCCTGGTCAACGTGACGTACGAGGACCAGCCGCCGGAGGTGATCGAGGCGCAGAAGCTGTCCGGCCGCACCGGCACCCCGATCTTCCTCCGCTCCCGCGCCGAGCTGCTCGCCCAGTTCGACGGGCTGTCCCTGGTCGAGCCGGGCCTGGTGCACCTGCCGCTGTGGCGGCCGGACTCGCCGCTGGACGTCGACGACCACCCGGAGCGGTTCGGCGCCCTCGCCGGGGTCGGTCGCAAGGACTGACCGGCGGCGGCCGCGGCGGCCGTACGCTGCGGGAGCGCTCCTCGAGCACCGCGCCGGCGAGCAGCGGGGCCCAGTCCAGGACCGCCTGGTGCCAGGCGATGTCGTCGGTGTGCACGGTGGCCGAGCCGGGGACCGCCGCGGCCAGCCGGCGGGACAGGGTCGTCTTCCCGCTCGAGCTGCGGCCGTCGACGGCCAGCACCACCGGCCGGCCCGCCATCGGTCCGGCGGCGTCCAGCAGCACCCGGACCAGCCCGGCCAGCGGCTCCGCCCGCCGCGGTCCGGCCGCGGGCTCCCCGTCCGGCGGTCTCACGCCGCGCCACCGGTGCGCACGGTGGCCAGCCCCGGGCACGGGTGCGGGTAGCCGACGCCGAGCGTGGTGCCGAGCAGGACGACCACGCTGTGCGGGTCGGCCGGCAGGGCGTGCGCGGCGGCCGTGCCGTCGTGGACCAGGACCACCCGGACTCCGGCGCGGGTGGACAGCCAGCCGGGCACGTCGTCGCTGACCTCAGCCAGCCGGGTGTACGTGCCCAGCTGGGTGCGAACCGGCTGGCCGTCCCGCACGTACGCGGCCATCGCGGCGATGACGAGCGGGCCGGGACCGCCCGCCTCCGCCCAGGCTTCGGCCACCGTGTCCGCGACCTGCTCTGCCAGCGCCACACCGGCGGCGGCGGCCTCCGGCGCCGGCACCGGCGCCAGCAGTCGCAGCGAGACGAGCTGCCCGCCGTCGTAGTCGGCGACCGCCCGCTTGACCCATGAGTGGCCGAAGTCGAGCGTCAGCGCGGACCCGGCTGCGCCGCCGGCCGTCCCGGCTGCGCCGCCGGCGGACCCGGCAGCGCCGCCGGCCGCGCGGGCCGCGCCGACCAGCGGCAGGTCCTCCGCGCCCGGGGCGACCACGACCCGACAGCCGGCGCTGCCGGCGGCCCGCTCGGCCACCAGCGCCCCGAACGGCCCGGCCGCCAGCCCACCGCCGAGCCAGACCGTGCTGGTGGCGGCCCAGCGTTCCCAGTAGCTGTCGTCCCACTCCGGCCGAGCCGTCCGGTCGCCCGACCGCAGCGTCGCCAGCAGCAGGCCGAGCCGCTCCGCGAAGCGGTCCGCCACCTCCGCCGCGACCCGGCGGACCCATGGGTCCGGGTCGCCGAGGCACCCGTCGAGGAAGGACCGGACGGGCCCGTCCGGCCGCAACCCGGCCGCCGATGCCAGCTCGGCCAGCGCGGCCGCCGACAGCAGGTCGCGCGCCGACGTCCCGCCGAGCCGCACCCGGTTGATCGAGGCGACCGGTGCCAGTCGGCACGGCTCCAGCGCCTCGCCCACCGACGCACCCTAACCGGCGTACCGAACGGCTGAGCGCATGAGAATGGTGCGCTGGCGGATCCGTCCACAGTTGTCACCGGGCACCGTTCATCCCGGCCCGTGCCGTCACCAGGGCGCCTGCCGTAGCCGACGGCTCAGCCGCGGATCGCCAGGCCGGTCTGCGGGTCGAAGAAGTGCATCCGCTCACGGTCGACGACGATCTCGACCTCGTCGCCCGGCCGGACCCGCGACCGGGGCGCGAACGAGGCGACGAACGGGGTGCCTTCCTCCTCGTGCGGCAGCGCCACCTCGTCGGTGTGCGCGTCCCTCTCCAGCTCCTTGGTGTCCTCGGTGACGACCTTCGGCGCCTTCACCGCGAAGTGCACGACGATCTCCGAGCCGAGCGCCTCGGTGAGGCTGATCGTCGCCCGCAGCCGGGCCGACTCCGGGGCGTCCCGGACCAGCCGGGCGTCCTCCATGTCCTCGCTCCTGACGCCGACCGCGACGTCCCGGCCGACGTACGAGGCCAGCGCCGGCCGCTCGGCGAGCACCGCCGCCGGTACCTCCAGCACCGCGCCGCCGAGGGAGAGCGTCAGGTCGTCGCCCTGCCGGTCGACCCGGGCGACGGCCATGTTCATCGGCGGCGAGCCGATGAAGCCGGCGACGAAGATGTTGTCCGGGTTGTCGTAGAGGAACTGCGGGTTGCCGACCTGCTGCAGCACGCCGGCCTTCATCAGCGCGACCCGGTCGCCCATCGTCATGGCCTCGGTCTGGTCGTGGGTCACGTAGAGAGTGGTGACGTCCAGGTCCCGCTGCACCTGGGCGATCTCGGCGCGCATCTGCACCCGCAGCTTCGCGTCCAGGTTGGACAGGGGCTCGTCCATGAGGAAGACCTGCGGCTCCCGCACGATCGCCCGTCCCATCGCCACCCGTTGCCGCTGGCCGCCGGACAGCTGCTTCGGCTTGCGCTCCAGCAGCGGGCCCAGCTCGAGCATGTCGGCCGCCTTCTTCACCCGCCGGTTGATCTCGGCCTTGTCCATCCGGCGGATCTTCAGCCCGTAGGCGATGTTGTCGGCGACGGACATGTGCGGGTAGAGCGCGTACGACTGGAAGACCATCGCGATGTCACGGTCCCTCGACGACAGCGTGTTGACCACCCGGTCGCCGATGCGCATCGTGCCGCTGCTGATGTCCTCCAGGCCGGCCACCATCCGCAGCGCTGTGGTCTTGCCGCACCCGGACGGGCCGACCAGCACCAGGAACTCGCCGTCGGCGATGTCCAGGTCCAGGTCCTTCACGGCGTGGAAACCGTTCTCGTACTGCTTGTTGACCTTGTCGAGCACGACCTGGGCCATCGGGGCTCTCCTTCCGGGACTTGACTGGTCAGGCGAGCCGCCAGACCTGGAACGCGGGCCCGTCGCCGGGCAGGGTGACGACGCCGTCGGCGCCGGGGCGTAGCGGGGGTGCTCCGCCGTACACAGTCTCCGCCTCGCCGTCGAGGCCGAGTAGCGCCGCGGGGACCGTCAGCGGGTCGTGCGGCGCCCGGGCGGCGAGCACCAGCAGCCGCTCGTGCACGCTCTCCCGCAGGTACACGAGCGTGTCGCCTTCGGCGTGCACCCAGCGCAGGCCGCCGCGGCGCAGGCAGTGGTGATCGCGGCGCAGCGCCGCCAGCTCGAGGTAGTAGCCCAGCGTGCGGCGGTCCCAGCTGCCCGGCCGGTGCCAGGGGAACGGCCGGCGGGCGTCCTCGCCGAGCACCCCCCGCATGCCGATCTCGTCGCCGGCGAAGACCATCGGCACGCTCGGCATGGTGAACAGCAGGCCGGCGGCGACCTCGCCGAGGGCCGCGTCGCCGCCCACGATCGTCCGGATCCGGGCGCTGTCGTGCGAGCCGAGCAGCGACCAGGAGGTCGCCATCGACCGCCACGGCGCCGCGGCGAGGAAGGCCCGCGCGGTGCGCAGGAGCGACTGCGCGCCGAGCCGTGGGATGTCGACCGGCAGGCCGAGGAAGTTGGGGTTCGCGGTGTCCGGGTGGGTCCAGTCCGGCTGCCGCAGCCAGGACCAGACCGGCCGAGTGAAGCCGGCGTAGTTCATGGTGCCCTGCCAGCCGTCGCCGACGAGGTCGCCGGACGCGTCGTGGCAGTGCTCGGCGAGCAGCAGCGCGTCCGGCTTGGCCGCGGCCAGCGTCGCTCGCATCGTGCGGGCCACGGCGTGGTTGAGGTCGTCGCCGGCGTGCCGGCCGGTCATGTTCGCCACGTCGACCCGCCAGCCGTCCAGGTCGTACGGCGGTTCCAGCCACCGGCCGGCCACCGAGCCGGCGCCGTCCAGCAGCCGCCGGCGCAGCTCCGCCGAGCCGTGCCGGAACTTCGGCAGCGTCATGACCCCGAGCCAGCCCTGGTAGCCGTTGCTCTCCGGGGTGTCGAAGTAGAAGAAGTCCCGCTCCGGCGCGGCCGGGTCGGCGAGCGCCCGCCGGAACCACTCGTGCGTGTCGCCGCAGTGGTTGGCGGTCAGGTCGCCGAGCAGGTGCCAGCCGCGCGCGTGCACCTCCTCGGCCAGCCGGGACAGTGCCTTCTCCCCGCCGAGCACCGGGTCGACCTCGTCGAAGCTGGAGGCGTTGTAGCGGTGGTTGGACTCTGCCGGGAAGAACGGGGTCAGGTAGACGGTGTCGGCTCCGAGCGCCGCGACGTGGTCCAGGTGCTCGACGACTCCGTCGAGGTCGCCGCCGTAGAGCTGCAGCGACACCTCGTCGCCGCGCCAAACCACCTCGTCGTCCCAGTCCGCCCGGTGCGCCCAGACCGGCAGCGGGCGGGAGTCGGCGGCCGCCGAGCGGGCGAACCGGTCCGGGAAGACCTGGTAGACGATCGCGTCCCGGGACCACTCCGGTGCCGGCGGCGCGGTGGAGATCTTGAAGTCGTTGCCGTCGGCCACGTCGTGCGGGTGCGTCCCGGTCGCGTTGAGCCAGCGATACCCCCGCGGACCCCCGTCGAGCAGGAAGCGGTAGCTCGTCAGCGGGTTGCGCAGCTCGATGTCGCAGCGGTACCAGGTCTCGTACGGCGTCGTCCGGTCGACGTACGCCTCCGCGTACCACGGCTCCGCGTCGTGCGGCACCCGCGCCCACACGCCGGTCGCTCCGTCTTCGTGCGGGACCCGCACGAAGACCGGGACGGAGTCGCCGAGCCCGGGCTGCTCCCACGGCACGTGCAGGGCGGAGCCGTCGTGGTGCGGCCGGTCGAGGGACGAGGCGCTGTCCGTCATCCCTTCACGGCTCCCGCCGTCAGCCCTCCCACGATGTAGCGCTGCAGGAACTGGAAGAGTGCGACGATCGGGATCGCGAGGATCAGCGAACCCGCCGCGAACACCCCGAAGTTGTTGTTGCGCTCCTCGGAAACCAGGCCATAGAGGCCGACGGCGGCGGTCTTCGCCGAGTCCTCGGTCAGGAAGATGCTGGCGATCAAGAATTCGTTCACCGCGCCGATGAAGCCCAGCAGCCCGGTGACCGCGAGGATCGGGGCGACCAGCGGCAGGATGATGCCGAAGAAGATCTGGGCGTGGCTGGCCCCGTCGACCTTCGCCGATTCGTCGAGGTCCTTCGGGATCGTGTCGAAGAAGCCCTTCATGAGCCAGGTGGTCGTGCCGAGGGCGCCGCCGAGGTACAGCAGGAGCAGCCCCCACCGCGTGTTGAAACCGATCGGCGGCCAGTAGTCGCTGATCTTCGCGAACATCAGGTACAGCGCGACGATGGCCAGCAGCGCCGGGAACATCTGCACCAGGAGCACTGCGAGGAGCCCTGCGCGCCGCCCCTTGAACCGGAACCGGGAGAAGGCGTACGCGGCGCAGGCGGAGACGAACATCGACAGCGCGGCCGACACCAGCCCGATGATCAGGCTGTTGAGGAACCAGAGCGGGAAGGAGGTGTCGAAGAGCACCTTGCGGAAGTTCTCGAAGCTCGCTCCGCTCGGGATGAGCTGCGACGAGGCCAGGGTGCCGAGCGGGTTGAGGGCCGACGACAGCACGAACAGGATCGGGAAGATGGAGAAGACCAGGGCAAGCACGCCGACGAGGTGACGCCAGCCGACCCGGCGGAACCATCCGCCCCGCGCGCTGCCGAGCCGGACGACCTCGTGCTGCCGGTCCGTGGAACCGGGGTGCGTGACAGTGGCCGTACTGAGGTCAGCCATCAGTTGATCTCCTCCAGCGCGTGGGTGCGGCGGAAACCGATGATCGACACGATCGCCACGATCAGGAAGATGAAGATCGAGATCGCCGCGGCGAAGCCGTACTGCGCCCCCGCACCACCGAAGGCGAGCCGGTACGTGTAGGTGATGAGGATGTCCGTCCCGCCGGCCTGCGGGTTGTCCGGCGGGAACGGCCCGCCTTCGCTCACCAGGAAGATGCCGGTGAAGTTGTTGAAGTTGTAGGCGAACGACGCGATGAGCAGCGGACCCACGGCGATGAGCAGCAGTGGGAACGTGATCGTGCGGAACGCATGGAACGGCTTGGCCCCGTCGACCTGGGCCGCTTCGGACAGGTCGGCCGGGATCGACTGCAGCGCCCCGGTGCAGACCAGGAACATGTAGTTGTAGCCGAGCCACAACTGGACCAGCAGCACCGCGAACATCGAGCTCGCGGTGGTCCCGAACCAGTTGATGTTTGCACCCAGCAACCGGTTGATCAGACCGAAGTCGGTGTTGAACATGTCCCGCCACACCAGCATCATCGCGACGGCCGGCATCGCGTACGGCAGGATGATCAGGGACCGGTAGAGGCGCTGCCCGCGCAGCTCCTCCTTGTTCAGGACCATGGCCACGAGGAGTCCCAGCGCGAAGGTCAGCCCGACCACGCCGATCGCGAACGCGAAGTTCCAGACGAGGATCCGCAGGAAGGAGGACCGGATGGTGTCGTTGGTCAGGACGTCGGCGAAGTTGCGCAGGCCGACGTTGACCTGCCACCCCTGAGCCAGATTTTCCCCCGCGCTGTTGACGAAGAAGCCGTTCGAGTTGTCCGCGGTCCAGGTCTTGCCGGTCGCGACGTCCTTGATGCAGTCGCAGCCTTCGTCGTACGACTGCTGCGGGCTCCCCTCGAAGGCCCGGGAGAGCCCCTGGCTCTTGATGGCACCCTTGTCGGTCGGGACGCTGAAAGCCGAGATGTCCTGGGTGCGCGCGTTGGCCTGCCCGACGGTGAGGATCGTGTAACCGGAGGCCTGCGTGATCTTGCCGGTCGGCCCCTGCTGGACGTCGCCCGCGGGCAGCTCCGCCAACCCGTCGGCGGTGCCCACGAACGCCTTTTTCGTGGCCGGGTCGGTCAGGAGGAAGGCGATGTCCCCGGAGGCGGGGTCTCCCTCGGTGGCCAGCGACAGCGTGTACACCGTCGAGCCGGGCACCTGCTTCACGGAGGCGCCCTCGACCGCTTGGACGGCGTCCTGCTTGCTGCCACGGTGTGCGTCGCCGAAGTTGGTGAATGCCGTGGAGATCGTGTAGAGGACCGGGATGATCTGGAAGACGATGAGGAAGAGCGTGCCGGGAATGAGGTACTTCGCGGGTATGAGGCGCGGCGAGAGGTAGACGTAGAACACGAGCGCGGTGACGAGGACCAGGATCGCGAGCCCGATCCAGTTCTTCTTGTCGATCAGCGGGAACGCCGCCCACACCGCGATCGCCGCGACGATGCCCAGCGCGACGATCTTGCCGATCAGCCCCGCCGGAGAGCTCGTCCCGTCCGCCCCGAGGCCGAACCGCGGTGGCTTTCTACCCGGCTGTACGGACGTGCGGTCGTCGAGGACCTCGGAGTGCGCCACATCAGCCTCCTACGCGGGGGAGGACCGCTGGACCGGCGCCACCTGAGCAGCCGGTCCAGCGGAGTTCATCGGTGCGGAACGGTCACTTGATCTGAGCCGCGATGGCCTTGCCAGCGGCGGTGATCGTGGACGAAGGGTCGGCGCCGCCGACGACCGCCGCCTCGGCCTTCCCGAGCGGGCTCCACACCGCCGCCATCGCCGGAATGCTGGGCATGATCTGGCCGTTCGCCGTGCCGGCCTCGGCCACCTTCCCCACGAGCGGGTCAGTCTGCTTGATCTGCGCCACCGCCGCCTTCAGGGCCGGCACGTTCGGGTTGACCTTGAACATGGCGAGGGCCACCTCCGGCCGCGACCAGTAGTTCGTCACGAACTCCTGCGCCAGCGCCTTGTTCTTGCCCTTGCTGGCCACGTAGGCCGCGTCGACGGTGATGAAGGGCTGCGCCGGCTTCCCGCCCGCGAACTGCGGCACGGGCGAGACGTCGTACTTGAGGCTGGTCTTCTTGAGGTCGGCGAACTGCCACGGCCCGGAGATCAGGAAGGCGGTCTTCTTGCCGCTGAAGAGGCTGAACATGTTGTCGGTCGTGATGGAGCGCTTGAGCACGCCCTGGCCCTTCTCGCCCAGCGCGGAGATCTTCTGGTAGGCCTGGACGGACTCCGGCTTTCCGACGCCGAGGTCCTTCGGGTTGTAGTCGCCGTTGGGCAGGGTGCCGAACACGTACCCGCCACCCGAGGTGTAGAGCGGGTTGATGTAGTAAGGGTCGCCGACGGGGCCGACCGGATAGGCGACGATCTCGCTCACCTTGCCGGCGGCCTTGAGCTCCTTGCCTTTCGCGACCATGTCCTCGAAGGTCTTCGGAGCCTCCGGTGCCAGGTCGGTGTTCCGGAAGAGCACGATGTTGTTCATCGTGAACGGAACACCGTGAGGGTTATTCAGTAAGCTGCCTGAACGCTTCGGCGTGTCGAATTGAACGACGGCCCGTTTCGCCTGAGAATTGAGTTGTCAGACACAGTTCTCAAGGAAACGGACCGCCTAACATGTACTATACCA
>Ga0210378_10000329_pt1 | contig 23633 bp, 26 predicted proteins | sample PLM1_60_b1redo_FD_155465 | JGI IMG/M metagenome (GOLD analysis project Ga0210378, IMG submission 155465) | Groundwater sediment microbial communities from an aquifer in East River, Colorado, USA - PLM1_60_b1 redo | ecosystem: Environmental > Terrestrial > Soil > Riparian zone | place: USA: East...
AGCGTGTCGATCGTGCCGGCGTCGAACAGGTCGGTGGCGTACTCGGCGACGCCCTGGATACCGGCGGGCGCGCCGTCCGGGTCGTAGAACTCCTGCAGGTTGAGTGAGAGGTCGAACTTGGACACCTGACGTGCGACTCCGCCACAGAACTGTCCTCGATCAGGTCTCTGCGAGGCTGTCACCTGGGATTCGCACCCGAATCCACTCAGGACGCTGCGCCGAGGTCGCATGCACCGCCCTGTGGACAGCCTGTTCAGGGCTTCGCAGTTGCGGAGGACCGCCTGTGCCGTGCCGATGCCGCCACGGGGTGCGACAGTAACCGGTTCGGTCCTCTGGCCAAACGATGCGCCGCCGCTGACAGGCCGTTCTTAGTCGCCGGCCTCTGCGGTGATGCCGTCGGGGTCGAGGATGGTGATCTTTCCGCGGGCGAGCCGGACCATGCCGCGGTCGGCGAGTTCGTTGAGGGTCTTGGTGGCGGTTTCCCGGGAGGTGCCGACGAGGGCGGCGAGCTGTTCGTGGGTGAGGGCGACCACGGCGTGGCGCGAGCCGAACGGGCGGCGTTGCTGCCCGGCCAGGGTGCACAGGGTGGCCGCGATGCGCTGCGGAACGGACTTGAACACGGTGTCCGACAGCCGGCGTTCCATCTCGATCAGCCGCTCGCCGAGGATGGTGGTGATCCGGATCGCGATCCGCGGGTCTGAGAGCAGGAACTTGTGCACGTCTGCGCGGCTCATCACGCACACCACGGCCTCGTCGATGGCCTCGGCGTAGTTGTCGTACATGTGCTGGCCGAGGAGCACCATCTCGCCGAAGATGGTGCCCGGGGTGATGATCGCGGTGGTGAGTGCGCGCCCGTCGGCGGCGACCCGGAACACCCGTACCCGGCCGCGTTTGAGGATGAACAGGGTCTGCACCGGGTTGTGCGGCGAGTAGAGCAGTTCGCCGGCGGCGTAGGTGCGCATCGGTGCCGCGGCGGCGATGGCGTCCATCTCGGCTGCGGACAGGTCGGCGAAGATGTCGACTTCGGACATGCAGTAGGTGCGGTCGTAGCCGGCCGCGATCTGTTCCACGTTTGTGCTCTCCTCGCGGCGTCCGGGTGCCCACGGCGGCGGGGCCGCGCCCCAGGCTGGTCGTTCCAGGGCGTCGAGGCCCTCCTCCAGACAATAGGCCTCCGCACCGTCGACGGGTGGCCCGCTGGCGCGTGGGGCCGGCGGTGTTGCGGACGATCCCTTGGCCCGCCGCCGCGCCGCCGACAATGCGCACGGCGTGGCGGCGGCGTCAGGGTTACGGTGCGCCATGACGATGGCCTTGTCAGTCCCGACGAAGCCGCGGATGGACCAGTGCGTAGACGACGCCCAGGGCCAGGCCGTAGATGAGGTGGCCCATGAGCGACTGCCACGCCATCGTGTTGAACATGAACACGTCCATGCCGAGTTTGGCCGGCATCAGGATCAGAGCGCCGAGGACCCACCACACCAGGCCGTAGCCCAGACCGGCTACGACACCGGTGGCGAGCCGGTCGGCCCAGCGGGCAAAGAGCAGCGCGTACGTGGCGCCGATGAACGCCGCAATGGCCAGGTGCACCAGCCAGCCGACGGCGGCCGACTCGCTGCCGACGAGCATGGCGACCATCGGAATCATGTCCATCATCTGCATCAGGATCCCGAACAGAACGCCGCCGGCCAGGCCGCCGATCACACCGGCGACGAGCCGGGTCGGAAGGGCCGCGGTCAGGGATGAAGCGCTTGCGGTACTCATGGTGGTTTGCCTCCGTTTCTGCGGTGTGGAGGCGACGCTAGGCCGGGTCGGGGCGGCAGTTCGGTGAGCTGGCACACACTTCAAGATTCGAGTTCAGCGCCCGGCCTATTCGCGGCGGTTCTGGCCGCTGTGCCGGCGTTCGGCTTCGGCCTTGACCGTGGCGAGTGAGGTTGCGACGGTGGCTTCCCACCGCTGGGCGACCAGGTTTGCCCAGCGTGCGCCGAGGCCCCAGCCGTCGGCGCCCAGCTCGCCGGTGTACTCCAGCCGCGTCCCGCCGTCGTGGTCGGTCAGGGCGAACCGTTCCTGCACGTGCGGGACGGGTCCGCGGACGAGCTGGAAGTCGATGCGGTCGGGGCGCGCGAAGCGGACGGTCTCCACGGTCTGCGCGACGAGCCCGCCACCGATCGGGGTGTAGTGGGCGGCCAGCACCAGGTCCTCGCCGCGTTCCAGGACCCGGATCTTCTCCTGCTGCGCCCTACTCGCCCTGCCCAGGTACGGCTGGGCGACGACGTCGAAGACCACCTCGCGGGGCGCGGCGATGTCGACGGTCTGCGGCCCGAGCGGGCGTAGGCGCCGTCCGACACCGAGGTCGAGATGGAGCCTGCCGGTGATCAACCCGAGGTAGGCGAGCGCGCCGGCCACCGCCGCCGCGGTGCCGGTCCCCAATACCGCGCCGGCGGCCAGTGCCCAGCCCGCACTGCTCATGCCGGCTTCTCCGCGACGAGCATGGCGTAGCCGAGCACGCCGGCGGCGACCGCGGCGCGGGCCGCGTCCAGTACTGGGCCGGCCCGGTCGAGGTCCAGGCCGAGCGCCTCGGCTCTGGCGCGGGCGGTCATCCGGACGAGACCGAGCCGTGCCTCGATCTGGTCGATCATGCGCACGATGGCCGCGTCGTGCCGCTCGGTGTGAACGACACGCAGCCCGGCGGCCGTCAGCAGTTGCGCGTAGTCCTCCAGCGGGCGAGCGTCGGCCACGCAGGCGACCCAGGCGGCGAGGCTGGTCAGCTCGGCCGGGAGCCGGACGGGTTCGGCGGTGACATCGGTGATGCCGAGCCGGCCGCCCGGTCGCAGCACGCGGGCCAGTTCGGCGGCGGCGGTCGGCTTGTCGGGGAAGGTGCAGAACGCGCACTCGCACACCACCGCGTCGAACGTGTCGCCCGGGTGGGGCAGGTGTTCGGCGTCGCCGACCGTGAAGGAGACCCGGCCGTCGAGTGCGGCGGCGTCGGCGGCGCCGCGGGCCAGCGCCACGTTCGCGGCCGAGAGGTCGAGCCCGTCGGCCCGCACGCCCTGTTCGCGTGCGAGCAGCAGGGCGGTGGTGCCGCGGCCCGCAGCCACGTCCAGCACCCGCGCGTCGGGCGTGAGGTCCAGGTGCGCGGCCAGCCGGCGGGTCAGGGCCAGCCCACCAGGGTGGTAGGCATCGCCGAGCAGGAGGGCGACCACGTCGGAGCCGTACGCGGCGGCGCAGCACGCCTTGGTCTGCTCGGGCGTGGGAGCCGGGTGCGGTGCGGTCATGGCCTGACCGCCCTCGACCCGACATTCGTGTCATCCGGCGCGACCTGTGGCCGCTCGGCACGTCCATTGCCGGCGGCGATCTTCGACCCGTACGGCGAATCGGCGAGGATCGGTTGCAACGTGGTCGCGTTCGGCACCACGTCCGCGACGTCCACACCGGACATCTGCGCCCGGACCTGTTCCCGGTAGCCGACGGAGTTGTACGCGCAGAACGGGATCAGCCTGCCGTCCGGGGTGATCTCCTCGACGCAGCACTTCATGAGCTGCTTGACGTTGAGCGTGTAGGGGTCCTGGAAGTCCTGGATCACGATCATGAAGGCGCGGTCGGTGAGGTTGGCGATGGCCTCGGGCAGGTTGACGCCGCACGCGTCGGCGCAGTCCAACGCCTGGGCCGCGGCGGTGAGCTGCTCGGTGGTGGTGTCGGTGCCCATGAACGCCGACGCCGACCACAGCTTCTCCAGCGCCTCGCGGATCGCGTAGTCCGGCACCACCCGATTGGACACGTAATCCAGGTAGTCCCCGACGTCGAGCAGCCGCGGGATCGGCACCACCCCGAAGCCGGGCTCGCCGGGGTGCCGTCGGTGAGGAGGTAGGTGATCGAGCGGCAGGTCGGGAAGCAGCACGGCACCGGGAAGAAGTCGCTGGCCTGGAACCACTTCGGTAGCTGCGCGGCGATGGCTGAATGATGTCGGAGTTCGTCAGCCGGGTCAGCGGGTCGAACTCGACGTGCCGCCCGGAGTGCGTGACCGGCTGGAACGACACCGACCGCACCGCTGGGTGCGCCAGCCCGTACTCGATGATCGCCCCGAGTTCGTGCTCGTTGAGGCCCTGCTCGACCGCCGCGACCAGGGTCACCGTCAGGCCCGCGGCGGCGCAGTTATCGAGGGCCCGCGCCTTGATCGCCCGCAGGTTCCGGCCGCGGATCTCGCGGTGGGTGCGTTCGTCGAATCCGTCGAACTGCAGGTAGATGTTGACCGCCCGGCCGGGCCGGTTGCGTTCCCCCAACGCGGCGACGAACCGCCGATCCGAGGCAAGCCGGATGCCGTTGGTGTTGAGGTTGACCGAACGGATCGGGCGGGACTGGGCGGCGTCGATGAACTCCAGGATCTGCCGGTGGATGGTTGGTTCCCCACCGGAGAACATCACCACCTCCGCCTCACCCTCGGAGGCGACGAACACATCCAGCATCCGCTCGCACTGCTCCAGCGTGATCGCATACCCGTCGCTCTGGTGCCCGGAGTCGGCGAAACAGATCGGGCAGTCCAGGTTGCAGCCGGTGTTGACCTCGATGATCCCCAGGCAGGCGTGCTGCTTGTGCTCCGGACACAACCCGCAGTCGCTCGGGCAGCCATCCTTGACCTCGGTCTGGAACGTCAGCGGGATCGTGCCCGGCTTGTTGAACCGGGCGCTATCGAGGTACAGCTGCGCGTCGCCGTAGACCAGGGCCTCGAACCACCCGTGCTCGCGGCAGCGCTTGCGCAGGTACACCTTGCTCTCGCAGATGTTCACCTGCGCGTCCACCACCACCTTGCACACCGGGCAGATCGACTTCGTGTACTCCACGAACACCTCGTCGCGGTCCCGCTTCGACGGCTGCACAGCGGTCATACGCCCCTCCCTCGGCCGGTCACGATCGATCCTGCCCCTGCCCGGCGCCGCAGTTCCGTAACCGTGCTCACCGACCAGCGCGCCTTCATCGTTTCTTTAGCCGCGAAACGGACTGGCATCACGTTCCCTCGCGACGATGAGGTCGACGCCGGTTCCTCCAGGGAGCGTCCGTGCCCCATGGTTGGGAGGCAACGATGAGTCAGCCGTCTGTCCGCCGCCGCTGCGCGGCGATCGCCGCTGGTGCCGTGCTACTGCTGGCCGGATGCGGCGGGACTGGGGAGAAACCGGGCGCGTCGGCACCCACCGCGCCGGAGCCGGCCGGAACCCCACTATCGGCCGCCGACATCGCCTCGCTCGCCGCGCAGTTCGGCGACAATCCGCTGACCGGTGGGCAGACCGCGCCTCGGCAGTACCGCTGGGTGACCGACCGGGTTGCGATGTTCCTGCAGTTCGACAACCGGGATCCGGCGAAGGCGACCGCGTTGCGGTACGTCGGGATCAGCGTCAAGGGTGTGTTCTGCGCCGAGGACCAGCCCGGCGGGCCGGACGGCGGGTTCCCGCACTTCCACCGCCTCAACGCGCCGGACTACGCGAAGGGTCACGCCGGGCCGGCCGGTACCCCGGGGTACTGGCTGAGCTGGGTGGCGGTGGACAGATTCGCCCAGCGCGACGGCCGGCAGGTCAGGCCCGGGGTGGACTACCAGTTCTCGCCCACCCCGGCCGCGCCGAAATGCGCGCCCAAGGTGCCGAAGACCGACTTCGCGGCACCGGACGCCGGTGCCTTGTCCCAGCAGGAGATCGCGGCGCTCGGCGAGCTGTTCGCCGACCAGCCGCTCACCGGGGGGCAGGTCGCACCGCGCTTCTACCGGTGGGTCAACAAGGACGTGTCGATCTTCCTGCAGTTCGACAACAGCGACCTGGCCAAGGCCACCGCTCTGCGCTACGTCGGGATCAGCGTGCGCGGCGAGTTCTGCAAGGCCAAGCAGCCGTCGCCGGACTTCCCGCACTTCCACCGGGTCAGCGCACCCACCTACGCCAAGGGTCACGGCCAGGCGGCGGGCGACCGCGGCTACTGGCTGCTGTGGATGGCCACCGACACGTTCACCCAGCGCGACGGGCGCACCGTCACGCCGGGCGTGGACCGGCAGTTCTCCCCCACCCCGCCGCCGGACTGCTGACGATGCGCCGTGCTCTGCTTTACCTGGTCGTGCTGTTACTCGCCGGCTGTGGCGGCCCGGCGCCGGTCGGTGCCCCGCCCACCCGGGCGCCCACGGGTTCCCCGGCCGCTGGCGGCACGGTCGAGGTGCGACTGTCCTGCGCCACCGGGGACCCGGATGCCCCGTGCGCGTTCCGCCCGGCCGAGATTGCGATCCGGGTCGGCGGCACGGTGCGGTGGGTCAACGACGACGCGACGTTCCACACCGTGACCTCCTCGGACCGGCTGGATGTGCGGCGGCCGAACGGCCGGTTCGACGCGGTCCTCGACGCGGCCGGCGAAACCTTCGAACACACGTTCAGCGAGCCGGGCGCCTACCCGTACTACTGTCAACCACACGCCGAGTTCATGGCCGCGACGGTGCGGGTTGTCCCTGGTTAGCGTGGTGTCGGAGGGGGCGCATGGCAGGTGAGGTGACCCGGCGGCCACCACGGGTCCTGGTCGTCGACGACGACCGGATGCTGGTGCCGCTGCTGGCGCGTGGCCTGCGGTTCGAGGGCTTCGACGTGTCCTGCGCCTACGGCGGCGCCGAGGCGATCGACCTCGCCCGGGACAGCCCGCCCGACCTGGTGCTGCTGGACATCGGGATGCCGGAGAAGGACGGTCTGGTGGTGCTGCGGGAGCTGCGCCGGGCCTCGGACGTGCCGGTGGTGATGCTGACCGCGCGGGACGAGGTGGCGGACAAGGTCGGCGCGCTGGACTCCGGGGCCGATGACTACCTGGCCAAGCCGTTCGCGTTCGACGAGTTGATGGCGCGGATCTGGGCGGTGCTGCGCCGCCGCGACGCCGACGCCCTGGACCGGCTGTGCTACGACGACCTGTGCTGCGATCTGGGCACCCGCGAGGTGGTGCGGGCCGGGTGCCGGATCGAGTTGAGGTGGTCGATCCAGGTGGGAACGCTCTCGCGCGCTCGGGCAACCTCGGCGACCGGGAGCTACCGATGCCGGACGCCGCCCGGGCCGGTGAGGTGGTCGAGGTGCACGCCGACGGCCGGCCGCTGTTTCTCACCGCCGCGCCCCTGGACGACGGGCGGCACGTGATCGTCGCCCGATCCCCGGTCACCACCTACGGCGCGCTGCGCAGCCTCCGCCAGCTCCTGTACGGGGTGGTGGGCGCGGCGGTGCTGCTCACCGGCGTCGCCAGCTGGCTCTACGCCCGCGCCGCGCTGAGCCCGATCGAGCGGGTCGTCGACGCCGCCCGCCAGGTGCGCGACAGCCGCGACCTCACCCGCCGGGTACCGCACCGAGGACCCCCGGACGAGGTGGGGCGCCTGGTCGCCACGTTCAACGAGATGCTCGCCGAACTCGCCGACGCGTACGCCTCGCTGGACCGGTCCAACCAGCGGATGCGCCAGTTCCTCGCCGACTGCTCGCACGAGCTCCGCACCCCGCTCACCCGGATCCGCGCCACCGTGGACCTCCTGGCCCGCACCGGAGAGGACGACGACGCGGCGTTCCGGGACCGGGCCCTGGCCGACGTCGCCGCCGAGACCGACCGGATGGCCCGCATGGTGCACCAGCTGCTGATCCTCGCCCGCGCCGACGCCGGCGCCACCATCGAACCCCGGCCCGTGCGACTCGACCAGATTGTGGACACCGCCTGCCGCCAAGCCAAGCGGACGGCCGACGGGGTGACGCTGGTGCCGCCGGCACCCGGCGCGCTCGCCGGCGCGACCGTCGACGGCGACACCGACCACCTCACCCAGCTGCTGCTGATCCTGCTGGACAACGCCGTCAAATACACCCCACCACCAGGCGAGGTACGCGTCGACGCCGCCCGCGACGGCACCTCCGCCCGGATCACCGTCACCGACACCGGCCCGGGCATACCCGAACAGGACCGGGAACGGATCTTCGACCGGTTCTACCGCGGCCGCAACGCCGGCATGGCCACCGGCACCGGCCTCGGCCTCGCCATCGCCCGCTGGATCATCGACCAACACCACGGGCACATCGAGCTCGACACCTCCCCCAACGGCTCCCGCTTCACCGTGCACCTACCCCTCACCGGAGCCTGATCAGCCGCGTCGCTGCAGGTCACACAGCGCATCCTCGATACTGCGGTGGAAGGTCGGGTACGCGTAAACGACCATGTCCACCTGTTCACTCATCAGGCCTCGACCTCGATGCCGCGCCAGAACGCCACCCGGTCCTTCATCTTCCGCGCGAGCGGGCTCGGGTGCGGGTAGTACCAGGCGGCGTCCCGGCTACTCACCCCGTCGACGGTCACCGTGTAATAGAAGGCGATGCCCTTCCAGAAGCAGAGCGTGTGCGCCCTGCTCTCGGTGAAGTACTCCCGGCGCAGCGACTCCGGCGGGAAGTAGTGGTTGCCCTCCACCACCACCGTGTCCTCGCTCTCGGCGATCACCGCGCCGTTGAAGATCGCTCGCATCGTCATGTGTCCAGCACCTCCGTCCTAGCTGGAGTGGCCGCGCGCCGGGCGCGCAGGCCGGACCGGATCAGCACCGCGGCATACACCAGCAGCAGCGCGTCCTGCAGCAGCACGAACCAGCTCGACCGCTGCGTCAGGTACAGCCCGAAGCAGCCGCAGTTGTCGATCGACAGGCCGCGCAGGTACCCCTGCACTCCGAGGACCGCCCACACCAGCGACACCGCGGTGTACACCCACACCGGCGCGAGAGCGTGCGAGCGCGGCCGGGCCAGGAACCACACCCCGCACACCAGCTCACCCGCCACCAGGCCACCGGCCAGCCACGGCAACACGGCAGCGGGCAACACGTCGTAGGTGCCCAAGATCTGCGGCATCCGCCGCCAGGACACGAGCTGACCGACCGCCATCGCCGTGTAGACCGCGCCCAGAATGATCCGCAACACCATGAACCCGACGCTACGGCCACGAGCGCCCGCCGCACCGTGAGCGCGCTCACCAAGCACATGCCTGCCGTCAGGATCCTCGCAGCCCGACGGGGGACCGCGAACGCACGCGCCGCCCTCGCCGTGTCACCGATCCCGGTGCGCCGGTTCACCGCAGAGCCGGTAGACAGAGCGCCATGCGGAACTGGCTGATCGGCCTCGGCGTCGCCATCGCGTGCCTCGTGACCAGCTGGGGCCTGCTGGTGCTGCTGGCCCGCCGGCTCCCACCCGGGATCCTGCGTGACCTGGCCGCGTTCATCCCCGACTGCCTCACCACCGTCCGCCGGCTACGGCGCGACCCCCGCGTCCCCCGCCGCGCCAAGATCGCCGTGCTCATCGCCGGGCTGTGGGTCGCCAGCCCCATCGACCTGATCCCCGAGTTCCTTCCCGTCATCGGCCCCCTCGACGACGTCGTGGTCGTCGCGCTCGCGCTGCGCTACGCCGCCCGGCAAGTACCCCGCGACGTGCTGCTCGCCGCCTGGCCAGGCGACCCCCGCCTACTCGAACGGCTCCTCGGGCAGCCCACCGAACCGAACAGACCCCTCAACCCCGAGGCCTGACCAGCGCCGGCCGCCCAGGTCTCCCCGTCCGAGTCCACTGTGCTGCAGGCCAAAATGGGTCGCAGTAGCGACCGGCCGGTTCGTCATGCCGGCTCGCCGGCATGACCCGGCGTAGCGCTCAGCCGACCATAAGCAGGGCAGGCCGGCTGGACCGCATCGCCACGGTGCTGGCATGGATTACTCACAGCTGGTCGGCGAGCAGTGCGCGGACCACGCCAAGCAGGTCCGCACCGGTCACGTCCGGCTCGGAGAAGACCGTCGGCCAGTGGGCGGGTGTGCGCCGGACCCAAGCGGCGCCCAGCCCGGCGCGGGCGGCGCCGGCGCAGTCCCACGGGTGGGCCGCGACCAGCGCGAGGCGCCCGGGAGCAACGCGCAGTTCGGTGGCGGCGTAGCGGTAGGGCTCCGGCGCGGGCTTCCAGCGGCGCACCGCGTCGACCGACAGCTTCGCCCCCACGTACCTGGCCAGGCCAGCCCGGTCCAGCAGGGTTCGTACCAGGCTCGCGCTGCCGTTGGTCAGCGTCACCGCCGGTATGCCCGCCTCGGTCAGCAGCCGCAGCGCGGGCTCGACGTCCGGATGCGGATCCAACTCGCGAAAAGCGCCCATGACGACCTCGACCGCGGCGTCATCGACCCGCTCCGGGTCCAGGCCACGCAGCGCGTCCGCCGCCAGTTCCGCGAAGGGCCGGTAGTCACTCATCGCGGCGAGCGCGAACCCGTCGCGCAACAGCCGGGCGAACCACAACGGGACCAGGCCGGCATCCAGCCCGACAGTGGTGAACGCCGGCCCCAACCGGTCCAGCGAGAACAGGGTCTCGTTCACGTCGAACGCGACCGCCTCGACACCTGTCCGGCTCACCGCCCGATCCTCACCCCGACCGGCGCGGCGCGCCACCCGGCGCCGACGAACTACCGGCCCAGGGCGGCACGCCGGCAATCAGGACGTTGTGGTTGCCTCGGTCACCTTCACCATGGTCTGCCCACAGCAGCAGGTCGGGTTGCGGTCACCACCCTGACCGGGGTTCGCGCCCCGGGTCACCGTCACCTCGCACCCGCACTCCGGCACCGGGCACCGGTACACCTCGCCCTCGCGGAACGCCATCACAGCCACCTCCAGCTCCGTGAGGCACGCTAGAACCTGGACCCGAGGGCAAGGTCAAGCGGCAGGAGGTGCGTCATGGCCGACGCGACGCTGACGATCGGAGCGGCCGCGGCCGGCGCGGGCCTGACCCGCAAGGCCGTCCGGGTATACGAGCAGAAGGGCCTGGTGCGGCCCGCCGGCCGCAGCGCCGCCGGCTACCGCCTCTACACCGCCGACGACATCGAGGTGCTCAGCTTCATCCGGCGCGCCCGCACCCTCGGTCTGCACCTCGACGACATCGCCCAGATCCTGGCCCTGCACCGAGGCGGTGCCCGGCCGTGCCGGACGGTCCGCGACCTGCTCGACACCCGGATCGCCGAGATCGACGCCGCCATCGCGGACCTGAACGCCCTGCGCGCCGCGCTGACCGAGTCGCGCGATGGCGACACGCATCTCGGCCCGGACCACCCGGACTCGGTGTGCCCGATCATCGACCACAGCGAGACCGACGCGGACACCTGACCGACGCACGCGACCTGCCCAGGACTCGTGTGGATGGCCGTTCGTTGTACGCCGAGGGCGTGGTGTTCACGAGCGCGCACGCGCACCGCATGTATGCTCCTGGTCGCCAGCGGTTCGCGCGCTCCCGATTCTGGGGGTGGGCGTCGTAAGAGGGAACCCGGTGTGAATCCGGGACTGCCCCGCAGCGGTGAGTGGGAACGAGCGCCGTCATCAGCACTGGACGCGTCAGCGTCTGGGAAGCGACGGTCAGTAGGTCTGCACCCGGGTGAAAGCACCTGGTGTCTGCCCACGAGTCCGAAGACCTGCCGTCGGTGCACGCACATGGTGTGCGTTGCCGGTTCCGGGCCTCGTGGGAGGGCCTCGCACCGACGCTCGGCTGCTCATCGCGTGGCCGCCTGTCGTGCCCTCCCGTTAGTCCGGATCGTCGGGACTCGCGAGGGAGAGCGGCGTTGACAGCGGTTGATGTGATCCGGCCTGAGAGCGCCGCAGCGCCACCAGGCACCGAACGTCCGATCTCGCCGCGATTGCGCGGCACCGGCCGGCAGGCCGGGGTGGTGGTGTGCCGCGGGTGCTGCTGCGGCGACGGCACCAAGAATCCCGGTACCGACCACGCTGGTCAGCTGTCACGGCTGCGGCGTTTCGCGGAGTCCCGCCCTGCCGAGGCGCTGGTGCGCACCACCCCCGATTGCCTTGGCCCGTGTGCGCAGGCCAACGTGATGGTGGTCCGGCCGTCGGCGGTGGGCCGGCGTCACGGCGGCCGACCGGTCTGGCTGGGGCTGGTCCGCGATCAGACAGCTGTCGAGCTGATCGAGACCTGGCTCTGTGCTGGCGGCCCCGGAGCGGCGCCGATACCCGCGAGTCTCGCCCTCCAGATGATCGCCTCACCGGCCGGCCGCACCCGCCCCGGTGACGATGGCGCTGCTCGGCGCCCCACGGCCGGAATGGGAAGCCGATGACGAGTTCTCCGCTGGGTCGTGTCGTCGGTCGCCGGTCGATACTCACGGGCGGTCTGCTCGGTGCGGTCGCCCTCGGTTCGCCGGGGCTGCTGGCTGGCTGTCAGAAGGGCGGGCCAGCAGCAGGTGCCGCCGGAGCACCGCGACGTGGGGGAAACCTGCGCGTAGTGACCTCCGGTGCGAGCACCACCGATGACGTGCTCGATCCGCATCTGGCCGGGTCGTGGGGCGGCGGCGCGGTGGCGAAGAACGTGTTCGACAAGCTGGTCGCGTACAACAGCGATCTGACGACGCGACCGCGCCTCGCGCAGCGGCTGGAGTCCAACGCCGACGGAACCCGCTGGACGATCCGGCTACGCAAGGGTGTGAAGTGGCACGATGGCAGGCCGCTGACCGCCGACGACGTGCTGTGGAGCGTGCGGCGGATCCTCGACCCGGCGAACAAACTCCCCGCCGCGGCCGATCTGAAGATGGTCGACCTTGCCAGGTGCCGGCGGGTGGACGACGCCACGGTGGAGTTGGCGATGCACCAGCCGATCGCGGACCTCGGCGCGTTGCTGGCCGGCTGGTACGTCTACGTCGTCCAGGACGGCACCAACACGTTCGACAAGACGCATCCGCCGGTCGGCACCGGACCGTTCCGGTTCGCCGAGTGGGCACCCGGTGAACGCACGAAGCTGGTGCGCAACGAGCACTACTGGGAGCCTGGCAGGCCCTATGTGGACAGTGTCGAGATCATCCTGGCGGCTGAGGCGGACGCGCGTCTCAACGTGTTCCTCGCCGGTCAGGCCGACATCGTCCATGAACTGTCGCATCTGCAGGGCAAGACCCAGCGCGGCAACCCGCAGCTCACCATTCACCCCTCCCCGGTCGGCACGTTCCACGCGTTCAACATGCTCACCGACCGGGCACCGTTCACCGACCCCCGGGTGCGGGAGGCGCTGAAACTGTCGGTGGACCGCAAGGCGATCGTGGACGCGGTGTTCTACGGCTACGGCGAGGTCGGCAACGACCTCTACGGCAAGGGCGCGCCGATGTACGCCGCCGGGATCCCGCAGCGCGGCTACGACCCGGCGCGTGCCCGCGAGCTGCTCCGGGCGGCCGGCAAGGAGAACCTCGAAGTCACGCTGCACACCCCGGATGCGACCCCGGGCTTCGTGCAGGCCGCGCTGCTGTTCGCCGAACACGCCAAGAAGGCCGGCATCACCGTCCGGATCAACAAGTCCGCCGTGGACTCGTACTGGACCGACGTGTACCTCAAGCAGCCGTTCACCCAGACCGGCTGGGGAAGCTACGCGCTGGACTGGTTCTACGGGCAGGCGCTGACCGCCGACGCCCCGAGCAACGAGACGGCGTGGAAGCGTCCCGCCTGGGACGCGCGGTTCACGGAGGCGCGCGGCACCATGGACCCGGCCCTGCGGGCCAAGCTGCACGAGGCGCTGCAGCGCGAGCTGTGGGCCGAGGGCGGCTACATCATCCACTCCTATGCCAAGTGGCTCGACGGGGTGAGCCCGCGAGTGGGCGGCTTCAAGCCCGCCACGGTCGCCTCCGACGACTGGTGCAGCTACCGCGACGTCTGGCTGGGCTGATGGGGGCCCGGTTCGGGCTGGTCGGTTACCTGGTGGGGCGCCTCTGCGCGGCGGTCGGCGTGGTGGCGGCGGCCTCGGTACTCATCTTCGGCGCGATGGCGCTGCTGCCCGGCGACGTCGTCGACGTCATCCTGTCCAAGAACGCCGCCGGTGGCTCGGCGTCGCCCGAGGCTCGCGCGGCACTCCGCGCTGAGCTGGGTCTGGACCGGCCGCTGGTGGAGCGTTACGCGGAGTGGATCGGCGGCGTGCTGAGCGGGGATCTGGGCCGGTCGCTGTTCTCCGGCCGGCCGGTCGCGGAGATCATCGGCGCCCGCCTCACCAACACCGCGATCCTCGCCGCGGCCGCCGCGGTTCTGCTGGTCGCGCTGGCCGTCGGGTTCGGCGCCTGGGCCGGTGCCCGCGCCGGTCGGGCCTCTGACCGCGCCATCACCACAGCGTCGGTGACCCTCGGATCGCTGCCCGAGTTCGTCATCGCCACCCTGCTGATCCAGCTCTTCGCGTTTACGTGGCCGCTGCTGCCGCCGGTGTCCATAGTGGCGCCCGGGCAGCGCCCGCTACGCACCCCCGAGGTCCTGGTGCTGCCGGTCCTGACCCTGGTCGCAGTCATGGCTCCGCAGACGATCCGGATGGTGCGCGCGCAGATGGCCGAGGTGATGACCTCGCCGTATGTCCAGGCGGCGCGGCTGCACGGCATCGGCGAGTGGCGCATCGTCACCCACCACGCGCTGCGCAACGCCCTCGCCCCCGCTACGCCGCTGCTGGCCGGCAGCATCGCCTGGCTGCTCGGCGGGGTCGTCGTGGTCGAGACCGTGTTCAACTACCCCGGCATCTCCCGCGACCTCGTGCACGGCATCGCCACCCGCGACCTGCCCTACATCCAATCGGTGACGCTCCTGTTCGCCGCGTTCACCGTCGCGGTCTACCTGCTCGCCGACCTCGGTGTCCTCGTCGCCGTGCCGCAGCTCCGCCCGATCGGACGGCGGCACCGGTGACGCCAAGGGCCATACCAGGCTTGCTCACTGCCGCCGTCATCGTCGTCGCGCTCGCCGGGCCGTGGCTCGCGCCGCACGCCCCGACCGACGTGATCGGACCACCGTTCAGCCCGCCTGGGCCTGGCCGTGTGCTCGGCACCGACTACCTGGGCAGCGATGTGCTGAGCCGGCTGCTCCACGGCGGCTACACCGTCGTCGGGCTGTCCGCCGCCGCGACCGCGATCGCCTACCTCGCCGGTGGCGCCCTCGGGCTGGCAGCCGGGCTGGCGGGCCGGGTCGACGGCGTGATCATGCGCCCGATCGACGTGCTGCTCGCCATCCCCCCGTTTCTGGTCCTCGCGGTGCTCGCGGCGGCCACCGGACGCGGCACGGTCGTCGTCGTAGCCGCCAGCGCGCTGGCCAACGTCCCGGGCATCAGCCGGGTCGTGCGCGCGGCAGCCCTCGAGGTTTCCGTACGCGGCTACGTCGAGGCCGCGTACGCCCGGGGCGAATCCCGGTTCCAGATCGCGATCCGGGACGTGATCCCGAACATCGCCGCCGCCCTGTTCGCCGAGCTCGGGGCGCGGATCAGCGGCACGATCGCCCTGGTCGCCTCCGCCAACTTCCTCGGCCTCGGCCTGCAACCACCCACCGCCGACTGGGCACTCATGGTCGCCGAAAACCGCACCGGCCTGGCCGTCCAGCCCTGGGCCGTCCTCGCCCCGGTGCTGCTGATCGCGCTGCTGACCATCGCCGTCAACCTCGGCGGCGACCAGGTCACCGCCAGGCTCCGGCACCCCCGCAGCGCGACGAAGGCTGACGCACAACCTGGGAGCACACACTGATGACAGCCCCTGCCCTGAGCGTCACCGACCTGCACATAGCGACGGCTACCGGCGATCCGATCGTGACCGGTCTTTCGGTGACACTAGATCCCGGCGAGATGCTCGCGCTCATCGGCGAATCCGGCTCCGGCAAGACCACCACCGCGCTTGCCCTGCTCGGCTGGGCCAATCCGGGCACGGCCATCACCCACGGACGCATCGTCATCGGCGACACGCACCTGCTCGGCCGCCCGGAACGGGAGACCCGGCGGCTGCGGTCCCGGCTGGTCAGCTACGTGCCGCAGGACCCGGCACGGGCCCTCAACCCGGCCCGCCGCGTCGGACCGCAACTAACCGAGATCCTCACCGTCCACGGCCGAACCCGCGACCAGGAACGCGCCATCTGCCGCGCGCTCGACCAGGTGCAGCTACCCACCGACCGGCGATTCCGGCGACGGTTCCCGCACCAACTCTCCGGCGGGCAACGCCAGCGCCTCACCATCGCCCAGGCGCTGCTCCTCCAGCCCAGGCTGATCGTCCTGGATGAACCCACCACCGGCCTGGACGCCCTCACCCAACACGAACTGCTGACTCAGCTCGACCACCTCCGCACGCACATCGGCGCGGCGATGGTTACGTCACCCACGACGTGGCCGCGATCTCCGGCCGCGCCGACCAGGTTGCCGTCCTCTACGCCGGCACCATGGTCGAACACGGACCGGCCGCCGCCGTGCTCGACCGGCCCCGCCACCCGTACACCCGCGGGCTCCTCGACGCCGTACCCGACCCGCGCCGCCCCGCCCCGCTCACCGGTATTCCCGGAACCGTCGCGCCCGTCGGCGCCCGACCAGACGGATGCCCATTCGCGCCGCGCTGCGCCGACGCCAGCGACACCTGCACCACGACGCTCCCCTCCGCCGACCCCGCGGGCTCCGTTGCCGGTCACCAGGTCCGATGCCACCACCCGGTCGTCACGCCACGTCGCCGGCTGAGGCAACGCGAACCTGTCCCATTACCCGCGCCTCAACCCGCCGTGCTCCAGGTGCGAGGGCTGCACGCCAGTCACCGCAACCGGACCGAGACGGTGACCGCCGCCCACGGCATTGACCTCGACCTATCCGCCGGCGGCTGCCTTGCCCTCGTCGGCGTGTCCGGATCCGGCAAGACCACCATCGGCCGCTGCATCGCCGGCCTGCACTCCCCCGACACCGGCGCGATCACCCTCGACGGCGCAGAACTCGCCCCCACCGCCCGCGCTCGTACCCCTGACCAGCGCCGCCGGATCCAAATCGTCTTCCAGAACCCCGCCGACTCCCTCAACCCGCGGCGCACCATCGGCGCCGAGATCGCCCGGCCCCTCCGCCACTACCGCGCCGTCGAAACCGGGCGCGTCAAGCACCGCGTCGCCGAACTCCTCGACTCCGTCCGCCTCCCCACCGCCATCGCCCACCGCTACCCCGGCGAACTGTCCGGCGGCGAACAGCAACGCGTCGCCATCGCCCGCGCGCTCGCCGCCAACCCGTCCCTGCTGATCTGCGACGAGATCACCTCCGCGCTCGACGTCTCCGTGCAGGCCGCCGTCACCGATCTACTCACCGACCTGCGCCGCGAACTCGGCCTCGCACTCCTGTTCATCAGCCACGACCTCGGCGTCGTCACCGCCACCGCCGACCACATCGCCGTCCTTCACGACGGCCGCATACACGACAGCGGGCGGGCGGCGGTAACCTCGCCGGCCCAGTAGCCCTCGCCCTCGAGGGTCACTGAGATCGCCGCGTGCGGACCGCACGCGGGCAGTGGCAGGTCTTCGGACTCGCGGGCTCACCGGTCACACAGGCCCGGTACCTACTAGCCGTCGCTTCCCAGAACAGTGCTGTTCCAGTGCGTGTGACGGCGGCCGTAACCCACTTACCGCTGCGGGGCAGTCCCGGATTCCCACCGGGTTTCCTCTTGCGACGCGCCTGCCCTGGCGGGCAGGGCGAACCAGCTGCGTTCGCCACCCTGCCGGGGCCACGGGATGGCGCACCGGCGGGACCATGCAGACTCCAAGGCCGTGAAGAAGATCCTCGTTATCGGCATCGGGGCGGGCGACCCCGACCACCTCACCCTGCAGGCGGTCAAGGCCATCAACCGGGCCGACGTGTTCTTCCTGCTGGACAAGGGCACGGAGAAGGCGGGTCTGGTGGAGCTGCGCCGCAGCCTCGTCGAACAGCACGCCCGGGCTGGCTACCGCGTGCTCGACGTCCGCGACCCTGACCGTGACCGTGACCGCGCCGCCCCGGCCTACACCGTCGCCGTCGAGGACTGGCGCCGGCAGCGCGCCGACCTCGTCGAACGGCTCATCCGGGACGAGCTGGCCGACGGCGAGACCGGCGCGTTCCTCGTCTGGGGCGACCCGAGCCTGTACGACAGCACAATCCTGGTACTCGACGACGTGCAGCACCGCGCGACGGTGCACTTCGACTACGACGTGGTGCCCGGCATCAGCAGCATCTCCGCGCTGGCCGCCAGGCACCGCACCACGCTGACCCGGGTGGGCCGGCCGCTGCTGATCACCACCGGCCGTCGCCTGGCCGGGGGCATCCCGGACGGGGTGGACGACGTCGTCGTCATGCTCGACGCCCACTGCACGTTCACCCAGGCCGCAGACTTCGACGTCCACTGGGGGGCCTACCTCGGCACCCCGGACGAGATCCTCGTCTCCGGCCAGGTTGCCGACGTTGCGGCACACATCAAGGACGTGCGCGCAGACGCGCGCGCACGGAAGGGCTGGATCATGGACACCTACCTGCTGCGCCGCTCACCTCCCCGCTGACCGCGACACGCCGACACGACATGTCCGGGTGCGGTCGCCCCAGCGCCTCTACCCCCTACCGTTTACCTACTTCGATCCATTTCTTCCAGAGCGCCTCGTGTGCGAATCGGTCAAGTCGCCCCACCGACTTGAACCCCCACGTCTTTGAACAGCCGCCCGGTCGGTCAACTTTGGCCTCCGACCGCCCATCGCGACCTCATCGCGAAGTGATTACGCTCCGTGGTCACTCACCGTTTCGCGACGGTATCCACCACGCCGGACCTTGGCATGGCGCGACATCACAGCGACCTCCGCACCGCTGACCAGCAGGTTTAGGTTCGTACAGGGTCCAGTTGGGTGCACCGCACTCCCCTGTCGCAGGTTCGAGTCCCGCCGGGGGCACCGCACTCCCCTGTCGCAGGTTCGAGTCCCGCCCTCGATCGAGACCTGCGCGCCTGGGCAGCGTCTGTGCCCTGAACTGGGATTCTGCCGTGAGTCGAGACCGGTCAGATAGCCACCGCGGAGCCAACCACCGGGATTCGGACCTGCGCGGCAGCAGCGAAGGTCCGTCAGACCTGAAACGAGACTAGGTGTTTCCTTGCACAACGGCTTGTGACCGTTGACGTCCCGAGCATCGCTCCCGCGGCCGGGCGGCCCTGGTCGACGACCCAACGGCCGGAGGCCGACGACATGCGACGGTGCGCGCCGGCCGACCACCGACATAAGGCGGTCCGCGGTCAGGTCATCGTCCACGTCGAACAGTTCTAGCAGACTGCGCGGTCGCCACCACGCCTCCACCGAGCGCGGACGGACAGGCCGTCGGGGACGGGACCGTGGGACTCGCAAGACATGGTCGCTGTACTGGCGAGATCGCAACCTGCGCTTCCGCCAATACGACCGTGTCCAACCATCGGGCAACGTCGAAGACCTACTCGCCGAGCTCGACCGTGACCCCACCAGCATCTTCTGGGGCTGAAGGCGGGGCCGCGCGGGTCGGGCCCTCGGCCACTGGGTCAGTCCGGGCCGTGTCCAGTGGGACACGTGTAACGCTGAGCACGGCTCAGTCGATAAGCAACCAACGGCGCCTGCCTCTGCGTTTCCCCGGGCACCTTCGTGGCAACAAACGCGTTAATGCAAGAAAACGGACACTATTCGGTCAACCGCGCCAGCAAAGTTGCGAACAAGCAGGAAGTTCAGTTGACGTAGCTGAAGCAATGCGTATGATCGCGAAGCCGGCGGTCTTCTCTACCTGGGCTTCCGAAGAGTCGGCAACCACGGGGGACCAGGCACGTGCACGGTCCCTGACACCTGCACCGCCCCTGACAGGAGACCAACTGCGTGCGTACCAACGTCAAGAGCCGGCTGCGGCTCACCGCCGGCATCGCCCTCGCGTTAGCGTCTACCGCTGTCGTAGTCGGTTTCGGCGCCCCGGCGAGCGCGACTGACACCACCCCGTCGCCGTCGGGCTCAACTGCGCCGAGCCCCACGGCCATCCCTGAGCCCTCCCCCTCGGTCTCGGTCGAGCCCAGCCCGTCGCCGTCCGCCTCCCGCTCGCCCGAGCCGAGCACATCGCCCAAGCCGGAGCCCACGGCCTCCCCCTCGGAGCCGGTGCCCACGCCGAGCTGCGCCGACAAGTCGGTGTCGATCCGCGGCCGAATCTGGCGCGATCTAAACAAGAACGGCATCCAGGATGCCGGCGAGCCGGGTCTGCCGAACATCCCGCTGCTGGCGATCGACAGCAACGACGTGCCGCCCGCCCAGGCCCGTGGCCTGCGCAGCGCGAAGACCCTGAAGTCGCTGACCGAGTCGAAGATCCGCAACGCCAACCCGAAGGCTGACGACGACGAGTTCCCGGGCGTCTTCACCGACAAGGCCGGCAAGTACACGATCACCGGCCTGCAGCCCGGCCCGATCCTGATCGCCCTCTTCCCGGTCACCGTCGTGAACGACGAGGTCGTCGAGGAGTGGAAGATCACCAAGGCCGACCAGGGTGACGATGCCCGGGTGGACTCGGACTTCCACATCGAGGACGAGATCGGTTTCCTCGAGATCGAGGCCGAGCCGTGCTCCCGGTTCACCGTCGACGGTGGCCTCTACAAGGACGGCGACAAGCCTGCCCCGACCGCGACCTCCACGCCGGCTCCGGGTAACGGCGGTGGCTCCCTGCCGAACACCGGCCTGGCCATCGGCGGGTTCCTGCTCGCCGGCGTCGCGCTGGTCGGCGGTGGCACCGTGCTGACGATCGCCGCACGCCGTCGCCGTCAGATCGCCGCCTGACACATCGCAACAACCCGGCGGGGCGTCTCCTACGGGAGGCGCCCTGCTCGGTTTTGGTGTCGCCACCCGGCGGTCCATCTCACGGGGAGTACTTGCATGACTCGAACCACCCTCGGCCGCCGCGCGGCGAGGCTGTCCATCGCGGTCGCCACCGCGGCACTGACCGTCGGCCTCGGCACGAGCACCGCCTCCGCCAACGAGACCCCCATGCCGGAGCCGACGCCGACCGCCAGCATCGAGCCCACGCCGACGGCCAGCCCGTCGCCGAGCACCGCGCCCGCACCGAAGCCGGCCGAGGCTCCGAAGCCGGCGGACGCACCGAAACCGGCGGACGCACCGAAGACTGAGCCGCCGGCGGACGCCGACGAGACCGGCAGCATCAAGGGCCGGGTCTGGAACGACGTCAACCGGAACGGCATCCAGGACAAGGGCGAAGAGGGCGTCGCCGACGTCTTCATCGCCGGCATTGAGGTGAACCCAGGCGCTCAGCCCCCGCTCGCCCGCGCCGGCCGCCTCGCCGACGGCGCCAACCTTGACGAAACGGCCCTCACCACCAGGACCGACGACCACGGCAACTACTCCCTGACGGACGTCAGGCCGGGCAATGTGCTGCTATACGTCGGCGGCGACGGCACGGTCGACGGCGACCGGCAATACCTCCGGTTCAGCCCGACCGATGTCGGCGACGACGACGCCCTCGACTCCGACGTCCAGGAAGTCGCGTATGAGCAGCCGGACCGCCCGCCGCTGCACGGTGCGCGTATCGACCGCCTTCCCGTCGGCGCCGGCGAGGAGGTTGACGTTGACGCTGGTGCCTACGTCGACCCCGCGCACGAAGGAGAGCAGTTCGCCTCCGTGCGGGGCCGTGTCTGGGACGACAAGAACGGCAACGGGATCCAGGATGCCGGCGAGCCCGGTATCGCATGGGTGCCGCTGGCCATCATCAGCGACGACGTGGAGGAAGCCAAGCTGCCGGCCGTGCGGTCGAAGATCGCCGCCAAGGCCGAGGCGGGCGCCTCGAAGCGTGGTGCCCAGGCCGACGACGAGTTCGAGTTCGCGGTCACGAATCTGGACGGCAGCTACTACTTCGAGAACGTCCCGCCGGGCAACTACCACGTCGAGGTCATCGCGGCCACGATCGGCGGCGGGAAACTGAATGGCGGCTGGAGCGTCACGAAGTACCACCAGGGCACTGACCTCACGAAGAACTCGGACTTCAAGCCGACCACCTTCACCGACGGCAGCGGGCAGACGCTCGCCGGCGGGTTCACGGTAATGCTCGGCCTCCTCCCCGGTAGGAAGATCGACCTCGACGCCGGCCTGGTCAAGGACACGCCGACTCCGGCGCCGGGCGGCGGCGGTTCGCTGCCGAACACCGGCCTGGCCGTTGGCGGGTTCCTGCTCGTCGGCACACTGCTCGTCGGCGGTGGCACGGTGCTGACCGTCGCCGCGCGCCGTCGCCGCAAGATCACGGCCTGACGTCGCCGAGCGGGGCGCCTACGATCTAGGGGGCCCCGCTCGCTTTCGTACCCTGGTAAACATGCTGCTCGCTGAAGACATCTGGCAGGCGCGCCGCGCCGCCCACGAGCAGCGCGTCGACGCCTGGACCGCACCGCACCTGGAGCGGCGGCGCCGCCGGGAGAAGCACCCGGTCGAGGATTTCCTCTTCGACTACTACTCCTACCGCCCCGGTCACCTGCGCCGCTGGCACCCCGGTGCGGGCGTCACGTTGGCTGAGGCCGGGGAGTACCTGCGCTGGGACGGGTACACCGAAACCCCCGATGGCGTGGCCGTCAACGTCGATGCCGTGCTGGAGCGGCGCGGTGACACCGTCCGCTGGGTGCACGACCTGCTGACGAGAACAGCCGCAAGGCCCGCTCATTTCGGCTGCTTCGGCATGCACGAGTGGGCGATGGTCTACCGCCAGCGGGCGGACGAGGTGCGGCACAACGCGTGGCAGCTGCGGCACTCCCCCGAGCGGCTCGCCGCGATCGTCGAGGAGCGCGGCGTGCGGTGCAGTCACTTCGACGCGTTCCGGTTCTTCACCGAGCCGGCTCGCCCGCTCAACGTGCTGCAGCCAGCCCGGGAGACCCAACACGAGTTGGAACAGGGCGGCTGCCTGCACGCCAACATGGACCTCTACAAATGGGCGTACAAGCTTGCCCCGCTCACCCCGTCGGAGCTGATCGCCGACTGCTTCGCGCTCGCGCGGGAGATCCGCGAGCTGGACATGCGGGCCAGCCCGTACGACCTCGCCGCGCTCGGCTACCCGCCCGTACGGATCGAGACTCCGGACGGCCGCGCCGAGTATGCCGCCGCCCAGCGCGGTTTCGCCGAACGCGCCGCCGTACTCCGCGTCCGGCTGCTGGAGGTCTGCGTGCCGCTGCTCACCGGTACCGCACGACCAGCGAACTGACGCCGACGCCCGCCGGCACGTCCACGAGGATCTCGGTGCCGCGCGCGCTTCGCCGTGTCGTGTACGCGGCCCGGTGGCCGTCTAGGCGGACGGAGTGCACATCGGCGTCGGACGGCACCACGACGCCAATCGTCAACTGCGCCAGGACGCGCCGGGTCACCGTCGTCGCGAGCGCCTTGTGGTCCCGTACCGCGTTCACGTCGACGCTGCCCGTGCCGAGCCGGATGTTGTGGCCCGTGATCTCGTCCTGACCATCCGGGATGCGCGGCACGACGGTGACGTGAGAGCGGCCGAGATCCGGTGCGACGCCGAGTTGCTGGCGGACCACGGGCCACAGCACGCCGTACGCGCCCCACGCCTGCAGCACCATGGACCGGTCCGTGAACGGCTTGTCGATGTTCGCCGCGAAGTCGCCGCCGGGCGCGATCTCCGGCATCGCCCCGGGCGCCTCCCATAACCGCGGATCAAGCTGGATCCGCGCGTTCGCGGCCGTGTACCGCTGCTGCTGCCCACGGCCGAACCGTCCGTAGTTGCCCTCGGCGACGGCCATGATCGCCGTGTTCAGCGAGAACATGGCCCGTTCACTCTGGACGGTGGACGCCTCTTCGTCGCAGGACGGGCCGCGGTTGCCGCCGGATGCGATCGTCGGTCCGGTGCCGGTGTGGAACAGTCCGTTCGAGCCG
>Ga0210378_10000330_pt1 | contig 23605 bp, 24 predicted proteins | sample PLM1_60_b1redo_FD_155465 | JGI IMG/M metagenome (GOLD analysis project Ga0210378, IMG submission 155465) | Groundwater sediment microbial communities from an aquifer in East River, Colorado, USA - PLM1_60_b1 redo | ecosystem: Environmental > Terrestrial > Soil > Riparian zone | place: USA: East...
TGACGCGGATCTGGGCCAGTGAGCTGGAGGGCAGCGGCGTGCGGGTCAACTCGGTCGACCCTGGCGACATGGCGACGGCGATGCATGCCGCGGCGCTGCCGGACGACGACCCGGCGACGCTGGCCCGGCCCGAGGACCGCACCGAAGTCTTCGTGCGCCTGGCCGCCGGCGACGCGGCCGGCGTGCGGGGCCAGCGGCTGGAGGCCGCCGCGTTCCCGCGGGACGCCGAGCCGGCCGGCAGCACCGGTCGCTGAGGGGAGCGCCGGTGCGCAGCACGGTCCGCTTCGTCCTCCCGCCGGAGCTGGAGGCGGCGGCGCCGCCGGAGATGCGCGGGCTGCGCCGCGACCACGTCCGGCTGCTGCTGCTGGATCGCGACACCGGCGCGGTCCGGCACCACCGCTTCGACGAGCTGCCCCTGCTGCTGAAGCCCGGCGACCTGGTGGTGGTCAACGACTCGCGCACCCTCCCGGCCAGCCTGCTCGGCCGCACCTCCAGCGGGTCGGCCCTCGAGGTCCGCCTGGCCGCCCGCGCGGCCGGAGGGGTCCGGGGAACCCCAGGGGGGTGCCCCGGTGGATCGGGAGGGGTCCGGGGAACCCCAGGGGGGTGCCCCGGTGGATCGGGAGGGGTCCGGGGAACCCCAAGGGGGTGCCCCGGTGGATCGGGAGGGATCGGGCCGGCGCCGGCGCGGGGGGCGATGGCTGCCGGTGGCGGCCGCGCTCCTGGCCGGCGTGATGGTCGGGGCCACCTTTGTCGGCCTCGGTGGGCGGCGGCCGGCGCAGGTCGCCATGGCCGACCTGCCGGCGCGGGTGGTCGCCGCCCAGCGGACGCTCACCTCCCTGGCCGCCGAGGTGTCGCTGGTCGAGCGGAACTGGCACCCGGGCGTGCCCGAGCGCGTGCTCGCGGGCCGGCTCCGCTACCGCGCCCCCGAGTCCCTCGCCCTGGAGCTGGTGGACCGCACCGTCTACCCGTCGGCCGCGTGGGTCCGCAACGACGTGACCCTGGTGGTGACCGGGGACCGCTGGTGGACGCGCGCCCCCCGCGGCTGCCCGGTCGAGGCCCAGCCGGCGTGCACCCCGCGGACGCCCAGGGTCCGCCTGGTCGAGCGGCGCGAGCCGTTCGCCGACGCCACCCCGGTGCCGCTGGACCTGGTGACCCCGGTGCGGAGCTTCACCCCGGCCGCGGCGCCGGTCCCGCTCGGCACCGGCCGGGTCGGAGGCCGCGCCGCCGTGGGCGTGGCGACCACCGCCGCCCAGGTCGCGCCGCTGCTCGCCGGCCTGGCCCCTGCCGGCAACCTGCGTGCCTTCCACCCATCGGACCCCGTCGAGCTGTGGCTGGACGAGCAGGCACTGGTGCCGCTGGCCCTGCGCGTGACGGTGGCCGGAGGCGGCGAGCGTCAGCGCTGGGCGGCGGCCCACGGCTACCCGGACCGGCCCGGCCAGGTCGTGCTCGAGCTGACCCTGCGGCGGGTGACGCTGAACCGGCCGCTGGAGGCCGGCGCCTTCCCGCCGCCGCCGTCCGGCGCCAGTGCCGAGGACGCGGGCTTCCGCGACCAGCCCGCAGCCGCCGCGGCCGGCACCACCGCTACCCCCGGCGCGGTCGTGCCCGAGCCGGCGTGGCTGCCCTCCGGGTTCCGCCCGTACCGGTCCGGCGCGGTCGGCGGCGCCCGCGGCCCTCGGGTGACCGTCCGCACCTGGACCGACGGCCGGGCCTGGGTCAAGGTGCGGGCCACCGGCGACTGGCCGGGCGGCCGGCTGTTCGGCGACCTCGGCCCGCTGGTCCGCCCGCTCGGCCTTGGGGCTGGCGTCGCCTACGCCAGCGAGGACGGCGGCCGCGTGGCCGTCCACGGCGTGGCCGTCGACCTCGTCGTCAGTGGCAGCCTGGCGCCCTCCGACCTGGCGCGGGTGGCGGCAAGCCTGCCGGTGGCCGGCCGGCCCGTCCCCGATGGCTGGGCGGAGGCCGCCACCGCGACGCTCCCGGAGGCGCGGGCCGCGAACCCCGGCCTGCTCCGCCCCCGCGATCCCGCGGGCTTCGCGCCACCCGCGGTCCGGGTCGACGGCGAGGTCGTCACCCTCGCCTACGCCGGGCCGGGCTCGCGGGGTTTCCTGCTGGTCCAGGCGCCGGGCACGCGGCTCACCCCACCGCTGGACGCCGATGCCCGCGGCGTCGGAGTGCGCGGGTCGGATGGCCGCTGGAGCGCCGAGCGGGGACAACTCGAGTGGGTCGAGGCCGGCCGTGCCTTCGACCTCCGCAGCGCCACCCTGTCGCTCGAGGAGCTCCTGGCCATCGCCGCCTCCCTGGAGCCGGCGTGACGGGCGGGCCGGGGGGTCGCGCCGCGTTCGCCCGTGGCCTGCGGCTCGGCGCCGCCGCCGTGCTCGGCCTGGCGCTCGGTGCCGGGGTCGCGTTCGGCCTGCAGCGTCCACCGTCCCGCTCCGGCGCCGAACGGGCCGGCCCCAGTGCCACGTCCCGGGTGGCGGCGGGCGGTTCGGCGACGCTGCCCACGCGGCCGGCCACCGCCCCGGCCGACCGGGTGCTGCTCGCCTGGACGCCCGGCCGCCTGCCCGCCGGCCTGGCCGGCCGCGTCCGCCGTGCGCCAGGCGTCCGCGCGGTCACCGTCGTCAAGGGCGGGCGGCTGGACCTTGCCGCGTCGGCCGACGCCGACGGGCGTGCGGTCGACCGGCCACCGAGGGGCATGACCATCCCGCTGGAGGCGATCGCCTTCGACCCCGCCACCTACACCGGGTTCCTGCCCGCCTCGGCCAGGGCCGCCTTCCGCGGTCTCGTGCCCACCGAGGCGCTGCTCGGGGCGACCTCCGCCCGTCTGCGGCATCTCGGTCCGGGCGGCCGACTGCGGCTGGCGGGCGGGCGCCGGCTGACCGTCGCCGGGGTGGTGGACGACGCGCTCGTCGGCGCGGCGGAGGTCGCCGTGAGCCGGGCCGGCGGCCGCGCCGTCGGCCTCACCCGTGACCGCTATGCGCTGCTCGCCTACCGGGGCGGCCGCGCGGCCGTGGCCGGGGCGGTGCGCAGGGCGCTGCCCGGTGGGCTGCCGGTCCGGCTTCGCGGCCCCGGCGAGACGCCGTTCTTCCGCGCCGGCGACGCGGTCCTGCCCCAGGCGATGGTGAAGGAGCGCTTCGGCGAGTTCGCCTGGAGGCCGGCCGGCGGCGGCTTCGTCCAGGACTCGGCCTGGCAGGCGGCCAACCTCGCCGCCGTCCGGGTGCCGATCCTCGGCCGGGTCCGCTGCAACCGGGTGCTCCTCCCCGCCCTGGCGGGCGCCATGCGCGAGCTCGAGCAGCACAACCTGGCCGGTCTCGTCGATCCGGCGGCGTTCGCCGGATGCTGGAACTCGAGGCTGACCCGGAGCGGGAGCGGCGTCTCCCGGCACGCCTGGGGAGCGGCGGTCGACCTCAACGTGGCGGGCAACCCGACCGGCCTCGCCTCCGCCCAGGACCCACGCCTGGTGGAGGTCATGGAGCGCTGGGGCTTCACCTGGGGCGGGCGCTGGCTGATCCCCGACCCGGCCCACTTCGAGTACCTGCGCCTTCCCGCAGGCTAGCCTTGCAGCCGGGCTCGCCCGGCGGAGCGCGGGGCCGGGTGGCGGCTCAGGCCGTCCGGCCGAACGCGGCCAGGAGCCTGGTCTGGGTGTCGGCCCCCGGCGGGGTCTCGGGCCGCGGGCCGATCGCGCCGGCGCCACGGTAGCCGTCCTCCATCTCGGCGAACCAGCGGGCGCAGGCGTCGACCAGCTCGGGGTCGAGGCGCTCGTCGGCCCCGATCGCCCTGGCCAGGTCCCAGCCGTGGATCAGGTGGTCGGCGAACAGCTGCATGGCGTACTCGCTGCCGGGCACGTCCCCGAAGGACAGGTGCACGGTCCGCTCGGTCGCTCCCTGCTCGGTGACGGCGGCGACCGCCTCCTTGGCCGAGTCGTCCCAGGCGGCGGCGGGGTCGTCGCCGAGGAGGTCGCCCTCGAAGCGGTCGCCCACCTCGGCGATCGTCCGCCCGGCGAAGATCGGCGCGGTCCAGCGGTTCTCGTAGACCAGGTGGTTGACGAGCTGGCGGACGCTCCATTCGCTGCACGGGGTCGGCAGCTCCCACTGGTCGTCCGCGATGGCGTGGACCCAATCGCCGAAGGCGTCGGTGGCGCGCCGGTGCAGCTCGGATGCGTCAGTGCCCATCGTTCGCTCCCTTCCGTCGGATCGTCCTGTCGCTATTCGTACCGCAGGGCCGCCACCGGCTGCATGCGGGCGGCCTTGCGGGCCGGGTAGACGCCGAAGAACACGCCGACCGCCACGCTGACCCCGAAGGCGAGCGCCACCGACCAGCCGGTGATGGCCGCCGGCACCGGCGAGAAGCGGCCCACCAGCACGGCGCCGCCGATCCCGAGCAGGATCCCGACCACCCCGCCGCTGACGGTCAGGGCGACCGCTTCCAGCAGGAACTGGCGCAGCACATCGCGGGTGCGGGCGCCCACCGCCTTGCGGAGCCCGATCTCCCGGGTCCGCTCGGACACGCTGACCAGCATGATGTTCATCACCCCGACCCCGCCGACGAGCAGGGAGATGCCGGCGATCGAGGCCAGCACCAGGGTGAGGATGCCGAGGATGCGGCCGACCACCCCCAGGATGTCCCGCTGGGTCAGGACCTGGTACTCCTGCTCGGGATGGGCGCGGGCGACGACCTCGCGGATGATGCGCTGCTCCTCGTCGACCTCCCCGCTGCTCGGCGCCTTGACCGCGATCCCATCCACCCTGCTCACCCCGAACAGCCGCTGGGCCGCGGTGACGGGGATGAACACCTCCGCGTCGCGGGCGACCCCGAAGGCGGTGCCGACCCGGCTCATCACTCCCACGACCCGGAAGCGGACGCCGCCGACCGTGACCGACTTGCCGACCGGGTCCCGGTCGGGGAACAGCGTCTCGGCCGGGTCGGCGCCGAGCACGGCCACCCGGCGGCGGGTCTCCACGTCGGCGGCGGTGAAGAACGCGCCCCTGGAGAGGGTGCGGTCGAACACCAGCGGGATGGTCTCGTTGGTGCCGTTGACGTTGACGTTGGTGCGGCGGGCGCCGACCCTGGCGATCTCGCCGGAGGCGATGGTGGTCGCGACCCGGCGGGAGTCGCCGACGGCGTCGCCGACGCGGCGCACGTCGTCCAGGCCCAGGCGCGAGAGCGCCGGGGTCGACCCGAACGACAGGTTGCCCGGCGCCACGAACAGGATGTTGGAGCCGAGCGACTCCACCCCCGAGGTGACCTCGTCGCGGGCGCCGGTGCCGATCGCGACCAGCAGGACGACGCTGGCCACGCCGATGACCACGCCGAGCATGGTGAGCCCGGAGCGGAGCTTGTTGGCCCGCAGCGCCTCCCAGGCGACCCTCGCCGCCTCGGCCAGTCTCATGGGACCGTCTCCGTGGCCGAGGTCAGGCGACCGTCGGCCATGGTCACCCGGCGCCGGAAGCGGCCCGCCACGCCCGGGTCGTGGGTCACCACCACCACCGCCACGCCGCGTTCGTCGTGCAGGCGGGCGAGCAGGTCCAGCACCTCGTCGCCGGAGCGCGAGTCCAGGTTGCCGGTGGGCTCGTCGGCGAGCAGCATCGCCGGCTCGGTGACCAGCGCGCGGGCGATCGCCACGCGCTGCTGCTCGCCGCCGGAGAGTTGCGACGGCCGGTGCTGCAGGCGGTGGCCGAGCCCCACCGACGCGAGCGTGGAGACGGCCCGCCTGCGGCGCTCGGCGCGGCCGAGCCCGCGGTAGACCAGCGGCAGGCCGACATTGCCGACGGCCGGGGTCCTCGGCAGGAGCTGGAAGCTCTGGAAGACGAAGCCGACCACCTGGTTGCGCACCACCGCCAGCTCGTCGTCGGTGAGGCGGGTCACGTCCCGCCCCTGGAACCGCAGCGTGCCGCTGGTCGGCCGGTCCAGCCCGCCGAGCAGTCCGAGCAGGGTCGACTTCCCCGACCCGCTCGGCCCCATGATCGCCAGCGAGTCGCCGGCCGCCACCTCGAGATCGACCCCGTCGAGCGCCCGCACCTCCACCCCGTCCAGCCGGTACACCTTGCTCACGTCCCGCGCTTCGACCACGGGGAAGCCTCCGTGACCCGCCGCCGCCCGGGCCACAGCTAGGCTCCCGGCCAGTCCTGGCCGTCGCGGAGCCGCTCGGCGCCCCGGGACACCACCCGCTCGCCCTCTCGCAGCCCGGCGGCGATGGCGACCCGGTCCTCGCCGTCGGCGGCGACCTGCACCGGCCGCAGGCGGACCTTGCCGCGCTCGACCACGAACACGGCCTGGCCGCCGGCCCGCCCGACCAGGGCCGAGCCGGCCACCGAGAGCTTGCCGACGGCCCGGCGCACCTCGATCGCGGCGGTGGCGGTCATCCCCACCCGGGGGACCGGCCGGCCGGGGCCGCCGGCCTTCCCGAGGGCGAGGTCGACCTGGTAGGTGACGCCACCGGCGGCCGACTGCCCCGCGGCTGGCGCGACTGCGACCCGGCGCACCGTGGCGGCGAAGGTGGCCGCCGGGAAGGCGTCCAGCTCGACCTGGGTGGGCTGGCCCGGCCGGACCAGGGCGATGTCGGTCTCGTCGACCTCGGCGGCGACCAGCAGGCCGCTCGTGTCGAACACGGTGGCCACGGTCTGGCCGGCGGCCACCTCCGACCCGACCCGCAGGGGCGGACCCGCCTGGCCCTGCGCCGCCGTGCCGCCGAGTCCCTGCAGCGCCTGCTCGGCGCCCTCCGGCAGCCCGGGCAGGCTGGGCACGGTGGCGCCGCCGCCGGTCGAGGTGCGGCCGAGCTGGACCGTGCCGGCCAGCGGCGCCCGCAGCGTGAGGCGCCGCTGCTGGTCTCTTGCGAGCTCAAGGGCGAGCTCCGCCTGGCCGCGCTGCGCGGCGGTGGCCGCCTCGATCGAGCGCCGCAGGGAGTCGGCCTGCGCGCCGGCGGCGGCGGCCGCCTCGCGGGCGGCCTGGTCGGCCTGGCGTTGCAACTCGGCCACCCGGACCTGTGCCCGGTCGATCCTGGCCTGAAGGCGGCGGCGCTGCGGCTGCGGGAGCAGCGGCAGCGCCGCGCGGAGCGCGGCGATGACCGCGGCGCTCGTCGTGGTGACCTGCGACTGGACCTGCTGGAAGGCGCTGAGGGCCGGCCCGATCGGCAGGGTCGGGACCACGCCGCCGAGCGAGGAGGCCGCGTCGGCGGCGGCCTGCGCCTGCTTGACCTGGTCGTCGACCTGTTCGGAGGTGAGCCGCGCCACCAGTTGCCCGCGCCGTACCCGCTGGCCGTCCTTCACGGCCAGCCGCTCGACGCGGGCGGCGGCGGGTGCTTTCAGGTCGGCCTGGCCGGCCGCCTGCACCACCCCGGGTGCGCTGACGCGCTCGACCACCTCGCCGGGGCGCACGACCTCGGCCGCGTAGCGGTCGTCGCCGCCGGAGCTGCAGGCAGCGAGGGCGAGCGCGGCGATCAGGCTCAGGGCGACGGCGGCAGCCCTGGACGACCCGTGCCGCATCCGCCACCTCTCCCTCACCCTTTGACCACCGACATCAGCATAGATGCACGTCTGCCACACCGCGGGGCCCGAACGTGTAAGCTGCACGCCTTTCCCGGCTTGGTCTGATCCTGCACAATTACCTGGAAGGCGTAGATCTCAGGGGGGGAGCCGCCATGGCGAGCCAGTCAGGTCCGAGCGCCGACGACAAGACCGAGGCCCCACCGCCCGCCGACCACCCCCCCGTGGAGGGCCCCGGCGGCGGGAACGCCAGCCTCACGGCGGCGGGCATCACCGGAACCTTCCTCGCGCTGGCCGCCATCCTCGTGCTCTACCTCCTGGTGGCGGTCTGGCCGTCGGCGCCGCTGCCTCCGGTGGCCGCCGCGACCACCCCCGCGACGACCGCCCCGCCCGCCGGCGAGACCACCACCGCGACGACGATCGCGGTGCAGACCGCCCCGAACCCGCCGGTGCGGCTCTTCGGCGGGAGCTTCACGATCGAGCGCGAAGCTCGCCTGTTCCTGGTGGTCGCCCTGGCCGGCGCGCTCGGAGGTCTCGTCTACTCACTGCGGTCGCTGGCCTGGTATGCCGGGAACCGGAACCTCAAGTACAGCTGGCTGCTGACCTATCCCCTGCAGCCGGTGGTGAGCGCGGCGCTGGCAACGATCACGTACGTGGTGGCGCGCGGTGGGCTGATCGTCGTGACCACCCAGGCATCCTCGGACGTGGTGAACCCGTTCGGCTTCGCCGCGATCGGGGGCCTGGTCGGCCTCTTCTCGAGCCAGGCGGCCGAGTGGCTCAAGCGGATCTTCGAGCAGGTGTTCACCGCGGCGATGAAGGGGAAGGACGCCGCGGTCGAGATCACGGCGTTCGACCCGGACAAGGGCCCGGAGGGCACCTCGGTCGTCATCCAGGGGACCGGCTTCGCCGGTGTTCAGACGGTCACGTTCGGCGGGATCGAAGCGACCATGACCCAGGCCTCCGACACCGAGCTGCTGGTGACCGTGCCAACAGGCGCAAAGTCCGGTCCCATCACGATCAGGACCCCCGCCGGCACGGCAACCAGCACGCGGCCGTTCACGGTCGTCCTCCCTCCCGAGGCCGAGGAGGTCGTCCTCGACGGCGAGCAGACCGCCCCCGACGGCGGGCAGGCCGAGGCGGAGGTGGAGGTGGAGGTATCCACGACGGGCGGCGAGACGGCCACCGAGAACGGCGCGCAGCCAGTGGCCGAAGCCGAGGAGGAGGGCGAGCCGTCGGGCGAGGAGAAGGCGGAGGACGAGGAGAGCGACAAGTAGCCGCCACCTCAGCCCAGCGGCGTCCCGCCAGGCGAGGACCGAACCCGCGCCATCCGCGTGTCCGACACGGCGACCGCCGCCACCACCAGCGTCGCCACGGAGGCGAGCAGCAGCGGCGACAGCGCCGGGCCCAGCGGCCACAGGCCGGCCAGCGCGACGATCGCGAGCAGACGGGGAACCGACACCCGGCCGAAGACCACCCGCTTGGACAGGGCGTGCCCGGCCAGGAACAGCGCCGGGCCGGCCAGCACGGTCGCCGTGGTCGCCACGCTCGCGTGCCCGCCCGGGTGGGCGATCGTCAGCTCGTCGCCGACGGCGGTGACGATGATCCCGGCCACCATCGGCAGGTGGCAGTAGGTGTACGCCGACCGGCCCAGCCGGCCAGGGTCGGCGGACTCCGCGATCACGCCGCCGGCGTCCTCGGCGCTGCGGTCGAAGTAGACCCACCACAGCGCCACACTGCCCGCGAAGGCCACCACGAACGCGGCCACCGTCATCGCCGACAACGGCAGGTCCGGCGCAGCCTGGGTTCCTCGCGGAGCGCCGCGACCACGAACACGGTGCGGCCGACCTGCATGGCCACATAGGCGCCGGCGAAGACCAGGCCCCGTTCGCCGAACGCCTTCGGCAGGCTCGCCGACATGAGCAGGCTGGCCAGCATCACCCCGATCAGCACCAGCCGCACCGCCCGCCGGTCGGGGTCGAACCAGTTGGTGAACCAGGCGTTGTAGACCTACGCGATCCACACCGCCACCAGCAGCAGCGCCATCTGCGCGGCGCCGCGCGCGTTCAGGTGCTCCAGCAGCAGGTGCGAGAGCTGGGTCACCGCCAGCACGTACACCAGGTCGAAGAACAGCTCCATGAAGGTGACGCGCTGGCCACCCTCCCCTTGTTGCCGCCGCAGCATCGCCTTCAGCGCTTGACCAGGTTCGAGAGGAAGAAGTAGAGGTTGGCGGGGCGCTCGGCGAGGCGGCGCATGAAGTAGGGGAACCACTGGGTGCCGTAGGGCACGTAGACCCGCAGGCGGTAGCCCTCGGCGACGACCTGCTCCTGGAGGTCCCTGCGGACCCCGTAGAGCATCTGGAACTCGAAGGTGTCGCGGTCGCGCCGGTGCTTGGCGACCAGGGTCTTGGTCAGCCGCACCAGCGCCGGGTCGTGGGTGGCCACCATCGGGTAGGGGTTGGCCTGCACGAGCGTGTCCAGCAGGCGCGCGAAGGCCCCGTCCACGCTCGCCTTCTGGGGGTAGGCGACCTCTGGCGGCTCCTGGTAGGCGCCCTTGACCAGCCGCACGGGGACACCGGCCCGGTTCAGCCGGTCCAGGTCGTCGCGGGTGCGGTACAGGTAGGCCTGGAGGCAGACACCGACGTTGTCGTAGGAGCCCTCGAGGGCCTCGACGATGTCCAGGGTGCGGTCCACGTAGACGTTGGCCTCCATGTCGACGCCGACCATGGCGCCGACCTCCTTGCCGCGGGCGGCCACCCGGGTGGCCTCCTCGAGGGCGAGCTCCCGGCGCAGGTCCAGGCCCATCGCGGTCAGCTTGACCGAGATGTTGGCGTCCAGGCCGCCTTCCTGGATGCGGTCGAGGGCGGCCAGGTAGGCGCCGGTCGACTCGCGCGCCTGCGCCTCCGACTCGGTGTTCTCGCCGAGGTAGTCCAGCGCCACCGAGACCCCGCGGTCGTTCAGCACCCGGATCGCCCGCTCGGCGTCGTCCAGGGTGTCGCCGGCGATGAACCGCCCGGCCACCCGCCGTGCGACCGGATTGCCGGTGACCAGCCGTTTCAGGCTCGCCGACCCGGCCGCCTTCAGCAGCGTTGCCTTGAGCATGCCTTCACCTCGTCGTGGCCACAGCACAACGATACCTGGCGCCGCCGCCTACACCACCTCGGTGGCCACCGGGTGCAGACGGCGGCCGAGCTCCTGCTCGAACAGGTCGGCGTTCTGCTCGGCGGCCCACACGTCCAGGTCGGGCACGTCGCGGGCGCGTAGCTCCAGCCGGAGCACTTCGCCTTCGTCGACCACCCGCACCTCCTCCACCACCTGGAAGTGGTCGGCGTCCAGACCGTCGGCGACCCGCAGCATGGCGGCGAGCCGCCGCACCAGCACCCGGTCGGCGTCGGCGAGCGCCATGTAGTCGTCGTGGCGCGACGACGGCAGCGCCTTGCGGTGGTAGCGGGCGATGTTGGCCATCAGCAGCAGCTCGCGGTCGCTCCACCCGTCCAGGTCGGCGTTGCGGATCAGGTACAGCGAGTGCTTGTGGTGGGAGGACTGGGCGACCGCATAGCCCACGTCGTGGAGCAGGCCGGCCGCTTCGAGCAGCTCGCGCTCGGCGGGGCCGAGGCCGTGCAGGTCGGTCGTCTGGTCGAACAGGGAGAGGGCGAGGGCGGTCACCTGCCGGCAGTGCGGCTCGTCCCAGGCGTGGCGGCGGGCGAAGTCGAGCACCGAGCGCTGGCGCGGCGCCGACGCGCCGGGCGCCGCCTCGGCGGCGTGGGCGAGCTCCGCCAGGGTCTCCAGGATCACGCCCTCGCGCAGCGCCCACGGGGCCAGGACCAGCTCGCGCAGGCCGAACGCCTGCATGACCAGGGCGGCGACCTGGGAGCCGGCGACCACGTTGCCGGCCCGCAGGGGGTCCAGCCCGGTCAGGCGGCTGCGGTCCTTGGCCGCGGTGTCGGCGAGGTACCCGGCCACCACGTTGAGGGCGTCCCTGGTCAGGATCGGGGCGGTCTGGCCGTCGACGCCCGCGAAGCCGAACTCGTGGGGCGGCGTCGGCGCTCCAGGCAGCGCCCGTGCCACCTCGCCGAGGTTCCGGAAGGTCTTGGAGGTGGCGCAGACGACGTCCCAGGGCCGCTCCCTGAGCCGGTCGGCGAGCGGGCCGAGCACCGCCAGCGCGTGGACCCGCAGGGCGACCAGCTCCTCGGGGCGGACCGGGTCGGAGCGGACGAAGCGGCGGGTCAGCCGGGTCGCGCCGAGCGGGAAGCTCCTGGCCAGCTCGGGCCGCTCGCCCTCGCCGGCCGCCACCTCGAGGCTGCCCCCGCCGATGTCGACGACCAGCAGCCGGCGGGCCGAGAACGCCGTCCAGCGCCGCGCGGCCAGGTAGGTGAGGCGCGCCTCCTCCACGCCCGGCAGGACGCTGATGGTGACCCCGGTCGCCGCCCGCACCCGGCCGAGCACGTCGAGGCCGTTGCGGGCCTCGCGGATCGCCGAGGTCGCGAAGCCGACCATGGCGCCGGCGCCAAGGCCGTCGGCCACCACCCGCATGCGGCCGACGCTGGCGACCAGCCGTCCGACCGCCTCCTCCGGCAGGCTCATCGACGGGAAGGCCGCGTCGGCGAGCCGCAGGGTGTCGCGCTCGCGCCCGACCACGGCGAAGGTGCCGTCGGCGCGGCCGTCGACCACGACCAGGTGGACGGTGTTGGAACCGACGTCGAGCGCGGCCAGGCGCACGGTGGTCAGCGAGGCTCGGCGCCCGTGGCCGGGCGCGGCATGCGCGTCCGGCGGGCGGCCAGCACGGCGACCGCCACCGCCAGGACGGCCAGGACCAGGGCGGCGACCGCGAACCGGGACACGGTGATCGCGTAGGCGACGGCCGCGACCACTCCCGCCGCCGGGATCGTCAGCACCCAGGCCCAGACGATCCGGCCGGCCACGCCCCAGCGGACCGCCGACAGCCGCCGGGTCGCGCCCACGCCGACGATCGCTCCGGTGATGGTGTGGGTGGTGGAGACCGGGATGCCGAGGGCGGTAGCCAGGTACAGGGAGGAGGCGGCGGCCGTCTCGGCCGAGAAGCCGCCGACCGGCTTGAGGGCGGTGATCCGCTGGCCGAGCGTCTTCACGATCCGCCAGCCGCCGGCCAGGGTGCCGAGGGCGATGGCGGCGTGGGCGGCGAGCACGATCCAGAGCGGGACGGGCAGGTCGCCGTCCTCCTTCAACTCGAGGTAGCCGGAGCCGACCAGCAGGGCGCTGATGATGCCCATGGTCTTCTGGGCGTCGTTGCCGCCATGGCCGAGGCTGAAGGCGGCCGCCGAGAGGAGCTGCAGGCGCCGGAACAGCCCGTCAACCCGTGCTGGCGTGGACCGCCGGAAGATCCAGAGGCTGGCGAGCATCAGCAGGAAGCCCAATGCCATGCCGAACAACGGCGACAGTGGGATGAACAGGATGGTCTTCTGCAGGCTGCCCGCGTCCAGCACGCCGAAGCCGGCCTTGGCGACGCCGGCCCCGGCGAAGCCACCGATCAGGGCGTGCGACGAGGAGGTCGGCAGCCCCAACCACCAGGTCGTGAGGTTCCATGCGATCGCGCCCACAAGCCCGGCGAAGATGACCGCGTCGCTGACCACCGCCGAGTCGACGGTCTTGCCGACGGTGTTGGCGACGTGGGTCTGGAAGACCAGGAAGGCGACGAAGTTGAAGAAGGCGGCCCATACGACCGCGACCCGCGGGGTCAGCACCCGGGTCGACACCACGGTGGCGATCGAGTTGGCGGCGTCGTGGAAGCCGTTGGTGAAGTCGAACACCAGCGCCAGCACGACGATGGCGACGACCGCGACGAGCGCCAGGTCAGGCATGCTTGATGAGGATGGTCTCCACGGTGTGGGCCACGTGCTCGAAGCCGTCGAGGGCCTCCTCGAGCTGCTCCACGATGTCCTTCCAGATCAGCACGTAGCGGGCCGGGTGCTCGCCGGTGAAGTTGTAGAGGTCGGCCCGCGCCCGGCGGTAGAGCCGGTCGCCCTGGTTCTCGATCTCGTTGATGCTGATGAGGAAGGCCCGCAGCGGCTCCTGCTTGAGGCCGCGGAGGCTGCGCAGCCCGGCCGCGGTCTCCCTGGCCGCCCGGTCGAGCAGCCGCGCCTGCTCGACCACGGCGTCCAGCGGCTCGACGACCTTGTGGAGCACCAGCATGTCGGCCGCTTCCTCGATGGCGTCCAGCACGTCGTCGAGCTGGCCGGCGAGCGCGTGGATGTCCTCGCGGTCGAACGGGGTGATGAAGGTGGAGTTGAGCCGCGAGAGGATGGCGTGGGTGAGCCGGTCGCCCTCGTGCTCGAGCTCGACCAGCCGTTTGGCCTTCATCTCCGGGTCGACGAAGTCCTCGACCAGGTCGAGCAGCAGCCCGGCCGCGTGGGAGAGGTTGTCCGCGACCTCGTCGAAGAGGTCGAAATAGGACTCCTCGCGCGGAAAGATCCGCAGCTTCACAGGCAGCAGGCTACCCGAAACGGCCGGTGATGTAGTCCTCGGTCCGCTTGTCGGACGGGTGGGTGAAGATCGCGTCGGTGCGGTCGTACTCGACCAGCAGTCCGGTCCGGTCGCCGGTGCCCTCGGCCACCTCGGCGGTGAAGAACGCCGTGCGGTCGGAGACGCGGGCCGCCTGCTGCATGTTGTGGGTGACGATGACGATGGTGTAGTCCCGCTTCAGCTCCTCCATCAGGTCCTCGATGCGGGCCGTGGAGACCGGGTCCAGGGCCGAGCAGGGCTCGTCCATCAGGATCACGTCGGGCGAGACGGCGATCGCGCGCGCGATGCACAGCCGCTGCTGCTGCCCGCCGGACAGGGCGAGGGCGTTCTGCTTCAGCTTGTCCTTGACCTCGTCCCAGACGGCGGCGTCGCGTAGGGACCGCTCGACCAGGTCGTCCATGCTGCTCGGCTTCATGCCGATGACCCGCGGCCCGAAGGCGATGTTCTCGTAGATCGACTTGGGGAAGGGGTTGGGCTTCTGGAACACCATGCCGATGCGCCGGCGCACCTCGACCGGGTCGACGCCGTCGTCGTACAGGTCCTGGTCGTGGTACTCGATCTTGCCCTCGACGCGGGCTCCCGGGATGAGGTCGTTCATGCGGTTGAGGCAGCGGATCAGGGTGCTCTTGCCGCAGCCGGAGGGGCCGATGAAGGCGGTGATCTCGTTCTTGCCGACGTCGAGGGTCACCCCACGCAGCGCGAGGAAGCTGCCGTAGTACACGTGGACGTCGTCCAGCCGGAACACCGTCTCCGCCGCCGCGGCCGCACGCTCGTCGACGGGCCTGGCCTTGAGGGCGTCGGCGATGCGGGTCTCGTGCCGCTGCTCGTCCTCTTTCACGTGGGTCCGTCCTTCGGGCATCGGGTCACCACCGAATTGTGTAGCGGCTCCGCAGGAAGATCGCCACCGCGTTCATCGCCAGCAGCAGGGCGAGCAGCACGATGCTGGCCGCGGCCGCCGCCTCCGCGTAGGCCGCCTGCGCCCGGCTGGTCCAGTCGAAGATCAGCAGCGGCAGGGCGGAGACCGGGTCGCGGAGGTCGTTGGGCAGGGAGAAGATGACGATCGGAAGGCCGATGACCAGCAGCGGCGCGGTCTCGCCGATAGCCCTGGACAGGGCGAGGATGGTGCCGGTGAGGGTGCCTGGCAGGGCGGCGGGCAGGACCTGGCGACGGACGGTCTGCCATTTGGTGGCGCCGAGGGCGTAGGCGCCCAACCGGATCGACTCGGGGACGGCCCGGATCGACTCGCGGGCGGCCACGATGATGACCGGCAGGCTCATCACCGCCAGGGTGAGGGCGCCGGCCAGCAGGCTCGGCCCCATGCGCAGGAAGCGGGCGAAGATCCCCAGCCCGAGCAGGCCGTAGACGACCGAGGGCACCCCGGCGAGGTTGGCGATGTTGGCCTCGACGAAGTTGGTCACCCGGTTGCGGGGCGCGAACTCCTCCAGGTAGATGGCGGCGCCGACGCCGATCGGGAAGGAGAACAGCGCGGTCAGCACCATCAGGTAGGCCGAGCCGACCAAGGGGACCTTGATGCCTGCCCGGGCCGGGAAGCGGGACACGAAGCCGGTCAGGAACGCGATCGGGTCGGCGGCCAGGCGGGCCCAGCCGGCGTCGAAGATCGACCAGATGAGCGTGGCCAGGGCGATCACGCCGACGAGGGTGCCGACGAACAGCAGCGCCGAGAAGACGAGGTCGGCCGCGATCGTGCCCGCGGTGCGGGTCGCCCCACGCCGCAGCATCGAGGGGGCGAAGACCTCGGTCGAGAGGCTACTCATCGGGGCACCCCCCTGAGGTTCCCCGAACCCCTCCGGTCACGAGTACACCTGCCGGAAGCGGCGGACGATGCGCGCCGACAGCAGGTTCATACCGAGGGTGATCAGGAACAGGGCCATGCCGAGGGCGAACAGCGAGTTGTAGCGGACCGTTCCCGCGGCCGCCTCGCCGCGCACGGTCTGGGCGATGGAGGCGGTCAGGGTCTGGATCGACTCGAAGAAGTTCAGGGTCATCTTCGGGCTGTTGCCGGCCGCGATGGTGACGGCCATGGTCTCCCCCACCGCCCGCGACAGCCCCAGGATCACCGAGGCGGCGATGCCGGACAGGGCGGCCGGCACCACCACCCGCACGCTCACCTGACGCTTGGTCGAGCCGAGGCCGAAGGCGGCCTCGCGGAGCGAGCTCGGCACCGCCCGCATGGCGTCCTCGCTGATCGAGGCGATGATCGGCAGGATCATCAGCCCGACCGCGATCGACCCGGCGGCGGCGTTGAAGATGAAGACCCGCTCCTCGCCGAAGATCGGCCGCAGCAGGGACGGGGTGATGAACTGGAGGGCGAAGAACCCGACCACCACCGTGGGGATGCCGGCGAGGATCTCGAGCGTCGGCTTGAGCACGCCGCGGATCCGGTTGCTGGCGTACTCCGACAGGTAGATCGCGGTCAGCACGCCGAGCGGCAGGCCGACGACCAGCGAGCCGAGGCCGATCAGCAGGGTGCCGTTGAGCAGCGGCAGGACCCCGTAGCGGCCGCCCACCCCGGCGCCCTGCCCCGGCGCCCAGACGGTCCCGGTGAGGAAGTCGAAGAAGCTGGACTCGCGGAAGAACTCGACCGCGTCGAACAGCAGCACCGCGATGATGCCGACGGTGACCGCGATCGACAGGACCGCGCAGGTGAACAGCGCGTTGACGATCAGCCGCTCGCCGGTCCGCGCCTTGCGGCGGGTGACGCTCAGCTCTGGCGGCGTGGCGACCATGACTCCCTCGGGTGGAAGCCACCCGCCGGCACAGGTGGGCGGCGCCGGCGGGTGGCGAGCTTGGTCGGTCGGCTGTGCAGGCTCAGCTCGTGGTCAGGAACGGCTGCAGCTTCGACAGACCCTGCGTGTAGTCCTCCTGGGGAGCCGCCACGTAGCCGACGTCGGCGATGAGCTGCGGCGTCTGCTCCAGATAGAACTTGACGAACTGCTGGACCTCGGCCCGCTTGAGCGCGTCGTCCTTCACGTAGATGAAGAGCGGCCGGGAGAGCGGGTACTCGCCGGAGGTGATCGTCTCGGTGGTGGGCTGGATGCCCGTGGTGCCCTCCTTGGCGACCTTGATGTCCTTCAGGCCTTCCTTGTTGTTCTGGAAGTAGGCGTAGCCGAAGTAGCCCCAGGAGTTGGCCTCGCCCTCGATGCCCTGGACCAGGGTGTTGTCGTCGGAGGAGGCGGTGTAGTCGCTGCGCGGCTTGAAGCCGCCCTCCTTGGGGTCACCGAGGACCTCCTCGTTGAAGAAGTCGTAGGTGCCCGACTCGGTGTCGGGGGCGAAGATGGCGATCTTCTCGTTGGGGAACTTGGGGTCGACCTGGTTCCAGGTCTTGGCCCCGCCCTGCTTGAAGATCTCGGCGAGCTGCTTGAAGGTGAGCGTGTCCAGGAACTGGTTCTGCGCCGAGGTCACCACGGCCAGGCCGTCGAGGCCGATCCTGAACTCCTGGTACTTGATGTTCTTGCCCGTGCAGGCAGCCTTCTCCTCGTCCTTGATCGCGCGGGACGCGTCGGAGATGTCGGTCTCGCCGTTGCAGAACTTGGTGAAGCCGCCGCCGGTGCCCGAGGTGCCCACGGTGACCTGGACGCCGGACTGCGTCTTGCGGAACTCCTCGGCGATCGCCTCGGTGACCGGGGCGACGGTCGAGGACCCGTCGATCACGATGTTGCCGCTGAGCTGGGTCGTGCCGCCGCCACCGCCGGTGTTGTCGTCGGTGCCGCCGCAGCCGGCGGCAACCAGGGCGGCCGCCAGGGCCAGCCCGAGCAGCCAGCCGCGGCCGGCCGTCCTTCGTGTCATACCCGCTGTCCTCCCGTATATGGAGCGTCTCGACGCCCGCACCGTACGGTCGGTCGCTGACGCGCCAGGCGACGGCGAGTGAACGGGAGGTGAACGGAACCCGAACCTTGCGTGCGTCCGAAGGTGAACGACGTCAGCCGTCGAAGCGGTAGCCGACCCCGCGGATGGTCACGATCAGCCGCGGCTCGTGGCGGTCCTCCTCGACCCGGGCGCGTAGTCGCTTGACGTGCACGTCGAGGGTCTTGGTGTCGCCGACGTAGTCGTAGCCCCACACCCGGTCGATCAGGGTCTGGCGGGTGAGCACCCGGTTGTGGTTCTCCATCAGGATCTCGAGCAGCTCGAACTCCTTCAGGGGGAGGTTCACGTGCTCGCCCCGGACGGTGACCTCGTGCCGTTCCTGGTCCAGGCGGATGCCGCCGGCCTCGACCACGGTCGCGTCCGGCCGCTGCTCGCCGTGGGTGGCCGCGCCCGCGCGACGCAGCAGCGCCCGGACCCTTGCGACCAGCTCACGCAGGGAGAACGGCTTGGTGACGTAGTCGTCGGCGCCCATCTCCAGCCCGACCACCCGGTCCACCTCGGCGTCGCGGGCGGTTAGCATCAGGATCGGCACCTGGCTGTTCGCGCGGATGCGGCGGCAGACGTCCCAGCCGTTCAGGGTCGGGAGCATCAGGTCGAGCACGACCAGGTCGGGCCGCTCCGCCTCGAAGTCGCGCATCGCGTCGCCGCCGTCCCGGGCGGTGACCACCTCGATCCCCTCGCGCGAGAGGGCGTAGCGGATGGCCTCCAGGAGGGACTCTTCGTCGTCGACCACCAGCACCTTCGGCATGGCATCAAGGTTCCACGTGTGGCGTCCAGCGGCAATCGGCACCGGGAAACCTTCACCGTCCGTTTCCCTGCCGGACACCTGCCGGCCGTCGAGGCGTTTGGCTCGCGCGTAGGATGAGCCCATGCGGACCACCTTCGAACAACGCCTCGAGGGGCTCGAGGCCAAGCTGCTGCAGATGGCCCAGCTCGTCCAGAGCCAGCTCGACCGGACGCTGGAGGCGCTCGCCTCCTACGACACCACGCTCGCCGACGAGGTGATCGTCCGCGACGACCAGATCGACCGCACCTACGTCGAGGTCGAGCAGGAGATCCTGCGGACGCTGGCGCTGCAGGCCCCGGTGGCCAAGGACCTCCGCCTGGTCGCCGGCGTGCTCCACATCAACTCCCACATCGAGCGGATGGGCGACCTTTGCGTCAACATGGCGAAGTTCGTCCGCATCACCAAGGACTACCCGCCGGTCCCGGAGATCCAGGCCACCCTGACCGAGATGGGCGGTCACGCCCAGCGGATGGTCTCCGCCGCCATGACCGCCTTCGCCAGGCGCGACGTCGAGCTGGCCGAGCGCCTGCCCATCCTCGACCAGCCCCTGGACCGCCTGAACGCGCAGATCTTCCGGCAGATCGAGCGGGCCGGCGAGGACGACCGGGCGCTGGAGTGGGCCAGCCGCATGATCCTGGTCGCCCGCTACCTCGAACGGATCGGCGACCACTCGGTCGACATCGGCGAGCAGGTGGTGTTCATCGTCACCGGCGAGGTCCGCGAGCTCGTACCGTCCAAGGCGGTGCGGGCCGGGGTCGAGGACACCTAGGCGCTGTGCGCCCGCCCGGACCCGCCGGCCTCGTCCTGACCGGCTATCTCGCGATGGCCGTCCTCGCCGTCGCCGCCGTCGTCGCCGTCGCCGTCGCCGCCGGGGGTGTCACCCCGACCCTGGTGGCGGTCGCGGCCGGCCTGCTGGTGGTGGCGGTGCTGCTGGCGGTGCTCACCGTCCGCTCCGTGTCGCGGCCGTTCGCGTCGCTCTCCCGGGCCGTCCACCGCCTGGCCGACAGCGCGGTGCCGGGCTGGCGCTGGACGGAGCCGGACCACCTGGAGGGGCTGGCCACGGAGCTGGCGGCGATCACCACCCGGCTGCGCGACCGGCTCGACGAGCTGACCGAGGAGCGCGACCGGGCCGGGCAGATCGTGGACGCGCTGGACGACGGCGTGCTGCTGCTGGACGGGGCCGGCAGGCTGCTGGTCGCCAACCCCGCGGCGCGCACCTGGTTCGGCCTTCCCGACGACCTGCGCCCTGGCCTGCCCGCCCAGCGGGTGCTCGGGGTGTCGCAGATCGCCGAGCTGGCCGAGACGGCCGCCGAGACGAGGGCGCCGGCGACCTGCATCGTCAGCGTGGTGTTCCCGGAGTACCGCACGCTCGCGCTGCGAGCCTTCTCGCTCGCCGACCGTGGCCCGACGGGGCGGATCGTCGTCACCATGACCGACATCACCCAGCGCCGCCGGCTGGAGGTGCTGCGCCGCGACTTCGTGGCCAACGCCTCCCACGAGCTGAAGACGCCGGTGGCGGCCGTTCGTGTCCTGGCCGAGACGCTGCTGACCGCGTTGCCCGACGACCCGGAGGCAGCGCACGGCTTCGCCGTGCGCATCGGCCGTGAGGCCGAGCGGCTCGACACCCTGGTGCGCGACCTGCTCGACCTCTCGCGGGTGGAGCGCGGGACCCTGGACGTCGAGCCGGTCGACCTGGTCGGGCTCGCCAAGGAGGTCGTCGGCGGCTACGCCGACCGCGCCGAGGAGCGGCGCATCAAGCTCCGCACCGAGCTGCAGCCGAACGTCGCCATGCGCGGCGACCGGGCGCAGCTCGGGCTGCTGCTCTCCAACCTGGTCGACAACGCGGTCCGCTACACCTCTCCCAAGGGGACCGTCCGCGTACGGCTGGACGGCAGCGAGAGCAGGGCCGTGCTGCAGGTGACCGACACCGGCGAGGGCATCCCGGCCAGCGAGCTGTCGCGGATCTTCGAGCGCTTCTACCGGGTCGACAAGGCTCGCGCCCGCCGGACCGGCGGGACCGGGCTGGGGCTCGCCATCGTCCGTCACGTGGCCGAGAGCCACGGCGGCACCGTCACCGTCGACTCCGAGCTGGGCCGCGGCACGACCTTCACCGTCACCCTCCCGATCGCCGGTCCGCCGTCCCCGGCCGTCTGAGGGGTCCGGGGCTCGGGGCCCGGCTCACCCGAGGCGGTCGGCGAGGAACAGCGCCACGATCACGAGCGACAGCCCGGCCAGGGTGGTGGCGAGGACGCGCGGCGCCGAGGAGGCCGGGAGCGGGGCGCCGGCGCGGATGGCGCGGCCCGCGGCGACGAAGCGCCTGTGGCCGCTCCAGGCGGCGAGGGCGCCGAGCAGGACCAGCGCGACGCCGACGGCCTCGCGCCCGCCGCTGCCGCCGAGCGGCGGCGCGAAGCGGATCACGCCGAGCCCGGCGGCGTCCAGGGCCAGCGCCGTCCGCACCCAGGCGAGCAGGGTCCGCTCGTTGGCCAGGGAGAACCGGTAGTCGGGCTCGCGCCCGCCGTCGCCGTCCACCGCGCTATTGCAACATGCCCGTGTCGAGAACGCGGTCAAGACCGGGGCGCGGCGGTCGAAATCCAGGACGACCGACCCGATCGAACGGACCGCCGCGAGGAGGAGCAAGCGAGCATGGGCGCTGTGGCCGCCCGGATCGACGAGGGCGAGGTCCGGCGGCTGGCCGAGCTGGTGGCCAGGCTCTCGCCCGTCCAGCAGCGGGTGGTGAGCGCCGTGGCCGACGGGTTCCGGGCCGGCTGGCTCGACCCGCTGCGGTGGGAGCGGTATTGGCGGGCCAGCGACCTGAGCGACGAGGCCGTGCTCGGCGACGCCATGACCTGGCTGGTCCGCCGCCAGCGGGTAGCCGACGCCCCGTCGCTAGAACCAGGCGCGCAGCTTCTTCTTGTCGAGCGCCTGCCAGACGGAGCGCCAGGCGCCGCGGGACGCGGCCGCGCTGGCGCGCTCGGCGGCGACGAGCAGCCCGGCGACCAGCGCCTCGTCCCGCCTGGCGGAGCGGGCGGCCTCCCGCAGCCAGGTCTCGCCCACGACCGCGTCGTGCTGGTCGCCGAGCACGTCCTGGAGGTCGGCGGCGGCGTCCGCGAACCGCTCGGCCGGCTTGCCGATCACCGGCTCGACCGCCTCGGCGGCGTAGCGGACGCGCTTGGCGCGGATGCGGATCTGGTGCAGCTCCTCGTCGGCCGGGTCGGGGCCGGCCGACCGGACGGTCTTGCGGAGCTGCCGCCACGGCTTGGCGACCAGCGGCGGCATCGCCTCGTCGGCGGGCTGGTCGGCTCCCGGCAGCAGCGCGGGCGCCGCCGCGGCGGCGACCAGGTCGTCGAGCAGGGTGGTGTAACGGGGCTCGCCCATCGCGCCGAGCAGCCGCCCGCGGTCGGCCTCGCGCCGCTCGACCAGGCTCTTGAGCAGGCGCTGGCCGGCTTTGGCGTCCGCCTCCGGGAGCGCCGCAAGATGCCTGTGGAAGCGCGCCAGCAGCACGTCGGCGTCCCTGACCGCGCCGAGCAGGTCGGCGAGCCATTTCAGCTCGTCGCGGAGCCTGGCGGTCCACTCCGGCTCGAGCAGGCGCCGGAACGTGCGCAGCGTCGACCGTAGCCGCCGGGTCGCCACCCTCGCCTGGTGGACGGCCTCGGGGTCCTCGCCGATCCGGACCGCGGCCTCGTGGCGGAACAGCCGCATGGTGCCGGCGGCGAGGTCGTGACGGAGCAGCGCCTCGACCGACGCGTGCGGGTCCAGCTCCGGCTGGGCCAGCTCGGGGCCGAGCTGGCCGTCGCGGCCGGCGAGGGCGCGCAGGTACTTGGGGGTGGGGTCGGCCGCCTCGGCTCCGGCCTGGCGCAGCCGCTCGAGCACCCGTTCGAGCACCCGTTCGAGCGCGTCGGCGGTCTCGCCCTCCGCCAGCTCGACCTCGATCTCGCGGAAGCGGCTGGAGATCCGGTTTCCGTCGAGCACCTGCACCTCGTCGTCGACGAGCTCGGCCAGCGGCGCGCCCGCCTGGTCGCGCAGCTCGACCGGCCGGCGCAGGGTGCGCATCCGCACGACCGGTGAGAGCTGGCCGCTGCGGACGAACGCCCGCACCAGGTCGACCGCCTCCTCCGGCGGCTTGCGGCCGTCGCCGGGGAACACGTGCTCGCCGCGGACGAGCAGGGCGCCCTCCTGCCCGACGGGGAGCTTGACCGTCCAGCCCTCGCCCGGCCGGTGGCGCAGGCTCGCGCCCCAGCGGGCGAGCCGGAGGTCAGGAGTGTCGTAGTAGGTGGTCCGCATGCGCTTGGGTGCCTGCGGCTCGGCGAGGAAGCCGTCGTCGGCGCCACCGAGCTCGGGCAGCTCGAAGCCGACGGGGACGGCCAGCTTCGCCTCTCGTTCCTGCATCCCGGTCAACCTCCACAGTCGCTTCCGGCCACCTTAGCAGCGCCGGTCACGGGGGGCTCAGCAGGGGACGAGCGGGTCCAGGTAGCTGGCGTCGGCGACCCGGCCACCGTCGCGGGCCAGCACCCAGGTCGAGCCCTTCGGCCAGCGTGGCCGGCCAGGCACGTCGAGGCCGCCGGCCAGGAGCTTGTCGAAGACCTGGCCGATGAGCTCGCCGTGGGTGCAGAGCACGGCATGCTGGATGGCCTGGTCGCCGAGCAGCTCCAGCACGCCGTCGGCGGTCGCGTCGACGCCGAGGACGCTGGTTGCCTCGACCGCGACCCCGCGGTGCCTGGCGAGCGGCTCGACCGTCTGGCGGCAGCGGTCGGCCGGGCTGCACAGGATGCGATGGACGGGGTAGTGGCGCAGCCGCACGACCAGCCCCGCGGCCTGCCTGCGACCGATCGCCGACAGCGGGCGGGCCAGGTCGGGGCCGTCCCACTCGGCCTTGCGGCCCGCGTGGGCGTGACGCACGAGATAGACCATCGGCCCAGCCTCCCCAACACTGTTCCGACCGCAACCTCGTGCCGGAGCCTGCTCAG
>Ga0210378_10000331_pt1 | contig 23592 bp, 19 predicted proteins | sample PLM1_60_b1redo_FD_155465 | JGI IMG/M metagenome (GOLD analysis project Ga0210378, IMG submission 155465) | Groundwater sediment microbial communities from an aquifer in East River, Colorado, USA - PLM1_60_b1 redo | ecosystem: Environmental > Terrestrial > Soil > Riparian zone | place: USA: East...
GTAGAGGATCGGCAGGGCGTAATACCCCAACGTCGTTTGGAATACTAGGTCCGTGGCAGAGCGCAACGTCCTGGGCGCCGACCTGCAGCCGTGCGGCACCGACCCGATGACCGGGTTCTTTCGCGATGGCTGCTGCAGCACCGGCCCGGAGGACCTCGGAAGCCACACCATCTGCGCGGTCGTCACGGCCGAGTTTCTGGACCACCAGCGCAGCATCGGCAACGACTTGTCCACGCCGAGGCCGCAGTACCGCTTCCCGGGACTGGTGCCGGGCGACCGCTGGTGCGTGACCGCGGTGAACTGGGCTCGGGCCTACCACGACGGCGTGGCCGCGCCGGTCGTGCTGGCCTGTACTAATGAGGCGGTGCTTCAGATCGTGCCGATGGCGGCGCTGCGGGAGCACGCCGTGGACGTCCCGGCAGACCCGAGCTCGCTGGAGCTGTAGTGCTGGGCAGGCGGCAACAGACCCGACAAGGATCGTGCGACCATCGATGCCGAGAGCGAGTACGCCGGCGGCGTGGTCGTCAGTTCCGCGTGCAACGCGGCACGAGCGGGTGTTCCTTCTTGGGCACGGAAGACCCCGACGATCACCGGTGTGCTGGGCCACGCGATTATCGAGCGTCCGGCTGGTGACGTGGAGCGGCTGCGTAGGCGACTCCGCTCGCTCCGCACGCGTCGCTCCTGGCCTGTACAGGCTTATGTATCAGACGATGCCGATGGCGCTCCGACTGGAAAGGCATCGACGGCCGGCTCGCCCGGCGTATCGGGAGGGTTGGCCGATGCGGCGGACACGGTCCTTCTCGACCGCAGGATTGATGCTCGTGGCGGTGCTGGCCGCAGGATGTGCGGGGCACCAGGGTAGCTCGTCGGAGCTTGGTTCCGCGGCTGAGGAAACGGGTTCTGGGTCGGACGGAACACTGAGCACGACCGATCAGCCGGCGACCGGCGAGACCTCACGCGCGAGATCCGTCGAGGTGATGACGGGCACGATCCGGGTCGACGCCACGATTCCGGACAACGAGATCGGATTTTGGGGTCGTCCCAAACGGTGTCAGCGCCGCCGCATCCATCGACGTCTTCAACAACATGGACAGCGTGATGAATATCGCGGACATCTCTGTCGAGGGCTCGACCTTTGACCTGACCGCTGACCATTGCACCGGCGTCGGCGTCGAGCCCAAGAAGACGTGCTCGATCGCAATCACTTTCAAGCCGACCGATGTGGCCACATTGACGGGCTCCGTCGACATTCTCGTGAGCTATGAGCTCGAACTGAACGTGCCGCTCAAAGGAACCGGGGGATAGCCGACTCTCATCGCCACCGTCAATCGGCCTGACGGTCCGCACTACGGCATCGCCGAGCTGGGGGCGCGGGGACTCTAGAATCCGGGAGTGGCCGCGGGTAGGGGTGTGCGCCTTGGCAGGCTGCTGCTGTTCGGGGCGCTCGGGGCGGGCATCGGTGAGCTGGTGACGCTGGCTACCGAGTACGTCACGGGCCGCGCCTTCGGGCCTGTCCTGACGGTGGTGACCGCGATGCTCGGCGGCAGCCTGCAGGCGGCGGTGGACTCGTTCAAGGAACCGCCACCGGCGCCGTCCAGCCATCCGCAGTCCGGCTACCCGCAGCAGGGCGGGCCCTACCCCGGCTACCGGCGGTATGCGCCGTACCGGACGCCGCCACCGCGGCGCCGCGGGGTACCGATCGCCGTCGCGCTGCTGGTGCTCGTGGTGGTGGTCGGCGGCGGGGCGTACCTGGTGTCCTCGGTGATCGGGCTGGTCACCGGCAACCAGACGGGCGTGCAGCGGCTGGTCCAGCCCGGGCCGAGCGGCCAGGCCGGGCCGCTCACCGTCACGGTGCAGGGCGTGGAGGTGACCGAGGACTTCATCAAGGTCAAGGTGCTGGCCACCAACAGCGGCGAGATCCCGATCACAATCGTCATGCAGGACCAGACCTGCCAGCTGATCGGCGACGGCGGGGTGACGCTCAAGCCGTACGGCGGCTTCACCCGCCTCGGCGGTGGCGACATCGACGTTCCGGAGAACGGCGTCGCGGTGAGCAAGGTGATCACGTTCAAGGGCGATCCGCCAGGCACGAACCTGACGCTGAGTTTCACCGCGCTGTTCGCGATGGGACCCATCCCCAACTCCATCCAGGTGCGCAACATCCGGCTCACCCCTGCATGAGCCGCCTCTGACGGCCTGGCGCCCACAGCCTGGTGCGTCAGGAGCGCTGGTAGCGGAGAAGGACGACCCCAGTGCCGAAGGTCCGGTGTCGGCGAGCCGAAGCTTGATCCTGGCGTCTGCTGGCTGGAACAGCCGCTTCCTCCGTCCAATGACGATCTGAGCATCTTCAGAGTTGTCGACGCTGCGTCACCGCGGCCGCAACAAGGGCATACGTCAGGTCACCCGCCGGCTCACCCAGCTGCGCATGAACCCGCGACCATCGAACTGCCCCGCGAGGATAGGCATGATCACCAACCAGGAGCGACGCCGCCAAGCGGGACAAGGACCAGACAGCTACCCGCCGAGGCAGGTCCGGTACTCGTTACATGGAGCAGGATGTTGACCCCATTTCGCGACCGTGGACGGTCTGCTCCAGATTTGCTCCAGTTTGGCCGCTGTCAGCGACTGTCAGTCCACAATGGACGGTCAGCCAAGATCACGAGAAACCCGCCTGACCTGCGAGTTTACCGACGTCCGCGGATTTTGGAACGAGTCGAGCTGACGGGGCTCGAACCCGCGACCCCCACACTGCCAGACGTGGCGTACATGGGCCTTCACCTGCGGAAACAGCACATCCGCAGGTGACGCGGTTCCGTTCGATGCAGTTCGACGCGGTTCGGTGTCGTTCAGACGCACGGTCTGCTCCACATTTGCTCCACCCCGACCGGTGTGAAATCGCCAGTGTCTCGTCTGGCGCGCGGGCCGCGACCGGACTGACTCGGTGCTGCATTATGGGTTGTCAAGTCCGGCAGCTAAGACCAGGCCGCTAGCGCTTGGGATCAAGGTCCCTTGACAACGGGTGGATATCCGGCGAAATCCACGACACTACGTCTTGCCGAGATGGTCAATATTGCCAATCCCGCCCATCAATCCTTCTAGAATCCGTCCCGGGAGGCGTTGGCGCGCGACGTCCAATACGCGCTCAAGACTGACCGCCAAGTCGGATTTATCAAGGTCAATAGCCTTGGTCCATGTTGCGGGTTCATACCGCGTAAGACTCGACAACCCGAGCAGCAATGCCCACCAAAGTAGCAACGGGAAAGGGGAAGCTCTGCCGGCGATCGCCGGCAGAGCGAAGCCGACGAGGAACGGCGACGGATAGTTCGGATGGCCTTCGTCGATCTCGATGATTGATGCAAACGACCGTTGTATGCGCCAGAACTCCGCCATGTTGAGCTGCTTTGGTGCAGCCTTGACGATTTGAACAGTCTCCCTATGATGGGTCATCCCACGGACAACTTGATCGTCCGGGCCAGCTCGCTGCGCGCCGGCCCCACCGACCCTAATTGCAAAGGATGTAATGTGGGGTACCGTTCGAGGACGTGAGCGACTTCAGCACCAGTCTGCCCCGGCAGATCAAGCGCCATATCAACACTACCGCCGGTTGTAATCTGGTGGTATTCGGGGTCGTCCGTCCCTGTCGAAGCGACAATCATAGATGATATGTATTGCGCACCTATTGGAATCTCAATCGCTCGGAGCCAGTGTCCCGCGCTCGCTGGGATGGGAACCTCTCGGAGGTCCGGGTTGGCAGCCCAAAGTTCTCCTAGCGCAGAACTTTCAAGCGAGGGCGAGCCAATTGCTGCTGCCACACCGCTGAACAAGTCGTCGTTCGTGAATGCCGGGTTGATCGACGTGTTCAACGGGCTGTTAACGTCGGTGGTCACTCTAAGGCCATGCCCGCGACGCTTCCAGGGTCCTGCCTGTAGGTGGGCCGCCGCGATTGCTCGGCCAGCCTGGCTCAGCGAGTAGAAGAGTGGTAAGGACTTCGACGCGTAACCTGCCGACTCTGCCGCATCAGCCAGCTCTTCGGCCTGCCGCAAAGCTGCACTAAACGTGCGCCGTCGAGCTGGGTCGGCCGCAGCGGAACCGGTAGGTGCTGCACGAAGCCCTCGGATCGCCTGCCAGGTCACAGAGTCCACAGGGGTATTCGTACCCTGACGGATAGGGACGTGACTACGGGCCCCCGGACGCCAGGCGCGTCGAGGAACGCGGCGAGGCGGGCGTTGCGGGAGCGGTGCTGTTGCCCCGGTCGTGTTCAAGGTGGTCGATGAACGCTGGGATCAGCGATGCTCAGCGCGATCTGCAGGGCGTTCAGTTGTGCAGCCGCCCGGTCTTGCCGGTCCAGCGCGGACTGGCGATCCACCACCACAATCCGCCGCCCACGGCCAGCACCGTCACCAGCACCACAGCCGCCACCCCACAGGACGCGACGTGGCACCAGCGATCGACCTTCGATGGCCTGCTGCTGCGACACGGTCACGGGTCGTCATCGTTCAACAGGCCCGGTGTGCAACGCATCATGTCCCCACGGGTAATCGTCCGGGCCGCCAGCCATGCAGTCTGCTGATCTGGCACGGATCTGGCACGTGGCCGACAGCCTGGCCGCATAACAGAATGCCCTGCTCGGTCTGACCAGCGTTAGCCAGTGCGTTCGGTCGTACCGGGATGAGTGGAGCTGACGGGGCTCGAACCCGTGACCCCGACACTGCCAGGGCGGTTCCGTTCGATGCAGTTCGACTCGGTTCAGCATCGTTCAGACACACGGGCTGCTCCAGATTTGCTCCACCCTGATCGGTGTGAAATGCCAGTTGCCCATGCGACCCGGTTGGTCAGCCAGCCGTAGCAAAGTTTGAAGGTCACGGTCGATCCGGGGGTCCGATCATCACAAAGCCGGCCCATTCGCCGGCGTCCCGAAGGGCACCGGTCGCGCCGGTGTGGGTTGGGGGTGGCGGGCTTCGCCATGCTCGTCGCCGCGGTCGGCCGGTCGCAGGGTTTTCCTACCGATCGGCAGAGCTCGACGTATCGCTTGTCCCGTTCTGTGACGGTGAGCGATCTGAGGCTCTGCTGGTCTTTCGCAGCAAAGGACACCGAACTGTAAACTCGACGAGACTGACGACTAAATCGCCGGGAATGGGGGCGATGTCGGGTTGGTGTCGGCCGTCCCGGTAAGCAAGCGGTAAAGGATATCGGCGGGATCCGGGTCGGCCTCCGCAGCCGATATAGGTTTGGTCTCTCCCTCGTCCCGGTGGCGGCGTTTGCCCGGCTGCTGGATCTGCCGGGCGCGCTGGAGGATCCGGTCTGGCACCTTCGCGGCGGCAAAGCCCACCGGGTCGGTGGCGAAGGTCTCCACAGTCACCGCGAGCAGGGTGCGGATATCCTCCGTCGTCGGGGCCCATCCGTGCAGGAGGTCCTGCGGTTGAGTGCCGGTCTGGCATTGCTCCCGGCAGTCGATCACGGAGGTTAGAGCCGAGCCGAAGGCCGCATACGGTTCGGTCGCCAGCGCCCGGCCGACCACTCGCGCCTGCTCGGCGGCGTCGTCTGATACCGCCTGCACGTCGCCCTCCTCGGCCCGCCGGCTTCGCAGTTCGTCCGCTTCGGCGGCGCAGCCGGCGGCGGCGAGCACGGCCTCGGTTAGCAGCATCCGGCTGGCCGGCGGTGGATAAGCCGGGTCCGCCGGCTCCCGCTCGGTGCCCTTGACGAGCAGGAAATCGGCGAGCGCCGCGGCGTAGCCAGCGCCGCCGCAGAGCGTGCCGTACACATCGGCGAAGGCCTCTTCGGCCCAGTCCCGCCAGGACGCCCGGTCGGTTTCCACCACGCCGCTCCCGTCCAGCGCGGCCTCCACCACGTCCTCGACCGCGTCCAATCCGATGAAGTCGGAGACCAGGAGGTGACCCACCTCGTGTCCGAGGATGATGGCGTCCGGCAGGTGACGCAGCTGGAACCAGGGCACGCCGATCACCGGCACCGGCAGTGCGTCGACGACGGCCCGTGCCGCGGCGGAGGCTAGCTCGTCCGGACCGAGCTGCGCCGCTATCGAGCTGCCTCGCATGAGGCTGAAGGGGCTGGCGACCGCGCTCAGGTAGACCAGGGGCGGCTCCCGCCGCCGGGCGGCGGCGCGGTCGCCCGCCGCGACGGCGGCCACCCTGGCCGGCTCGTAGCAGGCGTAGGCAAACTCGTCGGCCATCAGCAGGTACGGCGCGAACTCGAGCCGGCGCAGCATGAGCTTGTCCCGGAAGAAGCCCCACACCCGATGCAGATCGAGCACCCGTGCCTCAAGCTGGAGCCAGCACACACCGACGTCGGACGACCGGATGTCCGCATCTACCCGGGCCACCAGTGGCCGCAGGTCGCCGATGACCTTCCTGACTTGGGACCAGTGCCGTTGCATCGTCCGGTCGACGCCGACGGCCGCATGCCAGTCCTCGAGCTCCTCCGCGACGCTGCGGAGCTTCGCGAGCAGCTCGGCTCGCTTGCGCGTCTCCCTGTCCGGGCGCACTGCGCTCATCCCAGAGGCAGTAGGGCGAACGGTGACCGATCGGCGAATAGCGCCGAGCCGATGAAGGACAACACCGACCCGACGTCCTCCACCTCGGCGCGAGCGTGGTGCAGCTTGCCCAGCACGCGAGCGACATCGTCGCCCTGGCCCAGCCCGACGGTGACGAGGTCCAGCAGCTCCTCTCGGTCTCCCGGTCCGGCCAGGCCGGTGGCCAGGATGGCGTCGACCTGGGCGAGGTGCAGCAGCTGGTGGCCGAAGCTGTTGCGCACGCCGAGGCTGCGCAGCGCCTCGGCCGGGCTGCTCGGCAGTGGCACGTCCAGCACGACCAGCGGCACCCGGCCGCCGTGCGCGAGCAGGGCGAGCATCTCGCTGAACCGGGTGACCGTCAGCTCGCCGGTCAGGTTCGCGCCTGGGCGCAGGTTGCGCGACCCCGCGTCGTCGCCGAGGTCGAGGACCGTGGCGCCCCCGGCGTACCGGGCCGGAGCGACGACGTGCACCAGGTCCGGCACCGGCCGGTATCCGGACCGGATGAGCCGGGTCACACCCGCCACCGTCGGGTCGTCGAGGACGTCGACCGTGAACCCGGCGCGCAGGTACGACGACACGAGCCCGGTGCCGCTCGCCCTGGATCCCCGCTGCTTCTCCAGTTCCCGCTCCGGGTCGGGACGGAACAACACCGCGTTCGGCAGCCGGCGCGGCTCCGCCGCCAACCTCTGGCGCAAGGCTGCCCAGGTATCCCGGCCGGCGAAGCCGTCGGCGGCGACGCCGACCTCCCGCTGCAACCGGACCAACGCCTCGGTCGTAAGAGATCCGATCAGGCCGTCCGGTACTCCGGAGAAGTAGCCGAGCCGACCCAGTGCCCTCTGCAGCGTCCGGACCATCGCGTCCGCCCGGCGTGGTGCGGGCAGGCTTCGGTAGACCACCGCCACGCCGGGCGCACGCGCCAGCGGCACGTCGGCGTCCCACGCCCGGCTCAGCTCCCATGGCCAGGCGGCCAGCTCCCGCGAGTCGGACACGATGCGGACGTCGCGCTGGCGGCCCCGGCCCGGCGCGGTGAGGCTACGCAGTTCGGGGACCAGGACCCGTTCTGCGACCTCCGTCGACCAATTGCGCCAGCCCTTCGCCAGCGGCCCGACGATGTGCCGGATCCGCGCGTGGGGTCTGCTGGAAGGACATGCCGCCGACGCTCTCCATGGAGGCCAGGCGGACGACGTCGGGCTCGCCCGTGCGCCTGACCGTGATCTCGACCGCTTCGTCCCGTCGGGCGCCGAAGTGGCTCTCCACCGAGCCACCCTCGTCGCGCGGCGTGTGACCAAGCACGTACCGATCCGCTACCTCGTCCCGCTCTGCGGTCGCGCCCAGCCGGCCGAGCAGGCCGGCCGCCTCCGAGGCGTGCCGGTTCGCCGATGCCGTCTGTTCGCGCTGCCCGTCCAGCTCGGCCCGGGCCAGGGCGAGGCGGGCCGCCCAGACGGTGGGTCTGCCCGGCTCGTCGAGCAGGCCGGCCGCCGCGTCCAGCCGCCGCTGGGTGAGCTCCGGCGGGTCGAGCAGCAGCCGGCGGCGGGCGAGCGTGATCAGGCAGGCGGCCGCGAGCGGCGGCGTCCACGAGGGTTCGGCCGTCAGCTCCGGGGGCGGCGCAGGCTCGTCCGGCTCGGCCGGCCCTAGCCGGGTGACGCCGTCCAGCCAGCGCCACCAGCCGAGCAGGTCTTCCCCCCGGTGCCGCAGTGCATGGTCCAAGGCCTGGCGTGCGTCCGTGTCAGCACCCGCGACCCGCAGCGCCTCGGCCCAGCACCACTCCCGCGGTGCCAGCTCCGCATCGGTCCCAGGCGCGTCCGATCCCGGGCGGAGCAGGGCGACGAGCTCGGCGCACGTCGACGGGTCGAGCTCGGCGAGCGAGGGGACGAATCGCAGGTCGGACAGCATCGGCCAGCGGGCGCCGGCCGGCGATACCCGACCGAGCTGCTCGACCAGCTCGACGAGGGCCTGCCGGTGGGCGGGCGAGGCGGCCGGTGACGAGGGCAGCGGGAGCGCCAGCATCGCCAGCGCGGCGGCGATCCGGAGGTCGGGCGCTGCATTCGCGTCGACGAGGACCAGCCGGGTGGCGGCGAGGGAGGCCGCCGCCGAGTCGACGTCGCCCTGCTCGCACGCCAGCTGGGCGCGCGCGATCGCCACCTTGGCCCAACCGGAGGTGGCCGGGGCTGGTGCGCTGCGCTCTGCCTCGTCGAGGCACTGGGATGCGTGGCGCAGGTCGCCGGTGACTCTGATCAGGATCAGTGCGGCGTCGGCGGCGTGTTCCGCGGCGCCGTCCAGGTTCCGCCGCGCTCGCGCACGGGAGGCGGCTTCCAGCAGGTCATCGATGGCCCGGTCGTACGCGTGCACCTCCGCCCACGCGCGGCCGCGCACCGCCAGCACGAATTCGGTCTGGTTCTGGTCGGGCGCCGGGTCCGCATCGAGGCAGCGCAGCGCCTCGGTACAGCTGTCGACTGCGGCGAGCGAGTCCTCGCCGAAGTACGCCGCGAGGGCCAGCGCTAGGTGCGCCTCGGCGCTGTCAGCACGGTCGAGCATCTCCCGCCCGTGCCGCCGCCCCTCCTCGGGATAGCCGGCGGCGGCCAGAACCCACGAGTCGACCAGGTCGAACGAGTCGTCGACATCGTCGTCCGTCCGGCCCACCACACCGTCGGCGCGGGCGCCGCGAAGCGTACGGAGCGCCTCCGCGTACCGGTCTAGTTGGACCCACCGGTCCACGACGAGACGAGCTGAGAGTTGCGCGCCGGCGAGGTCACCGGTCTGGACGGCGATTCGGTAGGAGGCGTCGAGGTGGTCGGCGGCGCCCGGCCGGCGCAACCGGTGCAGCGCCTGCCCCAGAGTCCGCTCCAGGTCGGCGAGCTCCCGCGACGGCTCGAGCTCCTGCCGGTGCTGGCGCAGCACCTCCTCAGCCTTCCCGGCGTCGCCGCGGGCGAGGCTCAACCGGGCCTTGAGCACGGCTACACCGGCATCCTCCACGTCGTTCCAGAGCGGGTCCTCCTCGCTGACCGTCCGGTCCAGGTCGCTGACCGTCCGGTCGTGGTCGTGGATCATCCGCTCCTCGGCGAGGCTCGCGGCGGCTCGAGCCCGCTCCAGGTGGGCGTGTGCGAGCAGCTCGTGCGTCATCGGCGGGATCGGCTCGCCGTTCCAGTCGGCGAACTCGCGGCCGAGCAGGTCGGTCGCCAGGTCCAGGCACCAGTCGTTGCGGCGGACCGAGCGGGCCTGTTCGATCGCCTCCTGCCACGCCTGCACGCTGGACTCCACGTCAACGTAGAGGCCGTGGAAGATCGCCTCCCTGGTCCACGTCGCCCAGTTCGCCGGGTCAGCCTCGGCCTTTGCCTCGAAGAATGCGACCGCGTCCCGCTGCAGGCTGTCGAACACCTCGTGCGGCTGGATCAGGTAGCGGAGCGGCTCCTGCAGATCCGACCGGAACTGGACGGCGCCGTCCGGCTCCACGGACACCCATCCGTAGTCAGCCGCGTATGCCAGCAGCCCGTCCCACACCTCCTGCAGCTCGGCGTCGCCCTGAGGCGGGGCGACGTCGGTCCGGAAGACCGGCTGGTCCGTGTCGTGGGGCCGCCGGTCCTCCTCGGGCGCGTCCACAGTGGACCGGCCGGACATCCCGGCCAGGAGGTAGGGCCGCATAACCGACCGCACGAAGTCGAAGCTGAGCCGGCGCGGGATCACCCCGTAGCGCAGCAGCCAGCGCACCCGCTGGTCGTCGACGCGCTTGACGACCCGGGTCACCGCCGAGAGCAGGCCGGGGTCGTCGCAGCTGTGCAGCTCGTCGGCGGTGATGCTCTGCGCCTCGGTAACCAGGTTCGCATAGAGCGAGAGGGTCAGCGGCAGGCCACGGGACAGCCAGCGGATCGCGTCGACGAGATCCGGGTCCGAGATCCCTCGGATCTGGGTCAGGTACCTGTCCTGCTCGGCATCGGTAAGCGGCTCGAGCTTTAGGCTGGCCATCGCCATGCCCCGGGTCGGTCGGCCCGGCTCCCGCAGGTCGTACCGTCCCGCGAGGACGACCCGCAGTGCCGGCGTCGACGCCACGAGTTCCTCAAGCAGCCGGACCAGGCCGGCCGGGTTGACCGAGGGACGCAGCATCTCCTCGACCGTGTCCAGTACGAGCACGACCGGCCGGGTTGGCCGAAGCTCCTGGACGATCGCGCAGAACCGGGCGACCACGTCCTCACCGTCGTCGGTCGTGGCGTGCCGGGGAGCCGCCTCCGCCTCGCCCAGGAGGGGGGTCAGCGGCAGCAGGGCGCGGTAGCGGCCGTGCGCCGCGAGCAGCTCCTGGAACGGCCCGCCGGTGATCTGGCGGTCAAGCTGGGCGGCCGCCTCCAGAAGCAGCAGCCAGGGCAGGCGCGCCGCGACGAGCGGGTGGACGTTGTCGAAGTCGACGCGGGCGCACGGGATGCGATCCGGTACGACTCGCCGCGCGGCGAACCAGCGCAGTTGCATCGACTTGCCCATCCCGCCGCGCGCGTACAGCTGCAGGATCCGCGGACCGTCGGGGGCGAGTACCCGCTCGAGCGCCCGCTCGGCATCGGGCCGGCTCACGTAGTGCGCGGAGCGATAGTAGTCGTCCACCCAGAGCGTCCGAGCCGCCAGGTAGGTCGCATACTCGTTGCGCTGCGCCGCCAGGTCGGGCGACAGCAGGGGAAGCCGGTCGGGCGCGTCGAGCACGTCGAGGATCGCCCGGCAGCGGGCGAGATCGTGGCGATCGTCGGCCTCCGCATAAAGCGCCTGGAATGCCTGCCCGGCGCGGTCGGGATCGTGCAGCAGGACGACGCTCAGCCGGTCGAGCCTGCTGACGTCCAGCTCATCCGCGGCGCCGACCGCCTCGGCGAGCTTGCGCAGTCGCGCCGGCACCGGAAGCTCCAAGGCGGGCAGCCGGCCGTCGTCGAGCCACCAGTCGAGCAGCGCCGCCTCGCCCACCTCGCTCTGCAGCCGGTACCGGTCGGACCGGTCCGTGATCGTCTCGAGCTGACCGAGCCGGACCAGGAGGTCGAGGTCCGGGCCGCCGGGCGGCCGGAGCAGGGCTTCGTACATCGCTTGGCCGAACTTGCGCGGCACCGCGCACCGCCGAAGGGCCTCACGGACCGGCCCAGGCAGCAGGCCGAGCACCTGCGCCTGTGGCGTCGCCGTGTCCCGCGACGCGGTGTGAGTCGCGGCCGCTGCGGTCGGGTGGGTCGGGGTGCCCATCACCGATGGGGGTAAAGCCTGTAGATACGCAGCACAGAGGCGAGCTCCTCGGCTTTCCAGAAGCTCCGGGCGTTGTCGACCAGGCCGCGCACCTGCGGCCACCAGTCGTCGGCCAGCGGAACGTCCAGGCGGGCGTAGAACTCCCTGGCGAGGCGGGGCAGCTCGGCTGCTCGGAACGGGTCAACCTGCATCGGCGCGCCGGCGAGGTCCCGTGCGGCGGCGGACAGCCGGTCGACGTCGCTGCCCGTGCCGACGACCACCAGATGCACCCGCGGCTGCTTCTCCCGACCGGCCGGCTCGAACAGCAATCGCGAGAGCCAGGTCCGCAGGTCCAGGTCCTCGACAACGCCGACTGCATCGAGGACCAGCAGAAGCGGTTCGTCCGCCGTCACGGCGGCGAGCATGCGGCCGAACGAAGTGAAGATCCGCTCGATCCACTCCGCGTACTTGTCGCCCTCGGAGGGGAACTCGTCTCCCTGGTCGGCGAGTTGGCTCTCGGGCGACCAGGAGACCGGGTCCTGGTGCTGGACCAGGAAGGCCAGTTCGTGGTCGAAGCGCGCCCTCGGCTCGGCCGGGAGTTCCGGCACCCAGTCCCAGATCCCGTTCCGCATCGCCCTGAGCACCGTCAGCCAGCTCGCCCGTCTATCCTGCAGGGCCAGCTCGGCCAGATCGACGTAGACGACGTTACGGCCGCGCAGGCGCAGCGTCAGCAGCGCCGACAGGACGACCGCGGACTTGCCCACACCCTTCTCTCCGGTGACGATCATCAGGCCGGGCGATGTCGGATCGGTCTCCGGGTCGAGGAGCCGCCATAGCCGGCGCCGCTCGGACGACCGGTCGACGCACTGACCGATCGGCTCGAACCGCACCGAGTAAGGCGGCACCGCCAGGCGCTGCTCGTCTCGTTGCGCCACCCGGACCGGGAGCACCCGGTCCGGGTCGGTGGCCACCGACAGACACGGCAGCGCCCAGCAGCGGTCGTCGTTCTGCTGCCGCAGCAGGTCGTCGATCGCCCGCCGTCCCCGAGCGGCGGCGATATCCACCGCCGTGCCCGCCGCGAGCTCCTGGTAGAGCGTGCGGGAGAACTCCACCGCGCCCACGGATTTGATGTCGCCCTGCATCGTGATGACCGCGGCGCAGCCGCGGGCGAGAAACTCGTCGGCGAAGGTCGAGGAGGAGTCGCGCCCGGCGGCCGGCCCGGCGCTTCGGCACGCGTCCAGGATCACCAGCCGGGGCACCGGGAGCGGCAGCTCATGCACGTCGCGCTGCTCGAGTGCCCACGGCACGCCCTTCTCGTCCATCATCCGCAGCACGTGTTCGCCGCCCTTGACGGCGCCGTGCGCGACCACGTGCAGTACGTCCGGCTCGAGCTCCTTGAGTTCCGCCCGCAGCTTCCTGATGGACGGAGCGAGGAGGATCTCAACGTGCCAGTGCCCTGGCACCTGGCGAAGGGCACCGTGGATCGCAGCCAGCTGGGCCTCGACCTCGAGGTCGTCGGCGGCCGGATCGCCCACGACGACCAGCAGCCGGACGGGCACGGCCAGCTCGGCCAGGGGTTGCCACGGGGTGTGCGCCCGCACCCAGGGCCGGTCGTCGCTGCGGAACGGTGGCGCCTGGCGTACTCCGGCCATGAGTTCCCAGGGCACGGACCGCAGTTCCGGCGCGCGCACGTCGAGGACGGTCCGGACGGTGTCGGACGCGGCCGCCACCTCCGCCTGCCACCAGGTGCCCACCTTCCCGCCCGTGACCAGGTCCCACAGCCTCCGGCCCACGGCAGCCGGCGCCATGGCGGGGCCGCCGGTTGATAGCACGACGTCGCGGGCCTCCCGCAACACGGGCTCGTCCCGCGACAGCAGCCGCTCGGCGCACGAGGTCTCCGACCACGAGCCGTCGCTTTGGTCCACCACTAAGCCCCTGATGGCCAGGTGCTCCCCTCCTGGCTGATGGTCGACCCGAATGAGCAACAGGGTCATCGCCCTACCCCCTGACAGACGCCGTGCCGCCGTGGTGCCTCTCTCCTGATCAGAGGCTCGAACCGAAGACTGGATACTGTCCGACTGTCGTGCGTCCGGGTGCGCAGCGTTACGAGAGTGCCGAATTCAGCCGCGGTTAGCCGGGCAGCCACTGCAGCACCCTTCGTTCAAAAGCGGGTTGCGGCCAGTAACCGCTGTGGTCCACGGCCGCCTCGGCGGGGAACACCAGGGAGTCTGCCGGCGCGAACCCGGCGAGTCCCTCGACCCGGAAGACGCCGTCGGTCGGCACGATCAGGTCGTTGTGCGCCGCCCCGAAGATGGTGTCGGTGACACCGTCCCGAGCCGCGCGCAAGAGCGAGGAGCCTCCGGCTGGCTCGTAGTTCGAGGCGATCGCGCGGTAGACGGTGGTGGTCGTGGCCGGCTTGTTGAGGTAGTCCCGGAGGTAGCGGCCTCGCGGATTCATCGACATGATGCCGTCCAGCCCGCCGAAGGCTCCGACGGCCGACGGCGAGCTGCTTGAGCACGGTCAGGACCACGTCGATCGTGTCGGTGACCGGATTGTCGGGGATCAGCTGCGCGAGGTTTGTCAGCCGGTCGAGCAGCCGGCCGAGGTGCTCGCGGTCGGCGAGGGAGGTCCCCGCGTTGGGAGTGCCGACCATCACCAGCGTGCGGACGGCGAGTTTTCCGCCGAGCTTGAGCTCCTCGGCGTGTTCAGCAAGCACCCGGCCGACGAGGCCACCGCGGGAATGCGCGATCACATCGACGACTAGTCCGGCCCCGTCCGGAAGCGCCGCGGCGAGCCAGCGGGCGTTCTCCGTCGGGTCGACCGAGACCGTGAAGTGGTCCAGCGCGAGGACCCGACCGCCGTACCGGTGGTGCAGCTCGGCCAGCAGCGACTCCGGCAGCCGGCCGAACGCCGTGTGCGACTGGCTGGCGGTCCCGTGCAGAAAGAGCAGCGCAGGCCCGGCGGACAGCGTCGCCCAGTCCGGTGCCGGGGCGGCCGCGGCGATCCGGTACGCCGCGGTCTCGAACGACCGGAGCAGGTTGCGGCGGTGATGCTGCTCCCAGCGGGCCGCGAAGAAGTCTCCGACCCGGCCGAGCAGCGGGTCCAGCAGGGGAAAGACCAGCACCTTCAGCAGTTTGGACGCGATGGCGCCGGTTAGCCCGCGGTGGCCGGCCGGGCCGCTGGCCTGCTCGGGCGGGGGGACGGCCCTCGGGACGCGGTAGGTGCGGCGGTCGCCACCGCGGGACGCGACGTCTTGCGCGTCGGCGGAGATGTCGACCGGAAGGTGCCAGCTCACGGTGCGGTCCTCCGCGACGTAGAGCAGGAGCTGGCCAAGCCCGGTGCCCGGTCCAGGCACCTCGATGACGATGTCCGTGTCGCCGCCCGCCGCCCGGCTCCCCTCGGCGCCGTCGACCTCCGCAGCGCCGGTGATCTCGATGGTGAGCTGCTCCTCCACGCCGGTCCGGTCGAGTGACTCGAGAAAGGCTTGGGTGGTCTGTTCGGCGGCGCGCATCCCGCTACCACCCGCGTAGTGCACCTCCACGGTGCCGACCAGGCCGGGGGTGGTCAGCACCACGTCGCCGATCCCGACCGGCACACTGCCGGGGTCTAGATCAGCCATCGTGGCCTCTGCTGGTAGGGGCGAGCCGAAGCCGGGGATGGCCGAACAGCTGGTAGGCCACCAGCGTGGCGCTCGACCGCTTCCCGGCGTCGGTGCTGTCGGCGGCGTAGGCGGCGCGGGCGCGGCGCAGCGCCTCCCCGACGCTGAGCCGTGCCGGGTTGTCGACAGCGGCGTAGAACTCCGCAGCGAACTCGCTGGCTACCGCGTCGTCGACGTTCCATAGCGCGGCGACCACTCCGGCGGCTCCGGCGGCGAGGAACGCAGTCGCCAGACCGGCGTAGTCGCCGAGCACTGTCCTACCCTGACCGACCTGGCATGCGTTGAGGAACACGAAGGTTCGTCGGGGCATGTCGACGGCATCGACGTGCTGGTACTTCAGGAACTGGGGAGCGAAGCCGCCGTTGACCTTCGGCGCGAGCAGGACCAGCCCTTCTCGGCCCTGACCACCGACCTGGCCGTGCAGCGCGACGTGCAGGATGTCGGCCGGCGGCGACCCGCGCAGGCAATCGAGGACGGAGCGAAACACCGGCTCGACCACGACCGTGCCGGGATACCGCGTCGCCAGCGTGGCTGCCTCCTCCTCGGCGTGCGGCAGTCGCGGCCAGCCAACGACGCCGTCATACCTAGCGGTCAGGCGGCGAGCTCGTCCTGGTCAACGGCCAGTACCGGCCCTCGATCGGCGCCGCACCCGCGGCGGCCCAGCGGTGGCGCGTCGTCAACGGCTGCGCCTCCCGGGTGCTGCCGCTGCGGCTGACCGGCCACCGCGTCACCCAGGTGGCGCTCGACGGGGCGTCCCTGCCGGCCCCCACCGGCCTGGATCGTGTCGTGCTGGCCCCGGAAACCGCGCCGACCTGGTGGTGCGGCCCGCCACCGCCGGCCGCTTCGAGCTGGTCGCGGACGCCTACCACGGCGGTTCCACCCCGATGGGCGGCGCCGCCGATTACGGACCGGTCACCCTCGCGGCCGTCACCGTGGACGGGGCCGGCCCGACCGTCACCGGCGTTGCCCGACCGCCTGCCCGCCGAGCCGCTGCCCGGCGGTCCGGTCGCGGCCCACCGCCGGGTGATCTTCGGCGGCGGGATGGGCATGGGCGGCATGGGGTTCACCATCGACGGCCGGACGTTCGACCCCGCGCGCGACGACCAGACGGTGCGCTTGGGCAGCATCGAGGAGTGGGACGTGGTCAACACCGGCCCGCTGGCCCACCCGTTCCACCTGCACACCTGGCCGTTCACAGTGGTCGCGGACAGCTCGGGCAGGTCACCGACCGGCACCGCCCAGGACGTGGTGCTGATCCCGGCCAGGGGCTGGGCGCGGCTGCGGATCGCGTTCACCAGGCACGCCGGCCGCGGCGTCTACCACTGCCACATCCTCGATCACGAGGACGCCGGCATGATGGCCACGGTCGCCGTCCGCTGAGCCAAGCAGGGAGCGGCCGGGCACCGCGACTCACGCCGCGCCGGTGACGACGGCAAGCGCGGCGGTGGCGACATCGTCGGGGGTGCCGGCCGTGGGCACCGCCACCGCCTCCGGCCACGGGTCCGCGTCGGCGGCCATCGCGGCGGCGATCACCGGGTCGGCGTCCGAGGGTGTGGCGGTGCCCCGGGTCGCGATCCGTTCCGCCGCGGCCCCCGCCGGCAGCGTGCAGCGCAGCGCGACCGGCTCGCTGTGGGTCTCCTCGGCCACCGCGGCCGCCAGCCCGCGGTCACCGGCTCGGATCCACGACGCGTCGAGCACCACCGACTCCCCACGAGCGAGCAACTCCCGGGCACGCCGGAGCAGCTCGGCGTAGCAGCGCCGGCTGTGTTCCGGCGTGTAGATGCCGGCGCCGTAGGCCGCCGGCGCCGGCGCCTGCGGGGCCAGCCCAGCGAGCTCCTTGCGCAACCGGTCGCTGGACAGCAGCACCGCGCCGAGCTGGTCGGCGAGCCGGGCGGCCAGGGTGGACTTGCCGGCGCCGGGCAGCCCGCCGACGAGCACCAGCCGGACCGCGCCCGCGCGCAGGTGCGCCCTGGCCAGCTCGGTGTACGCGATGGCCTCCGCCCGCGCTTCCGGTGCGCCCTGCTCATGCCGCAGGCACGCCACCTTGGCCCGCACGAAGGCCCGGTAGGCGACGTAGTGGTGCCGAAGCGACGCCGGCGCCGGATCTCCGCCGAACTCGGCGTAGGCGTCCAGGAACGCCGCGGCCAGGTCCGCCCGGCCGTGGTGCTCCAGATCCATCGCCAGGAACGCGGCGTCGTCCAGGCCGTCCAGCCAGCGCAGCCGGTCGTCGAATTCTAGGCAGTCCAGCACGCGGGGCCCGTCGTCGAGGCAGAACACGTCCTCGGCGATCAGGTCGCCGTGGCCGTCGACGATGCGCTCGGCCGCCTGCCGCGCGGCGAACAGCGCCGTCCGACCGGCCAGGAACACCCGGGTGCGGCGGCGGACCTCGTCGAACGTTGCCGCGGGCAGCACGTCGCCGGCCACCCGCTGCACCTGTTCGAAGCTGGCCTCCCACCGGGCGGCCAGCGCGTCCCGTCCACCCTGTTCGGTGATCCGGTCCGACCGCTGCGCACCGGCGTGGAACACCGCGAGCAGCCGGGCCAACGTCAGGATGTGGCCGGCCAGCGGGGCACCGGCCGCGATGAGTGCCAGCAGCCGCCGCTGCTGCGGCATCCGGCGCATCACCACGAGGTGGTCGCTCGGCTCGCCGCGCTCGTCGGTCACGTCGGCGACGCCCAGGTACACGTCCGGCGCCAACCGCCGGTTCAGCTCGACCTCCCGGCGGCAGGCGTCGAGCCGCCGCTGCCGCGTGCTGAAATCGAGGAACCCGAGGTTCACCGGTTTCTTCAGCTTGTACGCCCGGTCGCAGACCAGGAACACCACGCCGGCGTGTGTCTCCCGAACCTCGGCCGCTCCCAGCTCCACGCCAGCCAGCGTCACGCCGGCCGCCCGACAGTGCCCAGGGTCCTGTGGCGCATGCCCGCGGGCCGTTGGTCCGTGGCCGGGGTTCGGGCGCGGGCGGAGCGTGAGGCGTGGAGGCAATTCGCAATGCCGAGGAGGTAGTCATGGTCACGGTGAAACAGGCCGCGACGGAGTTCCTGGCCAGGAAGCGGATCGCGGTGACCGGGGTGTCCCGCAAGCCGCAGGGTCACGGCAGCAACGTGGTGTACCAGCGGCTGCGGGATCGCGGTTACGGGGTGTTCGCGATCAACCCGAACGCCGACGAGGTCGACGGCGATCGGTGCTACCACGACCTGAAGTCGGTGCCCGGCGGTGTCGACGCCGTGGTGATCGGCACCCGGCCGGAGACCGCGGAGGCGACCATGCGGGAGTGCGCCGAGCTGGGCATCACCCAGGTGTGGATGCATCGCTCGTTCGGCGCCGGCAGCGTCTCGGCCGCGGCGGCCGAGTACGGCCGCCGGCACGGGATCCGGGTGATCGACGGTGGCTGCCCGCTGATGTTCGACCCGACCGCCGACGTCGCGCACAAGGCGATGCGCTTCGTGTGCACCCGGATCGGCACGGTCCCCAAGCAGGTGTGAGGGAGGTGGCCACCATGGCCGTGGACCGGTTGACCGTGCAGGACCTCGGCATGCTGTGGCCGGACGACTTCGGCTGGCCGCAGGACATCGGCGTCATCGCCGTCCTGGACGGGACGGGGTTGCTGGACGCCGCCGGGCGGGTCCGGATCGGTGTCGTGCGGGACGCCATCAGCGGCCGGCTGCACCGGGTGCCGAGGCTGCGCCAGGTGGTGCACCGCCCGCGGTGGGGGCTGGGCCGGCCGCTGTGGGTGGACGGGCGTCGTTCTCCGTGGCGGATCACGTCCGGGTGCTCCAGTTGCAGGCACCTGCGGACGAAACCCAGCTGCTGCGGGCGTGCGAACACAGCTGTACCGGCGACGGCTCGATCGGTCCCGCCCCGCTGTGGGAGCTTTGGCTGCTGCCCGGCCTGCCCGATGGTCGGGTGGGGATGTTCATGAAGCTGCACCACGTCGTCGCCGACGGGATGGCCGGTGTGGCGATCCTGGGCGCCCTGCTCGATCTGACGCCGGCCGCGACCGTATCCGCGGCGCCGCCGTGGGCGCCGCGACCCGTCCCACCGGTGCGCGAGCTGCTGATCGACAACCTGCGGCGACACGCCACGGCGCTGTCCGCCGTGGCCGCGCGCCTGGCCCACCCGATCCGGACCGTCCGCCGAGCACGCGCCGGGTGGCCGGCCGTCCGGGAGGTGTTCGGGGCGCAACCCGCGCCACGCACCAGCCTGAACCGGCCGATCGGACCCGCACGCCACATCGGGGTGTGCCGCGGCCGCCTCGAACCCGCGAAGGACCTCGCTCACGCCGCCGGTGTCAAGGACAACGACGTGGTCCTGACCGCGATCGCCGGCGGCCTCCGGGACGTGCTGCTGGCCAGCGGGGAACGCGTCGACGGCCTGGTCCTGCGGGCCGCGGTTCCGGTGTCCCTGCACCGCGGCCCACCCGGACGGGCGCGGGACAACGTGGACGGCGGGATGATGATCTGCCTTCCGATCGGCGAACCCGACCACCGCCGACGGCTGCGGCTGATCGCCGCCGACACCGCGCACCGCAAGACGACGGCCAGACAGCTGGCGGGAACCGGGATCCTGGACTCGGCGGCGGTCCGGAAACTGATGCTGCGCATGATGGGCCGCCAGCGCTTCGCCAACGTCTACATCGCCAATGTCCCCGGGCCCACGGTGCCGCTGTACCTCGCCGGCGCCCGGCTGCTGGAGGTGTTCCCCGTGGTACCACTCACCGGGAACATCACCCTCGGCATCGGCGTGCTGTCCTACTGCGGCCAGCTCAACGTCACCGCGGCCACCGACCGCAGTGGCGGCTCCGACCTGGCGGTATTTCTGGCCGGCCTCCGGCGCGTCCTGGCCGACCTGACCCGGGCAGCCTCCGCCGTCACCTGATACGTCGACCCATGGCGTCGGCCGGTGGGTCCATTTGGCGGCTGATCGGGGGACCAAGAGCCCCCCGATCAGGGCCGCCTCGCCCTGCACTCGACCCCCTGGTCGCAGCGCAGTCTTGGCTCCTAGACCGATAGACGTCGCAACCATTGGAGGAGCGCTGCCATGAAGCGCAGAACCCTGGACATCGTGTTCAGCATCGGCGGGCTGGTGCTCGCCGGCCTGCTGCTGCTCGCCGGCATCGTGCTGACCAGCAACGCGAACTTCGCCAAGAACTACGTCACCAACCAGCTCACCCAGCAGAACATCGTGTTCAAGACCGCCGACACGCTCACCGACGAGGAGAAGCAGTCCGCCTGCGTCGTGCAGTACGCCGGCCAGCAGCTGACCACCGGCAAGCAGGCCGAGTGCTACGCCAACGAGTTCATCGGCCTGCACCTGAAGTCGACCGCCGACGGCAAGACCTACGCCGACCTCGGTGGCCCGCAGGCCCAGCTGCGCACCCAGATCCAGGACGCCCAGAAGGCCAACGACCCCGCGCTGGCCAGCCTGCAGCAGCAGCTGAGCACCATCACGACCCAGCGGGAGACCCTGTTCAAGGGCGAGACCCTGCGCGGCCTGCTACTGACCTCCTATGGCTTCAGCGAGTTCGGCACCAAGGCCGCCCTCGCCGCCCTGGTCGCCTACCTCGCCGCCGCCCTGATGGCCCTGCTCGCCTTCGCCGGACTCATCCACGCCTTCCGCACCCCCGCGACCCGGGCCGTCGCCCCGGTCGAACCGGCACCAGGCCGAACTCCGACGCCAGCCGGCCGGTAACCACCAGCACCACCGGTAGACCGGGGCCCACACCGTGGGGCCCCGGTCTGGCTGTCTCGGTTGGCCGGCGTCACCCTCGGACGTAGTCGCCGGGTGCGTCACCGAGTACCGGGTGGGTTGTGGTCGGCGACCTGGTACCACCGCCGTCACATCCCTTCGAAGATCGCGGCGATGCCCTGGCCGCCGCCGATGCACATGGTCACCAGGGCCGGCCGCCAGGTGCGCGCCGTTGGCGAGCAGGCTGCGGCTGATCGCCGCGCCGATGCCGCGGGTGCCGCCGGTGACCAGCGCGACCCGGCCGGCCACCGAGCCGAGGTTGGGCTGGCGGGCGTCGGGCCTTGCCGCTGTCGTGGTCATGACGCTGCCGCCCGGTTCCGCAGGGCCGCCAGCACCGACGGGTCGGCCAGCGTGCTGACGTCGCCGAGCTGGCGGCCGTCGGTCACGTCGCGCAGCAGCCGGCGCATGATCTTCCCGGAGCGGGTCTTCGGCAGCTCGTGCGACCACACGATCTCCCGTGGCCTGGCAAGCTTGCCGATCCGGGCGGCGACCTGCTCGCGCAGCGCCGCCGCCAGCTCGGGCCCACCGGTGAACCCGGCCCGCAGCGTGACGAACGCGACCACGGCCTGGCCGGTCAGCGCGTCGTCCGCGGCGATCACCTCCGCCTCGGCGACCGCGTCGTGCGCGACCAGCGCGGACTCGATCTCCGCCGTGGACAGCCGGTGGCCGGACACGTTGATCACGTCGTCGATCCGGCCGATGATCCAGAAGTCGCCGTCGGCGTCGCGCCGGGCGGCGTCCCCGACGACGTAGGTGCGCGGGCCGAACCATCCGAAGTAGGTCTGCACGTACGGCTCGTCGTCGCCGTGCAGGGTGCGCAGCATGCTGGGCCACGGCTCGGTGATCGCGAGTAGCCCGGTGCCGTGGGTGAGCTCGGCGCCGTCCTCGTCGAGCAGCGCCGCCTTCACGCCGGGCAGCGGCCGGGTGGCGGAGCCGGGCTTGGTGGTGGTCAGCGCGGGCAGCGGCGAGATCGTGATCGCGCCGGTCTCGGTCTGCCACCAGGTGTCCACGATCGGGCAGCGCTCCCCGCCGATCACCGTGTGGTACCACAGCCAGGCCTTCGGGTTGATCGGCTCGCCGACGGTGCCGAGCAGCCGCAGCGAGGACAGGTCGTGCTTGGCCGGGTACTCCGCACCCCACTTCATGCAGGCCCGGATCGCCGTCGGGGCGGTGTAGAAGATGGTCACGCCGTACCGCTCGATGATCTCCCACCAGATGTTGCGATCCGGGTAGTCCGGGGCGCCCTCGAACATCACCGAGGTGGCGCCGTTGGCCAGCGGCCCGTAGACGATGTAGGAGTGCCCGGTGATCCAGCCGACGTCGGCGGTGCACCAGAACACGTCCGTCTCGGCGTAGAGGTCGAACACCATCGCGTGCGTGGTGGCCACCCCGGTCAGGTAGCCGCCGGTGGTGTGCACGATGCCCTTCGGCTTGGCCGTCGAGCCCGAGGAGTACAGCAGGAACAGCGGGTGCTCGGCCTCCATCGGCTCGGCGGGGCACACCGGTCCGCGCCGGCGAGCAGCTCGTCGTAGAACACGTCGCGGCCGGGTGTCATGGGGCACGGCGTGCCGGTCGAGCGCACCACCACGACGGTGTGCAGACCGGTCAGCTCGCCGATGGTGCCGTCGACGGCCGCCTTGACGCCCATCGTGCGGCCCTTGCGGCGGGAGCCGTCGGCGGTGATCAGCGCCTTGGCGCCGGACACGGCGAGCCGCTCGGCCACCGCGTTCGGCGCGAACCCGCCGAACACGACGGTGTGCGGCGCGCCGATCCGGGCGCAGGCCAGCATGGCGACCACGACCTCGGGGATCATCGGCAGGTAGATCCCGACGATGTCGCCCTTGCGCACGCCGCGCGCGAGCAGCCCGCTTGCCAGCCGCTGCACGTCGGCGAGCAGGCCGGCGTAGGTGATCTCGCGCTGCTCGCCGCCCTCGCCCTGCTAGTGGAAGGCCACCCGGTCGCCGCGGCCGGCCTCGACGTGCCGGTCCAGGCAGTTGTACGAGGCGTTGAGCCGGCCATCGTCGAACCACCGGTAGAACGGCGGGTCGGTGTCGTCGAGCACCGTCTCGAACGGGGTGTGCCAGTGCAGGCGTCCGCGGGCCTGCTGGGCCCACCACGCCAGCGCGTCGGCGGCCTGCTCGTACACGGCCGGGTCGGTCACCCGCGCGTTGCGCACGAACGGTTCGGGCGGGGCGAACCGGTGGACGCCGAGCAACCGCTCGACGCGTTGCTCGGCGGCTGGCTGCGTCGCCGTCATGGCGGCCTCCTCGGTGGACGATCTCTCGGGGTGGTCGGTCGGGTCAGACACCCCAGGCGCGAAGCTCGTCCTCGGTGAGCAGCCGGGAACGGACGAGGAACTCACGGCAACGCGGATCGCGTCGGCCATGACTATCAGAAGAAGCCGAGCTTGCGCGGGGAGTAGCTGACCAGCAGGTTCTTCGTCTGCTGGTAGTGGTCGAGCATCATCTTGTGGGTCTCGCGCCCG
>Ga0210378_10000332_pt1 | contig 23586 bp, 27 predicted proteins | sample PLM1_60_b1redo_FD_155465 | JGI IMG/M metagenome (GOLD analysis project Ga0210378, IMG submission 155465) | Groundwater sediment microbial communities from an aquifer in East River, Colorado, USA - PLM1_60_b1 redo | ecosystem: Environmental > Terrestrial > Soil > Riparian zone | place: USA: East...
ACCTCGTGGTTGAAGGCGACGCCGTCGCGGTGAACGACGACGACGCGCTCCAGCGCCTCGCCGACGCGTACGTGTCGAAGTACGGCAGCGACTGGCAGTTCGAGGTACGGGACGGCGCCTTCCACGGCGACGGCGGCGAGGCGCTGGTGTACCAGGTCGCGCCATCGACCGTGTTCGCCTTCGGCAAGGGCCGGTACAGCCAGACCCGCTGGCGGTTCTGAGCCCGGTTACAGGCGGCGCTCGACCGGGAGCCGCGACCGGGTCAGTCCGCCTGGATCACGGACAGAACGTTGCCAGCCGGGTCCTTGAACCACGCGATCAGCGGGCCGCCGCCGCGGAAAATGCCCTTCTCGTCAGCCTTGAGGTTGTCGTACCGCTCGAAGCGCACTCCCCGCTCGGCGAGCTCGTCAACGGCCTTCTCGACATCGCTCACCGGGAAATTGAGGATGGTGAAGGAAGCGGGGGTGTGGTCGGGCTTGGGGTAGATCAGGACGTCACGGTCGCCGGCGATGTGCAGGGTCAGCATGCCGTTCTCTTCCGAGACGTTCAGCCCGAGCGTGTCGGCGTAGAACGTCTTGGCCTTCTGAACATCGTCTACCGAGAATCCACTGAACGCCTTGGTGTCCTTGAACATGACTTTCCCTTCTGGCCGTCGGGTTCCTAGCGCAGGTCGTACCCGTCCACAACACGTTCACTCAGGTCATGCCCACATCATGGTCACGCTCAGTCGTCGGCGTCCACCGCCGCGAACACGTGCTGGGTCTGGCCGTGATCCCCACCGTCGCCTGAGAGGATGGCCGGCATGGCGGTGGCTCAGCAACGTGTCGCGCTCGTGACCGGTAGCTCCCGAGGATTGGGAAGCGTCATCGCCCGGCGGCTGGCGCGCGACGGTTTCGCGGTCGCCGTAAACTGCCTGCGCGACGAGGCGCGGGCGGCCGAGGTCGTCCAAACGATTCGCGACGAAGGCGGCGTCGCCAGCGTGTTCCTGGCGGACGTGACCGATGAGGATCACGTCGCGGAGCTGGCCGCCGAGATCGCCGCCACGCTGGGTCCCGTCGCGGCACTGGTGCTCAACGCGACCGGCCCGCAGCCGGAAGCCCCGCTGCTCGAAGTGGCGTGGCCGGACCACCTCGCGCAGCTCGACTTCTTCGTCAAGAGTCCCGTGCTGCTCGCGCGCGAGCTGGTGCCGGGGATGCAAAGCAGGCGGTTCGGTCGGATCGTGCACATCGACTCCGAGATCGCCGACCGGCCACCACCGGGCAGGTCCGCCTACGCCACGGCGAAGAACGCGCAGATCGGGCTGTCCCGGAGCTGGGCGGCCGAGCTGGCCCCGTTCGGGATCACGGTTAACGCGGTCGCGCCCGGCTTCATCCCGGTCGAGCGACACGCGGACGTTCCCGCCGAGGTCACGGCCGCGTACCTGGCCACCGTGCCCGCCGGCCGGATGGGCGTACCCGAGGACGTCGCCCATGCCGTGAGCTTCCTCGCCTCGGACGGCGCGGGCTTCGTCACGGGGCAGCGCGTCGTTGTCGACGGCGGCCGACATCTGTTCACCTGAGCCGGGATGCGCGGCACGCTGGTTGGCCGCCGCTACAACTCGATCCGGCGCTCGTCGGCGTCCGGTGCCACGAACGCGAGCATGCGATCGGCCTCGCGTTCCAGGTCCGCCGGCGGCTGGCCGCGTCCAGCTTGGCGAGCAGCCGCGTCGGCACCGCCACGTCCTCGGCGGGCGTGGCGCGCGCGGCAGGTTCGAAATCGGTCGGGAGCGCCCCGTCCCTGGCCGGGGCGCTCCCGTGGAGCGGCGTCTAGCGCAGGCTACGGAAGAACGCGCGGATGTCGCCGACGAGCAGGTCCGGGACGTCGTGCGCGGCGAAGTGGCCGCCCGTGTCGTAGGTGTTCCACGAGACGATGTTCTTGTGGTCGCGCTCGGCGAACGGCCGGATCGACTGGAAGTCGTTGGCGAAGTTCGCCAGGCCGAGCGGGAACGTCGTGGGCTCGCTCGGCACGTCGGTCGCGTGCGCGTCCTCGTAGTAGAAGCGTGCCGAGGAGGCTGCCGTGTTGGTGAGCCAGTAGATCATCACGTTGGTGAGGATGTAGTCCGGGCTCACGGCGTCGCCGAACAGCTGGCTGCTCCACGCCAGCTGCCCCACCGGCGAGTCGGCCAGCGCGTGCGCCAGCGTCTGCGGTGCCTGCGACTGGAGCTTGTCGTATGCGCCCATGTTCTCGTAGAACCACTGCAGGAATCGCACCTTCCCCGCGTCCTCCTCGCTCAGGCCCTCCAGTTCGGATGGATCGCCGGACGGGAACGAGAAGATCTGGGTGACGTGGACGCCGATCACGTGCTCAGGGTCGAACCGGCCAACCTCGGGCGAGATCAGCGAACCGCCGTCGTTGCCGTGCGCGCCGTACTGGTCGTAGCCGAGCCGGCGCATCAACTCGGCCCACGCCTTGGCGGTGCGGTACCGGTTCCAGCCGCGCTCGCTGGTGGGCCCGGAGAAGCCGAAGCCGGGGATCGACGGGATCACCAGATGGAACGCCTCCGACGGGTCGCCGCCGTGGGCGCGCGGATCGGTGAGCGGGCCGATCACGTCGAGGTACTCGACCACCGTCGTCGGCCAGCCGTGGGTGAGGATCAGCGGCGTCGCGTCCGGCTCGGGCGAGCGGACATGCAGGAAGTGGATGTTCTGGCCGTCGATCTCGGTGGTGAACTGCGGGTAGGAGTTGAGCTTCGCCTCGGCAGCCCGCCAGTCGTAGCCAGACTTCCAGTACTCGACCAGGTTCTGGACGTACTCGACGGAGACGCCATAGTCGCCGCCGACGCCGGGCAGCTCGCCGGTGTAGCGGGTGCGCTCGATCCGGCTGCGCAGCTCGGCCAGGTCGGCCTCGGGGATCTCGATGCGGAAGGGACGGATGTCGGTGTTGTTCGTCATGACTCAAACCGTAGAAGGGCATTAGGAAGACTTCGTTCCTAATGCAGGGGCAGACTTGAGATCATGTTGGAAACCTCGGCGCGGCTACTCCGCCTACTCTCGCTGCTGCAGACCCCGCGCGACTGGACCGGCTCCGAGCTGGCCGAGCGCCTCGACGTGAGCACGAGGACGGTGCGCAACGACGTGGAGCGGTTGCGCAGCCTCGGCTATCCCGTCCACGCGACCCGCGGTGCCGTCGGCGGATATCGGCTCGGTGCCGGCGCAGCCCTCCCGCCCCTGCTGCTGGACGACGAGGAAGCCGTGGCGGTCACCGTCGGTCTGCGCACGGCCGCCGGCGGCTCGATCGCGGGTGTGGAGGAGACCTCACTCCGCGCGCTGGCAAAGCTGGAACAGGTACTGCCCGCTCGGCTGCGTCGGCGGGTCAACGCGCTGCAGACCTACACCGTGCCCGTGCCCAGGGACTCCCCCGGTCCGACCGTCGACGCGGGCGTGCTGACCCTGCTCGCCGCCGCTTGCCGTGACCATGGGGGCCTGCGCTTCGACTACCGCGACCACAAAGGCTCCGCGACATTGCGTGCGGTCGAACCGCATCGGCTCGTCAACTGGGGTCGCCGCTGGTACCTGGTGGCGTGGGACACCGGCCGCGGCGACTGGCGCACGTTCCGCGTCGACCGGATCGAACCTCGCACGCCGAACGGTCCCCGCTTCACCCCGCGCGAGCTGCCCGAGGGCGACGTGGCGGCGTACGTCTCGCGGCGCGTCTCCGCGGCGGCCTGGCGTTACCACGCCCGGGTCACCGTGCACGCGCCAGCGGCGAGCGTCGCCGAGCGGATCTCGCCCGCGGTCGGCACCGTCGAGGCCATCGACGACCACAGCTGCATCCTTGCCACAGGGGCCGACTCGATCGACACGCTCGCCGTCTACCTGGGCATGCTCGGCACGGACTTCACCGTGACCGAACCGCCCGAGCTCGTCACGCACCTCCGCGAGCTGTCCGAGCGGTACGCCCGCGCGACGCGGTGACATCCCGAGGCACCGGACAGGGCTGTGCCCCGGAGCGCGGGGGCACTCCGGGGCACAGATCAGGCTGGGGTCAGTGGAGGAGCTGGCCCCGCAGCGCGCCGTCCTTGAACTCGGCGTTGTGCACGTTGACGTAGAAGCCGCGCGGGTTCTTGCGGATCCCCTGCACCACCGCGGCGTCCTGGTTCGGCGCGATGCCGGAGACCGCGAAGATGCTGCTCGGGATCGGGGTGGTGAACAGCTCGACCTTCACCGGCCCGTTCACGCCGCGCTGGCCCTCGTGCAGGTGACCGACAGTCGGCGGGGCGATGCCGACCCACGCGAGGGAGTAGCCGACGCTCGTCCCCTTCGGACGGACGAAGGACACGGCGTGCCCGTTCGGGTCACCGACCGGCGAACCGCCCGGCTTCTGCACCTCCTGGTCGGCGTCGAGCAGGGCCCGGAAGCCACCGCCGGAGACGACCTTCAGCACGTCGATCCGCTTGTTCAGGTTGGTGAGCTGGCCACGCACCGCGCCGCCGGGGAACTCGGCGCTGTGCAGGTTCACGTAGAAGCCGCTCGGGTTGGTGCGGATCGACTGCGCCAGCTTGGCATCGTCCACCTCCACCGCACCGGCGGCGGCGTTCACCGTCGCGGGCAGCGCCGTGCCGAACAGCGTCACCTTGACCGGGCCGTTGACCCCGGCCTTGCCTTCGTGGATGTGGCCGAGGGTCGGCGCGGCGATCCCGGAGAAGCTCACCGAGAACGAGACCCGGTTGCCCTTGACCCGGACCAGCGCGACACCCTTGCCCTCGGGATCTGCGACGGCGGGCCCGCCCGGCGTCGCGACCTCGTTGGCGCCGGAGAGCTTGGCGGCGAGGAACGTGGAGGGAGCCTTGGCGCTGACCGCCTTCAGCTTGGCGGCCTTGTGACCGGTGCCGCCGTGACCAGACGCGCCGTGGTTACCGGTGGCCTGAGCCGGAGCGGCGGCGACCATTCCCAAGGCCACAGCGGCGACCGGCAGTGCGAGCAGAAGCTTGCGCATGTCGTCGTCCTATCGAGGTAATTTCGGATTGACACAGCCAACACGTGGCCCGCTCTCGGCGCGGTTCAACGGCTCCTCGAAAAAAGAAATCCCGGCGGGAATTGAATCTTCCGGCGCCCGCGTACGTGGTGATTGCAGATACCTCTCACGAACAACGAGGAGAACCGATCCCATGCGTATCCGAGTAGCTCTCGCCGCCGCGCCGCTGCTGGCGCTCAGCCTCGCCGCCTGCGGAGCGGCTGACGACTCCGAGCCCGCCGCCAGCGCCGCGAAGCAGCAGCCGGTGAACGCGGAGGTCAAGATCGTCGAGTCGAGCTTCGGCCCGATCCTTGCTGACCAGGCAAATCGCACCCTGTATGCGTTCGTCAAGGACAAGGGCGGCAAGAGCGCGTGCGCCGCCGACTGCCTCGCCACCTGGCCTGCGCTCACGTCCAAGAAGCCGGCCACGGCCGGGCAGGGCGCGGACGCCGCACTGCTGGAGACGGTCACCAGCACGTCGGGCACGAACCAGGCCAGCTACGGCGAATGGCCGCTCTACTACTACGCCGGTGACGTGACCTCGGGCGACATCAACGGCCAGGGCGTCGATGGCGAATGGTTCGTCATCAAGCCTGACGGCAAGCTGATCAAGGCGACTTCCTAATTAAGTGAGACGCAATTCACACGAAGGGCCGCCCGGCAGGAATGCGGGGCGGCCCTTTCGTACGGCCGGCTACTCGAACCGAGCGGTGTCGCCGGCTCCTCGGCGCACGATCTCGGGCTCCTCCTGCGAGAAGTCGATCACCGTCGTCGGCACCGTTCCGCAGTCGCCCGAGTCGATCACCGCGTCCACGGCGTGGTCGAGCCGCTCCTTGATCTCCCAGCCCTGGGTCATAGGTTCGTCCTGGTCGGGCAGGAGCAGGGTGGTCGACAGCAGCGGTTCGCCGAGTTCGGTGAGGAGCGCCTGCGCGACGACATGGTCGGGGATCCGGACGCCGACGGTCTTCTTCTTCGGGTGCAACAACCGGCGCGGCACCTCCTTCGTCGCGGGCAGGATGAACGTGTAGCTGCCGGGCGTCGACGCCTTGATCGCCCGGAACACCGCGTTGTTGATGTGGACGAACTGGCCGAGCTGCGCGAAGTCCTTGCACATCAGGGTGAAGTGGTGGCCGTCGTCCAGGTGGCGGATGTCCCTGATCCGGTCGAGGCCGTCCTTGTTGCCCAGTTGGCTCCCGAGAGCGAAACACGAATCCGTCGGGTAGGCGACCAAGCCGTCAGCGCGGATAAGGTCCACGACCTGACCGATCGCCCGCCGTTGCGGATTGTCCGGGTGCACATCGAAGTACTTCGCCATGCGCGGAGCTTAGGGTCATCGTGTCCCGGCCGCCCTGCGGCGTGCTGAATCCTGGCTGGGCACGTCGGTATCTCGGTCAACCTTGGCGGGGTCATCACCATGAACACCAACGGCACCTGGCGCAGCCTCGGCGGCCAAGCCAGCTGACGCCAGATCGGACGCGGCCGGGCAGGGCGACACCTTGCCCGGCACGGTTCCGCGCGGACGTCGGCTTGGACGCGTGTGATTCCCTCGCACCTGGCACCGGTTCGGCGCAAGAAAATCCGGGCCAGCGCTCGCGATGCGACGGAGGTGCTCGGCTCGTGCGGGGAACGACCGAAACCGGCACCTTCGACTCGGGGCCGGAGCCTCACCGCCGGCCGGTACTGCGGCACGCGCCGACCGCCGGAGTCTGGCTGCCGATCGGGTTCGTAGCGGTCTGGACCTCGATCCGCCTTCTCGGTTGGGAAGCCGGATATCCGCTGATCGCCCTGATCGCGTTCACCCCGTACGTGGCGCTCGGTTCGCTGCTGCCGCTGCTGGTCGCGCTCGGGACACGACGGTGGCGCGCGGCGGCGGTCGCGGGCCTGCTCGCTGGAATGCTCGCCGTGGTGGTGGTACCGCGAGCGCTGCCGGACGCCCAGCCCCGTGACGGAACCGGACCGCGCCTGCGCGTACTCACCGCCAACCTGCACCTCGGCGAAGTGCCAGCCGCCGAAGTGATCGCGCTGCTACGGCGGACAGAGCCGGACGTGGTGGCGTTCGAGGAGCTGTCGCCGGGCGCGGTCCGCGCGCTCGACCGCGCCGGCATCTCCCAGTTGCTGCCGCACCGCATCCTGCCGAACGGGATCAGCCAGGACTCCGCGCTGTACTCACGTTTCCCCTTGCGGCCCGTCACCGACGAGTGCGATCCGGTCGTCGCCGAGCCCTGCGCGCTGGTCGAGGTCGCCGACGCGTCGGCCGTGGAGGTACGGGCCGTCCACCCCGCCGCCCCGGAGAACTCCGAGAACACCCGGAAGGGTCAGCGGGGCCTCGCCGCACTGCCGCCTTCCCGCCACGCTGGACCAGCGCGGATCCTGGCCGGAGACTTCAACGCCACGCTCGACCACGCCTCGCTGCGCCGCCTGATCGGCACCGGCTACCGGGACGCCGCCGATTCCGTCGGCGCGGGACTCCGGCCTACCTGGAGCGGCCCGCTCGCACCGCCGATCACCATCGACCACGTGCTCGTCGACCCGCGGATCGGGGTACGGGCCGTGAGCACGCACCGGCTCTCCAACACCGACCACCGGGCGGTCCTGGCCGAGCTGGAACTCGATACGGAGGCCTAGCGGCCGGCGCGGAACGTGCGCCGGTAGTTGGCCGGCGCCACCCCGATCGTCGCCTGCAGATGCTGGCGCAACGATGCGGCCGTGCCGAACCCGGCCTGCGCGGCGACCCGATCGATCGGCAGGTCGGTGGTCTCCAGCAGCCGGCGGGCGTGCTCGACCCGCTGCACCGCCAGCCACCGGCCGGGGCTGAGCCCGGTCTCCTCGCGGAACCGCCGGGTGAAGGTACGGACGCTCATCCCGGCGTGCCTGGCCAGCTGGTCCAGATCGAGTCCCTTGTGGAGCTGTTCGACAGCCCAGACCCGGGTCGCCGCCGTGCTGGCGCTGCCCGCCGACGGCACCGCACGTTCGATGAACTGGGACTGGCCGCCGTCGCGCCACGGCGGCACGACGCACCTTCGGGCCGCCCGGTTGGCAATCTGGCTGCCATGGTCCCGGCGCACCACGTGCAGGCAGAGGTCGATGCCGGCGGCGACCCCCGCCGAGGTCAGCACCTCGCCGTCGTCGACGAACAGCACGTCGGGATCGAGCTTGACCTGCGGGAAGTGGGCGCGGAACAGCTCCTCGTAGGCCCAGTGGGTGGTGGCTGGGCGGTCGTCGAGCAGGCCTGCGGCGGCAAGCACGAAGGCTCCCGTGCAGATCGACATCACCCGCGCGTGGCTGGTGGCGGCCCGCAGCGACGCGGTGACGGCGGCCGGCGCGTCGAGGAGCGCGGACGAGCGCCGGTCGATGCCCGGCACGACCACGGTGTCGGCCCATTCCAGCAGCTCAAGCCCATGATCCGGCTGGACGGCGAAGCCGGCCGCACTCCGCACAGGCTCACCGTCCGGCGTGCAGACGCGGACGTTGTAGAGGGCCTCGTCGGCCGGGGTGCGCGCCGCGAAAAAGACCTGGGTGGGCACGCCGAGATCGAACGCCATCACGCGATCGAGGGCGAGTACGGCGACCCGGTGTCGAGTGTCCATGGCCGGATTCTTTCATATGTTGTCATTCCGGCCACTGGTAGGTGCGAAATTCGTGGCTGAGCATTGGCCGGGTGACGACGACAACCATCACCCCAACCCGACGCCGGCTCCACCCCGCCTGGTTCGTTGCCGGCGCCGCCCTGGTCGCCACCGTGGGGGCGGCCGGGTTCCGGGCCACTCCCGGTGTGCTGATCACGCCGCTGCAGGACGAGTTCGGCTGGTCCAGGGCAACGATCTCCGCGGCGGTCTCGGTCAACCTGATCCTGTTCGGGCTGACCGCCCCGTTCGCGGCGGCGCTGATGGAGCGGTTCGGGATGCGCCGGGTGGTCTCGGCCGCGCTGCTCCTGGTCGCAGCTGGCAGCGGGCTCACCGTCTTCATGCACGAGAGCTGGCAGCTGATCGTCTGCTGGGGCTTGCTGGTGGGGCTGGGTACCGGATCTATGGCGCTAGCGTTCGTGGCCACAGTGACCGACCGCTGGTTCGTCAAGCACCGTGGGCTGGTCACCGGGGTCCTCACCGCGGCCGGTGCGGCGGGGCAGCTGATCTTCCTGCCGCTGCTGGCCGCCCTGGTGAGCGCGTACGGCTGGCGGACCGCCGCGCTCACCGTCACCGGGGCGGCGCTGGCGGTGGTGCCGCTGGTGATCCGGCTGCTGCACAACAGTCCGGCGGACATCGGCCTGACCGCTTACGGTGCCGCCGAGACGACACCCGCGCCGCCGCCGACCAACACCGGCGCCGCCCGGCGCGCCCTCACCGCACTGCGTGACGCCTCCCGCACCGGCGCGTTCTGGCTGCTCGCGGGCGGGTTCGCGATCTGTGGCGCGACGACGAACGGGCTGCTCGGCACGCACTTCATTCCGGCCGCGCACGACCACGGCATGCCGGTGACGGCGGGCGCGAGCCTGCTAGCGCTGGTCGGCATCTTCGACATCGTCGGAACCATCGCCTCGGGCTGGCTCACCGACCGGTTCGACCCGCGCATCCTGCTCGGCGTCTACTACGGGCTCCGCGGCCTGTCGCTGGTGGCCCTCCCGAACCTGTTCTCCAGCGATCTGCGGCCGAGCATGCTCGTCTTCATCCTCTTCTACGGCCTGGACTGGGTGGCCACCGTGCCCCCGACGATCGCGCTCTGCCGGGAGTGGTTCGGCATGTCGGGATCGGTCGTCTTCGGCTGGGTCTTCGCGTCGCACCAGCTCGGAGCCGCGTTCGCCGCGACGGCCGGGGGCGCCGTCCGCGACCAGTTGGGCTCGTACGCCATGGCCTTCTACGTCGCTGGCGGCCTCTCGGTGGTCGCCGCGGGACTGTCACTCGCGCTCCGCCAAGCGGGTCAGGTGCGGCGCTGGCGAGTCGTGTTCGACGACTGACTCCGGCGCTCGCCGTTCCGTCGCCAGTTGACCATCGAGACGCGCTCGGCGACCTGCTCCAGGCTCCAGATACCCCGGACGCCGGGAAGGGCAGCGAGGTACTCGGTGATCCGGTTCGCCTTCCACCCGTGGGATTCGTGCAGGCCGCTGGCGAGCATCCCGAGGTACGCGGGAGCGGGCGCCTTCCACGCGATCTCGCCGGCACGCCACGGCGCCGTGAAGGTGAGCACCGCGTAGTCGCCGAGCACACCAGCGCTCACGAGCGTCTCGTACCGCCCGGAGCCGATCTGCTGCCGGCCGGTGGCGAGCACCTCATCGAGGTCCAGGTCGACACCAATTGGTCGATATGTCTCCTGGGCAGCGATGTCGCAGAACTGCTCGGCGGTGACGAGGTAGGCGCGGGCGGCGGCGAATCCGGGCAGGCCCGGGTCGTAGAACGCCATGCCACCGGTCCAGGCCCGTGACTCCAGCGCGAAGTACACACCGCCGGGCAGCATCACCGGCTCGGTCTGCTCAGGTGGATGCGGGTCGCGGCAGCCGGCGTAGGTGCGGGCCGCGCCGGGTGGCGTGCCGCCGGCGAGGTAGTAATGAAGCCGACCGGCATGCATGTTGGACCCATAGGCGGTGTACCAGACGCGATCACGCGCGGCGGGGCGGGCGGGCTCGTTCAGCGGAACCTGCTCTCTACGGGGTCAGCGGGATCCGCAGGCTGACCGTGCCACGGAGGTCGAGCCAGGCGTCGTTCGGCCCGCGGACCAGCCGCAGTACCACCCCGTCGCAGCCCGGGCAGCGGGCCACGAATCCGGGGGCGTGCCGGTACACCCGCAGCGTGGCTACCGGTCCGGCGAGCCCACACGCGACGCAGCGGCCGATCGCCGCCGTAACGTCGACGGCGAAGATCTCGCGCAGCGGACCGGCCAACGCGTTGCCGTCCTCGTACCGCTCGATGTCCTGCTCGGTCATGTCAGCCTCCACTCGGGCCAAACCGCTCGGTCTTGACCCGCCGCGGCTCGTGACCGAGGGCGACGAGGATGTTCGCGACCGTCTCGACGAAACCGGTCGGCCCGCAGACGAAACAGCTCGGCTCGAACTCCGGCGGCCAGCCGTTGGTGTTCACGTCCGCGACGCTGATCCGTCGGGGCGGCGCTGGCCAGCCGTCGGGCGCCTCCCGGGTGTACACGTACGACACGTCCAGCCCGCCGGACTGCTGCCGCAGCTCCTGCGCGTAGTACTGGTCGGCCGGCGAACGCACCGAGTAGATCAGCCGGAACGGCGTACGGCTCCCCGCCGCCCGGCGCGCCCGCACCATGGCCATCAGCGGCACGATGCCCGACCCACCGGCAACCAGCAGCACCGGCGGCGGATCGGTGGGGCGCCACACGAACCAGCCGCCCACCGGTCCGCGCAGCTCCACCGGATCGCCTACCGAGAAGACTCCGGCCAGGTACGGGGAGACCTCGCCGTCCGGCACCTGCTGGACCGTCAGCTCCACCCGGTCGCCGTCCGGCGGCGCGGCGAGCGAGTAACTGCGCTGCGTGCTGTACCCGTCTGCGGCGGTCAGCCGGATGTCGACATGCTGACCGGCGAGGTGCCCTGGCCAACCGGGCACGTCCAGCACGAGCGTGCGGGCGGTCGGCGTCTCGGCACGGCGTTCGACCAGCCGCCCGACCCGCCAGGCGAGCCGGCGGCCGGTCTGGATGCTCTTAGTCACCCTGGTAGCGCTGCTCGCGCCACGGGTCGCCGTACTCGTGGTAGCCGGCGGTCTCCCAGAATCCTGGCTCGTCGTCGAGGAGCAGCTGGATCCCCCGGACCCATTTCGCCGACTTCCAGAGGTACAGGTGCGGGACGAGCAGCCGGGCCGGGCCGCCGTGCTCCGGGGTCAGGTCGGCGCCGTCGTACCGGTACGCGACCCAGGCCTGGCCGTCGAGCAGGTCCTCCAGCGGCAGGTTGGTGGTGTAGCCGCCATACGAGTGGACGAGCGCGTAGTCGGCCGCGGTCTCCACGCCGGCCAGCAGCGTGTCCAGCGGGACTCCCTGCCACGTTGTGGCCAGCTTCGACCACTTGGTGACGCAGTGGAGGTCTACGGTCGGGGTCTCGCTGGGCAGTGCCAGCAACTCGGGCCAGGTCCAGCGGTGCTCCTGGCCGGTCTCGGTGGTGATCACGAACTCCCACCGGTCCAGCGGCACGCGCGGCGTCGGGCCGGCGGACAGCACCGGGAAGTCCTCGGTCAGGTACTGGCCGGGCGGCAGCGACGCGGCCGCAGACCGTGGCCGGCCATGGAAGCCTGGCGAGACGATTCCCACGGGCTGTTCCCTCCGTCGAGCGCTTCCGAGCCCGCACACTCGGCCCTGGACCACTCGATCATGTCCCGGCCGGGAACACCAGGAGCGCGCTGGTAGCCAGCGTCAAAGGTCACGGTTGTCGGGGGTGGGTAACGCTGTTGAGGGATGTTGCGAATCTCGGACACGTGTCTGAGATTTGTAACATCGGTGAACGACGAAGGGCGGCCCCGCCGGCCCTGGTCAGCTCTTGCATCCGGATCGGCCGGTCGGTTCGCCGTACTTCACCACCGTCAACGTGATCTGCCGGCTCGGATCCGGCCGGCTGCCCGCCGCGGCCGACTGTGCGATCACCAGCCAGTTCCGGTCGATGATCTGCGCGCGGCCTTCGCCGGTCCCGTCGCGCGAAGCCAGGTCGGAGAAACCCGCCGCCTGCAGGATGTCCTGCGCCGACTGCAGATCCCGGCAGACCACCTTCGGCACCACGCCAGCCGTGACCGGGTCGACCGGCTGCCCGTCGGACGGCTTGCTCACGTTCAGGGTCAGCGGGGCGCCCACCGCCACCGTCGAACCGGCCGCCGGCAGCTGCGATCGCACCAGCCAGTTGTTGGCGTTGAGCACTACCCGTCCCTGCCCGGTGACGTCGGCGGTCGCGACCTTGGTGAAACCCAGGGCCTTCAGCTGTGCCTGCGCGGCGGACAGCCGCTTGCCCACCACGTTAGGCACGATGACCTTCGGCGCTGGCGAGGCCTGGGTGGCGGTCGGCGAGGGTGGCGCCTCGGTCGGCGGCAACGACTCGGACGGCTTCGCGGGAGCCGCCACGGGAGCGGGACTCTTCTTCTCCGCACCCTTGCCACTGGTCAACGCAATGGCGCTACCGATCCCGCAGAGGCAGAGCATGAGGGCGAGCCCGCCGATGGCCATGCCGACGATCAGTCCGACCCGTGGCTTTCGCGGTGGCGGCGGCGGGTTCGGCAGAGGCAGCGGAACGGTGTCCATGCCACGACCATAGGTGGCCGCGAGGGCGCCGCCGCCAATCAGTCCGCTCAGCCCGCAGCCGGGAACTCGGCGCGGACGCCCAGCAACCGCACGGGCCGCCGTCCGGTGAACTGGTCGAGGGCGGCGAGCGCGCCCCGCTCGATCGCGGTTACCTCGGTGGTCGGCGTCGCGAGCGAGTGGCCGTGGGTGTGGGTATTGAAGGGCGTGTAGCGCACCTTCACGACGACGCGGGCGGTAGGTCGCTGCTCGGCGGCCACGTCGTCGGCGACCAGTCGCGCCAGGCGCATGACCTCGCTGCGCACCTGTTCCCAGTCGTCAAGATCGTGCTGGTAGGTGATTTCCCGGCCCCGGGAACGGGCGACGTACGGCGTGCCGACCACCGCCGAGTGGTCCTGGCCACGGGCGAGCCGGACCAGCCACGGCCCGGTCGTGGGGCCAAGCTGCGCCGCGAGCGCGTGTGGATCAGCGGCCGCGAGCTGCGTCACGGTGTCAATGCCCAGCTTGGCGAGCCGCTTGGCGGTCTTGGCACCTATCCCCCACAGCGCGTCAGTCGACAGGTCGCCGAGCACCTCGAACCACGTCTCGCCGGACAGCCGGAAGACGCCGGCAGGCTTGCCGAAGCCGGTTGCCAGCTTCGCCTGCAGCTTGTTCTGCCCGATGCCGACGCTGCAGTCGAGGTTGGTCGACGCGCGCACGCGTCGCTGGATCTCGCGGGCCGCCGCCTCCGGATCGTCGCCGTCGACGGCCAGGAACGCCTCGTCCCACCCGAGTGTCTCCACCACAGCGTCGAACTCGCGCAGCGTCGCCATCACCGCCGACGACGCCGCCTCGTACGCCTCCCGGTCGACAGGTAGGAACACCGCATCCGGACAGCGCCGCGCGGCCGTACGCAGCGGGAGGCCGGAGTGCACGCCGTACTTCCGCGCCTCATAGGAGGCGGTGCTGACCACACCCCGCTTGGTCGGATCGCCGTCACCGCCGACGATGACCGGACGTCCGCGCAGCTCCGGCCGGCGCAGTACCTCGACTGCAGCGATGAACTGGTCGAGGTCGACATGCAGGACCCAGCGAGCCACACCCCAGCATGTCAGACCCGTTACACCGGCGCGGCGACCCGAACCCGGCGAAGCAGCAGGACGGCGCCGCCGTACAGGAGCCCGGCGACGAGCAGCAGGGACTGGTAGCCGGTGATGAGGGTCGCGTACTCGAGGCAGCCGCCCACCATCGCACCGAGCAGGTTGGCCCCGAACGCCGCCGTGGCGTCCGTCGTCTCCGCGAACCGGGTCGAGAAGATGAGGTTGGCGACGAACACCGGCAGGAACGCCAGCACGACCGCGACCACGGCCCGCAGCGGGACTGGCAGGCTCAGCAGCAGGTTCGGCGGGACGAGCGCCGCGAGCAGGAGCGCACTGGCCAGCAGTCCGTACAGCACGGGAAGTGGTGGTAGGCGCCATCGGCGGGTCGTCTCGACCGCGAGCAGTACGACGAGTAGGACACCGGCGAAGACCACGGCATTGACGATCCAGGTCGTGCCGAAGAGCAGTGCGAAGCCGGTGATGCTGCGGGTCTCCAGCAACAGGAATGCGGCGCCGAGGAGGAACAGGTCGCCGTACGGGAACATCCTGCGCAGCGGCCCGCCGACCAGCCGCACCGCGAAGAGGCTCAGCAGCAGGACGCCGAGAAGTGTCAGCAGGTAGAAGAGTGGAATTGTGCGGGAACGAAGGTAGACGAACGGGTGGTCGTCGGTGGCGGGCGCCGGCCCTGCTCGGCTGCCGGTGTCCGCGCAGCGCTGGTCGTCGACGGTCAGTCCAGCGCTGATGACGGCCTGGCGCGTCCCGACGACGTCGATGCACGGTTGGTGGTCGAACGCGTCGGCAACCGTGCCGGTCAGGCGGTCGATCAGCCAGTCCTCGCGGTAGAAGTTGTACATCGCGAAGGAGCCGCCGGGCGCGAGGTGCTCGCGGACGGACCGCAGCGCCTCGGCGGTGAACAGGTAGCTCTCCAGCCGCAGGGAACTCGCCCCGGCGACCAGCGTCAGCGAGTCGGGTAGCGCGAAGACGATGAGGTCGAAGCGTTGGTCGGTGCGTTCGAGGAACGCTCGGCCGTCATCAATGTGGACGCGCACGCGGGGGTCGTCGTAGGGACGGTTCGGGTGTCGCTCGGCGCCGATCTTCTGTAGTCCAGGATCGATCTCGACGGCATCCACCGAGGTCGCACCACGGGACAGTGCCAGCGCGACATCGGTGCCCGTGCCAGCACCGACGACGAGCACCCGTCCGGGACTGGTACGGGCCATCCGCTTGTACGGGATCGCATAGATCGGATCTCCGCTGGCCTTCCTTTCGGCGTCCATCGCGGCCTGGTGCGGCACCCCGTTGACCTTGACCGAGATCCTCCGCCCGTCGTCGGTGTCCCGTTCCGTCGTGGTGATCTTGTAATACGGCGACCAGGTCGTACCCGGGCTCATCGACTCCATCGCCAGCGCGACGACGACCAGCGCGAGCGGTACACCCACGATCAGCGCCCGTCGCCTGGTGCCCAACAGGCTGACGACCAGGCAAGAGACGACGACGCCCCAGGCCACCGGCGGCGCGCGGAGGACCGACACGAGGGTGAACAGGACGATCCCCAGCAGGCTGCCGAGCAGGTCGAGGCGGTACGCCTCTAGCCGGGGAAGTTCAGTGAAGCAGCGCCCGACGAGTTCGCCCGGGCCGGCCATGACCACCGCCGCACCGAGGAAGATGAGCGGCAGCGCCAGCCACGGCGGCGGACCGGCCAGATGCAGCTCGGACGTGAAGAAGATCAGGTCGGAGCCCGTCCGGTCGACGGTGACCGGGAACTTCAGGATGCCGACGACGAGCACGGCGAGGGCGATCGGGAAGTACAGCGGGGCGCGGGCCGAGCGACCCGCCCGCAGGAACCCGAGCCCGACGCCGAGGAACGACCCCAGCAGCACGAAGTTCGAAAAGTAGCCGAGGTGTACGACGTTCGAGGCCGTCCACCGGATCAGCGCCAACTCCAGGAACAACATCAACGTGCTCGCCAAGAACAGCCGCATCCGGACACCCATGGAGAGAGAGCATGCCGTACGACCAACCCGGGGCTGAACCCGGCTACGACAAATCGGGTGCGAGGAGTTCGGCCAGCCAGCCAGGGACCGCGTCGGCGTACTCGGCGCGCTCAGCCGGGTCAGCGAGCATTTTCCGGCGGGCGCCGGCGCTGGGGAAAGTGCGCAATCACGGAGAAGGAGACTGTCGGACGCGGCGCGTAACGTCCGCCGGGACAGGAGTACACACCACGGGAGTGACCATGCGCATCAAGCTGACCGGCATCTACGTCGACGACCAGGAGAAGGCGCTCGCCTTCTACACCGGCAAAGTCGGGCTCGCTGTGAAGACCGACGCCGCGTACAGCCAGACCGAACGGTGGCTGAGCCTCGTCTCACCGGAACAGCCCGACGGCACGGAGCTGCTGCTCGGGTCGTTCCCGAACGAGCACGCCCGCGCCCTGCAGCGCGCGCTCCACGAATCCGGCACGCCGGCCACCGCGCTCGCCACCGACGACTGTCAGGCCGAGTACGAGCGGCTTCAGGCCAACGGCGTCACCTTCACCATGGCCCCGGCGAAGATGCCGTACGGCGGCACGGACGCCGTCTTCGACGACGGCTGCGGGAACCTCATCTGCATCCACCAGGACTGAGCGTGGATCTGGACCTCGACGGGTACCTCGGCCGCCTGGGCATCGACCACCCGGGCGGCCGCCCCAGCGTCGGCGGCCTCCGCGCGTTACATACAGCGCACGTGGAGCGGGTGGCGTACGAGGCGCTGCACGTCCAGCTCGGCCAGGTCACCACGGTCGATCCGTACGAGTCGGCCGACCGGATCGTGCGCCAGCGCCGCGGCGGCTACTGCTATCACCTCAACGGCGCCTTCTCGCTGCTGCTGGGCGCCTTGGGCTACCAGGTGGTGTGGCACCGCGGCGGCGTCCAGAACCGCTCCCAGCCCACGCCGCCCGGCGCCACCGGCAACCATCTCGCCCTCACCGTGTGCGGCCTGCCGGCCGAGGAGTGCCCGTCTGGAAACTGGCTGGTCGACGTGGGGCTCGGCGACGCGCTGCACGAACCACTGCCGCTGCAGGACGGCGTCTACCAGCAAGGACCCTTCTCCTACCGGCTCCGGCCATCGGACGTCGAGCCCGGTGGCTGGCGGTTGGACCACGACGCTCAGGGCAGCTTCGCCGGGATGGACTTCCGGCCGTCGCGCGCAACGGTGGACGACTTCGCCGAACGGCATGTGTTCCTCTGCACCTCGCCAGAGTCGGGCTTCGTCCGCACCTGCACAGTGCAACGGCGGGACGCCAGCGGAGTGGACGCGCTCACCGGGTGCGTGCTGCGCCGGCTCGGCGATGTCAACGGTGAGCCGCGCGTCCTCGACAACCAGAGCGAGTGGTACGAGGCTCTAGCTGACGTCTTCGGCCTCCCGCTCACCGACGTGGACGATGCCGCCCGCGATCGGCTCTGGGCCCGCGTCCACGCGGCCCACGAGACGTGGTCGGCCGGGCAGCCGCACTGAGTCAGATCAGAGAGGACCGACGATGCCGGACAACGTGGAACTGATCGTGCGGCTACACCCGACGAGCGGCGAGGACGTCGCCCTGTGGAGCCGGGATTTCGCGGGATCGCGCGAGGCGCTCGACGCCATCGCCCAGGCGCTCGATGATCGGCACGGCCTCACCCTGACCCACGTGCGGTACGACGGCGACGTCAGCGAAAGCGCCGTGATCATCAACCTCGCGAACGTCGTGACCGTCCGTGTGCTCGAGACGGACACCAGCGACACGACGACGGCAGGCCAGTACCTCTAGCCGCGACGCGGGTGAACCCGATGGTGTCACCGAGGCGTACGACCTCCTGATGAGCCAACAGTTCGCCACCGGGTCGATCGTGACGGTCGACGGCGAACCGTGCCTACACGCTGCCGACCAGCGGGCCTGGCGCGCCGACTCCTACCGGGCAAGGCCTGTACGGGAGATTCTGGCGCGCCAGCGACTCGACGAGGAGTAGATAGCTGTGGTGAAGCTTCACGGCCTGGTAGGCCGTCTGATGTTGATCGGCGCAGCCGTGGTGATGGCGGTGGGGGTGTCGGCGGCGCCGGCCTCGGCGCGCGTGCTGGTCAGCGCCGACAACCCCCAAGCCGGCGCGACCAACGTCACGTTGTCCTTCTTCGCTCAGGCGAGATCCGGGGTGGCCGGCATCGCGTTCCTGCGGGTGGTGCTCCCGGCTGGTATCAGGTCCGACGACGTCACCCTGCTGTCCGCGCCGAGGGGGTGGAATTTCAGCTCCACTCCGGACGGTTACAACGTCGGCGGACCTGCGCTGGACGTCGGTGAGGGCGCCCGATACCAGGTGAACGTGGAGCGCCTGCCCTCGAACGCGACGAGGCTCGCGTTCGAGACGTTGCAGACGTACAGCGACGGCCGCATCGAGTCGGACAACCAGGTGCCGGTGCTCGTCCTGGCGCCCGCGCGCAGGCCCGCCCCGGCTCGCCCGCCGGTCCCCTCCCGTGCACCGGTCGAAGTGCCGCCGCCAGCGCCGATCCCGCCCAGCGAGCCGGCCGAGGTGCCGCCGCCGATCCCCTCGATCGAGCCCACCTTCACCCTGCCCACCGAATTGCCGTCCGCGCAGGTGCCGGCCACTATCGACCCCGCGCCGACCAGCAGCGCCACCGCGCTCGTCGCCCAGCGCAGCGGTCTCGGGCTGGTGCCGTTGATCAGCGTCGCCGCCGTGCTGATGGTGCTCGCGCTGACCGGCTTCCTGGCGTGGTTGCGGCGGCGGCGCACCCGGGCGGGCAGGGTATCGATTTAGGCGAGCAGCCAGCCGTACTCGCCGGCGAGGCGTACCGCTTCGGCGCGGGTACGGGCGCCCGTCTTGCCGATGGCCGCCGAGAGGTGATTGCGGACCGTCCCCTCCGACAGGTGGAGGTCGGTGGCGATGTCGGACACCGTCCCGCCGTCCCGCGCGGCGCGCAGCACGTCGGTCTCGCGCTGGGTCAGCGGCGAATCCCCGTGGGCGAGCGAGTCGGCGGCGAGCGTGGGGTCGACGACCCGTAGGCCCTGGTGCACGCGGCGCACGGCGTCGGCGAGCAGCCGCGCGGGCGTGTCCTTGACGACGAAACCGCTGGCCCCGGCTGCCATCGCCTGACGCAGGTAGCCGGCCCGGCCGAACGTGGTGACCATGAGGACTTGGCAGCTCGGCGCGTGTTCGGCCAGCTGCCGGGCCACCGCGACCCCGTCGAGGCCCGGCATCTCGACGTCGAGCAGCGCGACGTCGACGCCGTAGGTGCGCACCGCTTCCAGCACCTCGTCGCCTCGCCCGACCTCGGCGACGACAGAGAGATCGCTCTCCATTTCGAGCAGTGCCGCCATCGCGCCACGGACCAGGGCCTGGTCGTCGGCGAGGAGCAGCCGGATCGAGTCGCCGGTCATGACGGCACCTGGACCAGCACCCGCGTTCCTTGGCCGCCGTCGCGGCCGCCGACCGACAGCTGGGCGCCCACGGCCTCGGCGCGGCGGCGCAGGCCAGCGAGGCCCTGACCGCTTGCCGGTGCCAGGTCGCCGACTCCGACGCCGTCGTCCAGCACCTCGACGCTGACCGGCGTCAACCGGATCTCGCAGTGGGTCGCCTTGCTGTGCCGCAACAGGTTGGTCACCGCCTCTCTGATCGTCCAAGCGAACAGTTCGCGCCACCGGCTCGGCACCTCGTCGGCGGCGGTCGGCAGTTCGGCCTCGACGTCGGCCGCCGCGAGCGCCGCCCGCGCCGCCGCGATCTCGCCGGGTAGCGATACGCCACGGACCCCGAGGGCGGTCGCCCGCACGTCGCTGAGCGCGTCCCGGCAGAGCATCTCGAGGTCGTGCAGCTCCACGCGAGCCCGGTCCAGGTCGACGTCGAGCAGCCGCTGCGCCAGCTCGGCCTTGACCGTCACGACCGTCAGCGAGTGGCCGAGGATGTCGTGCAGGTCGCCGGCGATCCGGGCCCGCTCGTTCTCGACCGCCATCTGCGCCAGTTCGTTCTGTGTCTCGATCAGCCGCTGGTTACGTTCGAACGCGAGCCGAGCGCCCCCGACCGCCATGGAGCCGAGCAGGACGGCGAGCCCGTACCCGCTGCCGTACCAGCCCGGGACGATCCGCACCGCCGCCTCCGTGGCGATGAAGAGGACGACGACGGTGGGCAGCGCCTGGCTCAGCGGCAGGCTGAGCATCGCCACCGCGGCGATGTAGACCAAGGCCGGCAGGGCATGCTGGCCTGCGCCGGGGACGAACAGCCCAAACAGCCCGAGGAGCGCGACGAGTTGGAGCCAGCGCGTCGCCAGCGGCGGTCGCTCGCCGGCGCGACGGGCCCGGCGCACGCGGGCGATGACAATCAGATAGACCACCGCGAACGCGCCGAGCGCGACGATCCCGACGTCGCGCTCCCAGCCGGCGGGGCGGCCGGTCAGGGCACCGAGCGTCTTGCCCAGATAGATGAGCCAGATCGCAGCGAACAGCCATTCCCAGCTGAACCTGGCCTCCGTCTCGGGCCGACTCATGTCCGGGACGCTACCCGCCGCTCAGACCCGAGCGGTGTCGCGACGGAACCGCCACACGGCGCCGGCGGCGAAGACCGAGGTCCATGCCGCGACGTTGAGCGCGGCGATCAGCAGCGACCCGTCATGCGTCAGCGGGTACCGCGCGATCTCGCCAACGCCGTAGACCGGGCTGAACTTGGCGATTGACGCGAACACGCTTCCCATCTGGTCGACCGGGACGAACAGGCCGCCGGCGAACGAGAGCAGCCCCAGCACCGGACCGAGGATCTGCATGACGTTCTCGCTCGGCAGCAGGTATCCCATGAACAGCCCGAACGCGGCGAACACCAGCGCGCACGACCACGCGAGCAGCCCGCACTCGATCCAGACCGCGGTGGACAGGTCCGCGCCCGCCGCCGCGCCGACCGTGAAGGCGACGGCCACCGACACGGCGCCGAGGACCATGGCGATCACGAGCTTCACGGCGACGTAGGCAACCGGTCGCAGCGGCGTCAACCGCAGCTGGCGGCTCCACCCGACGGCCCGCTCGATCGACACCATCGCGCCGCCGCTGGTCGTAGCCAGCATCGCACCGTAGACCGCCATGCTGATCATGATGTAGCCGGTGACGTTGCCGTCGCCGACCCGCTGTGTCTTGTAGTCGCTGTCGGATCCGAACAGCAGCAACAGCACCGCCGGCACGATCACCGTGAAGATCACGGTGCGGCGGTTACGCAGCATCCGGCGCAGCTCCAGGCCGACGAAGGTCGCCGAGAAGCCACCCGCGGCCGGCAACGACCTGGTACGGCGTGCGGCGACGGTGGTCGTGGTCATCAGAGGCTCCCAGCGTCGGGGGTCAGGCCGTCGTCGGCGGTCAGCGCGAGGAAGGCCTGTTCGAGGTTGCGGGCGGTGATCTCGACGTCGCGGGCGGCGGTGTGCGTGAGCAGGTAGCGGGCTACCGCGTCCGTGTCCTGGCTGTGCACGATCACCGCGTCCCCGCGCACCTCCACGGTGTCGACTCCGGGCAGGCCGGCGAGCCGGGCCCGGTCCGCGCCCGGCAGCGTCGCCCGCACCACCCGGCCGCTGGCCAGGGCCTTCACCTCTGCGGCCGTGCCGTCGGCGACCACACTGCCCCGGCGGATGAAGACGATGCGGTCCGCGTACGCGTCGGCCTCCTCCAGGTAGTGGGTGGCGAAGATGACCGTGCGTCCCTGGCGGGCGTCCTCCCGAATGGCCGACCAGAAGTCGTGGCGCCCGCCGACGTCCATGCCGGTGGTGGGCTCGTCCAGGATCAGCAGCTCGGGGTCGGGCAACAGCGCCATCGCGAACCGCAGCCGCTGCTGCTGGCCGCCCGAGCACTTGCCCACCCGCCGGCCCCGGATGTCGGCGATGCCGGCGCGCTCCAGCACCTCGTCGACCGAACCGGCGGTGCCGAAGAGTGACGCCGTCAGCCGTACGGTCTCTTCCACGGTGTAGTCCTTGAGCAGGCCGCCGTTCTGCATGACGGCCGAGACGATGCCCAACGACACCGCGTCGCGGGCCTTCATCCCGTACACGCGGACCTGGCCGGCCGTGGGGTCGGACAGCCCGAGCAGCATGTCGATCGTGGTGGTCTTGCCGGCGCCGTTGGGGCCGAGGAGGGCGACGATCTCACCGGGCCGGATCTGCAGGGAGACGCCGTCGACGGCGGTCACCGCGCCGAACCGCTTCTGGACCTGGTCGAGCTCGACGGCGAGGGTGTCTGGTGCCCGGACCGGAGCCGCGGGCTGCAGGGTCGTTGTCATAGGACCAGGATGTTCGCGCCGCGGCCCTCGCCTCTGGCCCAGGCGTCACGACCTGACCATGACGAATGTCAGGTGCCGCGCTGGAGCGAGCGGCGGCTACAAGGGTGGTGTAACGATCCGCGTTAGCGCACCCTGGAGGGGACATCGGAGGTGAGCGAGATGCAGATCGCCGGCTGGCACATCGAGCTGGAGTTCGACGAGGACGACACGCACACCAAAGCTGCCGCGCTACTGCGGCTGCCGGACGGGTCCGAGTTGCGGGCACACGGCCACGCGAAGCGTAACCCCCAGGATCCGGCCCAGGCGCGGATCGGCGAGGAGATCGCCGGCGCACGAGCCCTGTCCGCCCTGGCACACCAGCTCCTGGACAAAGCAGCAGCTGAGATCGAGGCGACGACGCAGCAACCAGCCCATCTGGTCAACTGACTGGCTGTTAGTCGCAGCGGGATTACGTCAAATGGCGGATGATGCCGGCCGCTCGGGGTACCACACTTGCTGGTGAACGGCACGCACCGGACCGACAAGGGAGGCCGTCATGCCGCAGGACACGCAGGAACGCGACATCCGCGAGCTGGCCTACCGGCGGTCGGCCGGGATCGAGGTCTGGCTCTACTGGGACCCGGTCACCGACGAGGTTCTGGTGCACGTCACCGACGAGCGGACCAACCACGACTTCGCGCTGCTCCCGGCCAAGGAAGACGCGCTGTACACCTACCTCCACCCCTTTGCTGTCCTGCGCACCGGCGGCCCCGGCGGTCCGGCCGAGGTGGTCGGCGCAGCGCCGAGGTCAGACGCCGCCTGACCCGTACGGCAGGAGGCCCGGTACCGATTCTCGGTACCGGGCCTCCTCGCTGCGTCACAGAACCGCGTCGACCCGCCGCCGGTAGCGGACGCGGCAAGGACTCTGCGGCCACTTGGTCGTCTGGCCGGCGGCCGGGATCGGGGCCGTGTCGACCAGCTCAAGATCGAAGCGCTGGAGCAGCCGGGTCACCGTCAGCTTGATCTCCTGGTACGCGAAC
>Ga0210378_10000333_pt1 | contig 23569 bp, 24 predicted proteins | sample PLM1_60_b1redo_FD_155465 | JGI IMG/M metagenome (GOLD analysis project Ga0210378, IMG submission 155465) | Groundwater sediment microbial communities from an aquifer in East River, Colorado, USA - PLM1_60_b1 redo | ecosystem: Environmental > Terrestrial > Soil > Riparian zone | place: USA: East...
CGACGGCTGGACCTCGGCCCGGGTGCTCGTCGGCGGGCTTGGCGGCCTGGCTCTGATCGGCGCTTTCGTCGTGTGGGAGCGGCGGGTGGCTGACCCGATGATCGACCTGAGTCTGTTCCGCCGGCCGCGTTTCCTGTGCGGTTCGGTCGCGGGCACGGTGGCGTCGTTCGGGATGTTCGGGCTGCTGTTCGTGCTGCCGCTGTACCTCCAGGCGGTGCAGGGCAACGACGCACTCGGCACCGGCGTGCGCCTGCTGCCGATGATGGGCGGCCTGATCGTGGGCGCCCGCGCCAGCGAGAAGATCGCTGCCCGGTTCGGGACACGCCTGCCGATCGTGGCCGGGCTCGCTCTGATCACCGCCGGCCTCGCCATCGGCGCGCTGACCACGGTGGACAGCGGGTACGGGTTCGTGGCCGGCTGGCTCGCCGTCGTCGGCCTCGGCATCGGACTTGCGCTCGCGCCCGCGATGGACGCCGTGATGGGGGAATTGCCGCCGGAGCGCACCGGCTCGGGTAGCGCGGTGACCATGGCGCTGCGGCAGGTCGGCGGCGCCCTCGGTGTGGCGCTGCTGGGCAGCCTGTCGTCGGCCGTCTACACGGCAAACCTCAAGCGGGATGCGGGACTCCCGCCCGCGGCGGCCGAAGCGGCGCGCGACTCGGTGGCCGGGGCGGTCGCCGTGGCCGGCAGGCTCGGCGATGCCGCACTGGCGGCGGATGCCCGCACGGCGTTCGCCAGCGCGATGGCGGCAGTGCTCGTCGCCTGCGCCGTGGTGACCGCGGGTGGGGCCCTGGGTGTACTCCTAGGAATGCGGGACCGGACGGCGACGCCGCAGCCGGCGGCGGCGCCCGACCTGGTCGAAACCTCGGCCTGACAGAATCGTCGTCATGAGCGGGCCTGGGCTAAGGGAGTTGAAGAAGCAGCGGACCCGCGCCGCGATTCAGGAACACGCCGTGCGGTTGTTCACCGAACAGGGCTATGACGCGACGACGGTAGAGCAGATCGCCGCGGCGGCGGAGGTCTCGCCGGCGACGTTCTTCCGGTACTTCAAGACCAAGGAGGACGTGGTCATCGAGGATGACTACGACCCCATGTTGGTCGCGGTACTGGAGGCGGCGCCGGCGGACCTTCCGCCGCTGCGGGCGCTGCGGGTGGCGCTGCGGGAGGCGTTCGCGCAGCTTCCCGAGGCGGAGATGCGGCAGATCTTCGAGCGCACCAAGCTCATCATGTCCGTGCCAGCGCTGCGGGCCCGGTCGCTGGACAACATGGTCGGCACCATCAACGTCCTGGCGCCACCCCTGGCCCGGCGGCTCGGCCGGTCGGAGCGCGACGTGGGCGTGCGGACCTTCGTGGGTGCGGTGATCGGGGCCTGGCTCGCGGTCTTCCTGGAGTGGATCGCCAGCGACGGCAAGCTGGACCTGGCGGACCTGATGGACGAAGCGCTGGGCGCGCTGGATGAGGGTCTCCGCTAACCCCTGTACCTCGCGGACGGGTGGGCCCGATCCTCGTTTGCGGGACCGTCGTCGACTGCGAAACCGACCTCGGACGGTACCCCGGACTCTGCACACCGGTCCGAATCCTCGGTCCAGGACTCGGGCAGGTACAGCTCCCGATCGATCAGGACCTGTTGTGGCCGGTGTTCATCGACCGTGAACCCGATGCGGTCTGGCTGGGCGTCCTGGGTCAGGGCAGCGAGGCGGGCAGCCCGAAGGGCGCGAAGTGGTCGGGGCCGATGAATGAGGTGATCTCGGCGATTTGCTCGCCGCGCAGGGTCAGTACGTTGATCGACCAGCTGAGGTGCGCGCCGGCGTCCTCGTTCCAGAGGTAGAAGCCCACGGCGGGCTGGCCGTTCGCGCTCGTCGGAAGGTGCCGCCAGCTTCCGCATGCCGTGAGCGGGACCTGCACGGCGAAGTCGGTGACGGCCTCGAGCCCGTGGTACCAGCGCGCCAGCGGTGGCATCGACCAGGTGACGTCCTCGGTGAGCAGCGCGACGAGGGCGTCGGCGTCGCCGCGTTCCAGCGCGGTGGAGTACCCGGCGACGATCTCCCGCAGGCGCGCGTTGTCGATCTTTCGCAGCGTCTGCTGTTGGGTGGGAGAGGGAACCTTCTCCGCGACGATCCTGCGGGCTCGCGCCAGGGCGGAGTTCACCGACATGGTCGAGGTGTTCATCGTGGTGGCGATATCAGCGGCGGAGAAGCCGAGGACCTCGAAGAGCAGCAGCGCCGCGCGCTGGTTGCCCGGCAGGTGTTGCAGGGCGGCGACGAAGGCGAGTTCGACGGCTTCGCGCTGCTCGTAGCGCGCGTCCGGGCCGGCCGGGCCGTGGGCGAGGCTTGTATCGGGGTAGGGGCCCAGCCAGGCGACGTCGGCCAGCGGGGCGTCGCCGACCACGGCGCGACGGGTCCGCGCGCACATTCACCGCAATCTCGAGACCGCGCATGGGCGCGCCCAGCAGCGCGCCATCTACGACGAGAAGTTCGTGTTCCGCAATCTGCCCAGCGTCCTGGCTCCGGTCGACTGGACCGCCTGGGGCGAACGCTATCCGGAGCCGGCACATGCCGGGGATCGCTTCGCCATCGTCGATTTGGTGGCCAGGTATGAGGGGTCCGAGTCGGCGGACATCGCGGCCCATTGGTTCGATCGGCAACGCGATGGTTTCATGGTTATTCGAGAACCGGACGGAACACTGCGTGGCTTCCTCGCCCTGCTCGATCTGACCGCCGCATCCGTGCCAGACCGCGCCGCCGACCCGGGAGCGCGGGCGGCGTGGAAGCGGGCCAACTCGCCAGGGGCGGTTCGTGCTGGCGAGGTCGTCACACAGACCCGGTTCGTCATCGACAGTCGGGCGTACCAGGCGCCGTCCCCGACGCTCAACGCCACGCCGGTCGTCACCTTGCAGCGGTATCTACGGACCCCGAGTCTGGCGTTCGACTTCCTCACCCTCGCCGATCCGGACCAGTGGGACGACTACTTCGCCCTCGCCGACCTGCCCCGCGTCGACGGCGCCGACTTCACGGTCGGCGATCGACGCTATGGCCTGTTCTGCCACGACTTTCGCGCCGTACCCGTGGACGCTCTGCTGGAGCTGTGGACCGAACGCGCGCTCACCCAGGACATCACGTCGCTACCGGTCCGGCCTCCGGATGTGCTGGTGCTGTCACAGTCTGACTTCACCGACGCGGTGCGGCGGGCGCTGCACGATCTGCACCGCGCGGACCTGCTGGCGCGTAGCCCGCTGCTGCGCACCCGCCTGCTGCGCGAGAGGACCGGCACCACGGATCCGACCGCCGCGGACCTTGACGCCGTGCTGCGCGAAGCCGTAGCAACCCTGCGCCAGCACCCGCGTGACGACAAGCTGCTGCGTGCGGTCGAGCGGACCTATCTTCGACCCGCCGCGACACAGGAAGCCGCCGCGGCCGCGTTGGGCCTACCGTTCAGCACCTACCGTCGACACCTCAGCCAGGGTGTTGCGCGCATCGTCTCCTGGTGCTGGGAGCGTGAGGTCTACGGTGCCGCCGCTGAACACACGTCAGCACCACTGAGCACGATCTGACCTGGATTCTGAGCACCATCACGGCGCACTCTCCGCATGCCTGAGGAGGGAACGCCGATGACCACCCCAAACCGCGACCACGCACTCGTACTCGGCGCCGGCATGGCGGGCCTGCTCGCCGCCCGCGTACTGGCAGAAGAGTACGACCGTGTCACCATCGCCGACCGCGACCAACTTCCCGACCACCCCGCACAACGCCGCGGCGTGCCGCAGGGCCGGCACGCACACGCGCTGCTGGCCCGTGGCCGGGAGGCGCTGGAGGAACTCTTCCCCGGCCTGACAGCCGATCTCGTCGCGCACGGGGCACCCTCCGGCGACGTACTGGGCGACGCCCGCCTGCACTTCGGCGGCCACCCCCTGCGCCGCACCCACACCGGGCTGACCGTCATCAGCGTCAGCCGCCCCTTCCTCGAGCAGCATGTCCGGGAGCGCGTGCGGGCACTGCCCGGCGTGACCTTCGGCCCACCCAGCGACATCGTCGGCTTGGCCGCCGCGCCGGACGCCCACCGCATCGTGGGTGCGAAGATTCTGCGCCGCGCCGACGGCAGCGCCGAGGAGACCATCGACGCCGACCTCGTGGTCGACGCCACCGGGCGCGGGTCGCGCACCCCGCTGTGGTTGGCAGCGCTCGGTTACCAGGGTCCACCCGAAGAGCGGGTATCGATCGGCCTCGGCTACACCTCGCGCCGGTACCGACTGGGACCGGACACGCTCGGCGGCGACCTGGCGACCCCTCACGGGCCGACCCCGACGTGTCCGCGTGGCGGCGTGCTCGCCAGGCTGGAAGGCGGCGAGTGGCTGCTGACGCTGTTCGGGCTGAATGGCGACCATCCGCCGACGCAGCCCGATGGCTTTGATGAGTTCGCCCGGTCGATGCCCTTCGCCGACATCTACCAGGCGATTCGCAATGCGGAGCCGGTCGACGATCCGGTCGCGTACCGCTTTCCCACCAGCCGCCGGCGACGCTACGAACGGCTTACCCGCTTCCCCGAGGGACTGATCGTGCTCGGCGACGGCGTGTGCAGCTTCAACCCCGTATACGGACAGGGCATAACCGTCGCGGCCATCGAGGCGCTCATCGTGCGCGACCACATGAAACGCCGCCGGCCACCCAGGACCGGGCACCTTCGCGCCCGTCTGGCCGCCGTGATCCGTACGCCGTGGAACATGGCGGTCGCTGGCGACCTCGCGATTCCCGGCGTCCAAGGGCAGGGCACACCGGCGGTACGCGCCGCGAACAGCTACCTCAGCAGGGTCCTCGCTGCCGCCGCCGACGACACCACGGTCGGAAATGCGTTCGTGCGGGTATCTGGGCTCGTCGATCCACCGATCGCACTACTACGACCCGGGGTGGCTCTGCGCGTGCTCCGGCACCGCCCGGCCGCCCCCGCACCTGATCTGCTCGGTCAACGGCCCCACGACACCCGGCCGGAGCACTCCCGATGACGACCGCGAAGATGCTTGTAGCTGCGCTCATGCTTCCCGTGCTCATCCTCATCGCGCTTGCCGCAGCAGTAGCAGCAATTGCGCATTGTCTGCAGTAGCAATTGTGCATTGTCTGCGCGCCCGACACGTCCGCAACACGCATCCGGGCTAACGTCGACGCAACGATCGACTACGCCGTGCCCTGAAGAGGTCCAAACTTGGAGTGGCTCCGACTGTTTCCTTCATCCTCATGCCATTCGGAATTCGTGCCAAGGACATAGTCCGGCCCGCCACTCCGAGGCCGTTCACCCCATCAAACCATCAGTCGAACGTGAAGGCGAATATTGGGTAGTGCGTATAGCCGTTTCCGTCGGCAAATTCCCGAACAGGGTCCGCTGGAGCTACCAAGATAGGCATGGTGACAATCGCGACGGCGACGTCCGGATCAATCCCGAACGCCAACTGCCCGGCTATCGCGGACCGATCTGGCCCGGCCACGCACCGACGGCGCCCGCCCCGCTGGTCCACCGCCCGTCCCCGCCGATACCCCAATCAGCGTCCAGCGGCGGGTCTCCAGCCGCGGCGGCATCCAGGTCATCGGTCAACGCGTGCAGGTCGGCTTCCGTCACGCCGGCTCGACCGTCACCATCGAGGTCGAGGACACCATGCTGCGCGTGCTCGACCAGTACGAGCCGCAACCTTTGAACCGGCGTTCCGGGGACGCAGACTTGTGCTTTCAGAGGTATACGCCGCGAGCGGCGCCAGACGACGGGAGACGTTCCATGCTTGGAAAGCATCCGATCACGCCGGTGCTGTTGGCCAAGGACCTTGCCGCAGCCCGGGGGTTCTACCACGACAAGCTCGGGCTGGAGATCCTGACCGAGAACGAGAACGCCATGGTGTTCAAATGCGGTGGTGGCACCCACCTGGACGTCACCAAGAGCACCGTTGGGACCGCGGACGAACAGACGCAGGCGTCGTGGCAGGTTGAGGACATCCGTGCCGAGGTGGCGGAGCTCCGCGCCCGCGGCGTCGAGGTCGAGGACTACGACATGCCGGGGCTCAAGACCGAGGACGGCATCGTCGACATCGGCTTCGCCTGGGCCGCCTGGATCATCGACCCCGGTAAGAACGCCCTCGGCATTCTGCAGATCAAGAAGTAACCGAGCGCCATTTCCATCGCGCTCTCCGGCCGAGGAGCGGCTACAGGCAGGTGATATCTGGCGGGATCACGGGCTCGTCTTTCCGACCGCGATCGGCACACCGATCAAGCCGCGCAACCTTGGCATTGGGACGTCATGCCCAGGCGCGTCGGGATGGACACGGTGCGCCTGCACGACCTATGCGGCGATCCCGCCGAGGCCGCGCCACGGACCGCCGTCGATGCGCGCCCACAACGCCCGGTCGGTGCCGCGCACCGCAACCACCTCACCGCCGAAGCTGGCATCCGGGGCTGACGTCGCGACCCCGCCGAGGTCCTGCGGCGGCTCGTCAACGGTCACGAACACGTGATTGCTCGCGCCGCGGAAGTACATCAGCTGGAACACCTGGTCCGACCGCACGGTCGATGAGGCGGAGGTGACCGGCAACAGCATGTTCTCCCACGGCCCCCAGACCCCGGTCGACCGGTCAAGAGCACGGACCCACAGGTAGCCACTGAGGCCGCGACCGTGTACCCGAATCGTCCCGTTGACCGACAACAGTGCGTCCGGCGCTGAGGTCAGCTTGCCGCCGATCGACCGCCACGGCGCCCACACTCCGCTGCCACTACGCACCCGGTACCAGACACTGCCGTCCCCTCCCCGCGCGAAGACCCAGATCCTCGCCGTGCCCAGCTCGTGCAGGAGCACCGGCGCCGTAGTGACCGTGCCGCCGAGGTTCTGCCAACCGCCGAACGTCGAACCGTACTGAACACGCACCACGACGCTGCTGTTGTTCGCCCTGGCAGCCACCCATAACGTCGTGCCCGAAACCTCAACCACGTCCGGACCGGAGGCCACCGTCGCCCCGGGCAGAGGCCGCCACGCCGTCGAGTACCCGGGCGTGTTGAAGTTTTCGACCGTGCGCCACCAGAGGCGCCCGTCGGTGCCTCGCACATACACGGCATGCCCGGTGCCCAGCCGAGAGGCGGCGACCTTCACCGGGGTCACGTCCGGAGGCGGGGTGGCCGCTTCCACCGGCGCGTTGAGCACCACGGCGGCGGCCGCCGCCGTGGTCGCCGCGATGGCCACCAACATCGAGAAGCGGTTCATGGTCCCCTCCTTGGGCCAGTGGTGCTACTCACGGTCAGCCGCAGATATGGCGTCGCCAACATCGCGTCGCCGAGGCCACTCCAGAAGCCGGTCTGCGCGTCGTACAGCGGCGGTACGTTGGCCCGCGCGGCGATCATCGGGACGGACTCTCCGTAGGCACCGGCCCTCCGGGCGCCGTACGGCTCAGGCGCGGGGCGCCTACCAGGATGATCGCACAGCGCAACCGAACCGTTACGCCGTGGTCTGCTCCGGCGTCGCGTCAGGGCTGGCCATCTGATGGTCGTGGCGTCTGCCGGCGGTGGTCCCTGGATCTTCTTGCTGGTGCACGTCGCGCTGTTCTCGGAGGAAGCCAAGCACATCGCCATCGCGAAGGAAGTGACGCTCCGCGGAACCCACCGCCAAAGGTGGCTGACCGGACGGGACGATCCGGTGCGGCGCCTCCGCAGCCGGCCAGCTACTGAGTCAACCACGACCGCCGACGGGCATGCACCAGTTGCCGTCGGCGGCGTCGCGACCCGGCAGCGTAGGGAGGCGATCGTCGTGACGTTCGAGATCGGCAAAGGGACGAAGGTCCGCACCACATAGGGGAAGTCCGGCCCTGTCAGCCCGGCCGTACCTGCGTGACAGTGAAAGTGGGACGACCGGGAACACGGTTGAAATGTGGGGTGGGCATGAGCGTCTTGGCGAGTCGCCGCAGGCGGAGCACCGCACCTTGCGGCGGCGAACTGCGGCGTCAGAGCCCCGCAGACTGGTCGCCACCTGAGGAGGCCGGAGATGGCTGAACGGGTGCAAGGTTGGCGGAAGCTGGCGAGAGCGGCGTGGGATCCGCCGATGGACCCGCAGTTCTACGGGGAGCTGGAGATCGACGCCGCGGCGTTGCTCGCCTATGTCGAGTACGTGCGCCGCTCTACCAGCGTGTTCGAACCGCCGCTGCCCATGAACGCGCAGGACTCCCCCGCGAAGTTGCGACGCTCGTACCCCTCGGCGTCGTGACGGGGTGAAGCGCCACGGAGTTCCACCCGACAATGACGCTCGCGCGCCGGCCGGTGCATTCGTCGCCACGTGCGAAACCCACGCCGCTGCGGTCTTCATGGTCGGCGACCGCGCGTACAAGCTCAAGAAGCCGGTGGATCTGGGTTTCCTGGACTTCAGTACGCGGGAGAAGCGGCGAGCGGCGTGTCAGCACGAGGTCGCGCTCAACCGGAGGCTTGCCCCCGATGTCTATCTGGGCGTCGCCGACGTGCACGGCCCTGACGGCGCGTTATGTGATCACCTCGTGGTGATGAGGCGCATGCCGGCCGAGCGGCGGCTGGCCAGCCTCATCCGCAGCGGCGCGCAGGTGGATGACCAGGTGCGCGGCCTGGCCCGACTGCTTGCGGCCTTCCACGCCACGGCCCGGCGTGGCCCGGAGATCTCCGTCGAAGGCAGCCGGGACGCCATCCTGCGTCGCTGGTCAGCCAGTTTTCATCAGGTGCGTCCGTTCCGCGGCAGTGCTCTCGACGAGAAGCTCTTCGACGAGATCGAGCGGCTGACGCTTGACTTCCTCGCCGGCCGCGAACCGCTGTTCACCGACCGGATCGCCGCCGGGCGAGTCATCGACGGCCACGGCGACCTGCTCGCCGATGACATCCTCTGTCTGGACGACGGGCCACGGGTGCTCGACTGCATCGAGTTCGACGACCGCCTGCGCTGGCTTGATGGCCTTGACGACGCGGCATTCCTCGCGATGGACCTCGAACGCCTTGGCGCACCGGATCTAGCGGACCGTTTCCTGGACTGGTATGCCGAGTTCGCCGCGGACCCGGCGCCTGCCTCGCTGCGCCATCACTACGTCGCGTACCGGGCATTCGTCCGGGCCAAGGTGGCGTGTCTGCGTTACGCCCAGGGAGACACCGCCGCCGCCGCTGACGCCGCCCAGCACGCCGATCTCGCCGTCCATCGCCTACGCGCCGGCGAGGTGGCGCTCGTCCTGGTTGGTGGCCTGCCCGGAACCGGGAAATCGACGCTGGGCGGCGGCCTTGCCGACCGTCTCGGGGCTGTGCTGATGTCCAGCGACCGGCTGCGCAAGGAACTCATGGGCATGCCGCCAGAGGCAACGGCCGCAGCCCCATACGAGCAGGGCATCTATGCGCCGGAGCGGACCGAGCGGACGTACACGGACCTTCTCGCTCGAGCCGAGAAGCTGCTCCAACGCGGCGAGTCGGTCGTCCTGGACGCCTCGTGGATCCAGGCGCGGTACCGCGAACTGGCCCGCGACGTAGCCGCCCGTACCCGCAGCACGCTCGTGGCGCTTCGCTGCGAAACCGACCCCGAGGTCGCCGCTACACGGCTGCGCCAACGCGCGCACTCGCTGTCGGACGCAGACGAGGGCATCACCACTGCCATGGCCGTCCGTGCCGAACCATGGCCCGAGTCGTCAACCATCCGCACAGACGCTGTGCCGGACGAGTCGGTGATGCAGGCCGCCGCGCTCGTCCGCCGCGCACCGCAGTGACGAGGACGAGATGGTGGCCGCGCTGGGTAGCTCCGCGGTCCGACGTAGCCGTGGTACACCGCAACGGCCCACAGCGCTGACAAAGCCCACACGACCGAAGCCAGGCCCCCAGCTTCCCAGGTCAGGATCGAGGCGGGCGACGCCAGCGCCAACCGTCACGGCGGCGCCGATGAACAGGGCAAGGGTGCAGTCCACGGTGCGGATCGAGGTGAGCCTCGACTCGCACCGGCTACCAGCCGGCTACGGTGACCGGGAAGTGGGAGACCGTCGGGACGAACGCGTTGGGCACGCGCCGCGGCCCGTGAGCGTCGGCCCACTCCGCGCGGCCGACCCGGCGCAGGTACTCCTCGAAGAAGACGCGCAGCTCGAGCCGGGCCAGGGCGGCGCCCAGGCAGAAGTGGGTCCCGAGCCCAAAGGCGATGTGCCCGCCGGGCTTACGACGCACGTTGAACACGTCCGGATCGTCGAAGACCGCTTCGTCCAGGTTGGCCGAGCCGTACATCAGCAGCACCTGCTGGCCAGAGGCGATCTTCTCGCCGCCGAGCACCGTGTCCCGGGTCGCCGTGCGGCACATGTTGAGGATCGGCGTGCTCCACCGGACGAACTCCTCGACCGCGTCCGGGAGCAGCGCCGGCGACGTGCGCAACAGCTCCCGCTGGTCAGGGTGCCGGATGAGTGCGTCGATGGTGTCCGCGATGACGGTGCGCGTCGTCTCTGCGCCGCCGTCGAGGAGCATGATCGCCTCGGAGACGAGCCTCTCGTCGTCGTACGTCGGGTCCTCGCTGTGAACCCAGAGCGACACGAGGTCGTGCTGGGGGTTCCGCCGGCGCTCGGCAGCCAGCTCGAGCACCGCCACCGCGCACTCACCGGCAGCGGTGACGGCCTTCTCCGTCACGTACCGCAGGCCACCGCCCGCCGGCATGGTGGTCGTTGACCAGCGCACCAGGTCTGGCCAGCGCTCGTCGGGGAAGCCGAGCATCCAGCCGATCACCCGACCGGGCAACGGCGCGGCCATAGCCTCGACGGCATCGACCGTGCCCTCCTCGACCGCCGCGTCGATCAGCTCCGCAACGATCGAACGGATCCTCGACTCATAGTCGGCGATACCGCGCGGGGTGAAGCGCTGATAGACCAGGCGGCGCTGGCACAGGTGCTCGGGGTCGTCCTTGGCGATCATGGACTGGTCCGAGGGCAGCTGCGGGCGGAAGCCGCCGGTGCTGGTCCATAGCTGCGGATCCCGCTCGATCGCGCAGATGTCGGCGTGCCGCGAGACTCCCCACAGGCCGTTCTGCTCGTCGTAGTAGACGGGGGCGTTGGCGCGGAGCCACGCGTAGGTGGGCCTGGGGTCGCCCGCGTACAGATCCCCGTCGAGCAGGTCGATGCGCGACATCTGGCGAAGCTCGGCGGTCATTCGTGCCTCCCGTGGTCAGTTGTCGGGGACCACCCCGCGCAGCCCCGCCGCACCGAACGCCGGTTCCAGCCACGGGGAGAAGTCGGGGCCGCGGCGCAGTGAGTGGCCGCCGTCCACATTGATCACCTGGCCGGTAAGCCAGCTCGATTCCGGTCCGATGAGGAAGCGCGCCAAGTGGGCCACGTCCTCGACCTCACCGAGCCGAGGGAGCGGAGTGCACGCCCGATAGTCGTCGCGCACGGGATTGTCCGACTCGGTGATGGCGCCCACCATGTCCGTGCGGATCAGGCCAGGCCTGATGCAGTTGACCCGCACGTTGCTCGGCCCCAGTTCGTCGGCGGCGAGACGGCACAGGTGGTCGATCCCGGCCTTGGTGACGCCGTACGCGCCGAACCAGCGGTGGGTGTTGGAGCTCGCGATCGAGGAGATGGCCACGAACGATCCGGTTCCTGCCCTTGCCATGACCGTCGCGGAGTGCTTGAGCGTGAGCATGGTGCCGGTCAGGTTGATCTCCACCGTCGACCGCCAATGCTCCATGGGCAGCTGGGTGATCGGCCCGATCCAGCCCGATCCCCCGGCGCAGGCCACCACGCCGTCGAGGCGCCCGTCGGCCCGCTTCACGGTCTGCGCAACGGCCTCGGCCACGGCGTCTTCTTCGGCGACATCGGCCACTACGTAACCGGCGCGACTGGCGTCAGCCGCGTCGTTCCCGCTCCCGGCCGCTCGGGCCTGCAGTTTCCTGATCTGCCCCAGCGCCGCTTCGAGTTTCTGCTCGGTGCGCCCGCAGATCGTGACATGAGCGCCTTCGGCAGCGAAGTGCTTGGCCACGCCGAGACCGATTCCGCTGCCGCCCCCGGTGACGAGGATTCCGAAGCCATCGACGCCCATTGCGCGCTCCTGCCAATGCGGTGGCGAGGCGCCGGCGAAGCAGCCGGGCTCCGGTCGATAGTAGAACGCTGAGGATCTCTTGAGCAAACGCTTGGTCGACACCTGACCGCGCATTTGCTCTAATCGAGACATGGTCGACCATCTGATCCAGGGTCAGCGGGTCGCGACGCCGGTTCAGATTCGGGACGCGACCGCGTGCTCAGCGATGTTCGCGGTATCCGCCGCGGCGGCCCGATCGGTCGTCGGCGATTCGGGCCTGGACGTTGCCGAACCCATCCCAGGCAAGGCGATCTGCTCGCTCGCCTTCGTCCGCTACGTGGACGGCGATCTCGGGCCCTACCACGAGTTCGCCGTGTCGTTCCTCGTTCGGCCACCGAGCGGCGTTGGCCGGGTCGGCGCGTTCATCTACTGGCTTCCGGTGAACCAGTCGTTCACGCTCGAAGCCGGTCGGTCGATCTGGGGATTCCCCAAGGAGATGGCCGAGATCGATCTTCGGTTGTCCGGCCGGTACAAGCGATGCATCGTGCGCCAGGACGGACAGCTGGTCATCGATATGCTGATCAAGCCCGGAATCCCGATGCCCAGCAGCAGCGCCAACACCTCCTTCGACGCCTACTCGCATCGGGACGGGGTTATCCGGCGTACGCCGTGGACGATGCGCCCCGAGGGTGTCCGATCCCGGCCGGGTGGCGCCCTCATTCGGCTCGGCCAACACCCCGCCGCCGAAATGCTCCGGGAACTGGGCCTGCCTAAGACCGCGCTGTTCACCAGCGCCATCCGACGCCTGCGAATGACCTTCGCGGACGCGGAGGAAATCACCACCTGAACAGCACGGTCCCCGCCGGTCACCAAGCCGAGCATCCTCGGCGCCATTGTTGCTGGCCGCCCGCGGCGCCCTGCTGTTCCGCGTCATCGCCTACCTCACCGCTCCTAGCGAGTCCCACCGCCACGCCGCCGGACCTGACCGTTGCGCGGTGTGCCAGCACCGCCTCCCCACTGCTCGACCGTCCGCTCAGGCTGCATCCCCGGCAGGCCATGGGCCAGGGCCAAACGACCCATGCGGGCCGGACCGCTGCCCCCGTCAGCCCGCTGAGTACCGGGAACATCACGCTGGGCATCGGCGTGATTTCCTACGTGGGACAGCTCAACGTCACCGCGATCGGTGACTGGAACTGGCCTCCAGCACGCCCTGGCTGAGATGGGGCCCTAGAGGGGCAAGTCATCCGGGATGGGACCGATGTGGTACGGCCGCATCATCTCGTTGTCTTCGTGCTCGACGATGTGGCAGTGCCAGACGTAGAGGCCGGGCAGGTCGAACAGCGCTTTCACGCGCGTGACCTCCTCGGGGTAGGCGATCACCGTGTCCTTGAAGCCACGCTCCGACGGCTCCGGCCCTCGGACGCCGCCGTCCTCGATCGACTCCCGGTTCACGACCTGGAACTGCACCTCGTGAATGTGGATGGGGTGGGCGTCCTCGGTGAAGTTGTGGATCTCCCAGACCTCGACGAGTTGAGGGCCGGGTTCTCGGTGATCGCGTCGTCCCACCCCAACGGAACGGGTTCCCCGTCCGCGTCCAGCGTGCCGAGCCGGGCGGCGACGGGGCCGTCGAAGCCCGGGAAGGTGCTCGAATCCTCGTTGAGCGACACCTGGCGGGTCTTCGAGGCCGCGCCGAGTCGACGGAACGCGGGCAGCGTCAGGCTCTCCGGCGGGCGGCTGAGGTCTCGAGACGCCAGCGGGGCGATGACGAACTTCATGACCTGGCCGGTCGTCGCCGGATCGGCGCGCAGGAAATCCTCCCCCACCACGCCGCCGCCGAACGGCTCGTCGGGGCCTTCGTTGATCAGATGAATCTCCGTACCCACGGCCAGGCCGGCGAAGTCGACGACGACATCGGCCCGTTCGGCCGGCGCCATGAGCACCTGTTCGAGCCGAACGGGGGCCGGCAGGAACCCGCCGTCCGCACCGATCTGCCAGAACGGAAGGTCGGCCGCCACGGGCCCGCTTTCCGGATCCGTCGGAACGGTCTTGACCAGCTTGAGGATCAGGAACCGGGAGTTGCACCCGTTCAGGAGCCGGAAGCGGTACCGCCTCGGCTCGACCGCGAGCATGGGCCACGTGCGCCCGTTCACGACCATCGTGTTGGCGAAGAACTCGGGGTTCCAGATCGGCGGAACGTCGCTCTCCGGGATGTACGGGCCGGCGAACTCGTCGAAGAACGCCCGGGTGTCCGGATAGAACAGCGAGCCGTCGCTGTTGAAGGAGCGGTCCTGGATCGCGAGCGGGATCTCGTGGTATCGCGTCCCGGCCGGGTCGCCGACCCTCGGCGCCGGTCCAGGCAGCGGGCCCGTCGGCAGGTCGCCCGGGCCACGGCGCAGGAGGTAGAAACCGGCGGGGCCGGCATAGACGTTGAGCCGCGTCATCCCCAGCGTGTGGTCGTGGTACCACATCGTTGTGGCCCGCTGGTCGTTCGGATACTGGAACACCGCGTTGCCGGTACCCCAGTCGCCGCCGAGCGGGGACCTCGCCCGGAAGTACTCGTAGGCCGAGCCCTCCGCCGCGAAGGCCGGCGGAACATCGTTCGCGTCCGGCAGGTACCACGCCTCGGTGAAGCCGTCGCTGTGGTCGCGGGCGTGGTTGCCGTGCACATGGGTGATGATCGGCACCGGCCCGGTGTAGGGCCCAGGGGTGCTGGTGAAGGTGGGCCGCATGTCACGACCGTCCACACCTCCCGGCGGGTTGGCCCAGTGCAGTGTCGGGTCGACCGGCAGCAGATGCGGCAGGAAGCCGCCGTCGGCGTCGACAAGTCCGTTGATCCACCTGACCCTGGTAGGTCGCCGGTAGGTCGCCTCGATGGTGAACGCCGGGTAGTTGAACGTGCCGGGATGGTTCACCGAGCCGTAGCTCCACACCGTCGTCGCCGGCATACCCGCCGGGAGGATCTGCTGCCGGAACTGACGGACAGCGATCTCGTAGTAGTCCACCGCTCCCCGTGACGTCGCCGGCATCGGCGGCGGAACGACCAGCGGTGTTGTGTACTTCGGTATGTCCGCCGGGCGGAGTGACCCTTGCGGCAGCGGGACGGCCCACCCCGTTCCCGCAAACCGGACCGGTAGCAGCATCGACACCCCGGCTACACCGGTGACCTGCAGGAACCGTCGTCGCGACAACCTATCCATCAGGCACCTCCGCGCGATACGAGGTCAGACCCTGTGCGGCGCCCTGATACCCAGCCAAGGTGGCCTCGGTGAGTCCGTCAATCGAACGTCTGGTCGCTGTCCATGGCACGTCTGGTCAGCCTGGCAACCTTCAGTGACCGCTTCCCGGCCGCTGAGACCTACTAACAAGACCGCCGGAAACATCGTTCGCGAGATAGTCCCGGTCACGAGGATTACCCGCATATCAAGCATGAGCGGATGTGGTCTGGTCGTTCGGTCCTCGTCGCGGTGAGTGGCGGGATGCAGAGGCCCGGTGCGGTGTCTTCCGGGGGCCCTCAGGTCCGGTGCGGGCGGAACCGAAGGCAACCCCTGGTGAGACCGGCCGCCCCCCGGGCCGGTCACGGCGTGTGCTGGCTGCGCGGTATGAGCTTGATCGTCGCCGCCCGCGCGTCAGGGCTGGTGATGCGGCTGATGGTGCTTGCGGCGTAGCGGCGGTATTTGGATTGGTAGGCGGCGTCGAGGTCGTCACCGATGTCGTCGCCGGCGTCGAGGAAGGTGACGTCTTTGTCGACGCCGCCGGCCTGGATGTGGCCTTCGTGGCGCACCTGGGTGCCGCAGAACCAGGCGGCGGTGCGCCCGTTGACGGATCGGACGTAGAGGTCGTCGCCGTGGCGGACCACCCAGATGGTCCGCGGGCGTCCTAGCGTGCCGTCACGGCGGAGTGCGGCGATCTGCAACTCTTCTGCTGGGCCGATGCGGGTGAGCTCGTCGCTCGTCCACGCGGTCATCGGCGTATCTCCTTCGTGCTGGGTCTGGTGTGACGGGGCCGGACGATCAGCGCGACGACGAGGGCGAGCGCGAGGGCGAGCATGGCGGTGCCTGCGGTGAGTGAGGTTGCGACGCGGTGGGCCAGTAGCTCGTGGGCGTTGAGTGTGCCGGAGCGGGTGGCGGCGAAGACGGTGACGAGGATGCCGAGTCCGAGCGAGCCGCCGATCTGGTGGGCGACGTTGACGAGCCCGGAGGCGGCGCCGGCGTCTTCCCGGGCGACGCCGGCGATGCCGGCGGCGGTGAGGGGGCTCAGGGCGGCGCCCTGGCCGATGCCGATCAGGACCATCGGCAGCGCGATGGCGGTGAGGTACGGGCTGTCGGCGGACAGGCGGCTGAGCCAGGCCATGCCGATCAGCGTGACGGTGAGGCCGCCGGCGAGCAGGCGTGCGTTGCCCACCCGGTGCGTGAGCCGCGGGACGGCGACCGCGACCGCGAAGTTGACGACCGTCATCGGCAGGAAGGCGGTGCCGGCCTGGAGCGGGCTGTAGCCGCTGACGCCTTGGAGGAACTGGGTGGTGAAGAACCAGAAGCCCATCATGGCGCCGAGGAAGAGCACGCGGCCGGCGTACGCCCCGGTGCGCTCGCGGCTGGCGAACAGGCGCAGTGGCATGATCGGCTGCCGGGCGCGCCGCTCGTTGAACACGAAGAGGGCGAGCAGCAGGACGCCGGTCGTGAGCGCGGCGACGGTGAGGGGATCGCTCCAGCCGGCGTCCGCAGAACGGACGATGCCGTAGACGAGTGCGGTCATGCCGAGGATTGAACTTAGGGCGCCGGCGAGGTCGAACCGGCCTGAGTGCCGTTCGGTCTCGGGGAGGTAGCGGGGCGCGGCGAGCATCATGGCGATCCCAATGGGCACGTTGATGAAGAACCCGACACGCCAGGAGATCCAGTCGGTGAGAACGCCGCCGAGCACCAGGCCGACGCTGGCCCCGATACCGGCGACGGCGCCGTAGTAGGCGACCGCACGCGTGCGCTCGGGCCCTTCACGGAAGCTCGTCGACAGCAGGGCGAGCGTCGACGGAGCCAGGACCGCGGCGCCGACGCCCTGCACCGCCCGGCCAGCGATGAGCCAGGAGGGAGACTGCGCCAAGCCGATCGCGAGCGAGGCGGCGGTGAACAGCGCCAGGCCGGTGACGAACATGCGGCGGCGACCGAGGATGTCGCCGGCGCGGGCGCCGAGCAGGAGCAGCCCGCCGAAGGCGAGGGTGTAGGCGTTCTGCACCCAGGACAGCCCGGTGGCCGAGAACCCGAGACCAGAGTGAATCTTCGGGAGCGCGGCGATGACGATGGAGATGTCGAGCACGATCATCAGGTAGCTGGCAAGGATGATCGCAAGCACGGGCGACTGGCGGGAGCGAGCCGCGGCGACAGGAGCGGCCCGGAGGGGTCGTCGTCCCTTGGCCGAGCTGATGATCTTCTCGTTAGTCACGGGCTGCATGTCTTTCGTCGTCAGAGCCGCCCGGGGCGGGCCTCGGCCGCTCGTGGCGGACGGTTACCTCCACCGAGGGAGGTAACACCAGGAGACCGCAGGAAAGTGCGGGCGAGGCAGGCCTTGTTGATACAGGTAATGCCAGAAACTCCCAGCCTGGCCGGGGCGGACGTAGCGTCGAGGTCGTGGACAGCCGAGACGAGATCCGCGACTTCCTGACCTCCCGACGGGCCAAGATCACCCCGGAGCGGGCGGGTCTGCCTGTCTACGGCGGTAACCGACGCGTGGCCGGACTTCGCCGGGAGGAAGTGGCGCTGCTCGCCGGGGTCAGCGTCGACTACTACACCCGGCTGGAGCGGGGGAACCTGAACGGCGCATCAGACAGCGTGCTGGAAGCGCTCGCCCGCGCGTTGCATCTCGACGAGGCCGAGCGCGCCCACCTGTTTGACTTGGCACGTGCGGCGAACACCACAGCCGCGACAGCTCGGACCCGTCGGCGCCCGGCCCAGCAGCATGTGCGTCGGGGCGTGCAGCGCATCCTCGACGCGATGACCACGGCGTCGGCGTACGTGCGGAACGGACGCATGGACATCCTGTCCGCGAACCGGCTCGGGTACGCGGTCTTCTCGCCGATCTTCGCCGACCCGGTCCGGCCGGCGAACATCGCCCGGTTCATCTTCCTCGACCCCCGCGCGAGGGAGTTCTACGTCGAGTGGGACCGCCTGGCCGGTGACACGGTCGCGCTGTTGCGGGCCGAGGCCGGGCGCGAACCCTACGACCGGGCACTGTCCGACCTCATCGGGGAGCTGTCGACGCGCAGCGAGCCCTTCCGCACCCGGTGGGCCGCGCACAACGTGCGTTTCCACCGCAGCGGCGTCAAGCACCTCCATCACCCGGTCGTTGGCGACCTCACGCTGGCGTTCGAGTCGATGGAGCTCACCGCGGACGCCGGTTTGCGGCTCAACGCGTACAGCGCCGAGCCCGGTTCCCCGTCCCAGGACGCGCTGAACCTCCTCGCCAGTTGGACGGCCACACCCCACGAACGGCCCGCTGCCCGCTCGGCGGATTGAACGCGAGCCCGCGAGGGAAGTCGCCGCCTCAACAACCCGTCGACAAGAAGGAATCATGGAGATTCTGACCAAGCAGCCGACGGTCAAGGCGCCGGCCGACACGTTCACCGGCGACGCCTGGTACGACGTCATCGTCAAGGGCGAGGAGCCCTCCCGCATGCGCGTGAACGTCGTCCGCTTCGCCCCACGTGCCCGCAACGCCTGGCACTGCCACGCGGTCGGCCAGACGCTGTACGTCACCGAGGGACGCGGACTGATCCAGTCCCGCGGCGGAGAGGTCATCGAAATCCGCCCCGGTGACACCATCAAGACGCCCCCCGGCGAATGGCACTGGCATGGCGCGACCCCCGGCCACTTCATGACCCACATCGCCATGTGGGAAGCACCCCACGAAGGCCCCGAGACCGAGTGGGGCGACCTCGTCACCGACGAAGAATACGGCCAGAAATAACTCTCGACCGTCGATATCCATCGACGGAAGCGCACATCAGCCACAGAACGAGAAGCGGAAAGCGCGGCCTCCAGGTTCCTTGCTGTCCAGAGGCAGCGCCAGCACGTCCGTGTCCCGTTCAGACAGGCACGAATGATCGGAAGGAATCATGCGAGCAACCCTGATGTACGGCGCCGGCGACGTGCGGGTGGAGAACGTGCCCGACCCGACGCTGCGGGAACCCACCGACGCCGTGGTGCGCGTGCTGCGCTCCTGCATCTGCGGCAGCGACCTGTGGCCCTACGGGTCGATGCCGGCCGCGGAGCAGGGCCGGCGCATGGGTCACGAGTTCCTCGGCGTCGTCGAGGACGTCGGCGCGGACATGTCCGGGCTGAAGGCCGGTGACGTCGTGGTCGCGCCGTTCGTGTGGGCGGACAACACCTGCGACTTCTGCGCCGAAGGGCTGCAGACGTCCTGCCGGCACGGCGGGCAGTGGGGGCACGATCTAGACGGCGGCCAGAGCGAGGCGGTGCGGGTGCCGCAGGCCCAGGGCACGCTGGTCAAGCTGCCCGTCGACGAGGACTCCGCCCTGCTGCCGTCGCTGCTCACGCTGTCCGACGTGTTCTGCACCGGCCACCACTGCGCGGTGACAGCCGGGGTCGGCCCGCGCACGACGGTGACGGTGATCGGCGACGGCGCGGTCGGGCTGTCGGCGGTGCTGGCCTCCGAGCGGCTCGGCGCCGAGCGGATCCTGCTCATGGGCCGGCACAAGGACCGCACCGACCTCGGCCGCGAGTTCGGCGCCACCGACGTGATCGCAGAGCGCGGCGAGGAGGGCATCGCCCGGGTGCGGGACCTGACCGGCGGCGACGGCACGCACACGGTCCTGGAGTGCGTCGGCACGAAGCCGGCAATCGAAATGGCATTCGGTGTGGCTCGCGACGGCGGCGTGGTGAGCAGGGTCGGCGCGCCGCAGTACTCGGAAGTGCCGATGGACTTCAGCGTGTTCATGCGCAACATCACCCTCACCGGCGGAGTGGCCCCGGCCCGCGCCTACATCGAGGAACTGCTGCCCGACGTGCTCGACGGGCGGATCGAGCCAGGTCGGGTGTTTGACCGCACCATCAGCCTGGACGAAGTGCCGGACGGCTACCACGCCATGGCCAGCCGAGAGTCGCTCAAGGTCATCATCCGCCCCTGATCCGGCCTTGCCCCGCGGGTAAAGCACGCGTACCCGCAGGGCCTCAGTCCTGTCCGGTTGATTCGGAATCGCTCCCGGCTGGCTCTCGACAAGCGGGGTCAGGGGCACCTCCCGCTCGTTGATCGGCAGATTAACGCGATCGCAGTGCCACGGCCGGAGATCCACGCGCCACGGACAGGGCATTTGCAGCGCGTCTCTGGCCGCGTTGGGTACGCGTCTCGGTGGACCAAACTTGGCAGAATAAGAACCGCGTTTTCCCTGTTCAGGGGCCAGATGTGACCGTTGCGGCTGTGGGGAGACGCTCGTGCCGGTCCAGCCACAGCCCGGCGACGCCGCAAGGTCAATAGGGGCCATTCGCCCTCATCTTGCGCGGTGGCTGAGGAAGGTTAGGACGGCGAGGACGCGACGGTGGTTCTCGTCGCTGGCGCGCAGACCCACCCGGGCCATCGAAGGAGCGGTCGCCACCAGAGCCGTCGCGACCACCAGTGCCGCCGCGGTCAGGACCACAACATCAGGGCTGCCAGCCCGACATCGCCGCAGATCAGGGCCGTCACCCTGAAGCGGCACCCTTAGCCACTCGGTGCGCTATGCCAGCGACAGCAGGGCCGGTGTCGCGGCTGGAACACGCCACGCCTCATCGAGCGGCCCCTCGAAAGCGACCGCCGGTTCGGCGAGCCCGGGTCCGCGACGAACGTGTGGACGAACGTGTGAAGGTACAAGACGTGACGGGCGCTTCGGTTTGTTCGCACCCGGTCATCCTCGCGCACCGCCCGGTACGCAGCCGCCCGGGAATCCAGTCCGGAAATGTGTCGCGTCCAGGCTCGCCCGACCCTCTTTCCGGTAAGTGCGGCAATCCGCCGCCGGGCAGAGGTGATGGCGATGACCAGTGGAACTAGGCTCCAGTTCGTGGACGATGCGGCGCTCGTCGGCAGGATTCGAGCGGGCGACCGGGAGGCGTGGTCGGAGGTCTACCGGCGATACGCCAACCGGGTCCACACACTTTGCTGGTCGGTATTGCGGACCGATGAAGCTGCCGACGCCACTCAGGAGGCGTTCCTGCTCGCCCTGCAGCACCTGGCCTCGCTGCGGGACCCGGCGGCGTTGCGACCGTGGCTGTTTCGTATCGCCTGGACCGAAGCCGTCGCCCGGACCAAGAAGCGCGCCAAGTCGATCCCGGCGGACGCGATGAGCATCGACGCGGCGAGCGCCGAGCCTGGTCCCGAGGAACTCGCACAACAGCATGAGCTGCAGCGGCTGGTGTGGGCCGCCGCGGCCGGGCTGCCGCAGGAGGACAGGATCGTCCTCGAGCTCAACATCCACCAGGGCCTGGCCGGGGACGAGCTGGCCGACGCGATCGGGGTGTCGCCCGCCTACGCTCGTACCCTCGTGCAGCGGGTGCGGGCTCGCACCGACCGCGCGCTCGGCGCATTGCTTGTGGCGACCAAGGGCCAGCGGGACTGCGCCAAGCTGACGGCTGTCCTGTCCGGCTGGGACGGCAAGTTCACCCCACTGATCCGCAAGCGGGTCGCGCGCCATATCGATGGATGCCGGGTGTGCACTGACCGCCGAACCACCATGGCCAGCCCGGTTACGCTGCTCGGCTCGGCCCCAATGCTGGCTGCTCCGATCTGGGTCACCGACAAGGTGCTGGCCGCGGTCACCCCGGCGGCGCCTGCAGTGGCGGCCCATGGCTCCTCGTTGCATCTCGCTCAGCTCGGCACCCCGCGCGGGCGGATTAGCGCCCTACTGGGCGCGGGCGCCGCGGTGGCGATCGCAATCACCGCGGTCCTGGTGTGGCCGACGTCAGCGCCCGCCGAGCCGTTCACCGTCGCCGGACCAGGCGGCGGCCACGGGGACGTCCGGCTGGCCGTCGACGGCGACGGCCGGGCGTTTGTGGCCTGGTCAGACCCAGAGGTCGCGGACCAGGGCGGCTCAATGGTGCGCAACCAGACCAACGACGGCTGGACCGAGCCGGTCAACCTGTCCGCCGGGTTCCACAACCCGGGCCGGGCGATGCTACTGGCCCGGCCGGACGGGAAGATGTGTGCGTACTTCCACGGCTTCCCCGAAGGCACAGGGTGGGCTGAGACCTGGGGCCTGTACGAGCGCTGCTGGACCGGCGACAGCTGGACCGGCCCGACCCAGATGACGCGGATCGACGGTGAGCTGTTCTATCTGACCACCCACTGGGTGCCCGCGTTCGAGTCGAACGGCACCCTACACACCGCATTCGAAACACCGCCGGGCACGATCGGCGTGGACGGCCGGGTGGTCTCGGCGCCGGGCATCAACGGGTTTCCGCAGATCGTCGGAGACCGAGGCGGCCGGTTGCACGTCCTTTGGTACGCACCGAAGGCGGGTGGCATGGTGCACCGGTGGTCCGGCGACGGTGGGCAGACCTGGAGCGAGCCGGTGACGCTCGGCGACTACGGCGCCTGGGCAGCGGCGTCCGACGGTCAGGGTGGCGTCTACGTCATCGCCGCGCTCGGCGGTGATATCCCGACCCGGCGATGGACGGTCGACGCTGGCTGGAGCGCTCCGGTCAACGCCAACGGCGGGGAGCGCAACCTCATGACCTACCTCGGCCTAGCCGCCCTTGACGACGGCGGCGCGGCCGTGGCTTGGGCGCGAGACTTCACTGATCTCGTCGTCTCGGAGGGCGACAGCGGAGATGCGTTCGCGGCTGGTACCACGGTGGCCGAGACCGCCGGTGCTCGGGTGAGCACCGCGGAGCTCGCCGCCGACGGCAAGCACCTGCACCTGGTCTGGATGGCAGGAGACGGGACGATCGTCCACCTACGGCTGCGGTAGGGGAACCTCACGCTCGATCGCTCGGCGTGGCGACGGTTTTCACGGCGGTGGCCCATGCCGAGCGATCGAGCTTGTCGCGCGCCTCGTCCACATCGGCGTGACCGAGCTCGGTGAGGATGTCCATAGCGCGGCGCAACGCCGCGGAGCTTCGGCCCGCTCCCGGCACGACGAAAAGCAGCGGCGCCGGTACGTCGGCCTGGAGCCGAGAACCTCATCCAGCCACTGTTCTCCATCGTGGCGATCTCGCTCGGCGTACTCTGCGGCACCGCGCTCTATCGCGGGCTCCGCTTCGGCAACACCCGCCTGCGGAAATGAGGACCAGTCGGATCTGGGCCTCACGAGACAAGCCCTCGCCGTCGTCAGGATCGGCCGGCGGGAACCTCGTCCGGTGACACCGGCGCGACATCGGCATCTCGCTCCAAGGCGACCTTCGGCAGCAACCGGTCGAGCCAGCCCGGCAGCCACCACGCGCCGGCGCCGAAGAGCCGCATCACCGCCGGCACGATCAGGCAGCGGATGACCAGCGCGTCGAGCAACACCGCGACCGCAAGACCTAGCCGGACCTTCCTGGCTAGTTCGATCTTGGTGACGGTGTGGGACCCGGGTCCGTCGGTACTGATCTGCGGTA
>Ga0210378_10000334_pt1 | contig 23454 bp, 29 predicted proteins | sample PLM1_60_b1redo_FD_155465 | JGI IMG/M metagenome (GOLD analysis project Ga0210378, IMG submission 155465) | Groundwater sediment microbial communities from an aquifer in East River, Colorado, USA - PLM1_60_b1 redo | ecosystem: Environmental > Terrestrial > Soil > Riparian zone | place: USA: East...
ATAATTTGTTGAAGATAATAGTATAACGCTTGCAGGCGTTCGACTGGTTGGATCATTGGTCGTTTCTTGTTCGATTCGCCTAAACACAAAATCCAACCAGTTGTTTGTTTAGAGTGCAACATAACGTAAATAAAAAGTTTGTAGTTTTAGAAAGATACAATATAACCTAAATTATGTTGAGTTTTAATCGTTTTATAATTTGTTCGCGTTAATATTAGAAATCGTCTCCTGTGCAAAACTCCTGGTGGGCCCGCTTTTCAGCCTTGATAATTTGGGCCCATCGATTCAAACGATTCACTAGACAAGAATCAAACGAGTTATGATGATTTACTTGACGCTCTTAGGTTGTCATTAAGGGGCTATAACATCAATTAAATTAAATTAAAAAAAATAAGAATATTTTGTTAATGATTCTGTCAGGACGTGTTTTCCCACATTTGTCACACTTTCTGTTGTAACTCAAGGACATATCAGAACCAAATACATTGTTCCTAAAAGTTTAAGCAATCTTTGGCATTTGGCATTCTAATCAACAGTCTAATACTTGAGAAACCTTAAATGAATCAATCTATATGACAGATTATGAGGATTTATTATTTAATATTCCCAATAATTATCATTTCTTTAACTATTGTTTCCTTAGGTCTGATAAACATCACATATGGACAGGTAAACACAAATCTGACAGAACAATCCATAGAGAATAATCCCAACGGACTTCAAATATTGAGCCATAACTCATTTACAGATTCTATAGGTTATTTCCATGTAGTAGGCGAAATAAAAAATAATTCCCCATCTACTGCGACATTTGTTAAAATCGTAGGAACTTTTTATGACGTCAACAATCAAGTTGTGGCAACGGATTTTACATATGCAAATCCCAATGACATAGGCTCTGGAGATAAGGCTCCGTTTGACTTATCACTGATGTCTGCAAGTGTTCCTATTTCTCAAATAGATCATTACAACTTACAAGCAAGTTACGGCTGAAGAGATACCGCTCAAGAAAATGAATATTCATTAGATAAAGAACAAACATCATATGATGATTTATTAGATGCATTAAGACTAAGTTTGAAGCGATATAATATTAATTAAAAATCAAGGTAATAACGGTATATCTACACTATATGGGAAAAATAGTCCAGAACAAGGCCTGTTACAAACCATATTGCAAATGCAATAAGAGCACCATAGCCCAACCACACCAAGATTTTTCTTTTGTTCATATTCTTTCATGTCTTTAATTTCAACTGATATTCCTATTGCATAATGAAAAATTATAAGTATCCATTTTATCATATAATTTCTATCTATGTTTCACATTCTTCCCTTAAACTTGAAAAAGGTACTGGATCTGATTCTGGTTCTCGCTCTAGTAACAGCCGCCTACTTGCTTCTGCGGATCTTCCTCAATAGATAAAATAAACCAAATGAATTCTATATTTGAAGCCGATAAATTGCATAGTGAACTAAGGATTCTGGACTGAATATTTTTCCAAGTCTGCAAACTTGACTTTCGATCTAACTGCCGCATTTTTAATGACATAATTAGTTCGAACAAGACGTAATTCATCACATATAATTACAATAGCATCTAGGCTTTGCAACGGGAGAATGAATGGAAAACTTATCTATGATAATTCGTCACTGAATCTGTGCGTACATCATCTAAAACTTCAAGTAATCTGCCTGAACACATGCCACCAGGTAAACCAGACTTACCGGCTATAAAGAAGAAATTTGATCAACACCAGATCTATTATTGGAGTACTGCAGGCTTTTAGTCCGATAACCCCAATTTTATGCAGGCCCATAACGAGGCAGCAATTTATTGTTATTGGCAAGGGGAGAGCATAGGGAGGATGATATTTTATAATCTCGATCCTCTCCCGGCAAGCTCATATTATGGTAGTTTAGCCCCTGGAAAAAAGGTCGAACTGGAGATTGTTTTTCATCTCGACCGATTTAACGATATAATAAACATTGTTCGTTACGAGAAACCACTCTCCTTTGACTTTAAATCCAAATAATTCATGGGGAACACTCAGTACAGAGAATTTAGAACCCGTAGGCGACCAAGAATAAGCCATAAGACATGTAGAACGGAAATACTCGTACCCAGTCAAATTTATTTAGATCTCTGCTATGAGAGGGGATCGTCGATAGTAAAATACAAACATAATCTATATAAAAAATAATTTACTTTTGATACATTTGTAAGAATCATAGGAACCTTTTATGACGTCAATAATCATGTTGTTGGAACACAATATACATATGCATATCCTTCTGACATAGCCTCGGGAGATAAGACTCCATTTGAATTAATACTGACGTCTGCAAGTGTTCCTATTTCTCAAATAGATCATTACAACTTACAAGCAAGTTACCAATAAAGAGATACTGATCAAGCAAATGAATTATACTATGATTTGAAAGGATATAGTCTAGGATAAACAAGATAAATTATGACGGCTAGAATAACCTGCTCAAACTGTGGTCATAGTAGAAGTCAGCATTTTTTTATGATATGGCAGCACAATTTAGATGGAGACACTAGTACTAATTATTGTAAGGTTTGTGATTGCAAACAATTTCGAGAATAATAACTGCTTCCTCCCTTTAAAGGACTTGACATATTAAATCCTCCTAATTCTAATTCTTATTATGACATTAGAAAAAACCCTACTAAACGAAATTGAAGAGTCTAAAAAGTGGCTTGATCGAGAAACTGACGATTCAACTTACAAACGAGATCTTCAAAAAAGAATTGAATTATTAAACTGGGTTTTAGAAAAAATGAATAATCCTGATATTTTTATTTGTGAAATTATAGAATCTAAAATTAATGAAATTAGATATAGTAAATCTTACCGATTCGGCAATCGAAGCCGACAAGTTGCATAGTGAACTAAGAATTTTGGATTGGATATTTTATCAAGTTTGTAGTAACGAAATAAAAAAGTTTGGAAGGATATCATATAAGTTAAGACTTTATAAAATAAAATAAAATCAGTTAAATTTAAAATCTGAATATGGATCTTTAATCAAATAAGCCAGCGAACAATGCATATAATTCAATAGATGGCAATAGTGAATACAAAACGTAAAACTAAAATTTGAATCAACGAATTCCCAAGATTTCCTACTGGTGTTACCTTTCTAGAATACAAATATTATTATAGTGAGCAACCAAAAAACTACTAAATTAACAACTGGTGGAATTGACCGCTGATGAACAAGAAACAACCAATACCCACCAGTTGCTGTTTAGGCGTAATAATATAATGTCACATCAGTAAATATAAAATCTAGTCAAGTTAAATTATGATAAATATACAATTCAGCTGACTTATGAACGACAACTTGTAGGGAGCAACCTATTGAATTCATAAAACAGATAATTATTTACTTATTTCACCACATTCGCCACAAATTGAACCATCTTCTAACCATTCACTGACTACACTGACAATAAATCGGACTTAATATTCGAGTGAGATAAATTGCAAAGTGAATTAAGAATTTTGGATTGGATTTTTTATCAAGTTTGTAGTAACGAAATAAAAAATTAACTCCCTATTTGTTGTATATTAATAGGGTTAGCAAAATCAAAGTTGTGTAATCCGGCCCTTATTGTTGTGTCTGTACATGGAATATTATTCTCCATATAACTTGACCACATAACCTCACAGGTCCTACATTTGAATTCGCCTGGTGGGCTTGCTGGTTTTACTATTCTCCGCATGTTATAATTATAACACATCAGATATAACAACCCTTGCTTGTAATTACATTGATTTGAAGGAAACACAATCGCATGCCCTACAAGGATGTTTGTTGTCCATTTGACGAAGATAATATACGTGCTGCGTTTTAGGATGCAAGCAATAGGTGCAAACGATATGTTGAATCATTAAAGGAATGGTAAAATCATAAGGACATAACGTTTGGAATTCTTAACTAAAAAAGTTGGCATCATTTACTTATATGACCACACTCAGGACATGAGCCACTATCATATTCCAACCATTCTCCGCATTTAGAACAGTGAGTTTTCTCTTCAATTTTTTGCTAAATGCTAGCATGTGCATACGTGGCCTTTTCTACAGTATCATCTATTTCCTGGAATGTTACTCCTTCGTATAGATACACAGTGATGTTATGTCCTCTAGAGTTTGTTTCTACCTTGATATGACATTTAGATTCAAAATTGTTTTTTATTTCTGCTAGTCTGATCATGTTATTGTTTCATCAACCTTTCTACATTGATTATTATGCCAAGGGATATTATGCCAAGGGATTCCAGTTTCTTTTGGATCATGTGCAAAGTTATTTCCTTCCCGTTCTTCTTGCAATCATGTTGACTACCATCATGGTTATACGGCAGCCACGTGCCATTTTAGTAATCATTCGTATCTTTGCGTTGCAAAGATACATTCATTTACATAGGTTTAAAACGAAGATCTTAAAGATGGGTGACATTCGAATAATTTGGATACCGATGGCGTTGCGCGAAATGATTAAGGATTTCAATAAGGGCGATATATTAGTCTCGATTAAGAAAGCAAAAAGTGAAAAAAAAGTAAAAATTTCATGAATTCAATAGGTTTTAATCCTATTCAAACCCTTTGATAGAGTCAATGAAAAGTGAACTTATTGTACTTTCCTTAATAGTAGTAACGATAATAGTGACTGTAACAATGACTTTATATGCATGGGCTGACACCGACAGGAACTATTGTTACGACCAGGTTGGTGATGGTCATGATTGTTTTGAGACTAAACAAAAATGCAAAGGTGAGCAGAAAAAAGACAAGATAGCGGAATCCCCGTGTTATAATCAAATTAATGAATAGTTAAGAATTTATTATTTATTTGACAATACTGCCTTTTACTAAGCATAGCAAGTATGAAAAATCAAAAAATGTTTAACTATTTGATATCAGTGAAGAAAGCGAGGTTTTAACTTTTTAAATATTATTTCTTTATCTGTCATTCCAACTAATGATAATCCTTTATTAAGTAACTTGTGTTTTATTTCCTGTGTTAACTTGTCCCTCTCTAATATTAATATCATTTTGAAGATTCTCTCCTACTATCACTATTAATAGCCAATAAAACTTAATACAATTATACTATCTGATATCCACACAGGACTGCCCATCAGTGTATTAATAGTCTAATGAATCTTCTATTATCTGAACAATATTTCCTTGTCTTAATTTTCGTTTAATATCTTTGTCTTTTTCTTGGTCTATTCAATCTCTTAGTTTCTGCATTTTTTTCATATTTCGAGATTTCTTGACTTTGTTATATATCATAAGATGTCTAAGTATTAATTATAATAGAAGTAATAGGTCTAATAGAACTCACCTAATCGTTCTTTTCACTGAGATTATTTGGTATTCACCATAGATTTATTCAACAATAAATCGATTGCTAATAGAATTGGATAACTCCCAATAAAATATAGAATAAATTGATATTTTCATAAAGTCTGTTTATCTTGTCTTAAATTGTTCCCGATTAAAATTGAGCTTCAACTTTATTCAACTCCATAACAACTTAGATTTTGATGATTTATGCAAATATTTGATCCATACATATGCTCCAACTATTTTTAATTAATGAGAAAATATGTTTATTATTTATTTAAAAACTTAATTAACTTTGAAATATTTAGAAAATTTTTCAAGAAAAATAAAAATTCGGGCACTTTATATACTGGATAGAAATTGAAAGACCTCGACCTTTAATTATACAAATTGACGTAAGGAGTAAAATATATTTGACCAGAATAACTATTTGACTTTCTACCTCTCAAGCTAGCAATAAAAGAGGATGTGCAACCTAAATGCAAAATCAACCCATTTACCTTAAGGCCATTACTCTCAAAGACATTAGCGATGTTGATTCCATAAAAAATGATGCAAAAAAACACATGATCTTGATTGTACGAATAACACCCATGGCCCAGAGAGATATTGAAACATTACGAAAAGCTATAGACGACCTATATAATTTTGTTAAATCGGCCGGAGGAGATATTGCAAGGTTGGGTGAAGAACGCGTAGTGATTACACCACCAGCTGTAAAGATATGGAAAGGAGTTCACGATCTAAAATAGTTTCTGTGTAGATTACAATACCTTGATCGATTCTTGGACAAGCGGATGAAAACTCTGGATCTTGAATATTTTGTTGATGGAATTGGATAAGTTTTGACATTTTTTTCCTTCTCCGTGATTAGTTATTACTTTTTTTAATTTTGGCTTCAATCGGTTTATGTAAGCTAATAATTGATTGTGGTCACTATGGATACTAAATCCTGGTATCACATCAATTTTGCATTTAATTTCAATATTTTTCCCTTCTATAGTAATATTACGTTCTCCTTCTTGGAGTAATTTTCCGACCGTAGACTGAAATTGTTCTGACAATAGAATTACCTTACTCAATGAATCATCTGCGATTTGACTCAAAAATGTCACCGAGGGTCCATTTGTAAGCATCGAAGATGGACATAATATTATTGATCTCTCCCATTTAATGGCTGGTTCTAACTTAACTAGGCTGTTAATAAAAAGGGGATCTTCTGTTTGCTCGCTTATTCGCTGTTTTAGATACTTGGATAAATAGTCTGAATAGATTTCGTAAAAATTAAACATATCAAATATTTTTTCATCTACAAAAATATTGTCAGGATTTATTTTATTCATGCCTTTTAACATTCCCAATGTCACACAAAGTTCTTGTGATAAACCAAGAACGGGGACAGGAATCAATATTCGTCCGCCTTCTTGAATAGTTGAATTGATACTTTTCACTAAATTTTCTTCTGCAACATCTCTTGTAACAAATTTATCATCTCTATTTCCATTGGTACTTTCTATTATTAGTGTTTCTGCCCTTGGGAAATTCCAAAAAGCATTATCCACAGTATTTAGTTTTCCAAATTTTAAATCACCAGTATATACAATATTGTGATCACCGTTTCCAATATGCAAATGCGTAGAAGCAGAACCAATCATGTGTCCCGAATTTGCAAACGTTATTCTAACATCTGGAGAGATATCGGTTACCGCACCAAAATTTAGAGGAATTACGTGAGTAATCAAACTTTCGATATCTTTTGTGGAGTATAATCGTTCTTTGCTTCTTGAAATATAATCCTGTAGTATTGATATCATAATTGGAAATGTAGGTTCAGTACAATATACAGGACCATCATATCCATATTTGAACAAAATTGGCACAGCTCCACAGTGATCAAGATGCGCATGTGAAATTATCACCGCGTCTATTTCATTCATGCCAATTCCATAAATATCTAATCGTGGCAATATGTCATTGTCTTCATGTTGATAACTTTTAATTCCAAAATCCAATAGGATCTTACTTTCGTGAGTAACGATCAATATTGCACTTCTACCAATTTCTGAAAATCCTCCCAAACAAACAATACTTGCTTCTTCAGAACCAGACAATTTTTGTCTAAATATTTTTTCACCAACTCGTTTGTAAAAATACATTCGTTCTTCCGATGAGCTGTGCAATATTTCATTTATAGATTTGAGAAGCTTTAAGCTTTTTGGAGCTCGTTTATACACTAATTTCCAACCTGTTTTTTCAACTAGAGGAATCTCGTGTTGAATCAATTCTGTTAGAGTTCTAAAATTGTTTACAAAAATTGTCGCCTCTCCTAGAGCAGGATCAAAAAAAATTTCCGAGAGACCGTCTGGGTAAGAACAGCTGGAACGTATTATTTGATGAACTGATTGTTCAGGAGATCTGATTGAGGTATCAGTTCTGATAACTATTCTTTTTTTTATTGAATTCACCATTTTAGAAATAATCTCCTGATTTTCTAAAAGGATAGTAGGTTTTCTTGAATACAGCACGATAAATGGTCCTTCATATTCTATTTTAGTTATTTCAGATTCTGAGGGGATGTTATTTAGAATTGCAGCAACAATGTTTTGGTTTCTTTCTTCATCCCGTGCTCTGTGATACATATCAATATTTCACTAAACTATATTCTCTTCATGTAGAAGTTTGTATATTGGAATGTATGACGAGCTAAATAAAGGTTCTCAATACAATAAAGAGCACGCTGCCGAAAGTACTAATTCAATTTCCTTTTCTATATTTTTCTAATTTCATTTGCAAAGCGATAGAAATAAAATGAAATATAACACTTGTATATCAAGAGTAATTGACATCGGATCCAAACCATTTAATGGAATTACCTAGAAAGATATTGATTGGTAACGACGTAATCTATCAACTTGGATCATTTATAAGAGATCTAAATGATAAAGCCACGATAGTTATTGTCATCTCGGGAAATACTGTAAAAACAAGGGTAGGAAAAGAATGTGTCGAAGCCCTAGATAGCTCCTCTCTAAAGCATAAATGGATTGAGACTCCAAATGCTTCGATGAATGATATTAATTCTTCTCAATCAATGATAAATCAAGAACAACCCAATTTTATAGTAGGCGTCGGTGGGGGAAGATCGGTCGATGTAGCAAAAATGATTTCTTTTAATCTTAACATTCCATTTATTAGTGTACCTACTTCAGCATCACATGATGGAATTTCAAGCCCATTTGTTTCTATTAGAGGTAGAGACAAACCCTATTCGCTCAAAGCTCATGCACCAATAGGTGTTATTGCAGATACCAAACTCATTTCAGAAGCCCCATATAGACTTCAGGCAAGCGGATGCGGTGATTTAATAGGTAAAATTACAGCAGTTAAAGATTGGGAATTAGCAAGAGACGCTAAGAATGAATACTTTGGAAGTTATGCTGCTAATCTAGCGAATATGAGCGCAAAAATAATTATAGAAAACTCTAGGAAATTGAAGGATCGTAAGCACATAAGAACAATTGTTGAGGCGTTAATAAGTGCGGGGGTTGCTTCTTGTATCGCGGGTAGTAGTAGACCTTGTTCCGGTTCAGAACATTTGTTTAGTCACGCGTTAGAATATGTTTCAAATAATAATTGTGGTTTACATGGAGAAAGAGTTGGCATAGGTACAATAATTATGTCAAAAATTCATGGGCTAGATTTTGACACCATAATCAAGACGCTCGAAAATGTCAAAGCCCCAACTAATGCAAAAGAAATTGATGTGACTGAGGAAGAAATCATAAAATCATTAATAATTGCTCAATCCTTGAGACCTGAAAGATATACGATTCTCAATAAAATTAAGATGGATCAAGATTCAGCTAGAGCATTGGCAAAGTCAGTTAGTGTCATCTAATGAGATTTGAATAAAACAACATTAAAAATTGTCTTAATATAGGTGCAGGAACCGACTTCTCAAAACTTATTTCTTTTGTACTTTTGGTTCGTCCTTTTGTACTTTTGGTTCGTCCTTTTGTACTTTTGGTTCGTCCTTTTGTACTTTTGGTTCTGATTTAGATTTATTATAAATCTCTAAAAATTTTATACTTTCTATAGAGGTAATGAATTTAAATAAATCGCCAGATATTGCCTTTTTTATAACTTGGAGTCCATCAATCAAAAAGGATTCTTCAGGCAAAGTAATGGTTAATTCAGATTTACTGAAATCTATTGAAATCTTATCTTTATCTACAGGAAGCCTCCTTCTGATCAGAGAAGATGTTTTCTCTTCGTCTGTTTTTAATATCTTTAATATATTGACATTGTAACTCAACGTCTTTCCTGCTAATCTATGGTTAAAATCAACCTGAACGCGTCCGGAACCGATAAACCTCACAAAACCACGTCTATCGTCAATGTCAACTACATCTCCTGCCTTTATTTCATCAGCTTTATCACCAAATTTTCTTTGTGGAATCATTCTAACCTTGTTTGTGTCTCTCATTCCAAATGCCTTGTCAGGGGGGATTTCAACATTCAAATTATCGCCAAGGTTTGCAGCCGATAAAATTTCGTCAAGTCCCTTTAATACCCATCCTTCCCCTATCGAGACTAGTCTAGGTTCATATTTTATGCCTGGGTCATATAGATTAGATTTTTTTGCATTTTCTTCAACAGTAGTTTCAAAAATTTCATCCGAGTCCTTTACTTTAGCAGTATAGTCAATAAGTATGAGTGATCCTTTCTCTATTGTCACGAAATTTGCTGTCGATTTACCATAATATTAAGCTTAACAACTTGGAGTTATTGATTCAGAATATCGTTGGCAATCGACAATCCGTCCTTTATTGGGGGCACACCCAGAATAGACATTGACGATGAGATAGCAGAAAGAGTTCTCATAACATGGTAACTACTTACTTCACCCATAGATCCTACTCTAAAAACTTTTCCCTTAAGTTCCCCAAATCCTCCAGCTAATAGAACCTTGAATTTCGTTGAAATCAATTCTCGAAATTTTTTGTCATCGATGCCAGGAAGATATTTTACTGCTATCACTACATTGCTTCTGGAACTTGCCTCTGCAAATGGTGTAAAACCTAAGGCTTCCAACCCTGAATAAAATGCATTAGCACATTTTCTATGCCGTATAATTCTATTTTCCATTCCTTCTTCAATAATAATATTCAAGGCTTCTTGATATGCATAAAAAAGACTTAGTGCAGGTGTGAAAGGGGTTTCAAAATTGTCGCTGTAATATTTGAAATATCTCTTTAAATTCAAATATTGGCTTGGTGGAGGATTCTCAATCATGTATTTTTTTACTTCTTTACTTATTGAGATTGGAGCTATACCAGGTGGTGCTGCTAGTGCTTTCTGAGTTGCAGTGAAGCATATATCTACATTCCACTTGTCTACAGGTAATTCATCACCACCGAGTATTGAGACTGCATCTACAACAAAGTACGCTCCGTGAGCTTTACAAATATCACCTAATTTGGACAAATATCTCAAAGTTGTACCTGTGGAAGTTTCGTTATAAACAACATATAGTGCCTTAATTTTGGAGTTATTTTCAAAAGCCTCTTCTATTTTTTCGATTGGAGGGTTTTGACCATATGGTGAATTTATCCTAATAGTTTTCCCGCCATAATTGTCTATTAGATCTGCAAGTCTAGTACTAAACTCTCCATTAACAGGTATAATTACGACATCATCTTTTTTTATCAGATTTACAACCGAAGCTTCGACAGCGCCAGTACCTGACGTTGTAAGTACTACAATATCATTTGCGGTTTCAAATACTGCTTGTGTCTTGCTTACAATATCTTTGTATAAATTCCTAAAATCATCACTCCTATGGTTTATCATTGGTGTTAACATTGCATTAATAACTCTATTAGGAACATTAGTTGGTCCAGGAAGCATTACAAGATATTCCAATTACATCCATGAAAAGATTATAGCCAATATTTATAATTACGTAAAAATTTGGAAAGAGACATAAATGATTTTATTTCCTTTCTATTTATGTTTAAAGAACGTGCGAGAAAAATTCTTGATTCCATACTTCCTGGTGGATTTAATGCATTGATGGTTTTCAGGCCAGAAAATATTTTCTATTTGACAGGTTTTTGGGGTGAATGCATAGCTGTATGCACGCATGACGAAACCACATTGTTTGTTCCTAAATTGGAAAGTACCAGGGCACTGAATGAATCTAAATATTCTGAAATTATTACTACTGAACGTGGAGCAGGATTAATAAAGTCAATAATACCCTACTTGTCAAAATTCAAATTTTACTCTGATTGCAGTGATTATGAAACAATTCGATCAATTTTACCATATACGGATAACAGTACATTTGTCTTAGATGCGGAGCCATATTACGATTCAAGAAGTATCAAAGATGAGTATGAAATTGGAAAAATCAAAGAGGCATCACATATAATAGACAAACTTTTCGAAATATGCAAGGAAGAGATAAAATCGGGAGTTACTGAAAAACAGCTGCAGTCAAAGTTACTCTATGAAGCAATGAACCTTGAAGCAACTTCCACATGTTACCCCTATACTTTAAACCCATTTATTGTTGCAAGTGGATCAAATAGCGCGCTACCTCATGCCGAAACATCAAATAGAGAATTTGTTGATGGCGATATCATAGTGGTGGATTTAACTTTGAGACATAAAGGGTATATTTCTGATGCTACTCGAACGTTTGCCTTAAATAAAGTAAATCCCGGGATGCGTGAGGTGTATGACATTGTCAAGAGATCTCAATATGAAGGACTTGAACATGTAAAAGAAGGGATTGAATGTGGAAAAGTAGATGAAGCTTGCCGTAATGTGATATCAAATAGAGGATATGGAGATAATTTTATTCATTCTACAGGACATGGGGTTGGCTTGGAGGTTCATGAACAACCATGGATACGTCAAAATGAATCAAATAAATTATCAAGAGGTATGGTTATTACTGTTGAACCTGGTATTTACATAAATTCGAAATTTGGTGTTAGAATAGAGGACACTATTGTGGTTAATGATAAAGGTGCAAACATCAACGATTCAAATCTAACCAAATTTACAAAAGAGTTTCTAATCTTGTGAATCAAAAAATATTATATTAATCAATTTTTAACTTTTTGCGGACAATTTTTATTAAATTTCTTGCTATTTCCCTTTTTGATTTAAGTGGAACATGGATTACGTTATTTTCTTTATCTATTATGTAGACTTCGTTTGTATCAGAGCCAAAGTCGCATCCTTTTCTTGAAACATCATTGGCTACAATCATATCACCATTGCACTCATTCAGTTTATCAAAGGCTTTCTTCATTAGCAATTTCTCTGAAATATCATATTCCGCTTTAAATGCCACCAAAAAAATTTTCTTATCAAATTCTTTTATTTTATCGACAATTTTGATTGTTGGAACAAGTTTAATAGTTTTAGTTCCATTTCGAGTATCTATTTTGTTGGGTCTGTTCTGGTTTGAAGGCGATATGGAAAAATCTGCAACTGCAGCGGCATGAAAAACAACATGTTGTTTTACTCTCAAAATTATTTCCCTTACAGCCTTAAACATTTCTTCAGTAGTTTTGACTCTTATGATATTCATTCTAGGATCATTTGGAATATTCAAGGATCCAAAACCATAAACTAAAGTTACTTTGAATCCTTCATCTAGGCATTGTTGTGCTATATTTAATCCCATTTTTCCAGAACTTAAATTGGTCAATATTCTAATTGAATCAATATGTTCAACAGTTGAACCTGCTGTTACCAATACGTTCATCCTTGAAATCATTCTGTCCTTCTTATTTCCAATTTTATTAATTACAAATTGTATCACATTTTCTGCAGAAATTACTTTTGCTTTATCCTCCGAAATTGATGGTTCTAATATGGATACTCCTAATGATTTTAATTTTTTGATGTTTTCCGCTATAATGATATTTTCATACATAGCTTCATGCATTGCTGGAGCAATTACGATGGGTATTCTAGATCCAAAAGCTACGCTCAATACAGTGGTTACTGGATTATCTTCTATTCCGTTGACGAATTTTCCCAAAGTATTAGCTGTGCATGGATATACAAGAACAAGATCTGATTTACCATAATTAGCGAGGGAAATGTGTTCTAATTCTGATGTTAATTCGGTTACCGTTTTGTTTCCAGTAGCCCAATTCATGATTTCTTCAGTTAATAACTTAGAGTTGGTTGATTTTGACATCACTGTATGCACTTCTGCTCCATGACGCATCAGCATTCTGCTAAGATCTATTGCTTTGTAAGCAGCTACACTAGCAGTTATGCACAACACAATTTTCTTCCCCTTCAGAACATTGCTTTCTAAACCAATAATTTCTTTTGAGACATGTTTTTCATTTTTAGAATTGTCATTTGATGTATTCATGTCTAAACTCTTTTTAACATCTTTTGCAGTTTTGCAAATTCTTCTTCTCTCATATGATATGTATGTTCTTCTTGTGGGAACTTTCCGGTTTTAACTTCATTCTCATATTCTTTTATTGCGTCAAATATTTGTCCCGATAAATTTAGATACCGCTTGATAAATTTCGGTTCAATATCTTTGTATAAACCCAGCATATCGTGAATAACCAATACTTGTCCATCTACATGAGGACCACACCCTATGCCAATTATTGGTACTTTAACAATTTGAGTTAAGACTGATGATACTTCGCTGGTAACTTTTTCAAGAACAATGCTAAAAACTCCTGCTTCTTCTAGAGCTTTGGCTTCGCTGAGCAATTTAACTGCTTCTTCAGCTGTTTTCCCTTGTGAGCTGTATCCATGATACAGAGGAGTAGTTTGAGGTTTTAATCCTATGTGTCCCATAACAGGAATACCAAAGCTTGTCAAATTTTTGATTATATCAACAATTTCCCATCCACCCTCTAATTTAACTGCGTCACAGCCACACCTTAAGAATTTAAGAGCGTTACTAATTGAATTGGACTTGCCTGTTTGATACGAGCCAAATGGCATATCAGCAACTATCAATGGTCTTGTAATTCCATTTGCTACCCCTTTGCAAAATGTCAACATTTCATCCATTCCTATTTCTCTTGTGGAATCATAACCCAACATGACAGTAGCTGCACTATCACCTATCAAAACAATATCCAAATCAGCTTCATTACAAATACGAGATATAGAATAATCATATGATGTTAGCATTGTTATTTTTTCCTTATTTTTTTTCTTATCCATGATTTCAGAAATTGTTACTTTCGGTTTTCTCTGATTTTGCATTCTAAATACCTTTTTTTATCATTAGTAATGATTTGTGTATATTTTCTTTATTATCAAATTTGTTGATTAGCTGCAATAAATAGTATTTATCTTTCTTAACCAATTGCTCTGAAATTTTTATCATATTAGGAATGACACGTACAATGTTATCAACAATAGTAACATTAGATGCTATTGCCGTTCTAGATAAGGGATTTAAATCAACAGAAATTACTTTTTTGCCCATTTTTACTAGACTTTCTGTCCTATCTCCATCTTCAAGTGCAACAAAAATAGTGTCAGAATTCATTATTCCATTTTTGTCAACATATTTTCGATAACTTGAAATATCTTTAATTATCGTCTTTGATTTGTTATCCAATCCCAATACATCAAATGCATCTTCTTTTTTTAATATCCTTGCTATTGCATTGGATCTGACTACACTCTTATGAAAAAGATTCACCTCAATTCTTGATTTGGTAACATTACTCAATGTAACTAGATCTCTTGCACATAACGCGGCGGTGTTACCATTAACAGAAATAATTGATTTTTTTGATAGCAACAGTAAACATACGGCCGCTTTTTCTGCCTCATATGCATATTTTGTGGTCCTTTCACCCAAAAGATAATCAAATGCCTCTCCTCTACCATGTGCAATTAGTCCATGTGGAACAACAATTCCATTGTTGAAGCCATAAACCAATTTTTCACGTATGATGAGCGAACTTGCCCTTGGATGACTTGGAGCAATTTTATGTATCATGCTTTTTAATTAATCTAGCCCCTTCATTTTCAATTTCAGAAATAAATAATCTTGCAGAAAAATTTTTTGAAATCTCTTTTATTGTTTCTAATTCATTTTCTTTCACAATTGTAAAAACAGTTTGTCCAAATAGAGCCACGCTACTTTGAAAACCATTTTGTATCAAAAGATCCATCAGATTATTGCTAGTTTTATCTATGAATCCTAAAGATTGTGAAAACTTGTAAGATAATTCGAGGAAATCTACGATACTTTTTGTTCTTAGAATTTTCATCATCATTTTGTTACATTCATCATTTGAGATCGTTCTAATACTTTCGATAATATATTGAGTAAAAATAGGGGAAAAACAAAAAATCGCAACTTTACGATTATTTAATTTTATTACACTTGTTTTTCCAACACCTGGACCCCCACCCTTTATTCTAACGCATAATCCTCCATAAAATTCTGAAAGTACTGTTCCAAGACCTGTATTACATTTAATCTCAGCTTTATGAGCTATCTGTGCTGATTCCGCATCGGAAAGACCTAAAGAGAGGGCATTATTTAGTGCATAAGACAGACTCAAAGCTGCAGAACCACTAGTACCAATTCCATATCCAATTGGCACATCAACCTCATGATTTACTTTAACAAAGTAATTTTTATCTGCTCTTTTTAGGAATTCATTAATAACGAATTTTGAAACTATGGCATCTTTTGAAATAATGCCGTTGATATGAATTATGAAATTATTCTTTTCACTATTATAAAGTTCGACTGTACTTCTAACCCCTTTACTAATGGAAATTCCTACTCCCAGTGAACCATGATTAAGAACTAATTCGTCTTTAACCTCACTATAGAATCCGGTAATGTGACTCGGACTGTATGCTTTTGCAATAGAAATAGCAGGAGTTATTTCTAGGGTCATTGTATGCTATAATATAATATTTCGAAAAATATAAGAATAATGTTTAATTAATTTATATGCATTTAAATATGATATGTTTCAAAATGAACGACGCTTACAAAAAATTGGAAGCAGCATCTTAATGTCATTGCCAGCAGAATGGATAAAGACAGTTGGTCTAAAAAAGGGAGATATTCTGTCTATTGAAATTAATGATGATAATTCAATAACGATATTCCCTGTCAGTGAAAGAAATAGTCAGAATAAAGAAATAGCAATTCACCTATTTGATCTTTCACATGACAAATTAATTAATCAGATTTATGGTGCATATTTGTTAGGATATGACATCATCCAAATTGGGGGTAAAAATCAAATTGAATTTGAAAATAGGGAAATCATAAAAAAAGCAATGAGAAATTTGATTGGTCTAGAAATTGTTGATGAAGATGGACTTAATATGACTATTCAATTTCTTCTAGATGCGCACTCTATGAATATTTCAAAAATATTGAAACAAATGAGCTCTATTGTCAGCGGCATGCACAAAGATATAATTAATGCCATGAAAAACAAAGAAACAGATATCGATCTTCTTGTGAGGGGAAGAGATGATGAAGTAAACAGGCAATATTTCTTAATTGTACGACTAATAAGAACAGCAATGATGGATCGTAGATTAGCTTCTAGTCTCGATCTTAGTAATATCGATATACTGGACTATAGAATTGCAGCAAATCATTTAGAAAATGCAGGAGATCTTATTTCTAAATTATCCTCACAGCTATCAGGGTTTTTTGATGAAATAAAATATGAAAAAATTATTGAGGCAAACTTCATAATTTTAGAGATGCAAGAAAAATCCATATCAGGATTCATTTCTAAGGATACTGAAAAGTCCTCTCATGTAGTAACTCTCTTTAATAAATTCAATACAATATCTAACTTGATAAAGAATGATGATATCAAACTGGAAGGAAATTACCAATTGGTATTAAAGATAATAAATACGATATACATAATGGATGAAATAGCTAAATGTTGGGTTGATATTGCAGATTTGATCAAGCCGGTATATTCCATTAGATAGAAAAGACTTCAGGGCTTTATAATTATTGATATAAATGAAATAACTAACTTTCTAGCTTTTTAATTACATCATCAAAATATCTTAATGGTACTATTTTTACTGTGTTAAATGAAGAAATTCCCACTGCAATACTTAGTTCCTCTATATCATGTGCATTTTCAGCTTCCAAAATAATAATCCATTCATGTTCAAGAACCGACATGTAAAAAGCGACGACCCTTTTTACATTGAATCTTGAAATATTAGTTTTAATTTTGTTCTTAATTTGTTTAAAGATTTTTTTACTTTCTTCATTATTTAAGGGACAAGTTTCTGGATTGTGTACTGCAAATACTCCAAACAATGAATTTTTATTTGATTTCATTTGGTCTACTATTTAATTTGAGACTTAAATGAGTTATTAAAGGTCTACAGATTAAGGTTAATTGTTGACAATGCATTATTAAAAAATATGTTTATCATGATGCGTAATTGTTACAAGCGCTGCGCTTTTTGCAGCGAATTCTGCTCTTCTTTCAGATTTATTGTCACTTCCAATTATTAATACATCGTCTTCTTCTGGGCTTAGGCCTTCTACTAATAAAGTATGTAGCTTTTGCTCTTTATGAAGTGCATCAAAGTTGGTATTTGGAATCATAAATCTTTTATCTTTAAACACTAAGGTAGTAGCGCCAAGTGCGTTCATTTTTATTGCTGCATCGCGTTGTTCTATCCCTGTTTTAATAACGTAGCTCATTTGTTTTAGCAGAATCACATAGTTAAATTTTCCTAATGCAACCGAACATGTAGAAATACTCATTTCAGCTGGCATTGATAATACTAGTTCTGAAAGTAATTTGTTTCCCTTTTCGCTTATTTTTGTTCCAGTCTTATCAGTTTCAATAAGATCATAAATCTTTAAGTGTTTGACAAGTGTTTTTACTGTTCCTTCACCCAAATCTAGTTTTTTACACAAGGTATGTCTACTAACATGTCCTCTTTCTTGAATGAGTTGTAATGTCTTTAATACATGCACTGTCTCAAATGAAAGAATACGACTTGGTGCAATTCTATTTGCTACCTTTTGAAGAGTCCTAACATAGGTATGCATTACATTTATGGTAGTACGGTTAATAGTGTAATTTATAGAATGTCAAAGTCAAACTTGGCTTTGTTGGATAAACCAACCAATTATTTATATATATTAGAAATATTAATGAATGAGATGTCATACACGAGACAATTATTAATAGAACGATCAGATATTTCCAAGGTAGCAATAGGCATATTGGTTGCAATTATGCTGTTTGGATTGTTTGTATCAGGATTTGACCAAGGACATCTTTTTAGTTTGGTTCAAGGGCAAGAAGCTTTTGATAATAAATGGTTACATGAATTCGTGCATGATATGAGACATGCCTCTGGATTTCCATGTCACTGACAATTAACCGGATAATGAACTAACTATGAGAACATTGCCTTTTCTTGTTGTTACTATTATTTCTGGTGCCATAGCAGGCACAATTCTTGGGATAATTAATCTTGCGGTAGTCGAACCATATATTGATGAAGCAATCGAATTAGAAACACAAAATGATATTAAAGCAGGAGAAAATGTAAATACGGATGAAATTGCTGGCTACAGAATTTGGCAAAGGAGTGGAGAAATTGTTGGAGGAACTATTTATGGTATTTCACTATCTTCATTATTCGGCATTGTGTTTGCTTATTCAAGAAATTCGTTACCAAGTAATAAGGACAAAGTGAAGGCAATATTCCTAGCATCAATAATGTGTTTTGTTCTCTTCATAGTTCCTGCATTAAAATATCCCGCAAATCCTCCTGCTGTCGGAGACCCGGAGACAATTTATTATCGTCAAGGCTTGTTTGTAGCATTTCTTGCCATTTCAGGACTTAGTGCACTGGGTGTGATGGCTATATTGATTAAAAATATAAATCAAACAACATCCAAGAAAGTTGCTATTGCCTGTACCATTTATGGAACTATCATGATTGTATCTTATTTAGTCATGCCTTCAAATCCAGACAAAATATCAATATCAATGAATTTGATTGAGACATTTCGATTTGTTAGTGCAATAACGATCGTAATGTTTTGGGGAATCCTCGGTGCAATATTTGGTACTCTATGGAATAAGCTTGAACCTCACAAGCTTGAGAAAATTACAGCTTTCTAAAATTTACTTTTTGATTGATCTATTGCGTTAACAATATAATCAAATATTCTTTTGGCAATTTCAAAAATGCGTTTAACATTTAATGGTGTAATTATTCGCAATAGGATTGGAATAAGTAATTCTTTTACTTGAGCTTAAGCTTGGTTTTTTGATACAGCTTATATATTCTGAAATAGTAAAGATATAATACAATACACTATAGCTTCAAGTAATGACATCCAGTTTATGATTTTGCATGACAGAATATTTATATGGATTGTAATACTATCATTCTCATATCTAGAAAAACTGTCTATGGCAAATGTCCAAAATGTAGGACTAAGAGTCAACTTGAGGTACTATCAAGTAATCCTGGAAATGAGAAATTTAGATGCAATATGTGTTATAACAAATTTACGATGGATGAACTTTAAGAATTAGTGTCCATGCAATTGGAATTTTATGTTTTCTTCGATTATTTATGAATTCTAAAGAATAATTTTTCTTCTAGATTCCGATTTATTATAAAAACACAAGATATTAAGATTGAAATAGGCGAACATCCAAATTATGATAAGTATGGATACTGTAGATGGCTCTTTACCTGATACAAAAAAAAATCCCCTTCCTAAAAATTCGCACGAACATGATAATGGTTTCTCAAACAAAAGATCAGTATATGATTCATCCTTTCAATATCCTGTAAGAATGGGAGATGAATATGATGTAAATATTCAAGATATGAGTAGAAACGGTGATTCAGGTGTTACGCGGATTAGGGGATTGATTACTTTTGTAAGAGGGACTAAACCTGACGATAGAGTAAGGATTAAGATTACAAAGATAGGAAAAGGATACGCTAGAGGACAGTTGATTGCTTATTTAGATACACAAAAATAAGAAATCTTGAAAAATATTTTTATGGTAGAATTATAGGCTAAGATTTATAAGGATAATTCTGCAAATGATTTAGTACGATTACTATTTTTAGTAAGATCATGAGTAATTAATTGTGGATCCTGATCATGGCCTCAATTGCAGTAACAACATTAGTTTAATCGAATATTGATAATAATTGGGGAGTTCAGTACTTAATTGAACCCTTTCCTTATTTATCTCATAATGGACCAGCCGCAGTGGGTACACCAATAGCAACTGTTACGAAATAAGAGACTATCCATATAATGACAGCGATAATTGCAGCTCTCGTCCAACTAAGGCCATATAATCCCTTTAATGCAAGTAGCCAAGCTATTCCTCCTAATACGATTGCCAATAATCCATGACCAAAGAGATAGTATACAACTACCCAAACTAGCGCTCCTATTACAGCCGTTATGAAAGCTTTTCCTATGTTTGTTCTTTCTCTAAATAACTTGGTTACAATGAAGATTATGATTGTTGAAATTACTAGACCTATTACGAAAATAACAGCCGGATTATCTAATTCTAATGATGCCATTATGATCTAGTCTACATTGGAGCTAAGATAAATTGTTATATAGTTTTTCTTGAATGGTGCTTTACTGAAAAAAGAATAACTAGTCATTATCTATGAAATAAGTGAATGAGGAACAAAATGAAATCCAAATTAAAATAATAATCAAGTCGTTTGTTGAATCCTTCAGGGTTACCTGCTGTATGCTCTTCTTATATGCATACATTTCTTGATATCGTAATTTGAGAGCCCCTCCCCATCTCATAGGAGCCTCTTTTATTAAATATTCCAAGATTGTAGGAAGAACTTATGTCTCATCTTACTATATTTAATCAACCAAGTCATTATGGACCAAGATTCCAAAATGCTTATGAATATCTCAATAATGTTAGACTTGAAATTAGAGGGTTAAGATCAGCAATTGAACTTGAAGTTAACGATATTGTATGTGTTGTGGGAATTTCAGAACTCACAAATATACTTCTAACAAGAATTGGTGTGTGTTGCTTACTTCCTAGAAGGTCTTGTGGCTTTATCCCCAATCGTACATCATCTCCTAATTCAAATGTACTAGTTATAGATGCGGGTAACAGCATAGATGTATATCAGTATGTAGAATTTGGACGACAGTATGGATTGGACACCAGACAAGTCTTGCAAAGAGTAGTGGTAACAAGAGTTTTTACAATCTATCAGCTTGTGCATTTAATAGTGTATAATTTACCAAAGATGATTCATAAATTCAATGTTAAATTAATATTGATTCCAGATTTGTTTGATATGTTTATTCAAGATCAAATCGATATCAAGGAAGCTAAGTCACTAATAAAAGAAATTGTAGATGCAATATTGATATTATCACGTAAAAACAATGTCTTATTTTTAACTTCAATACTATTAAATAAACTTCTTTCTATTTCAGATTTATATTACAAAACACTACTTCCTTTGTTTAATAAAAGTATAGAAATTATTCAAAGCAAATCCAGTGAGCGATTTACCATGAAAATAAATGAAAAATTCTGCAAGTATGTTACTAATTATGTTACTAATAATAGAAAATATTTTATATCCAAGAATGACTTACTAATAGTTTCAAAATAAGTAGATGATATCATGGGCAGAACAATTCCATCATTCAGAATCTCAAGTATAATTGAAGAGCGAAAATGGAAACCATTTCGCAATTCCCTTGATAAAAGAGACAAGAAGATGTTTGATGATATGTTTTCACTTGCACGTCTATATAATAGTGCATCTTATCAATGTGTTAGACCTATCAGAATACAAGCTATTTTGATGTCCATAATATTTCATCATTACAAAAAATTGTTTCAATTGTCTAAAACTAATATAAAATTTGCAGAAATAGATCTAATTTAAATTAGTGATATAGCCATGATCTTATTTCCAGAAGACGACATTCTAATACGAGAGATCGAATCATGGAAAGGTTTTGCTGACATGTTATGTTCAGAGGATAGAAGATTATTTTTACAAATGTTAAATGATTGTCACAGATACAGTAATGCAATAAATGCCAAGGGAGAACCATTCCCATCTGAAGCTTTTTGACTCTAGTGTTTATACAACACAAAATGATCAGTTGGTTAATAAAATATCAATATAAGAATTTAAAATAATCTAATCTGGATAACTATTATTGATATCAAGCTCTGTAAGAAGAAATAATTTCGCTTGAAATTTTGTTAACATCAATATACAAACATGATAAATATGATGCCATATAATGTTCTTGATTAGAGAATCTAGACAATAATAGATTCAAGCTTGAATAATATCATGATTTTTTTAATTCAATACAATCATCTCAAAGAATTTTCATATCATTTAGATAATATTTCAACAAAAATAGTTAAAGAACAAAAAAACACAAAGAACCTGAATAGAATATACTAGTTATTGATCTAAAGGTCATCATATCGTAGAAATTTTACAATGGATCGATTTATTTACATTGGTTTTGAGCTCTCTTTAATGAACAAGAAACGATCAATGCAAACATTACTTGTGCTAGGAACAATCCTTACGCTTGGATTGCTCGGTCTTACTAGCAGTAACGTACCATTATATGCAGGCGACGATGGATATGATGCAGATGACGATGATATAAACTGGAAAAAATTCAAAAATTCAGGTACTTATGAAGACGCAGATAAAGATACAAAAAATTGTTTTAAAGCCGCACATGATAGAGGAGATAATTTAGCTGGCTATGAAGTAGAGGGCTGTGAAGAAGATGCAGACTACGGCAAAGATGGCAACAACGGCAAAGACCATGATGACGATAATAATGACTATGGAAAAGATGGCGACGATGATGATGGCAAAGATGACGATAATAATGACTATGGAAAAGATGGCGACGATGATGATGGCGGAGATGGCGACGATAGTAAAGACAGTGATGGCGGAGATGGCGACGATAGTAAAGACAGTGATGGCGGAG